>Ga0184637_10000573_pt1 | contig 27270 bp, 20 predicted proteins | sample PLM3_127_b2_FD_133143 | JGI IMG/M metagenome (GOLD analysis project Ga0184637, IMG submission 133143) | Groundwater sediment microbial communities from an aquifer in East River, Colorado, USA - PLM3_127_b2 | ecosystem: Environmental > Terrestrial > Soil > Riparian zone | place: USA: East River... | reverse complement strand
GTCAGGCTAACTCGCGGCCTGACCCGTGGCTTTGCGTCCCCGCCTCGCGACGGGTTTGCCCTTATCGAGAGGAGTCTTCCGGGTTAGTGCAGGCTGCACAGCAGGTGCCAGGCGAGGAGCTTTTCGGGTCAGAGCGCTGCAAACGTATAGGAATCGTGAGGACTCGAGCCGCTGCGCTGTGCGCGAAATCAGTAATCGGCGCGCAACTGAGTAACGGTCAGGTTGTCACCTTCGACAATGCGCCCATGATCCTGGCATCGCGGATTTGAGAATGCAGTGTTTTCAGCAGCTTGATCTATGGAGTTCAATCAGTGGAGTTCAATCAGGAGAACCAGTTCTCGCCGTAGCGTCCACACCGGGCAGCACTACGACGCGAACATGTCAGAGATCTTCTTTCATCAACTCGAGCTTCGACCGCCGGATGTGAATCTTGGAGTGGGCTCCGGCAGTCATGGCGAACAAACCGCAAAGATCATGATCGGTCTCGAGCCCATCATCATCGACCGCAAGCCGGATATCGTTTTGGTCTACGGAGACGTCAACTCGACCGTTGCTGCGGCGCTGGTCTGCGCCAAGCTGCTCGTACCTGTCGGCCACGTGGAGGCCGGCTTGAGGTCGCACGATCGGACGATGCCTGAAGAGATCAACCGGGTGCTGACGGATCAGCTGTCGATTTTGCTCTTCACCCATCGATCGACGGCATGCGAATCTCAAGCGCGAGGGAGTCTCCGCCGACAAGATCCACTTCGTGGGGAACGTCGACGACCCCAGGACGTTTCTCGGCATTGTGGACACTCTCAATGAGATCGGCCGGCAAGTTCCAGTGATCTTCCCCCTCCAAGTGCCTCCTCTCTGGAACTGGCATGCTGGCGACCGAATCGCTGCGGTCCTGGCGTCGTGGGGCCGCGGCCGGCTCACGATCTAGCGGTTCGAGTAGAGCCCGCGCGCGCCGTAGCGCCCGAGCTCGTGCACGCGGGCCGCCGGGAGCGCCGCTACCACGCTCTGGCCGGGCGGGCGACGCGCCACGAGAAACACGCGCCGCGGTTCCCCCCAGAGGCGGATCAGGTCGCCGGCGTCGATGAAGATCCCGCGCGCCTCGGGTAACGTGGCCGAAATCGAGAAGTAGTCGACGGCGCCGTTCACCAGGAGGACGTGACGCCCCGTGTAGAAGGGCAGTGCCCCGCTGTACGCGAGTGATCCCTCGAGGACGAGCACATCGGCCGGGGCGGCCTGGGCGTTGATCGCCTGCGCGACCTCCTTCACCGAGTGGTGAGGCTCGACCACATCGAGCAGCCGGAAGATGAGCACCGTGATCACGCCCGATATGCCGACGAGCGAAGCGAACGCGCTCCGGCGCCATCCGCGCGCCCAGCAGAGTGTCGCCAGCCCCCAGCCCACGAGCAGGACCAGTCCCAGCCCCCGAAGCAGGACGCCGAACGGACGGGGCTCGAACGGAAGGGAGATTTTCTGATCGCGTAGGATCCGGTAGTACGCGTTCAGCTCGGCCAAACCATTCAGCACCTGTCCGGCGGTCAGCCCGGCACCAGCCCAGAGGGCCCAGAGGCCGACGGCACCACACCCGAGCAGGCCGATCACGAGCCAGCGCCCGATGTCCCGCCCGCTCGCCCACGCCGCGCCGACCAGGACGGCGAGCGCCGGAAAGGCGGGGAGGGCGTAGTACTCGTGCTTGAAGCGTGAGAGCGCGAAGAGGCCGATCACGACGAGAAGCCAGAGCACGATGAGCGGACGCCAGCGCGCACGCGCCGACGGGCCCGGATTCGGGCGCGCCAGGATGAAGACGCTCCAGGGAAACGCCCAGATGAAGCTCGCCGCGAAGAAGGCAAGCGTCGAGATCGGCACATCGGCCTCGACGTATCGGCGCGCGTTGAGCAGCCGCAGGAGATGGGCATCCAGCACGTAGAACTCGAACAGCGTTGGAGATCGCCAGGCGACGAGCGCGTGCCACGGCACCGCCACCACTGCGAAGAGCGCCGCGCCGCGTACCACATTGAGATCGCGCCAGGAGAGCTGGCGCACCATGGCCATCCCGAGCCCGACGATCAGCACGGGGAACAAGCCGATGAACCCCTTGGCGAGCACGCTGAGCGCGACGCCGAGGTAGAAGAGCAGGAACCGCGCGCGCCCCCGGTCCGCGCGCTCGGCGTCGCGCAGGAAGCCGTACATCGCGAGGGTGAGACAGAACACGAAGAGCTGATCGGTCGATGCCTTGCGGACGTAGAGGGCGTTGCCGACCACCGTCGCCATGACGAGCCCGGCCAGAAGCCCGGCGCGCGCCCCGTAGAGGCGCCGCCCGATCCGCCAGGTGAGGATCACCGTGCCCAGCGCCGCCAGCGCCGACCAGAGCCGCGTCGCCCACTCGGAGGGGCCGAAGAGCCCGAAGGTCAGGGACGTCAGCCAGAAATAGAGCGGGGGCTTCTCGAGGTATGGCAGACCGTTCGCGTGGGGCATCACCCAGTCCCCGCGGCTCACCATCTCTTGCGCGATCGTGGCGTAGAGCCCCTCGTCCGGGTCGAGGAAGGGCATGCCGAGCTTCACGAAGAGAAAGGGCGCGCTGAGCGCGAGCAGGATGTACACGGCGAATTTCGAGATCATGGCCCTGGCTAGGCTATGCTGTACTCCCATGTTCGGCCCAGGCCAACATTTGCTTCGCGCCGCACGGTGGTGGCTGGCGGCGGCGCTCGTCATCGTCGCGCCTCTCGCTCCGGGTTTCGCCGCGGTGGCCGATGATCGCACCAACCTGCCGCTCAAGAACTGGGGCGGCTTCTCGCTGTACCGCGACGCCGTCTACGACGATCTCGAGCGGCTGGTCACGGCCGGGCTCGCCGACCGCACGCTCTTGAACACGAAGCCGCTCAGCCGCGTGGAGGCGGCGCGGATCGTGGCGCGCGCCATCGAGCGCATCCGCCGTGACGAGTCAGGCGGCCTCAACACACGGCGCGATCTCGAGCCCGTGCTCGATCGCTTGATGGAGGAGTTCAAGGTCGAGCTGGCTGGATTGGGCGTGCGGGTCCCCGACGGAGCGACGCCGCCCGGAGTCTTCTCGTTCACGCCGGTCGACCGCGCGCAGGTGTACGCCGGCTACGCGAATCATCTGTTCTCGCTGGTCAACGAACAGGGAAAGTCGTTCAGGCGTGGGGCCAACGGCGGCCTGACCTTCGAGAGCCGCATGCAGATCGGCGACTTTGTCACGTTCTACGTGCAGCCCGAGCTGCTCGCGAACGAAGACTACTCGTCGGCCCGGCTCGCCACCGGCTACCTGAAGCTGACCCTCTGGAACATCGAGCTTCTCGTCGGCCGCGACAGCCTCGCGTGGGGCCCCGGGTATCACAACGCGCTCCTATTCTCCAACAACGCGCAGCCCCTCGACCAGATCCGGCTCGGCTCCGCCGAGCCGTTCTTCCTGCCCTGGATCGGCCAGTGGGTGGGGCCGATGAAGGCGCTGATCTTTCTCGCTCAGCTCGAAGAGCGCCGCGATCATCGGCACGCCAAGCTCGCCGGGATGCGCCTGACGGTGTCGCCGGCCACGTTCCTGGAGCTCGGCATCAGCCGGGCGGTCATGTTCGACGGAGGAAGCCCGTCCCTGTCCCTGAGCAAGTATCCCTCCGTGATTGTCAACCCCAGCTTCGGCAATGACGCCGCCCACCCGGAGGAGCGAACGAACAACCTCTTCAGCGTCGACGGCGAGCTGCGCTTCCGCAACCTCGATCGCTACTTTTTCCCGAGCCGCGACCTCAGGCTCTACGGCGAGTTCTCCTGGGACGACACCTGCGGCGAGTGCGGCCCGAGCACCGGCGTCGGTCACTTCTTGGCCTCGAATTTTCTCCCGAAGGGAAGCACCGTCGGCGGCGTGGGCGGCGTGCACTTTCTCGGGCTCTTCGGGCAGGACTGGCTCGACGCCAGGATCGAATACGCGCGGACGTCTCCCCAGTCGTTCAATCACACCGAATTTGTCAGCGGCTACTGGACCCGGGGCCACGTCATCTCGGACTTCATCGGCGCGGACGGCCGCGATCTCTTCGCCCGTGTTACTGCCCGGCTCACCCCGAACCTCATGCTCGGATTCCTGGCCGATCGCGCTGTCATCGGCAGCACGGTGAACGGGTTCCCGGGACCTCAGGAAAAGCGCCTGGGCGGCGGCATCGACGTCTCCTGGCGCTTCTGGGACCGCTACTCGCTCTTCGCGCAGTACCTCGTGAGCGACGTCAAGAACCGACACTTCAGGGACGGGGATGATGGCTTGGATCACCTCGTCCGGCTGGAGCTGACGCGGTCGTTTCGGTAGCCGTGGCCTACTCGGCGCGCTTGGAGAGAGCCGGCGCATGTGAAGCTCACCCTCTTCAACGTCGAATTGCTCGTCGGCCGCGACATAGGAGGTAACCCTCGATTATGAGTTCCTACGGATTGCTCTTCGATTCCCATTTCCGCTACGGCATAAATATCTGGTTCATTTTGGAGAAAATAAGGAGCTCGATGACAGTCGAGGTCTCAGCCTGTGGAGGTCCCACCGGAGAGTTGCAATGAGCTGTGGATCGACCAGTGGGTGGGGCCGATGAAGGCGCTGATCTTTCTCGCGTAGCTCGAAGAGCGCCGCGATCATCCGCACGCCAAGCTCGCCGGGATGCGTCTGACGGTGTCCGGAGCTGACGCGTCTCACCAGACCGTTCCCAACAGCTGGGGCGGTCGACGCCTCCCCGCGAAGTGGTCAGCTCATCGACCTGCGACTCGACTGAAGTCGGCACTAGGATAGCGCGATGTCCGATGCAGAGGAGTACGGGCTACTTCGGGATGCGGAACGCCGTGCCGGGCGGACTTCGCCGGCTGAGATAGCCGTCGAGGTTCATGACCCTGCTCAGATCGGGCTGTAACCGACGCACGAGCTCGAGAAGCTCGGCCGGGGTCTTGTAATGTTGATAGCGGTGCGAGCCGTAAAGATCGTACGTGTTCAAGAACGTTTGTTTGATACGCCGCTGGCGGCGATGCGGGCCGACAGGAACGTCACCGCATACGGCCAACTTTGAGAGAATCAGGAGGCGGCCGAGAAGAGGCACGACGATCATCCGAGACATCGTCCACGCATAGGCGAGACGGACGGGGTGAGGGGATCGGCTCAGGATCGCGCGCACGATAGCGTAGAGGCACCGCCGAAGGGTCCTGAGAGGATCACTGCCGTCCTTCATATAGCAATTGAAGACAAGCTCACCTCCGGGCCTGACGATGCGGTACAGGGCGATTGCTGTATTTTCGACAGATTCCGTATGTTGGATCACATTGTGACAGATGACGATGTCGCCGATCGAATCGGCCTTGAACGGCGGGTGAGCGATGTCGCACTGGATAACATCGACCTTCTCGGCGGCCGGCGCGAGGTTGTTACGCATGACCCCGTCGACCGCGTGGCTGAGTTCCAAAGCGATGACGCGAGCGGCACCGGCCTCGCTCATCCAGAGCGACTGGGCGCCGCTGCCGGCACCGCAATCCACAATGACCTTCTCGCGGAAGACGTGCGGGCTCCCAAAAGTGTTCCGGACGAAGTGATTAATCCAGTTGGCCTTGAAGTCGACGAAGTTGAAGAAGTTCCATTCGTCACCGAACGACCCAACGCTGCGTAGTGTTCGCGTGTCGTCGACGAATCGGGGCACGCCTTCGCGGATGGCGAAGTTGTGAGGTGTGGGGCAGCGTAGCTGGCCTTCAATGACCTTGTCGCCGACGATCGTTGCTTCGAGAAGGTCGAGCGATCGGCGGTCAAGAGGACACTCGAGAAGCGGAAGCAGGTCGAGATGCAATTGGCTGACTCCTTCAGCTTCCCCGTAGCACGCGCACGTCGCGTGCGCCAAGCGTCAGTTGATGAATTCGACCCAGAGCGAGCGGAACGTCAGATCGCGGGTCATCGTCGGTGTCTGGCCCCACACCGCGACAGTGATCGGACCCGTATCGATCTCGGACGGTGTCGCGTAGCTCTGGTTGAGCGTCCCCGTTGACGTAGTGCTGAGACCCGAACACTCCTGGGTATTCGGGCCCGTCTTGAACAGCGTGACCTCGAGGCGCATGGTGCCGCCGGTAACGGGCGCGCTCTGGGTGGCGCAGATCGTGGCCCCGAAGCTGAGGCCGAAGCTCTTAGGATTCGCGTTGGCGGCCGTCGTGGCCAGGGCGGTGATCCGGAGCCCCTGGAGCCGGGCCGACAGGGAATTCGACGGCAACGAGTACGAGGCAAGCATCTGCTTGGTCGTGACGGTCGTCGAAGCGGGAGTGAGATTGACCGCGGCGGTGCCGACGAGCTTGTTGGCTTGGGTGGACGAACCCTGGCGGACGAAGACGGTATTCTGAAACGTTGTCGAGCCCATGGGATCGATCTTGACGAGCTGCGAGCCGGCCGCGTTCTCGAGAAGGAAACCGAAGGCGGTGAGACCGCCGTTGTTGCGGAAGGTGGTGTTGGTTCCGAGGTCGGCGATCCGTGTCGCACCACCCTCGAGGTAGTTGTCGTAGATTTGGACGCTGTCACTCTTCGCCTGCACGATGACCTGATTGAGGGCGCTATTGCGGACGACGTTATTGGCGACCTTGTGAGAAGGACCCTCCACAGAGATCCCGTTCCGCGCGGTCGCCTGGATCGTGTTTCCTTGGATGACGCAGTAAGCAGGCGCGGCGCTGTTCTGAGCCCGGATGTTCACGCCGTCGCCCTCGTTCGAAGAGTTGTAGACCGTATTGCTCGTGATGACACAGTAGTCGGCCTGATCGGCGCAGACGAGCGCCGCCGAGCCGCCAGCGCCGTTGGCATTGGTGATGACATTCGCCGAGATCGCAACTCCATACATCTGATTCTTCACGTAGATCTGGTTGCCGTACCCGCCGTCGATGTGGTTGTTCGCGATGATGCCGCCGTACTTAGGTGTACCGATTGAGGCCCACATGGCAATCGGAGTGCCGGTCTGCGTGGCCGCGGAGGTCTGGTGCTTGAGGACATTGCTCACGATCGACACTCCGTTACCGAGCTGAGAGAAGATTCCCCGCTGGGTGCGCGTCGGGTCGGTGATCGTGTTCAGGCCGACCAGCATGTTGTGGTGGACCTCGACGCGGTCGGACTGCCAGAGGGAGACAATCACGTTCGCGATGGGGCCACCGTCGGGCCCTTGCTTCCCCTCCCACTCGAAGAAGTTGTTGTGAATCCGCGAGAGATGGGCCGACCGCAGCCGCACCGTTTGCCCCCAGAAGTGATTGTCGAAACGGTTGTTCGAGATGACGACACGCTGAGCCGAGTCGACGTCCATCCCCCTCATGAGGTCATTGCCGGCGAAGCGTAGCCCGGCCACGAGCGCCTCGTCGCCGGCTGCACTGATCGTGAGGAGTGTCGTGCCCTGGGTGGGGTTGTTCGCCCTGAGCGTCGCGCCGCCCCACCCCATGAGCGTGATCCGCTTGGTGACCGTGAGACCGGTCACGAGATAGGCCCCGTTCGGGAAGATGATCGCGTCGCCCGTGCCGGCGGCGTTGATCGCACTCTGGATGGCCGGCGTGTCGTCGGTTGTTCCGTTGCCCGTCGCTCCAAACTCGCGGACGTTCAGGCGCTCGCCGTTGACGCCAAACCACTGGGTGCCTTGATCGATCCAGAGGCCACGCACGCCGTCGACGACTCTGGAGACGCTGCCTGCGCTTCCCGGAGTCAGGAGCCCGCTGGAGGTGACGGATGGTATCCGGAGAGTCGAGGGACGGGACGCAGACGGTTGTTGCGACGCTGCTGGCTGAGCGAGCGCGAGGAGCGCTAGTAGCATTCCGAGTCGGCAAGTCTTGTTGCCCATCCTGACCGTTCTCCCTCTTTTGCGGTTTGGCCCAACGTACCCAGGCCCGGCCGTGTGCGCCCAAGTCACTACACGGACAGTTTGTCCCCTCCGCCGACGTTTTGTCCTCCTCTAACGAAGGAAAGATCCGGCATAAATCATAAAAGGCTCAAATGGCAGCAATGCATGCCACTTCTGGTAGAGTACTGATGCGCGTCCACTCGGAAGTCGGCAACTTCCGGCTCGAGTCGAGCCGACTTACGGCCGCCTCGGCCAGAGCTTCGTTTTAAGAAGATCACGTCTTGGGGGGAGCATCATGACAGCGTTTACTCGGCGCCATGTGTGGATTGTGGTATTGGCCACGCTGATTGTGCTCGGCAGCGGCCTCTTTGCTGCCTGGGCGCAGAACCAGACTTATACCAACGGCACGGTCCTCTACTTCCAGGACAATACCGGCTCGATGGCCTCGTCGACGTTTTTCTTCGCCGACTCGGCTAATCGTCTGAACCTCGGAGCGGGGAACACGACGCGGGTGACCGTCACGCCTCAGGGCAGTGTGGGTATCGGGACCATGAACCCGGCGGCGCGGCTCGAAATCGCCGGTGGCAACCAGGTGATGGGCAACAACAACGTGATCTACTTCCGGGACAACACGGGCTCGCTGAATAACGCCATGTACTTTTTCGGCGATTCGGCGAACCGACTCAACATCGGAGCCGGAAATGCTACACGCTTGACGATCGCGAGCTCAGGCAATATCGGGATCGGAACCTCGAGCCCGGCGGCCCGATTCCACGTTGCCGGCGATGCTCAGGTGGACGGGAACATCGCCGCGAAGTACCAAGACGTCGCCGAATGGGTCAAGGCGCCGACGTCCCTGCCGCCCGGGACGGTCGTCATTATCGATCCACGCAATCAGAATCGCGTGGTGCAAGCGGATGAAGCCTACGACTTGAAGGTCGCCGGGGTTGTTTCCGACCGCCCGGGGATTCTGCTCGGGGAGGCTGGCGGGGACAAGCTCAAGGTCGCCCAGAGTGGCCGTGTGAAGGTGAAGGTCGATGCGACGTTCGGACCAGTTGCGGCTGGCGACCTCCTCGTGACGAGTCCCAACCCGGGCTATGCTATGCGCTCGACGCCTATCGAGGTCGGTCGGGCGGTGATCCACCGCCCGGGGACGCTGCTTGGCAAGGCGCTCGAACCGCTGGGTGAAGGCCAGGGCGAGATCCTTGTGCTCCTAACGCTCCAATAGTCGACGAAGGTCCTTTGGCCCCGCCCCCCCCTGCTGTAACATCCTCGCCGGGGTGGGGCGGAGCCGCGGCAGTCCCGCCGCCCACCCTGTAATCGAGAAGGCGAAGCTCTGTAGGCCTCTTCTTGCTGGTGACCGTCGCTCGCCACTACAGACATCCCAGAACCGCGGGGCCGCTGACCCTCGTAGTCGAGCACGTCGCCGGCGAGGAGGTTCTTTCCGGAGTTCTTGTCAGAGGCAGCGACCAGTTTCCCATCCTAGGTGGTATCCCTCGATCTGCCACACCGAGAAATGGAGGAACGTGAGCGAAAGACGCCTGTTCGCCGAAACCGCGTGACCCAGGCGAATGGAGGGCGAACGCATCTCGAGGCGGGATGCGGAATGGGTCGGTCCACCGAAGCGCTGGCGCGCACTGGCGCCGAGGTCTTCGCTTTCGACTCCAGCGTGGCGGTCGAGTCCAACGTCAGAAACATGGGTCGCTCGGCAACATCAATTTCGCACAGGCCGACATCTATGCGCCCCTCTACGAAAGGAGGCCCGTCGATCGTATCCTCTGTGTCGGCGTCATCCAGCACTGCCCGTCGCCGCGCAGAGCGTTCGAGGCGCTTGTCCATTCTTTCTCGGTCTGGCGGCGAGATCGTCATCGATGTGTATTGGCTCAGCTGGCGCTGCCTGCTCCTCGGGAAGTACTACCTCCGGCCGCTGACGCGTCGACTGCGACCTGAGACGCTCCACCGCCTGGTAAAGACGCTCGTCGGAGGTGTCCACTCATTGACGGGCTCGATCTAGTGGCTCACGGGTCCCTGGAGCCTGAGGCTGTCCGCGGTACTGGCGATGGCCGACTATCGGGGCGTCTATGACGCGCCCGACGATGCTCTCCGCGTCCTCGCCGAGCTCGACACGTTCGACATGCTGTCTCCGATCCACGATAGACCACAAACGATCGCCGAGGTTCGCAGATGGTTCCGCGACGCGGCGCTCACCGACGCGGTGGTGAGGCTGGGGCACCGCCACCGTTGACAGATCGAGCGCCTGGCGTACCGTCGCCACTCTTAAGGATCGTTCGCGAGTTCGCGCTGATCGCTGGTGGACAGAGCGTCGCCGCATTCGGAGGCATCGTCGGGGTTCGGCTCCTGACACAAGCGCTTAGCCCAACCATCTACGGGGAAGTTGCGCTCGGGATGACACTTGCGCTCCTTGTGCAGCAAACTATGCTTTCACCGCTCTCGGTCGCGTTCTTGCGGTTCTTCTCTCCTGCGCGGGAAGCGCGGACGATCGGGGCCTACTTGAAGGCGGTTCGCCGCCTTCTCCTGCAGGCGTCGATCGCGGTTGCGATCCTCGGGGTAGCTTGCACAATCGTTCTCGTCGGAGTTGCCCACTCCGAGTGGATCGGCGTCGTCTTGGCGGCGACCGCGCTCTCCCTTTTCTCCGGATACAACGTCGCGCTCGACAATATCCAGAACGCGGCCCGACGCCGTCTGCTCGTTGTCGTCCACCAGGTCGCGAACCAGTGGGCGCGCTTCCTCGTCGCGCTCGCGCTGATCGTGACGTTCGAGAAATCGAGCGCCACGGTGCTGGCGGCCTACGCGCTGGTGTCGGCCGCGACTCTGTTCTCGCGCACGCTATTTCTCGGGAAGAGACGCAACGCGCACGGGGGCACCGCGAGCAACTCCACAGAAGCCATCCACGAGATGGTTGCGCGCATGCGACGCTACGCTCTGCCGTTCGCGACCTGGGGTGTGTTCACGTGGGCGTTCGAGGCTTCCGGCCGGTGGGCGCTCCAGCTCTCTTCAGGCACGACTGGTGTGGGTCTCTACGCCGCGCTGTGGCAGATCGGACAGTATCCGATCGTACTGCTTGCCGATGCGATCGCGACCACCGTGGCCCCCATCGTATTCGCACGAGCCGGCGACGGCTCGGATCAGCTCCGACTCAAAGACGCGCAACGCATGAATGCATTTGTCGTCGGGAGTATGTTCACGATCACAATCGCCGCCACCTTCGCGGGGCACATGTTCCAGGATCTTATCGTTGCCCTTGTGGTCGGCCCCGAGTATCGGGCAATCGCGCCGCTACTTCCGTGGGCAATCCTGGCCGGGGGGCTGTTCGGTTGCGCTCAGGTTGCGGTCCTACGGGTTCTCATGAGCGCCGACACGCGCGTCCTGATCGCGCCGAAGATCGGTACCGCCGTCGCCGGGGTCGTCTTGAAGGTATGCGGCGCCTACCTGATGGGACTGCGTGGTGTTGTCGCCGCGAGCGTGATCTTCTCGCTGATGTACCTCGTGTGGGTCGTCGCGCTGAATCGTAGAGTTGCCGACCGGCCGACGTGGCGCCCGCGGTGGCTCGGACTGGGATGGGGCGCGCCCACCGTAGCTGGGAAGAGAGGGGACGCCCACCCCTACGGGGTTGACGGGTGACGGCGTGCGAGCCCCGTCCGTCGAACATGCGAACGTGGGCTCGGCAGTATCCGCGAGTGTACGGCGGACTGCGCCTGCTCTGGCGTGCCCTTTCACCATTTGCGCTGCCGAATCCCTTGCCGTTGGCGACAGCTTATGCCCGCTGCGTGCGGGAGTTTCTGGCCTATCGCCGAATGCCGGGGGGAGGGGGCGCTAGGTGGTCCGACTGGTACCCGGCGCTACGCGACCGGACGACCGTGACGCCGGTCGATCTGAACTACTTTTATCAGGACACCTGGGCCGCCGGGAAGATCCTCGCCGCGCGACCAAAGGTCCACGTGGACCTCGGCTCGACCGCGCTCTTTGTGGGCATCCTTGCGAGATGGACGCAGGTGATCAGCGTCGATGTGCGCCCGCTTTCAGTTGCGCTGGACGGTCTCGTCACTTGCGCCGGAACAGGCGTTGCCTTGCCATTTCGCGATCGATCGATTCGATCGCTGTCCTCTCTGTGCGTGCTCGAGCACATCGGCCTCGGACGATACGGTGATCAGATCGACCCGCAGGGGACGGAGAAGGCGGCGGCCGAGCTCCAGCGTGTTCTGGCCCCCGGCGGCGATCTGTACCTGTCCGTTCCTATCGAGAAGGAGAGCCGCGTGTATTTCAATGCCCACCGGGCCTTTTCGATGACGACCGTAACCAAAATGATAGGCGAGCTTGACCTCGAGGAAGCAGTGCTCGTCCAGGGCCACCGGAAACTCTCGCCGCGCGAGATCGACACGCTCGACTGCCACCGCTCGATGGTCTTCGGCCTCTTCCACTTCCGTCGACATACCGACTGATGCTCGCGAGGGACCGATATTTCAGATTCCTCGCTGAGGCGCGAGCCGGAAACGACCTGACTGCGCTGCGGCACCGTTTCGAGCGGGGGGCGCAGTGGTATGCGTGCCGCCTTCGAAAACACCTTCCCGTCGATCGAACCGTCGCATGTCTCGACGTACCGTGCGGCAGCGGCAACTTCCTGTACTTCCTCCGTCGCCAGGGATACGTGGACATCATCGGCTACGACAACGACGCGCGTCAGATCGAGCGGGCAAGCGCGCTGGGGCTCCCCGTCGTGCAGCGTGACGCGATGGAGGTCCTCGCCGAGGATAGTCAGACTTACAGCCTCATCAGTTCGCTCGACTTCGTCGAGCACCTATCGCGTGACGAGGCGCTGCGGTTCATCGGGCTCTGCCACGAACGGCTCGTGCCGGGCGGCGTCCTCGTCCTCCGGACCCCATCCGCCGACGGGCCCTTCGGCGCTCACGACGCCTGGAACGACCTCACACACCGCTGGGTGATGACCTCCGAGGTTTTGGAAGCGGTACTCGCGATGTTGGGATTCAAGCACGTGGTGGTCCTGGACGAGCGGCCGCAGCCCTACAACCTGGTCAACGCCCTCCGAGCGACAGTTTTCTTGGCGGCGCGCGCTTTTGCGTCAGTTGCCGTGTTCGCCCTGGGACTCACCCCTCCGAGAATCTGGTCGCGGTCTATGTGGGGAGTGGGCTACAAGCCCGTGTGAGCCCGAGCGGGATGACGAATTGGTATCGAAGCGTCTTCGACTACAACCAGCACTCCCGCGATCGGTGGGTGGCCCAGCAGGCCGCACGGATCTCGCCGGAAGCACGAGTCCTGGATGTCGGCGCCGGCATCGGGAGGTACCGCCCACTGTTCGATCACTGTACGTACGAAGCCCACGACTTCGGTGAGGAGCCGAGCACGATCGGCAAGTACACCCCGCTCGTCTACAAATCCGACGTGACCGCGATCGCCGTGCCAGACGAATCGTTCGATGTCGTGTTGTGCACGGAGGTGCTCGAGCACACCCCGGACCCGATCAAGGCAGTGGGCGAGATCGCCAGGATTTTGCGACCGAACGGTCGGCTGCTGCTCACGGCTCCGCTCGGCTCGAGCCTTCATCAGGAGCCCTACCACTTCTACGGAGGCTACACGCCCCACTGGTACCGGAGGTTCCTGCCTCCAGTGGGGCTCGAGGTCGAGCACATCGAGGCGAACGGCGGGTTTTTCCGTCTGTTCGGACAAGAGGCGCAGCGCTTCAGCGCGCTCATCGATCCCCGCCGGACCGCGCACACGACGTGGCGGTGGCCGGGTCTCGTTACGCTGTGGCTTGTGACCTTGCCGTTCCTGCGTGTGCTCTTCCCGCTGCTTGGAGCAGCGCTGGACCGTCTTGGCCTGGAGCGAATCTGCACGGCTGGCTATCACGTCGCCGCCGTCAAGCGGGGGACATGACCGTGGCCGGCGTGCGACGCGCTTCGCTCTGGAGAGCGCGCTGAGGCGCCGCCGACTCCTAGTCACGGGAAGCAGCGGTCTCATCGGATCCGAAACCGTCGAGTACTACTTACGCCAGGACTGGGAAGTCCACGGGGTCGACAACAACATGCGCCGGGTGTTCTTCGGTCCCCAGGGTGACACGCGCTGGAACCTGGCGCGCCTGCGGAGTGTCGCGCGGAGCTTCGTCCATCACGACCTCGACATCCGCGACCGGGCCGGCATATTCGCGCTCTTCGAGACCCACCGGTTCGACCTCATCGTCCACTGCGCAGCGCAGCCGTCACACGATAAGGCAGGAGACATTCCCCTGGACGATTTCGACGTCAACGCCGTCGGCACCGTCAACCTCCTCGAGGCGACGCGGCGCCACGCTCCGGAAGCCGTCTTCATCTTCATGAGCACCAACAAGGTCTACGGCGACGTCCCGAACGAATTGCCGCTCATCGAGCTCGAGACACGGTGGGACTACGCGCGTCCCGACGACTTCGACGGTATCGACGAGACTTGCCGGATCGACCACTGCCTGCACTCACTCTTCGGCGCTTCGAAGGTGGCAGCGGACGTCATGGTGCAGGAATACGGGCGCTACTACGGGCTGCGGACCGGGACGTTCCGCGGCGGATGCCTGACGGGTCCCAGCCACTCGGGAGTAGAGCTTCACGGCTTCCTCAGCTACCTCATCAAGGTGGCCGCGAACAACGAGGAGTACACAGTGTTCGGCTACAAAGGAAAGCAAGTGCGCGACCAGATCCACAGCGCGGACGTCGTGGCCGCGTTCGATGCGTTTTTCGAGAATCCGCGCGCCGGCGAGGCGTACAACCTCGGTGGCGGGCGCGAGAACAGCGCGTCGATCCTCGAGTGTTTCGCGATGCTCGAGTCCCGGCTCGGCCGGGCGGTACGGTGGCGCTATGCGGACGCCGCGCGTCGTGGGGATCACATCTGTTACATCTCGAACCTCGCAAAGCTACGGGAGCACCTACCTCAGTGGAAAATCACGCGCAGCCTTGAGATGATCGTCGACGAAATCCTCGAGGCCGAGGTTTTCAAGGGGCGCCGTGACGGCGCGTGACCGCGCGCGGGAGTGGCTGCTCCGGCGGAGTACCGTCCGGTCGCTCTGGGGGCGGTACCGACGGTCGCAGCTACACCGGCAGTACGAGGCCCGTCGCGAGCGCTATGCGCGTGAGGCGAACCAGCGTGGCCTCGCGTACCGCGAGGCCGATGTGGCCCGCCTGGTCCGAGCCCGCCTCGCCGCCCGGGGACTGGCTCCGGTGCCGCGGCCGCCGGGCGAGGTCCACACGTTCGCCTTCGTCCCCCAGATCGGTTGGCATGCGGCGCTCCTCGGTGATCTACGCGAGCTAGGGCCGGTGACCTTATTCGACTACGCGCAGCTCGGTTTTCAGTGGGAGGAGTTCTACTGGGCGAGGGCCGCCGGGCGGGCGAGACGCCGGGCGATGAACGCGATGATCCTGCCCGCTCTGCGCGAAGCGTACGTGCGGCGCGCCGTCGACTGGGTGTTCGTCTACGCCAGTGGCGCGGAGATCTCTGCGGATACCATTCGCCGGATCACTGGGGAATTCGGCATACCCGTCGTGAACATGTGCCTTGACGACAAGCAGAGCTGGACCGGCGCCTGGATGGGTGACCACCGGGCCGGTCAGATCGACATCGCTGCGACGTTTGACCTCTCGTGGACGTCAGCGCGCGTGGCGTGCGAGTGGTACCTCGTCGAGGGCGCCCGTCCGCTCTACATGCCCGAGGGCTTCGACGCCTCCACCTTTCATCCGGTGGAGGTCTCGCAGGACATTCCCGTGAGCTTCATCGGGGGCGCCTATGGCTTTCGGCCCGACGTCGTCGAGTTCCTGCGGCGGCGCGGCATTCCTGTCCGGACATTCGGATTCGGGTGGGGCACGCGTTCGGTTTGGGGAGCCGAGGAGGTCGAGGTCATCAACCGTAGCGTCATCAACCTCGGGATGGGAGGCATCGGCTACTCCGAAGACCTGACGAACGTGAAGACCCGGGACTTCGAGATTCCCGGAACCGGCGGTGGCCTGTACCTCACATCGTTCAACGCGGACCTCGCTCGGCACTTCATCGTTGGTGAGGAGATTGCGTGCTATCGGAGCCGCGACGAGATGCTCGAGTTGATCCGCTACTACCTGCGGCATCCGGAGGAAGCGCGTCTGATCGCCGGTCGGGCGCGCGCGCGATCTCTGCGCGAGCACCGGTGGCTCCACCGATATCGGCATATCTGCCAGATCCTTGGGGTGCTGACCGGCGAGGGCCCAGAATGCCTGGCCGCTCTGGCCGACGGCTGGTCGGAGCATGGGCGCGAAGTCTCCGGCGCCGGGCAGGAACGATGAACTCGGCCCCGGTCACGGTGCTGATGCCGGTCAGAGATTCGATCGGATCGGTCGAGCGCGCGGTGCTGAGCATCATCCACCAGAAGTACGACGCCTGGCAGCTCCTTATTGTCGACGACGCGTCAACCGATGACACCTGGGACGTGGTGGAGACGCTCGTCCGACGGGATCCACGCGTGTTCGCGATTCGAAACTCCGAGCGCCGCGGCCTCGCAGCGTCCCTCAACCTTGGTTGGTCCCAGTCAAGCCACGAGCTCATCGCCAGGATGGACGGTGACGACGAGAGCTTCGCGACCCGACTGGCATGCCAGGCCGCCTTCATGGCGGAGCACCCTGAGGTCGCGGTGTTGGGAGCGGGCGCGGAGCTGGTCGACGAGTCGGGCACGCTGCTCGGGGTGGCGCTCCGACCCGAACGCCACGAGGAGCTGGCCAGAGACATGTATCGGCGCAGCCCGTTCATCCATCCATCCGTCATGATGCGACGGAGCTTCCTCGCGCGGCTCGGCGGCTACGACGAGTCACTGTGGCGCGCCCAGGATCGCGATCTGTGGCTGCGCGGCTACCGCCAGTTTCGCTTCCACAACCTTCAAGAGCCACTCATCAGGTACCGGGTCCACCGCGCGCTGTCTTGGGAAGCCATCCTGGCGGGAACATTCGTCCTCGGACGGGCTGCCTATCGCGAGGGACGCATATTGAGTCGCGGATGGTATGCGCTGCGCTTCTTCCTCGCCACGGTCACCGTGCGGATGGGGCTGCGGACCAGCCGCGTGGGGTAGGGAGAGCCCGGGCAATGTGCGGAATCGTCGGTGTGGCCGCGCGTCGCGCTTCGGCGAACCGGGAAGGCCTCGTCACGATGCGCGACACGATGAGGCATCGAGGGCCTGACGACGCCGGAGTGTGGTGGTCGGACGATGGACGCGTCGGCCTCGCGCATCGGCGGCTGGCCATCATCGATCTTTCGCCGGCCGGTCGCCAGCCGATGGCCGACGCCAGCGGTGGGCTGTGGATCACCTACAACGGCGAGATTTACAACTACCGCGAACTGAGGTCAGACCTTGAGCGGATGGGGCACCGGTTTCGGACGTCGACCGACACCGAGGTGCTCTTGGCGGCATATCGGACGTGGGGCCCGGAATGCCTCAGTCGCCTGAACGGAATGTTCGCGTTCGGCCTCTACGATACGCGCAATCGGCAGTTGATCCTCGCCCGCGATCGCGCCGGGGAGAAGCCGCTCTACTACTGGATCAGCGGTGATCGGATCGTCTTCGCTTCGGAGCTGAAGGCCATCATGGCAGACCCGGGCCTTCCGCGGGCCGTCGACCTGGTGACTCTGCAGCACTACCTCGCCTACGGGTACGTGCCGAGCGAGGCGTGTCTCCTGGCGGGCGTCCGCAAGGTCCCGGCGGGGCACGTCGCGACCTACGATATCGAGAGCGGGACGCTCGCTGTCCGCCAGTACTGGCGCCTGCCCGAGCCGGAATCGACACGGGCGGAGTCTCCGGAGACGCTCGACACTGCGCTGGAGGCGCTCCTCCGCGACTCGGTTAGGCTCCGACTTGTTGCCGATGTGTCGGTCGGGATCCTCCTGAGCGGCGGCATCGACTCGAGCCTTGTCACGGCGCTGGCAGCTCAGGTTTCCGGTCGCGTCAAGACCTTCACGATCTCGTTCGCAGGCCACGATGCCTACGACGAGGCGGAGTACGCCCGGCGTGTCGCGAAGCATTTCGGAACTGATCACACGGAGCTTGTCGCGGAGCCGAGCACAGTCGAGCTCTTGCCCGAGCTGGCACGACAGTACGATGAGCCGCTCGCGGACTCTTCCATGGTCCCGACCTACCTCGTCTCGCGGCTCGTGCGGAAGCACGCGACGGTCGCGCTCGGAGGCGACGGCGGTGACGAGCTGTTCGGCGGCTACCTCCACTACAGCTGGCTGCTGCGCCAGGAAAAACTGCGGCGAGCCGTCCCACACGCGCTCAGACTCAGGATGGGCGACACAGCCGCGCGCCTCCTGCCGGCAGGCTTCCGCGGCCGCAATTACATCCTCGGCTTGAGCCGTGACGCCCCGTGGTCGATCGCGCAATTCAATTCGTACTTCGATGGCGCACTGCAGCGTCGCCTCCTCGCGCCGCTGGTGATGGCCGGGGTTTTGAATGGCCCGCCGCCGGAGGTGTATAAGACGAGTCTGTTTCGCCCGGGGCAAACGGTGCTCCAGGCGGCGACGTCGATCGACTTCAACACCTACCTGGTGGACGACATCCTCGTGAAGATCGACCGCGCCAGCATGCTCACCTCGCTCGAGGCGCGGGCGCCATGGCTCGACCATCGACTCATCGAGTTCGCCTTCAGCCGGGTTCCCGACGCGCTGCGCGCGACCGTCAGGGAGCGGAAAATCCTGCCACGTCGGTTGGCGGCGCGCCTCCTGCCAAGGGGCCTTGACCTGGCTCGCAAGCAAGGGTTTTCGCTTCCCCTGCCTAGCTGGCTCCAGGGGGAATGGGGACGATACGTCGAGGACGTGCTGGCCGATGCGGATCCGCGCGTGTTCGATCCTACGGTAATCCAGGGATTGATCAAAGGGCAGCGACGCGGTTACTCGAACGCCCAGCGTCTGTTCGCCCTCGTGATGTTCGAGCTGTGGCGGCGCGAGTACCGCGTCAGCCTTCCTGTTTAGACGTGGACACTCCAACGGCGAGCGCGTCGATAGCCGCCGCAGGCTTTGGAACACTGGCCGTGTGGTGCGCCGCGCTCTTCGCACTTGGCGTCTACCTGCCTCTGCAGATAGCCGTCGTCGGTCTGTTCCTCCTCGCGGGGGGGGGGCTCTGGTCCGTGCGACTGACGCGGTTGTCGCTGCTCGCGCGGTTGATGATCGTCCTCTACGTGATGCCGTTCAGCGTGACGCTCGGGTATCTCGGCTCTAGCGACTACACGTGGTGGTGGACGCCGACGGTTCTCGCGTTGTTGAGCGACCGGGTTCTCATCGAGCAGATGATGGCGATCGGGATCACCGGGCTTGCGGCGTTGCTCGCGGGTCTCAAGGCGATCGAGGCCAGTCGAGTAGGAGGACGGGATCTTGTTGACGCGGACGCTGTGGAATCACCGAGGTGGACGCTCGACGCGCTCACCTTCGTGGCGGCGCTGGGGCTCGCGATTGCGTTGTCGTGGGTCTACGCGCCGCGCACCACGATTTTTGAAGAGTTGTACGCAGCCGAAGGGACGGGAGGGCTCTACCAGGACCTCAACTTCTACGGTGCGTTCCTGGCATCGTATGTCCTGCTAGTCTTACTGTTTGTCGACGCCGAGCACGGCCGTCCCATGGCGCGCCGCTGGAAGCGGCTGGCGGTCCTCGGAACCACCCTGTTCATCATGATTTTCCTGCAGCTTCTCCGCGGCGATCGCGAGATCGTGGGACTACTGGCGGCCTTAAGCATCCTCTATGTCACCGAGCCGATGCGCCGTCAGCCGGGATGGATCGGGCGCAGAGAGTGGAGGCGACTGTTCGGTTTGGCCCTGCCGATCCTGCCGCTGGTCGTGGTCCTCATCGCTGTGGGGGCAGCTCGGTACGAGTTGAGCGGGAGCGACGTATGGGACGCGGGAGAGCTTCTCGCTACAGGGTTTACCTACAGCACGTGGACGGCGGTGCTGCTGACCAATCTCGGAATGGCGGCGCAACTCCACGAGGGGCGGATCGAGTATCTCTACGGTGAAACCTACCTCCAGTACGTGCTGTCCCTCGCACCGGGAATCGTCACCCATTATCTCGGTCTGGAACGACCGATCGAGGCAACGAGCAATCCCAATTACTGGTTCGCCGGGATCTCGAGCGGCGGCAACCACGTGGTCAACGTACCCTTCAAGAACTTCGGGATCTTCGGCGTCGTGGGCGCCCTCTTCTTGTACGGAATGGCTATCGGCTATTGGGAGCGAAGCGGAGTCCGAAACCGCCGATGGAACCGCCTCGTCTATGGCGCGATCATTGCCTCGTCCTTCAAGTGGTTCTGGTACGCAGACATGAACGTGATCCGCGCACTCATGGGAGCGGGCGTGCTCTGGCTCGGTTACTGCGGGTGGCTCGCGTTCACGGGAGGTGTGGTCAAGAACGTGCGATGGCGCGACGCCGGCGTTCCGTCCTAGTCGGGCAGTTCACGATGATGCGGAAACACTGGAGCGGGTAGGGTGCGGATCGGGATTAACGCCGTGTTCCAGGCGCACGGTGGGAGCCTGGTCCACCTTCAGGAGCTGCTCCGGGAATGGGGAAAGGACGGCACTCTGGCGAACCACCGTGTCGTCCTGTTCAGCTCGACCGCGAACTTACGAGCGCTCGAGACGCATCTGGACGGCATCGCCGTCGTGCCGCTCCGGTGGAGCGATCTGGGCACTGCGGCGAGGCTGCTCGTCGAGCAGACCGAGCTCGTGAGGGCGATCGAACGGGAACGGATCGACGTCCTGTTCTGCCCAGCCAACACGGCGCCGCTCAGAGCTCGGATCCCGAGCGTCGTGCTACTCCAGAATGCCGCTCCCTTCTGCGAAAGCGTCTCCCTGAGCTCGGTCGGCGTCGCGCAGTGGCTACGGTATCGGCTGCTCGGCCGCGCGATGCGGCTCAGCGTGCGACGGGCTGCACGCGTCATTTTCATCTCCGAGTACTTTCGCGACCAGTTTACGCGACGGTGCCGCTTCGACGTGACGAAAGCGACCGTGATCTATCGCGCTCGGCGCCGGGTGCGGGATACGGGGCGCGGGGCGGTGTTTTTGGCCGAGCACGGCGTCCGTGGCCGCTTCGTGCTCTCGGTCTCCCACCTCTACCCGTACAAGAACCTCGCTGAGCTCGTCGAGGGATTCTTGATCGCGTACCGTGAGCATACGGCCGCCGACGTTCAGCTCGTCCTTATTGGGGCGGAGTACTTCCGGGGTTACAAGGCTAGGATTGAGAAGGCGCTCGTGAGATACCGCGCGCCCCGGGGCCAGGTGATTCTGGCCGGAGGCCAGCCGAGCGATGTGGTGGTCGAGGTGCTCGCTCGCTGCGAGGTGTTCGCGTTTCCGTCGACCTGCGAGAACTGCCCGACGGCCTTGATTGAGGCGATCGGGGCTGGAGTGCCGATTGCCTGCTCGCGCGTCGGCGTCATGCCCGAGATCGCGGGCGATGCAGCCTCGTACTTCGACGCGTCCGACCCGCACGACATCGCTCGGGCCCTCGGCGGCCTACTGCGCGACGCCGATCTCCGACGCGAGCTGCGCCGGCGGGCTCTGGCCCGCGCCAGCCGGTTCCCGGAGCCCGCAGAAGTGGCAGCGCGGACCCTCGACGTGCTGAAGGCGGCGGCGGGTGCGTGAGGTGCCGCCGCGAGCATTGGCCTCGCAGCGGCGTCGGCTGTGGGTCCTCTCCGAGCTCTACCATCCGGAGGAGACATCGACGGGATACCTGGTGACGAGGATTGTGGAGGGACTGGCGACCGACTTCGATGTCCGCGTACTCTGCAGCCGGCCGACCTATGCATCGCGCGGCCTCAGCGCTCCCGGCACGGAGGTACGCAACGGTGTGCGCATCCGCCGGTGTCCATCGACCACGCTCGATCGCACGGTTCGCGTGTACCGGCTCCTCAACGTCCTGACGATTACCGCCTCCCTGTGGGCGGTCGCTGTCGCATCCGTGCGCCGCGGAGACTATCTGCTCGTTGTGACGAATCCTCCATTGCTGCCTTTCGTCGCCGTGACCGTTACCCGGCTACGAGGGGCGTCACTGCTCCTGCTCGTGCACGACGTCTATCCGGACGTTCTGACCGCGAGTGGGCTGATGGCCCGAACGGGATTCCTGGCCAGACGCTCGCGCCGGCTGAGCCAGTGGCTCTACAGGAGCGCGCGGCGAACGATCGTTCTCGGACAAGACATGAAACGTCTCGTCGAGACTGTGATGGGAGTGTCGGGCGACAGCATCGCCATCATCCCAAACTGGGCGGATGCCGACGCGATCCAGCCCACGAAGCGAACGGAGAATGCGCTACTCGTGGAGCTTGGATTGATCGACAAGTTCGTGGTCCAGTACGCCGGCAACATGGGTTATACGCACGGCCTGGAATGTCTAGTCCACGCGATGGAGAAGCTCCGGAGCGACGAGGACGTCTTCTTCCTGTTCATCGGGAGCGGCGTGAAGAAGGCGTGGCTCGAAGCGAAAGTGCGAGAGCTCGAGCTTCCGAACGCGCACATTCTAGGGAATCGGCCGAGGAGCGACCAGCCCAACTTCTTGAACGCGTGCGACATCGCCATCATCACGTTCGTAGCCGGGATGGCCGGCGTGTCGGTCCCGAGCCGGATGTACAACATCCTCGCGGCCGGCAAAGCAATCATCGCGGTGGCGGACGACGACTCGGAGCTAGCGGGCGTGGTTCGGCACGAGCGGCTGGGCTGGGTCGTTCCGCCCGGTGAGGCCAACGGCATCGTTCAGGCCGTGCTGGCCGCGCGACGCCAGCAGGAACTCCTCAGGGATATGGGGCGCCGCGCCAGAGCCGTCGCCGAGCGGTATACCCTGTCGAGCGTAATCGAGGCCTACCGCAGACTTTTGGCGGGGTTGGAATCATCGGGCCTGATGGAATGATGAGCGTCCTAGCGACGCCTCTCCTCGTCGGGGCGGTCGCAATCCTGTCCTTTCTGGTCACGGGACGTTTGTGCTCGTCCAGGTCACGGCTGGCCCCAGTGGACTACCCAAACCTCCGATCGCTGCACGATAGGCCAACGCCGCGTGTGGGCGGCGTGGCGATCTTGCTGAGTGCGGCGGTGGGCCTGGCCGGAGGGAGCCTGATCGGCGTCGTACCGGCAGCGGAGGGCGGCGGTGAGACTGGCTGGGCGCTTTGGGTCGCGGGCGCGACGACCGTTGTCGCAGTTATCTCGTTGATCGTTGATCTCACAGCGTTGGCCATATCGGTACGGCTGATCGTCCACGCGCTCGCGGCCGCAGCGGTCGTGTTCGGTGCGGGACTACGAATCACCGAGATCTCGGTTCCGTCGCTTGGGTCGGTGTCTCTCGGGGCCGCCGCGGTCCCGGTCACGATTCTCTTCTTGGTTTGGATGGCGAATCTGTACAACTTCATGGACGGCATGGACGGATTCGCCGGCGGCATGACCGCCTTCGGCTATGGCTTCATCGCCTATGCTGCCTTCCGCGCTGGTGAGCCAGCACTGGGAGTCGGTGCGTTGCTCATTGTTGCGGCTACGCTTGGGTTCCTTCCCTACAACTGGCCCCCATCTAAAATGTTCATGGGCGACGTCGGAAGTGTTCCGCTCGGGTTCCTCGCCGGAGCTCTGATATTGCGGGGGGCCAACAGCGGGTTGTTCGACGTGTGGGCGGCGCTGCTTTGTTTCGCTCCGTTCGTCGTTGATGCCTCGGTAACGCTCGGCCGACGGTTGGTCCGGGGCGAGCGCGTATGGCGTGCGCATCGGGAGCATTTCTATCAACGCCTGGTCCTAGCGGGTTGGGGCCATCGGCGAACGGTGCTCGCGGAATATGCGGTCATGTTGGGTTGCGCTGTCAGCGCTGTCGCGTACTCGATCGTCGGCGATCGACTCCGACTCGGCATCTTGCTCGGCTGGGCGTGCCTGTTCGGTGGACTCGCGCTCGCGGTTCGCACGGTGGAAGCCAGAAGACGGCAAGAGGGATCTTGGGCCGCGGTTCTTCTGAGATATCGACGGCTGCTCGTCGTGGCCGTACACATCGCCGCAGTCTGTTTCGCGAACTATGCTGCGTTCTGGATGCGGTTCGATGGCGCGGTGCCCGCCGATGCGTGGCAGCTCTGTCTACAGATGCTGCCTTGGCTGATTGCGGTCCGTGGGCTCACGTTCATCCCGTTCCGGCTCTACGAAGGGCTCTGGCGCTACACGAGTATCTGGGACCTCCGCAACATCATCGCTGGCGTCCTGACCAGCTCGCTCGTATTCTGGGGGCTCACTCACGTGCTCCTCGACAAGGGTCTGTACCCGCGCTCCGTCCTCGTCATGGACGCCATCATGCTCATCTTGCTGATGGGGGGACTCCGCCTCGGCCGTCGGATCTACCGTGAGCTCGGACGGCTCGAGGGCCAGAAACGGATCCTGGTCTACGGTGCAGGAGACGCCGGGGCAATGATCGTCAGGGACATGCGGAATAATCCCTTTTATTCGTACGAGGCGCTTGGCTTCATCGACGACGATCCGACGAAGACCGGTCAGCGTATCCATGGCGTAAAGGTTCTTGGGACGCGTGAAGTTCTGCCTCGAATCATGGGGCATCTGAAGCCGGACGCCGTCCTCGTGGCGATCTCGCGCGCGGAGCCCAACACCATCCGCTCGATCGTCCGCGCCCTGGAAACGTTCAAGGTTCCCATCCAGACCCTGCCCAACCTTCGAGACATCGTCGACGGAAGGGTAGCGGTGAATCAGATCCGAACCCTGTCGGTCGAGGATCTCCTGGAGAGGGTCCCAATTTCTTTCGACGCCAGTCCCGTGAGGCACCTCGTCGAGGACCGACGCGTGCTCGTCAGCGGAGCGGGAGGGTCGATCGGGTCCGAGCTCTCCCGCCAGATCGCGGCGCTGCAGCCGTCCGCGCTTGTCCTGCTCGATCGATACGAGAACGGTTTGCACGCGATCACCACCGAGCTGAGAGCGAAGATCCCGGGGTTGGCCACCGAGGCTATCATTGGGGACGTTACCGATGCGGATCGGACGCGGGAGGTTCTCGTCGTCCACCAGCCCGCGATCATCTTCCACGCGGCCGCGCACAAGCACGTTCCTCTCATGGAGATGAATCCCTGCGAGGCGGTGAAGAATAACGTCCGGGGGACGCGGATCCTTGCGGAAACAGCGCGGCAGGTCGGCATCGAGCGCTTGATCCTGATCTCGACCGACAAGGCGGTGAACCCCTCGAGCGTCATGGGAGCCACGAAGCGGGTGGCCGAGCTGCTCGTCCAGAGCATGAACGCCGACGGCCCGGGTATCTTCGCCGCTGTGCGGTTCGGCAACGTGCTCGCGAGCAACGGAAGCGTCGTCCCGCACTTCCTGGAACAGATCAAGGCCGGAGGGCCGGTGACCGTCACACATCCCGAGATGCGGCGGTACTTCATGCTGATCCCGGAGGCGGTCCATCTCGTGTTGCAGGCGGCCGCCTTGGCCAAGGGTGGCGACATCTTCGTTCTGGATCTGGGCGAGCAGATCAAGATCCTGGATCTTGCCCGCAACCTGATCCGGCTCTCTGGCTTCGTGCCGGAGGCCGAAATCCCGATCACGTTCATCGGGCCCCGGCCGGGCGAGCGACTGTGCGAGGAGCTCGTCGGTGCCGACGAGACGGCTGAGCCGGTGCCGGCCAAGCGGATTCTGCGAGTGGCTTCGAGCTCACGGCCGGATCCTGAATGGCTTGCGCGCGAAGTCGCCGAGCTTGAGCGCCTGGCTGCTGCCGAGGACGCGAAGGCGGTGATCGACCAGCTCTGTCGACTCGTGCCAACCTACCGACCAGCCGAGCGAGCGTATGAGTGACCCGCGGGCGGATCGGCGTCCGGGCGCGGTAGTTCCGGAATCGGGCGACGCGGTGCCTGTCGTCAACTTCGTGGTTGTGCTCTGGCGCAGGCGGTTGATGATCGCGGCAATCACCCTTATTGCCGTCTTCGGCGCCGGCGTCTGGGCGGCGATGACACCGAAGATCTACGAGTCGACCGCGACGCTGGTCGCTCCGAAGGAATCCACCGGGAGCGGCATGTTCGGTGGACTCGTCGTGGCGTCGGGGTTGCTCCAGCAGGTGCCGGGGTTGTTGTCCATGCCCTCCCTCACGTCGAACCGTGACCTGCTGGTGAGTGTCCTCAAGAGCCGGACGATGGCGCAGCTCGTGCTCGAGCGGTTCGGGCTCCAGGCGCGCTATCGGGAACGCTACCAGGAGGATGTCATCAGGACCCTTCAGCGCAACACGACGGTGTCGGTCTCAAGAGAAGGGGTTATTGCGGTGAAAGTGGAGGATATCGATCCCCAGGTCGCGGCCGCGATGGCGAACTTCTACGTGGAGAGGCTCGATCACCTTGTGGGGCAGTACGGCCTCGGCGAGGCGAGCCGGCAGCGGATCTTCTTCACAGAACAACTGGCGCGCGCCAAGGCCCAACTCGACGCTTCCGAAGAGGCGCTTCGCGGCTTCCAGGAGCGGAATCGCGCCGTGGTGCTCCAGGAGCAGACCCGGGGGGCAATCGAGGCAGCCGCCCGCCTGCGGGGCGAGATCATAGCAACCGAAGTCCAGGTGCAGGTGATGCGCAACTTCGCGACGGAGGCGAATCCGGAGGTGGTCGCACTCCGCCGCCGGATCGACGAGATGAACCGCCAGCTCGCGCAGCTGCAGTATGGCGGATCTTCGGCGGCGGCGGCGAACCGCGACCGACGGGATTTCACCGTTCCCTTCGCGAAGGTGCCGGAGCTGGGGTTGGAACTTGTCCGGCTTACCCGCGACGTGAAGGTTCAGGAGACGCTGGTGACGCTGCTAACCCAGCAGGTCGAGCAGGTCCGGATCGCCGAGGCGAAGGACTTTCCCGTCGCGCAGGTTCTCGATCGGGCGGTCGCGGCTGAACGTCACTCCAGACCAAGGATGGGCATCAGTCTCGCCGTGGCCGCCATCACCGGCGTGGTAGTCGGCGTGCTCGCTGCGTTCGTCGTTGAGTATGCGCACGTTCTTCCGCGGAGCACTCCGAGGGCCTAAAGCCACTCGCCCCTCCGGCCGCTTAGTACTCTGCCCCGCAATTACGATGACGTATCGACCGGTCATGCGGCTGCGGCCAAGCGATGCTTGGCAGCGAGCTTGGCCAGGAGCGCAGCAAGATCCTGGCGGGTGAAGGTCCACTGGAACGGGGTCGCCGCTCGTTCGTAGTGATCTTGGAAGCGGAGCAGGCGGTCCTCGACCTCGGCCAACGAGGCGAAGTCGTTCGGCGTCAGGACCTTGCGCTGGACGATCGAGAAATAGATCTCGATCTGGTTGAGCCAGCTGGCGTGGACCGGCGTGTGGACGAGGACGAGGCGGGGCCAGGTGGCGCGCAACCGCGCCCGCGCGCGCGCGCCGCGGTGGGAGGACCCGTTGTCGACGACCCAAAACACCCGGCGCGCCGACCGGTAGGGCTCTTGGGTCATCACCTGCGCGACGAGGCGACCGAAGGGCGCGATGCCCG
>Ga0184637_10000572_pt1 | contig 27285 bp, 25 predicted proteins | sample PLM3_127_b2_FD_133143 | JGI IMG/M metagenome (GOLD analysis project Ga0184637, IMG submission 133143) | Groundwater sediment microbial communities from an aquifer in East River, Colorado, USA - PLM3_127_b2 | ecosystem: Environmental > Terrestrial > Soil > Riparian zone | place: USA: East River... | reverse complement strand
TCGAATTCCGTTGAGGTGTGCCAAGTGTGAGAGGCGGGTCGCGACGACGGTCGGGCGATCAACGACCGTAAAGCCGGCCATTTGGACGGCTTCGCGGCTGCGCCAAGGGGCAGACGGCGACTCAATTGCGCGTTGGAGTTGATATTTGCCCGGCGCCGCCCTAGATTTGCCTTCTCTCAACAGTGATCCAGGAGACCAGTCATGCCTACTTTCGTCACATTGGCAAACTTCACTGACCAGGGTGCGCGCAACGTCAAGGATTCGCCGCAACGCTTCGAAGCCTTCAAGTCGGCAGCCGAAGCTGCGGGCGTGAAAGTGCAAAGCGTGCACTGGACCCAGGGCGCCTACGACATCGTGATCATCACCGAAGGCCCCGAAGAAGCGCAGATGACGATCGCGTTGAAGACCGCCGCGCTCGGCAACGTGCGCACGCAGACGCTGCGCGGCTACAGCGCCGCCGAAATGCGCAAGCTCGTCGCGAACATTTAGGGCGTGTCTTCGTACCCTGCCTGCGGCGAACGCGGGCAGGGCGCGCGGCTCAGAAGCCGAGGCTTGCCTGCAGGATCTTCTGCACCTTCTCTTCCAGCGTCGCCTTCCTGAAGGGCTTGACGATGTAGCCGGCGGCGCCCTCTTGCGCGGCGCGCACGAGGTCCTCCTTGCGCGCTTCTGCCGTGACCATCAGCACCGGCAAGTGCTTGAGCGAGTCGTCCAACTTGATGCTCGCCAGCAGCTCGAAGCCGTTCATGTTGGGCATATTGATGTCGCTGACGACGAAGTCGAACCTGCCCGCGCGCAACATCCGCATCGCGACCGCGCCGTCTTCGGCTTCGTCGGCGTTCGGGAAGCCGCTTTCCCTCAGCAATCCGCGCACGATGCGGCGCATGGTCGAGAGGTCGTCGACGATGAGGAACTTGAGGTCGGAGGCGGTACTCATGGGCGTACTCGTCAGTGCTTGAGGACGGAGAGGGGATCGGTTCGATGCTCGGGGCGCGAGCCGTGCTGTTTATCGGCGCACTGTCCGCACACTTGAGAGGGTCCGCTCCACGCACCGCGAGCAAAAAAAAAGACGGCGGATCGGTTGAGGATCCGCCGTGCAAGGCACTTTCGGTGCCTGGAGGAGACACGCAAGAAAAATCAAGCGATGTCCGATGCCAGTTGTAGCGAAGTGACGGCGATTGCGTTGCGCGAAATGTGCGCATCCCGTCACGGCCACTCGACTTGCATGCGTTTGCAACGATAGTGAACGCCCGTCGCGGCATTCAAGAACGCCTTGGAACGTGCCGATAATTGGCACAGACGGAGCTTCAACACGATGAATATGGCGACTGACACATTACCCATGGCCCTGGACGCCCTGGCCACTGCGCTGGGTGAGCTGGACGACTTTCGAATCTCGTCGCCGCCGGACGTGCAGGCGCTCTTGAAACGTCTGCTCGACGGCAACGTATCGCTGCACCTGAGTACGCCCAAAGGCGAGGTCTACACGACCACGCTGTGGAGGATCGACCCGGCGCGCGGCATTCTCGGATTCGCCACCGAAGGCGTCACGCCGCAGTTGCAACGGGTGATGGACGCCGAAGAGGTGACGGTTGTCGGTTTTCTCGACCAGATCAAGGTGCAGTTCGACCTGAGCGGCCTCGTTCTCGTGCATGGCGCAGGCAGCAGTGGGCTCAATGCGCAGATTCCCAGCGAGATGTTTCGTTTCCAGCGCCGCAACAACGTTCGCGTGCGGCTATTCGGATCCAGTGCGCCCACTGCCCACCTCGCTCACCCGAAGAAGCCCGACACACAGCTTGCCTTGCGCGTGGTCGACGTCAGCATCGGGGGGTGTGCGCTGTTTCTGCCGCACAAGGTTTCCTCCATCGAAGTCGGGACACGCATCAGCAACGTGCATCTCGAGCTCGACGCCAATACACGCGTTCGCGCCGACATCGTGATTCGCAACGCAGCAGCGATCCTCTCGGACCCGCGCGGTACGCGCCTGGGCTGCGAATTCTCGAGCTTGTCCGCCAGCGCCACACGCGGCTTGCAGCTTTTCGTCGATCACGCTGCGACGCGCCGCCGGGCGCTCTCGCTCGACGACTGATTCGCAAGCCACACCCGTGCTGGTGTGGCGGTGCAGATCTCAGTGCAGGCGCGCAGCGCCTGCGGCTTTGCCGGTGGGGATCCGGATCGTGCCCGCGGCTTTCCCCTTGCCGGCGCGCGCGGGTGGGTTGCAGAGCCCGCACCTGAAGTGGCGAGCGATCTCGTGCGCATGCGTCACGAAGTGACCGCCGCACTTGGAGCACTTGGTCATCGTCAGCATGCCGTTGTCGACGAACTTGACGAGCCGCCACGCGCGAGTGACCGACAGCAGCGGCTCGAGCCCCTGCGCTTGCGTCTGCTCACTGTAGAGCTGGTAGGCCTTGATGACGGCGTCGATCTCGTCCATCTCGGCGACCTTGTTCAGGTACTCGTGCATGTTCAGGAACAGCGACGCATGGATGTTGGGCTGCCAGGTCATGAACCAGTCGGTCGAGAACGGCAGCTGGCCCTTCGACGGCGACCTGCCCGACACCTCCTTGTACAGGCGCAGCAAGCGCTCGTACGACAGATCGGTTTCCGACTCGAGCACCTGCAGGCGCGCGCCGAGGTGGATCAGCGTGACGGCGCGGTCGATCTGCTTGGCTTCGGTGAGGATGCTCTTGATGCGCATGGTGTCGGTCTCCGGGGGTCGTTTCGATCAGGCGGCTTCTTGATGGCGGCCGGCCATCAGGATGCTGGCGTGAAGGCGCGCGGTCGTGTCGTTGGCCGCGGTCTTGCCGTGGTTGGTGAGCAAACCCCACACGATGTCGTCGTCCATGCGAAAGCGGCACAGCAGGGTGTTGCCGGCGGCGATTTTCATCATCTGCGCCGGGCTCAGCGTTGCGATCAGCGTCGCCGTGTCTCCCGAGATGCCGAGGCGAAACAGCGCCTGCTCGCGGTCGGCGCGGATCAGGCTTTGCGCCAGCATCAGATACGAAAGATTGGTTTCACGGACTTCGCTGAGGATCTGGTCTGCGGTCATGGTGGGCTCCGATTGGTAGGCTGAGATGGGTTGCTTGTTCAACGTCGGATGGATTGTGGGCAGCGCCCCGCTTGCAAAACATCAGGCCGGTTCTGTCGCGGCAGTACGGCTTCTTCTGATGGCCGTGTCAGACAAATTCCTACACGAAGGGGCGGCGACTCTTCGTTCAAGTGGGCGCCGCGCAGACCGATATCCGTGCACACAGATCGAAACGCAAGAGCAAACCATCGTGGCGGCCACGCCGCACAGCCTGTATTCGTACGTCATGAGCACCGACCTGCTGAACTACTACAAAGCGATCGAGAAGGCGAGCCAGGACATGCTGGAAGCCGCGCGTATCGGCAATTGGGACCAGGTCGTCAAGCTCGAAGGGGCCTGCGTCGTGCTGATTTCGCAGCTCAAACACGCGGCCGGCAACCCGCCGCTGGCGCCCGTTGCCGCGCAGCTCAAGTCGCGCATCATGCAGCGCATCCTCGTCAACGACGCCGAGATCCGCACGCTTGCCGAACCCTGGCTCGGGCAGATCGACCACATGCTGAGCGGGCGTCCGAAGACACTGCATTGACCGTGGCGGTGGCCATGACGGCCGACACCTTGCCCTTGTTGCTGACGCGCTGGCTGAACGCTTGAGACGGGTTATCTGGACGGGTGAAAATACTCGTTCACGGCGTCCGTAACAAACTATTTCTCCCGTCCGGAAGATACCCCCGTGTTCGAGGGTGTAGAGGTCGTGAATTAGTTGGCAACTTGGGAATGGCGGCGTGCAAAAGTGCGCATTCAATGAGATACGCGGCCGAGTTTGTGTCCAGGTACATTGGATCGTAAGTCGTTGCTATAGAACAGAATTATCGTAGGCATTCGGTCTGAGGGAAGCAATCCCTTTATTCCCCGGACTCACCGTCTGGCGGTTACCGCAATCCGCTCGTCCGTCGTCCGATGGACCTTATCAGTGTGCTCTGAATAATCACCTCAATCCGGTAGTTTTCCGGCGACGTGCGGGCCCCGCGCGAATACATTGCGCACCGCATTCACCGTTTGGAGGCGAGATATGAAGAGTTCGGCCGCGAGGGGGTTCACCCTCATCGAACTGATGATCACCGTGGCGATGCTGGCGATCCTCTTGTCGCTCGCGGCGCCGTCGTTCGCCAGGATGCTCGCGTCCAACCGGATGGCGACGCAGACCAACGAGTTCACGGCGGCGCTCAATCTGGCGCGCCTGGAAGCGGTGCGGCGGGGTCAGAGCGTCGCGATCCGCGCTGACGCAGGTGGCACCACCTTCCAAGGCGGATGGAAAGTGTTCACCGACGCCAACGACGATGGCGCGCAACCCGGCACGATCACTGCAACCGACGGCACCGTCATCCGTGAAAGCGGCGGCGCACTCGGGGGCAATACCACGATCGCGCGTGTGACCCGTGGCGGTACGGCCCCGAATTACACCTACACCGATTCCGCCGCCACCGACCGCATGTATGTGGTCTTCAATTCGCGCGGCTCCAACAACGCGAGCGCTGCCGCGTTTTTCAGGATCTGTGACTCGAACGACACGGCCGTCAGGGGACGCATCGTGCAGATCTCGACGGTCGGAAAGATTTCGCTCGACACGAACACCTTGACCTGCCCATGAGGAAGCCACAAGTGCATCGCGTTTCGTTTCACCAACGCCGAGCTCAGACCGGCGTCAGCATGATCGAGTTCCTCGTCGCGCTGATCATCTTCGCATTCGGCACCCTTGGACTCGCCGGTCTGCAGACGCAGGCGCTTGCATACAGCCAAGGCTCGCTGTACCGGTCACAGGCGACGACGCTGACCGACGACATCCTCGATCGCATGCGGGCCGATCGCTTGAATGCGAAAGCGGGTAGCTGGAATACAGCGCTCACCGTCGCTTCGACGTCGATCTCGGCCGGCACGATCGCCCAAACCGACACGAAGGACTGGAAAGAACACGTCGAGGCGCTGCTGCCTTCCGGCAAGGCGGCCATCGATGTCAACGGAAGCATCGTGACCATCACGATCCAGTGGGACGACAGCCGCGGCGAAAGGTCGGCGACGACGACCAATCAACAGTTCGTCACCAAGAGCCAGCTGTAGACATGCCAACGGGAACGCACTCTATGAAGAACAGGTCCAGGCTCGCCCGCCGGTACGGTGGCTTCTCGCTGGTCGAGCTGATGGTCGCGCTGGTGCTCGGCCTCGTGCTGACGTACGCGATGATCAACGTCTTCCTCTCCAGCAAGACGGCTTTCCGGCGCCAGGAACAACTCAACTCGGTCCAGCAAAGCGTGCGCATGGCCTTCGAGTATCTGGCCAACGACGCGCGCATGGTGGGGCACCTGGGCTGCTACACGGGGCGCAGCACAGGCTTCACCAACAACCTCGCAGCTGGAGTGCTCGCGACCAACTACGCGCTCGGCGTCGAAGGCTACGAGTACACCAACGCCACTGCCGGTGCGTACACCTTGACGGGCAACAGCCCGAACGACGACAGCACCGCTGCGTACTGGACACTCAACACGGCAACCGGCGGCGTCAACACGATTCCGGTAACGACCATCGGCGGCGCCGGCGGGATCACTCCGGGCAGTGATGTGCTTGTCGTGCGCACCGTCGCCGGCAAGCCGGTGCGGTTGACGGCGGACACGACAGCAGCATCGACTGCCGCGTCCGTCGAGAACTTCGCTAGCGGCAAGTGCAGCGACGGCTCGACCGACAAGGTATCGGGCTTCTGCGCGAACAGTCATGCCCTGGTCGCAAGCTGCCAGTCGGCGGGCGTGTTTTCGGTCGCCTCGATTGCGGGTGCGAACCTGACGCTGTCGAGCGCAGCGGGTGTCGCTTATCCGGCGGCAACCACGGAAGTGTTCCCGATGCAGACCATCGTGTACTACGTGAAGAAGTCATCTTCGGGGACGACCACCTCGCTGTATCGGCGCACCTTCGACGGTGACAACGCCGGCGGCCTCGAGCAGGAACTGATCGAAGGTGTCGAGAACCTTCAATTTCGCTACGGGCGGGACACGACCGCGACACCGGATGGTGTGGTGGACGACTATGTGACCGCCAACAACGTGGGCGACTGGTCCAAGGTCGTTGCCATTCGCATGAGCGTGCTGCTGCGTGCAGCCGATCCGGTGGAAGGCGACGTGGCAGTGCCGACGACCGGAAAGGTCAATGACGTCACCGTGACCTACCCCTCGACCGGCAGCAAGTACGACCGACGGGTGTTCACGACGACTGTCGCCGTGCGCAACAAGATCACCTATTTCTGATGACGCACGCAATCAGCAGGCTCGCCATGAAACATCAGTCGATCCGCCGCCAGCAAAAGGGCGTGGTGCTCATCATTTCCCTGGTCATCCTGGTGCTCGTCACGTTGGTCGGCCTGTCGACGGTTCGCACGACGACGATGGAAGAAAAGATGGCGGGCAACTCGCGCGATCGCGACAAGGCGCTCCAGGCCGCCGAGGCAGTGGTGCAGGCATGCCTCACGCAGCTTGACGCCGGTACCTTCGCCGGCACCGTGCACACGCCCACGGTTGCGCCCACCGCGGCGCGCTGGGACGTGAGCGGCAACTGGCTCGCCAGCAGCCCGGCATCGACCGCCGTCAACATCGCCAATGCCGGGCTCGCTGAAGATCCGCGCTGTCTTGTGGAGGCACTGGGCGCATCAGGCAGCTATCGCGTCACCGGCCGTGCCGTTGGTGGATCGGCCGACACCGTGGTCATGCTGCAAGCCACGTACTCGAAAGAATGAGCAAACAACGGGTCGCCGATCGCACGATGCGTCGACCAGTCGCAAAGATTTGAGGGAGATTGATCATGGATCGCATGTCTTACTGGCTGCAACCGAAGCGCGTGGGTGCAATGGTCGTCGTGTCGGCGATGCTCACCACCCAATCGGTTGGGCCCGCGTTGGCGTATTCCTCCGCGTCGCCCGGCTATGCAGGCTTTGTATCGCAGCTTCCGGCCGTTTACGCGACACCGCCCGACGCCAACGTGATGTTGACGCTCGACGACTCCGGGTCGATGAGAGACGAGACGATTCCGGACGACAGCAACAGCATCGGCACGACGATGTGGAGCGGTAGTACATGGATCTCCACATCGACGCTCGAAAAGTTCAAGGGCAACTACTACCCGAGCAACGCGACGAGTTCGGCCAATGCGCGCAAGTGGCGCTACTACCGTTCGTCAGCGGGCAATCCTATCTACTACAACCCGGCCGTGCGCTACACCCCATGGCCGTATGCGGGCGACGACACGAAGACGTATCCGAACGGCTCGACGACGGCCGCGTGCTACTACCCCTCGACGCTGCCCATTCCAACATCGCCGCTACCACTGCCGTCGGGCACACCCTCGTTGAACTCATGCGGAACCAGCGTCAGAAATCTCGCGGCGCGGGTGGTCGTCAACACACCAGACAACGCCAATCAGGATGACGAGACCAAAGGATACTGGCCGGCCACGTACTTCACGTACACCGGCCCCGGCCCGTTGTACGCAAACGGTCAGTCCAATGATTCGACTGCCAATCCGAACAACGCGACGGGCCAGAGCTACTGGACCAAGGTGGAAATCCGTCCGACGGTGCCCGTAACGGGCGCCGCAACGACCTTTCCAAAGGTTGCAGCTCGCACCGATTGCAGCGGAGCCGTGGGCTCGAGCGGCTGTAGCTACAACGAGGAAATCCTGAACTTTGCCAACTGGTTCCAGTACTACCGTACGCGTGCGTTGATGGCCAAGGGTTCCGTCGCGATGGCGTTCTCCAGGCAAGGCACGAACATGCGTACGGGCTTTGCCACGCTGCACGCCACGACGATCGATACGACCGCCAATCCTGACCTGACCACCCCCAATCTGATCAAGCGTGGTGTTCGCAAATTCGAAGGCGCAGACCGTGTGGCGTTCTACGCCAACATCTATGCGACGGGCGCCAATAGCTTCACGCCGTTGCGCTATGCCGCAGACGTGATTGGCAAGTACTTCGAGCGCTCCAACGGGGGCAACCCATGGTCGGAGAATCCCGCGAATGTGGCCTCTGTCGGGACTGAATACAGCTGTCGCCGCAGCTTCCACATCCTTACGTCCGACGGATACTGGAACACGAATGACGATGGACCGCTGACCAGCGTTGGCAACGCCGACGACTTCACGAGCTACGTCGCGCCAGGGAAGGGCGCTGCCGCCTCAGGGTCGACGTTCGCGAACAACAACGCCGATTTGTTGACCATCGATCCGTTCAAGGACTCGATTTCCAACACCCTGTCGGACTACGCCGCGTACTACTGGAAGCGCGATCTGCGTAGCAACATCGACAACAATGTGAAGCCGAGTTCGCGCGACCCGGCGTACTGGCAGCACCTGACGACCTTCACCGTGGGCATCGGCGTCAGCAACGGCACAGCCGCCATCACTACACAGACTCAGCGCGACACGTTGATCGCCAACCAGACCGCGGTGACCTGGGGGAATCCGGTCACCGGTGGCGATCCTCAAAAAGGCGATGACTTCGTCCATGCCTCGATGACCGGTCGCGGACGATTCTTCCTCGCCCTCAACCCTTCCGACTTCGCGAACGACCTGGCGGCGGCGCTGTCGGAGGTGGCCAACACTCCGCTCGATCTGGCGTCCGTGGCAGCCGATGCACCGCAAGTGCGTGCTGGCGGCAAGGTCTATCAGGCGACGTTCAGCCCCTCCAAGTGGTATGGGCGGCTCTACGCCTTCAATCAGAACGTCTCGACCGGATTGGTCAACAACAAGCCGACCGATCCGCCGTATACGAACCCCGATCAGGTGTGGGAGGCGTCGAACAAGATGCTGGCACACGATCAGCGCAAGATCTTCACGTACAGCGGCACGGTGGGAACGGACTTCCTCTGGGGCGCGCTGACTGGCACCCAGCAGGGCTATTTGAACAACGACCAAACGCTGCTCCACTATCTGCGCGGCGATGAGAGCGGCGAAGCCGCCAAAGGCGGATCGTTCCGCAATCGTTCTCGCTACACCGTCGGCGGTGTCAAGGGCGGCGTGCTGGGCGACGTGGTCAACGGCTCACCGATCAAGGGCCCGGACTCCGGTGGTGGTTACGACCGGCTGCCGTCGAGCGATCCGGCCAAGGCGGCCTACACGACGTTCCGCTCCGGGGCGACGCTCGACAACATGCGCGATACCATCTTCCTCGGTGCCAACGACGGCATGTTGCATGCCTTCAATCTGGCCGACGGGGTGGAACGTTTCGCCTACGTGCCCAACGCGGTCTACAACGTTCCGCGTTCCACCTCCGGCGGTATCGCCGAGCAGAAGCTCAAGATGCTGGCGGACCCCGCATACACACACCGATTCACGGTGGACGGCCCGCCCAACATCTCAGACGCGTATCTCGCAGGCGCGTGGAAGTCCGTTCTGATCGCCTCGAACGGTGCGGGTGCGCGCGGCATCTTCGCAATGGACGTGACGAACCCGGTGGTCCCGGTGGGTCCGCCCATGACCACGGACTTCGGCACCAGCAAGATCATGTGGGAGTTCACCGAGGCCAACAATTCCGACATGGGATTCGTGCTCGGCTACCCACACATTGCGCGCATGCGCGACGGGACATGGGCCGCGATCTTCGGCAACGGCTACGACAGCGTCAACGGCAAGGCCAAGCTGTTCATCCTCAATCTGCAGACAGGTGCGGTGCTGAAGGAATTTGCGGTCGATACCGCAGGCAACAACGGCTTGAGCCAACCGAACTTCATCGTCAACGCCAATCGCGAGGTGATCACCATCTACGCGGGTGACCTCAAGGGGAAGCTTTGGAAGTTCGATGTGAGCGATACGGACCCCACCAACTGGAACGTGGCGTTCGCTGGCACGCCGTTGTTCAGCGCCGTGAATGCCGCGGGCAAAGTGCAACCGATCGCCGTGATGCCCGAGATCACGTCGCACACCTCGGGCGGCGCGATGATCTCGTTCGGGACCGGCAAACTGTTCGAGTCAGACGATACGCGCACAACCAACCCGCCGAACGTCAACCTCGAGATCCAGTCGCTCTACGGCATATGGGACAAGCCCAGCGAGCCTGCCGGTGTCTCCGGACGCTCAGTTCTGCTGGCCCAGACGGCTTCTTCCGTGACACCACCGGCAGGCTACAGCGCGACGACGACCAACGTCCCCGACTGGACCACCCATCGCGGCTGGTACTTGGACCTCAACTCCGGTGGAGAACGTGTCAATTTGCCTGCGCAGCAGGTCAGGAGCACTCTCTTCATGGTCGCGAACCTGCCGTTGGTGGACCCCTGCGCCAACGGTGGCACGTCGAGAATCTTCGCGCTCAACCCGCTTACAGGAGGGGCGCCGGCGTTCGCGGTCTTCGACACGAACAATAGCCAGACCTTCGACACCAGCGAGATCGGGATCAACGTGAAACTGAATACGACCGGTGTGCTGACGCAGCCGATCTTCCAGCTCCCGAGCCAGGCTTCGTACACTGCGCCGGCTGGCGTTCAGTTGACGCCATTCGCGCTGTTCGATCGCGGTCAGGCAACGGCAGCACGCGGCGGTGGCGTCGAGTTGTCGATGAGTTCGGGCGGCACGCTGAGTTCGCTGAGTGGAACCATCCCGAACCCGTGCGCGTTGCTAATGACGGCCGCGCAGTCAGACACCAGCTTGATGTCGCAGTACATCCAGACCTGCCAGAACAGCCCCACGGGTGCCAAGGCGCGTATTTCCTGGCGCCAACTGAAGTGAGATTGCAAGGCAAGCTGCGCACACCATGAATGAAACACCCATGACCATCACAAGCCCGTCGAAAGGCTTCACGCTCATCGAAACGATGATCGTCGCGGCAATCATCGCGATCCTCGCGGCAATCGCGTACCCGAGCTACCAGGAGACGGTGGCCCGCGGCCGCCGTTCCGACGCCAAGGCGGTGCTGATGGAAAACGCTCAATGGATCGAGCGCCAGTACACGATCAGCAACGACTACACCAAGAAGGGCGACGGCAACACCCTTGATAGCGCTGCGCTGCCCACCAAAGAAGCACCGCGCGACGGCAGCGCAAAGTACTACGACATCGCGTTTGCCGCGAGCTCGCCGTCGACGGGCTCATTCACGCTGACGGCCGCGCCGAAGAGCAGCATGACCGGCGATAAGTGCGGGACGCTCACGCTGACGAATACCGGCGGCAAGGGTTTGATCAGCGCAACGGCCACGCAGTCGTTCTGTTGGGACAAGTAGGCGGCTGCTTGCCGCCTTGCCAAGCGCCTAGGCTTGGATCACCCCGCCGCGCAGCCCGCGGTCGGTAGCGCCTTGCGCACCTTAGACCGTGGCCGCATCACGCGGCAGCAGTACGTCGATCGCGCGATCGAGTGCGGCAATGGCGCGGGCGAGCGACTCGCGCTGCGCGGCGACCTGACCGCCGGCAGTCGCCAGCCGTTGGCGCAGTGCGGGCGGGATGCGTCCCTCGCGCGCAGCGCCGGCGAAACGGTTCACGGCTTGCGCAAGCGCGCGGTGCAATTCGCCGGCGTGATGTTCGATGGCCTGGCTGTCGCGAGCGCGCAGCGCATCGCCGAGCGCGGTCAAGCCCGCTTCGACGGCCGCCAGGGGTTCTTCGAGATCGGACATGGCCACGTGCTCAGCGAGACACCTTGCCGAGCAGCTGCTGCGCGTTGGCGATCAGCTTGTCGGCGATCACCTCGGCGTTGATCTTGTAGGTGCCGTCGGAGATCGCCTGCGCGATGCGCGACACCTTGGCGGCGTCGAATTGCGAAGCGGCGCCTCCTTCGGCCAACAGTTTGGCTGCTGCATCGAAAACCTCGACCGTGGCGCTCGGATCGGTATTCACCGCCTTGCCGGCGTCGGGCTGCGGACGCACCGGGCCGACAGGGGTCAACGGGCCTTCGCGGTCAGGATTTCCGATTTTCATGAGCTTCTCCGGCGGAAGGGGTTGTATCCATCCCGTTCAGCATGTTCGGTGTATCGGTACTCGACGGTCCGACTTTAGGCCTTCCCGCGAAGTGGTTGCGGCTCACACCCGCTCACCTTCAACAAGACCGCCTTTGCGGCCACCAACAACGGGAACGCGCTCGCGCTGCTGCTCGCCACCGCCGGCCAGCTCGCATAGCGCCTCAGTTCGCAAGTGATGTCGTGCCGTGTTTCATGAAACACGGGCGCCTGAGGCGACGCCTGCCGGGCCTGCCAGGGCCAGTGCGTACACTTCGCGACCAGTCGCGCACCCGTGAGCATGCAACGGCTTCGGCATGAGAGCACCCCAAGCCTTCCCCCCCTTGTCCGCGACCTTGCGCGACTTCGTGCTGGGCCTGAGCGATGCGGTGCTGGTGCTCGAGGCGGCAGGCCGCGTCGTGTTGGCCAACGCAGCAGCCCGCCAGTTGATGGGCGCGGCGCGGCTCGCCCGATTGCCCGTCACGCTCGAAGACGCCGTCGGCGCTTCGGGCGCGCAGCGCGTGCAAGCCTTGTTGTCGGTCGCCACCGATGGATCGGGCATCGCACATGCCCATGAATCGGCGGCTGGCGGCGAGCTGCTGCCGATCGCATTGACCGACGGTCGCAGCGTGCGGGTCGCGGTGCACCGCCTCGACGATGCGCACTGGGCCCTGCGCGTGCAAAGCAGCGTGCACACGGGCGCCGCGGCCGGTGAAGCCGACAGCGACGCGACGCGCGAGCTGATCGGCATGTTCTGGGACTCGCCGTTTCCAGCCACCTTGCAGGATTCGCAGTTCCGGCTGATCGCGGTCAACGAAGCCTATGTGCGGTTCAGTGGCTTTGCACGCGAGCGGTTGCTCGGGCAGGACCCGCTGCTGCTGCAGCCCGAAGAGGACCGCGCTTTCAGCCTCGAGATGCGCCAGCGCTTCACCGAGGGCCTCAACAGCGCGGTCGCGCCCGAGCTGATCGAGCGGCGCCTCATCGACGGGCAGGGCGGCGCGCGCTGGTTTCGCGCCGCGCGCCGCGCACTGGTCGATGCGCGCGGAGATGTGGTGTTCCTGTCCATCCTGCAGGACTGCACGGCCGAACATGCGGCGCGCGAACAGGCCGACCGCTCGGCGCGCGATCTCGACCAATGGTTCGATATCAGCTCGCTCGGCATGGTCCTGTTCGACGATTCGGGCCTGTTGCTGCGCGTCAACCCGGCATTTGAAGCACTCGCCGGCGCAATGCCCGTGTCGCTGCCGGAAGCCTCGGCGGCGGTCCAGCAACTGCTCGCGTGGGACGGTGAGGCACCGAGTGTGCTGCTTTCGCCCGGCGCGGCGCCTGCCGCACGCGAAGTGTGGCTCGAGCACGCCGACGGCCGCCCGCGCCGCGTGCGCGCGCTCGTGCGCTGCTATGAGACGCCGTCCCGCCATCGCCGCTACATGGCGGCCGTGGAGGACATGAGCGTCGAGGAAGAGCGCGACCTCGTACGCATGCAGATCGGCGCGATGATGGACACCGCCGGCGTCGGCGTCGCGACGTTCCAGGAATCGGGTTGGGCCGGCGCGCACCCGCTGCCGCAGGCGACTGCGCCGCGGCCCACGGTGGCCGGCAAGGCGTCGATGCAATCGATCGGGCGCGAGATGGTCACTCCTGCAACGCTTTCGGCCTACGAAAGCGTGCAGCAGGCGTTGCGCCGCGGCGAGCGTGCCGAGGCGCGTTACGCGATCCGCCATCCCGAGCTCGGCATGCGCTGGCTGCTCACGCGTGTCGAGCCAGGGCAACTCGCGTCGGGCAAGCGAACGACATCGGTGGTCACGCTCGACGTCACCGATCAGGAGCAGGCGCGTTCGCACAACGAGCAATTGCTGCGCGAGCTCGGCACGATTCTCGAGAGCTCGCCCGCCGGCATCGTCTACCTGCGGGGCGAAATGATCGTGCGCTGCAACCGGCGCTTCGAGATGATGATCGGCGCCAAGCCGGGCACCGCGCCGGGTCGCAGCGCGCGCGAGCTGTTCGTCGGCTTGCCGACCGCGCAACGCGTCGTCGAGGAAATGCTGCTGGCGATCGAGCAGGACAAGCCTTACGAGATCGAATTCAAGATGCCGCGCACCGACGGGCTGTTGCAGTGGTGCTCGCTGCTCGTGCGCAGCGACCGATCGCCTGGCGGTGCGGTCGAAGCGATCGGCGTACTCTCCGACATCACGCGCCTGAAGGCGCAGCAATCTGAACTGGAGGCGCTCGCGCGCGATCGCGAGCTGATGTTCAGTCTGTCCGAGGTGGGTGTCGCCTTCATTCGCGACGGTCGCATTCAGGGCGCCAACGAGGCGTTGCAGCGGCTCGCCGGCTACGACGCGCGCGGGCTCGGCGGCTTGGGTCTGGACACGCTGTTCCCCGAAGCGTCGACCTTGCAATCATTGTCGGCCGCGGCCGACGCGGCGCTCCTGAAGCACGGGCGCTGGAGCGGCGAGCGCGAACTGCGCCGCAGCGATGGCACACGCCTTTGGGTGCAGATCAGTCAACGGCTGGCGCGCGACGGCGACCCTTCCGGCGGCATCATCGCTTCGTTCGTCAACGTCGACGATCGGCATCGTGCAGAAGCATCCCTCAGCCTGCAGGCCGAACGCACGCGCGCCGTGCTCGACTCCGTCCTCGTGGGCATCGTCACCGTCGGTCGCGGCGGCATCGAATGGATGAACCGTTCGGCGCGCCGCATGTTCGGCGGCGATCTGGCGGACTTCATCGGCCAGCCGATCAGCACCGTCGCCACGCCCGAGCAGGAACACCCGTTTCGGCGCACCTACTACCTCGATGCCCTCGTCGAAGGACAGGCCGAGACCTTCGAATGCCGCGTCAAGGCGCGCGACGGACGCGAGTTCTGGGTTGCCGGCAACGCGGTGGTCACCGGGCATCAGCGCGGCGGCGGCCAGCTCACCTACGCGCTGCTCGACATCGAGCAACGCCGGCAGGCCGAAGTGCGCATCGCGCAGGCGCAGGCGTCGCTGCAACGGATCATCGACCTCGCGCCGCTCGCCATCACGCTGCGCGACGCGAACACGCTGCGCGTGCTGCAGATCAACCCCACGGCGGTGGTTCTCACCGGCAAGCCCGCCGAGCAAGTGATCGGCACCACACCCGAGGACATCTACGAACCCCAGCTCGCGGCCCGCATGCGTGCCGACATGAGCGCGGCTTGCGCCTCGAGCGCAGCGTCGCGGCATGAGTACGCCATCGAGACCGGTGGCGTGCGCAGCATCTGGGACGCGCGCTTCCTGCCGCTGGCCAGGCCCGCCGAAGCGCCGGACCAGCTGCTGCTGGTGGCCACCGACGTCACGGATCAGCGTGCCGCCGAGCAGGCGCGTCTGGACGCGGCCATCGCGCAGCGCGAAATGCTGGTCAAGGAAGTGCACCATCGCATCAAGAACAATCTGCAGGGCGTCGCGGGGTTGCTCAGGCAGACCGCCGGCCGCCGGCCCGAGGTGGCGAGCATCATTTCCGAAGTCGTCGGGCAGGTGCAGGCGATCGCGCAGGTCTACGGCCTGCAAGTGGGCACGTCGGGGCCGCTGCATGTGCACAGCGTCGCCGAAGCCGTCGCGACCTCGGTGCAGCGCACTCTCGGCCGCCATATCGCACTCAACGTGCACGGCGCATGCGCGCATCGCTGGGCGCTGCCGGAGCCTGAATCGATCCCCATCGCGCTCACGCTCAACGAGCTGCTCACCAACGCGGTCAAGCACGGCGCGCCCGGCGAACTCGATTGCACGCTCGACTTCGATGAGACCCGTGTGCACATCGCGATCTCGAACCCCGGCACCTTGCCCGAGGGTTTCGACCTTGCACGGGTGCCGGGCGGCGTGTCGGGGCTTGGGCTCGTGCGCGCGCTGCTGCCCCGGCGCAACGCAAACCTGTCCATCACTCAGCGCGATGCGCGGGTGGTCGCGCTGATCGAGCTCGTGCCGCCAGGCGTGACCTTTTTGTCAGCCTCGTAGACCGCGCTGAAGGCCAACGCTGCGGCGTGACTACTACGGATGCGGGAGCCGACCGGCTTCGACGACAATCCGGGGCAAGGGCGCGGCCGGTCGGCCAGACAGTCCAGGAGACAAGGAACCAAGGTGAAGGTGAAGGACAAGGGCAAGATCCTGGTGGTCGATGACGACCGGCTGGTGCTCGCCACGCTGTCGCACGGACTGTCGCAGGCAGGTTACGAAGTCATTGACGCCGACAACGGCGACGACGCGATCCTGCTGGCCCGCCAGCATCGCCCGGACCTTGCGTTGCTCGACATCCGCATGGAAGGCAAGAGCGGCTTCGATGTCGCCGTGTATCTGCGCGACCACTGCCACCTTCCGTTCATGTTCCTGTCGGCGTTTTCCGACGAAGCGACCGTTGCGCAGGTGAAGGCGCTCGGCGCCGTCGCGTATCTGGTCAAGCCGCTCGACATCGGCCAGATCGTGCCGGCCGTCGAAGCCGCGTTCGCGAACCTCACCCGCCGGCCCGAACACCCGCTGCGCCCGACCGGGCCGCAGTTTGCGGCGGCCAAGGACCCCCTTGCGCATGTCGTTTCGATCGCCATCGGCGTGCTGATGCATCGCTTCTCGCTCGACCGCCCCGCAGCGCTGGGCCGACTGCAGCGGCTCGCTGCCGACGAGGGGAACACGCTCGAGAAACAATCCGGGCAACTGGTGCAGGCGGTCGAACTGCTGGCGCGCCCCGCGGCGCAAAACTCCTAGGCCGGCAGCGTGAAGTAGAAGCTCGCGCCGCGGTTGACTTCCGACTCGGCCCAGATCTCGCCGCCATGGCGACGCACGATACGCTGCACCGAGGCGAGCCCGATCCCCGTGCCTTCGAAGTCGCTCGCGCTGTGCAGGCGCTGGAAGACGCCGAACAGGCGATCCGCAAAGCGCATGTCGAACCCGGCCCCGTTGTCGCGCACGAGATAGGCGGTGCGGCCGCCACGCAGCGTCGATTCGAACGAGATCCGCGCCTGGGCGACCTTGGAGCTGTACTTCCACGCGTTGCCGATCAGGTTCTCCAGCACGATGCGCAGCAGCGTCGCATCACCTTGCGCCGACATGTCGCTCTCGATGTGCACATCGATCGAGCGTTCCGGCGCATTGCGCCGCAGGTCATCGACCACGTAGCGCGCAAGCTGTGACAGGTTGACCGGCTGGCTCGCGAGCGGCCGCGCGGACAGCTGCGAAAGGTTGAGCAGCGCGTCGATCATGTTGTTCATGCGCGAGGCCGCGCCGAGCACCCGATCGAGGTGGTCGATGCCGATCTTGTCCAGCACCCGCCCGTAGTCTTCCTTCACGATGCGCGTAAAGCCTTCGACGACGCGGATCGGTGCGCGCAGGTCGTGCGAGACGGTGTACGAGAACGACTCATGGTCATCGGCGTTTGCCGCCGGGATTTCGGCCGGGGCGCTTTGCACCGGTGCCACCGACAGCACCTGCAGCGCGGTGTCGCCTTCGGCGGGCGCCGCCTCCACGGGCCGCGCCGTGCCGACGTAGCCCGCGAAGCGGCCCATCGCGTCGAAGCACGGCGTACCGCGCAACAGCCATCGGTGGACGGCGCCGCCGCCGTCACGGTGCGAGACCGGCAAGTCGGCGATCGGCGTTTGGGAGAGCACGCATTCACGCAGCGCCGCGGGTGCGGCTGCGTCGCACTCGAAGCGCTCCCACAGCGACTGATGCGCGGGGAAAGCCTGCGACCAGCTGCTGGCCGGCGCGCCCGACGGCGGCACGAGGCGCGTCACGCGGTGTTCGAGATCGGTGCGCCATTGCCACACGTCGAGCAGATTCGCCAGCGACTGCCGCTCGACGCGAGCCTCGCGCAAGGCCCCGGCCATGCGGTTGCGGGCGAGACTCGCTCCGGCCAGACCGGCGACGAAGGCAAGCACCGCGGCGAGTGCGAGCCACGCGACGGCCACGCCCCACGGGCCGATGCCACTGACCGCGTCGACCCCACCATTCGCGTCGCTGCGCGGGGCCGAGGCCACCCACAAGAGGGCGGCAACCGTTGCGAGCGCGAGGATCGACAGGGCCACGGCGGCCAAGCGTCCAAGGTGCATGGGCCGCGCGGGCGATTCGGTCGCTGGAAACATGCGGACGATTGTAGGGACGGCCCCTGCGGGCACGAGCCGATGTCGCGCTGTCGACACTCAAGTTTTCCGCCGAAATGCCGAATGCTTGTCATTGCAACGCCGCGGGCGGGCGCGAGGTCGACCACGCGGTTGCGTCACAGCGCCATCCGTTGTCCGGAGATGAGGGATTGTGTGAAATGCTGCCGCGCACGAGACCTGCACGCTTGACGCGGACGCCCGCGCGGAACATCCTGACCACCGTGCAATTTGCCCTTGGTGACAGTGGCTGCGCCGATGTCCCACCCGTCCTCATGTTGAATGCATTCCACCTCGCAAATGCGCCGGCCGGCGCGGCCGAGGGCGGCAAGGGCATTGCCGGCGTGCCGGGCGCCTCTGCGCCGGCGTCGCCCAACGAGATGCTCGACCCGCAAGCATTGGCAAGGCTGCGCGAGCTGGATCCCTCCGGCGAAGGCAAGTTGCTGCAGCGGGTGCTGCAGGCCTTCGAATCGTCGGTCGCGCGGCTGCTTCCGCAACTGAACGAGGCGCGCGCGTCGGGCGATCTGCCCACGGTGCGCCACGTCGCGCACACGCTGAAGTCTTCGTCGGCGAGCATCGGAGCCCTCAAGCTTTCGCAGCTTTGTACCGATATCGAGCTCATGGTTCGGGAATCGCGCACCGAGGCGCTCGACGAGGCGCTCGACGCGATGATTGCCCAGCTGAACATCGTGCCGGACGCCCTCAAGAAGTCGCTAGATCCTCGCCCATGAGCACCGAAGACAACATCATCGACGACGACGACGACCGCGCCGAAGCACCGAAGGTGCTGCTCGTCGACGACGACGAGGTGAACCTGCTGCTCACATCGATGGCGCTGCGCGAGCGCGGTTTCGCGGTCACCGAGGCCACCAGCGGCGAGGCGGCGATCGCGATGCTGCGCGACTGGTCGCCCGACGTCATCGTGCTCGACGGTCTGATGCCGGGGTTGGATGGCTTCCAGACCTGCCGCGTGGTGCGCGCGATGGCCGGGCTCGAATCGCTGCCGGTGCTGATGCTGACCGGCCTCGACGATGACGCGTCGATCATGCATGCCTACGAAGTCGGGGCCACCGACTTCTTCGTCAAGTCTTCGCAGTGGAGCCTGCTTGCGGGCCGCCTCAAGCACTTGCTGCGCAGCTCGCGCACGCGGCAGGAACTCGAGCGCAGCAAATCCAAGCTGGCGCGCGCACAGGACTTGGCTCGCATGGGCAGCTTCGACTGGCACACCGGCCACGGCCGGCTGATCCTGTCGGGGGAAGGGCTGCGCGTGTTCGGCTATGGCCCGGGCGAGTACCTCGGTTTGCGCGGACTGGTGAAGATGATCCCCGCGCCCGAGCGCAAGAACTTCCTGCGCATGCTGCGCGAAATCTTGAGCCACAGCTCGGTGCTCGTCGCCGATGTGCCGGCCGTGCTGGCCGATGGCCGCCAGCGCATCATCCATGTCGAGGCCGAGCCCGAGTTCAACGAGCATGGCGCGTTGGCCGGCTACACCGGCATCGTGCAGGACGTGACCGACCGCCGGGTTGCTGAAGACAAGATCCGCCACCTGGCGAATTTCGACGCACTGACCGGCTTGCCGAATCGCCGCCAGCTGATCTGGCGTGCCGAGCGTGCGCTCGAATCGGCGCGCCGGCTCGGACACCAGACCGCGCTGCTGCTGATCGACCTCGATCGCTTCAAGATCGTCAACGACACGCTCGGACACGGGGCCGGCGACGAATTGCTGATGGAAGTGGCGCGCCGCCTGCGCAGTTGCGTGCGCCACAGCGACCAGGTGATGGAAGGCGCGCTCGAAGCTGTCGGCTCGCGCACGCACCGTCTGCTCGAGGCGGTCGGGCGTCTGGGCGGCGACGAGTTCGTCGCGCTGCTCCCCGAAGTGAACGACGAGCGCGACGCCGAGCGCGTGGCCACGCGCATCCTGGACCTGATGCGCGAGCCCATCTACGTGGGCGGGCAGGACTGCTTTGTCACGGCGAGCGTCGGCATCGCGATCTTCCCGCGCGACGGCTTGTCGGTCGCCGACCTGATGCGCAACTCCGACGTCGCGATGTACTCGGTGAAGGCGCAGGGCCGCAACTCTTCGCTGCTGTACCACCCGCACCTCGTCGGTCGCGGCCGCCAGAAGCTCGAGCTCGAGAGCGCGCTGCACAAGGCGATCGAGCGCGACGAACTGGTGCTGCACTACCAGCCGAAGGTCGATGTGCGCGGCGCGAAAATGGTCGGCGTCGAGGCGCTGATGCGCTGGAACCGCAACGGCACGCTCGTGCAACCGGGGGAGTTCATTCCGCTGGCCGAGGAGTCGGGGCTGATCATTCCGCTGTCGGAATGGGCGATCCGCGAGGCGGCGCGCCAGGCGAAGGTGTGGCAACTGAACTTCGGCTTCTCCGATTCGATTGCGGTGAACCTGCCGAACCAGTTGTTCGAACGCACCGATCTGGTCGAGCACATCCACAACGCCGTCACCTACTACGGCGTGCCGCACCACGCGATCGAGCTCGAGATCACCGAGACGGGCCTGATGAAGGACCTGCAGAACGTGATCCCGTCGCTGCATCGTCTCAACGAGATCGGCGTCGAGATCTCGATCGACGACTTCGGCACCGGCTACTCGTCTCTTGCGTACCTGACCACGCTGCCGATCAGCGAAGTGAAGATCGACCGCTCGTTCGTGCGCGACCTCGGCATGACTCCGCAAAGCGCCGCCGTCGTCACCGCGATCATCGCGCTGGCCCGCTCGCTCGGCCTGCGGGTGATCGCCGAAGGCGTCGAAACGCTGCGCCAGATGGATGTGCTGCATCGCCTGGGCTGCAGCATCATGCAGGGCTATCTGTTCTCGAAGCCGCAACTGCCCGACGACCTCGAGCGCTGGCTCGAACAAACCGTGTTGCCGCGCAAGGCGCCGTGGATCGTGCGCGCCGACGACGGCGAGGAGCCTCCGCACCTGGCTGTGGGCCCGCTCTGACGCGCATGCAGCCCGCACGCGACGCGGGTCAGAGCTTCATTTGCCAGGCGAGCATGGCGCTGCTGGAGTCGCCCATGATCTTGATGAAGGTGATGCTCGAGGTCGGCGACACCTGCATCGACATCACCGGCGCAACGCTGGCACCTGCCTCCGAGCTGTTGACCCCGAAGCTGCGACGCACCAGCGGGTTCAGCCGCGCGAGACCGAACGCAACGTCGGCACCGCCGAGCTTGACGAAGGCCCGTTCGGGCATCCACACGACCGGGGCGTAAGCGTTGCCGCGCTTGAGCTCCTTCGGCGGGATCGGCAGGCGCTTCGACTCCAACAATGCAGCGTCCGAGCTGCGCAGCGCCGTCACGGTGGCCTTGAGCTCGTGGGCCAGGCTGTCGGATGGTGTACACAACACAGTGGCGACAACAGCGCCGGCCGAAGCGATCGCAGCGCGTTGAAAGCTCGTGAACGGCGTTGAGAAAACCATGTGCAGAACTTACTCGCTGCCGGGCCATACATATGTATCAACTCGGCAACTTGAGCCACTCGATCGTGTGCCCAGGTAACCCGCGCGCACCGCTTCGGCTCGCGGCGTGATATCGGCCACGCTCGGGCCGCGTCTACATTCGCTTACAGCCAATTGCCCATCAGGATGAACGGCGCCCAGTAGTAGGGATGCCTCAGATCGATCGCGGCATTGCGCGACTTGAGCTTGCCGCCGAGCAACTGCAGCTGCGCGTCTTGCAGCGCCTGCGCCTTCGACATCTGGCGCCGTTCGCCGCGCGCGGCATAGAACGCGCGCATCAATGCCGCGCTGCCGTCGTCCTGTACGGGCCACAGCGTCCCGATCACCGCGCGCGCGCCCTTTTTCTGCAGCAGCGCGCCCAGCCCTTCGAACTCCTTGCCGTCGCCGGCATCGCCGAGCTCGGTCGCACAGGCCGACAGCGTGATCAGGTCGACATCCTCGAGATTGGCGCTCAGCGAGTCGCTCAGCTCCGAGATCTCGTAGCGCTCGCCGGTGCCCAGCAGCAGGAACGACTTGCCCCAGTCGCCCGGTTGCGACTGGAAACGCGTCGCGACATGCACGACGCTATGCCGCGCATCGGCGGGCGCATCCCGGTTGAGCATGTTCTGCCACGCGTCGCGCGTGAACTGCTCGTCGATGAGGCGCCGGCCGGGCAGGGTCGCTTGCGGGTTGTCCTTGGTGCGAACGATCGCATCGAGCTCGTCCTTGACACCGGGCAGCGCACTCAGCCCCCCGCCGGGTCGCGTGCTGCCGAACGCGGTCACGCTCCAGCGAGTGATGGGGGGCGCGTCGGCCTTGTCGCGCGCAGCCGCGGTGAAGACCGCCAGTCGATACTTCTCGACCAGGTGCCGTCCGTCGCCGTCGACGAGCGTCGCGAACGGCAGGTAGCGCAGGCGGTCGGTAAGGTAGAGCATCAACGTCTTCGGTTGCAGCTTGTGCGCGAGCAGGTGCGTCTCGACCGGCGCCACCAGGTGCTGGTGCAACGCCTGTGCCTCGGCGCGGTAGCTCGCCTTCTCGCGGATCGCAACGCGAAGCCGGTCGACGAGTGGATTGAGCGTGGCCCAGCCCAAGGGCAGCTGCAGCGCGACCGGCCCCGCGGGGCTCGTGACGAGCACGGTGGTCACCCGTTCTTCGGGCACGTACATCACGACGACCGTCGATTCACCATAGCCGCTGCGCACGAGCTTGTCGGTCAGCCGCGCAAGCCGCGTGTCGTCGGGCCGGATCGCCGACGAGACCTCGGACGGCTGCACGGCCAGCCGCGCCGAGACCTCACCGAGCTTGCCGATCAATTGCCGCTGCAACAGGTCGCGCCGGTCCTGGCGCAGCGCCAACTCGTCGGGCGAGAGTTCACTCGCCTGGCGCCGATGCGCATCGAGATCGGCGTAGACCTTGCCGAGCGCATCGGCCAGGGCGTTGATTTCATCGAGCAGCCGTCGCTCGTTGGGCGTCAAGGCGACCGGCGCCGCACGTACTCCGCGTCCTTCAACGCGAGCAGGACCTGCTCTGCTTCGGCAACGCGCCCGCGTTCGGCCAGCAGTTGCGCGAGCATGCGGTAGGCGCCGGCGATGCTTTTCGTGAGCGACTCGCGCAGCGCACGATCGAGACCCTGTGCCCCGGCGCGCTGGAACTGCCCCGCGTTGACGGCGAGCCTTGCAATGGAAGATCGCTTCCTCCTTGTGCGTCGGGCCCGCCGCGGCGATCGAGCCGCACAGGTTGCCCGCCACGCTGCCGAGCAGCTTCGGGTCGGAACCGCTGCGCATGCGCGCGAGCGCGATCGCGAGCGAGCGCTGGTACAGCGGCAGCGCACGCTCGGGCGAGCCCATCGCGGCGTGCAGCAACGCGAGGTTGTTCAGGCTGCGCGTGGTGTCCGGATGTCCGCCGCCGAGCGCGCGCTCGTCGATCGCGAGCGCGCGCTGCAGCAGCGGCAGCGCCTTGTCGTAGGCGCGCATCGAGCGGTGCAGCTCGCCGAGGTTGTTCACGCTCGTCGCGGTGCGCGGATGGTCGGCGCCGAGCGCGCTTTCGCGGATCGCGAGCGACCGCTCGTAGATCGGCAGCGCGCGCTCGTAGGCGGCGGTCGCACGGTAGAACTCGGCGTTGTTCAGCGCGGTCGCTGTCCTGTCGTGCCCCGTGCCCAACGCCTTCTCGTTGATCGCGAGCGATCGCTGATACAGCGGCAGCGCCTGTTCGTGAGCGCCCATCGAGCGGTACAGCTCGGCGAGGTGGTTCATGCTCAATCCGGTGAGCGGATGCTCGGCGCCGAGCACCTTCTCGCGGATTGCCTGGGCGCGCCGGTAGAGCGGCAGCGCGAGCTGGTAAGCGCCCATCGAGCGATGCAGCTCGGCGAGGTTATCCAGGCTTGTCGCAGTCTCCGGATGTTCGGCACCCATGGCCTGTTCGTAGATCGCGAGCGAGCGCTCATAGATCGGCAATGCGCGCTCGTAGGCACCGGTCGACTCGTACAGCAACGCCAGGTTGTTGAGACTGATCGCGGTCGCCCGATGCTTGGGACCGAGCACCTTCTCGCGGATCGCGAGCGAGCGCTCGTACAGCGGGAGCGCGCGGTCGAACGCTCCCATCGACCGGTGCACCTCGGCCAGATTGTTGAGGCTCGAAACGGTGTCGGGATGCTCGGCGCCGAGCGCCTTCTCGCGGATCGCGAGCGCGCGTTCGAACAGCGGCAGCGCGCGCCGGTATTCGCCCATCGCCTGACTGAGCGTCGCGAGGTTGTTCAGGCTCGAAGCGATCTCAGGATGTTCGGCAGGCAGCACTCGCTCAGTTCGAGAGCCCTTTGCGCAACCGAAAGGCCTTCGCGGTACTTGCCATCGCGGTTCAGCCTGGCGGCCTCGCGATTGAGCGCCTGGACTCGCTCGATGGCGTCGCCCGTCCGATCGTCCGACCTTGCCTTCGATGAAGCCATCGCGGCGGCGCACAAAAGCAGCAAGGCCAACAACCCGATGGCACGCATACCCAACCCCCATTCGTCGGTACGCATCTTCGCCGCAAACCCGCGAGTGCGGGGTTCCGCCCCGACCGCGGGGAGTTCCTTCCGAAGCCTCAGACATACCATGCCAGCGCAGGGGTGCGCTTGCGAAGTTCACCCATCCGGTGTGGCCTCTCGTTGCGAACGAGTGCCGAAATCGAGGGAGCGATCTGCAAATGAGTGCAAGGAAACCGAGCATCAACCACGAAGAGCTGCAACGATTGCGAGCGGTGCTGCGAGAAGCCAGCGAACGTCTGCTCGAGTTGCAAGAGCATCTCATCGCGCTGCGCTGCGCGCTGTGCCCGACCGAGCACCATGCGGTCGACCAGGCCACGAAGGCCTGCATCGACAGGGCTGTTGGCCGCTGAAGCGAAGTCGCTTCAGCGTTTGATGAAGTGCTTGACATTCTCACGTCACGGTGCCACGGGTCGAACCCCCGAGGTGAATGAAAAGGGACTAGCAGGTCTTGCCCGCTAGCGCCTCGATCGATTTGGATGCGTGCAGTGGATTCGAACCACTGTGACCGGGGTTGCAATCCGGTGCATCAACACGCTGCCACCGCCCGTGAATGACTGTTCTGCGAATTTCACAGATCCCGACGCCGCCGCCATGTACGCCGACAACTTGACTGACGTGTGACCCGCGGCCTCATACTCGTTGCTGCAAGAGAAGTGATTGTCAGTGGCCATGGGAACCGTGACGGCTGGTCGAGTGTTGGCGCTGCTCGTCGGTGCGTGCTGGTTCGTGCCCGATTCCGATCCCGTGCGATCGTCGGTTCACTTGCGCGCAGACGCTGGCGAATCGGTGGACGCTTCGCCATTCGGTATCGCTGAACACCGGCGGCCGCCGCGGCCGTTGGAGCAGACCGCCGCGGCCACGCTCGCTCCGGCGAGCCTCGCGGCAACGATCGAACAGCTGAAGGCGACGGGAGACCCGCGCGATGCGTACCTGGCGTTCCGGCTGATCGCCAAGTGCGTGCGGGCGCGCGAACTCGACGACGAGATGAAGTCGTTGCCCATGGGCCCGGACTTCGCCGCTGAGCGCCACGCCTATGGCGACGGCCGGGAACGCCTTCGCGACGCCTGTCAGGACATCACGGCCGCGCAGATTGCGGCACGCCTGCCGCTGGTCGAGAAAGCGGCGAGAGCCGGAGTGCCCGGTGCGGTGACGGCGAGGATCGGGGAAGGCCCGTTCGGCGACAGGACGGCACTCGAGCAGCGCCCCGACGACCCGCTCGTGACCGAATGGGTCGAGCAGGCCATCGCGAGCGTGAAAGCCGCCGCCAGGCGCGACGACGTCGAGGCAATCCTGCAACTCGGGTTGCTCAGCCTGTACTGGGAACTCGACGAGATCGACAGGCTGAGGACACTCATGCAATACGCTACCGGGCGCGATCTGGGTAGCCCCATGAGATTCGGTCTTCCGGCGGAAGCGGTGAGATTCGAACTCACGGAGGGCTCGCACCCTCGCCGGTTTTCAAGACCGGTGCCTTAAACCGCTCGGCCACGCTTCCTGTTGGGGGCAGATTCTAGGCGGCGTCTGCTGACAGTGGCACCGGCTCGCAGGGCACCTGGATCAGTTCGCGCCGGCCTTCGTCGATGCGAGCCGCGGTCAGCAGGCCGCCCCATGCGCAACCGGTGTCGAGCGCGAGGAGGTTCTCGCGGTTCATCAGGCCGAGGGTGGACCAGTGGCCGAAGGCGATCGGTGTGTCTGCAGTGCGCCGGCCCGGCACTTCGAACCACGGGTAGTAGCCCGGCGGCGCTTTGTCGGGAGCGCCCTTGATCGTGAACTCGAGCGCGCCGTCGGCGGCGACGAAGCGCACGCGCGTCAGCACGTTGATGATGAAGCGCAGGCGCGCCGCGCCGGTGAGTTCGGGGTCCCAACGCAGCGGCTCGTTGCCCGACATCACCTGCATGAAGTCGCGCAGGCTGGAACTGCGCAGCATCTGCTCGACTTCGGCCGCAAGTGCGAGTGTCAGCTGCGTATCCCATTGCGGCACGACGCCCGCGTGCACCATCAGCCACCCGTGCGCCTGGCACGCCATGCGTTGGCAACGCAGCCAGTCGAGCAGCGGTTCGCGATCGCCGGCGGCGAGCAACTCGGTCAAGGTGTCGCTGTGATGCGCCTTGCGCCCGCCGTGCGCCACCGCGAGCAGATGCAGGTCGTGATTGCCGAGCAGCGAGGTGGCCGCGTTGCCGAGCCCGCACAGCCGGCGCAGCGTGTCGGTCGAGTGCGGGCCGCGATTGACAAGGTCGCCGAGCACGTAGACATGGTCGCGCGAGGGTGAGAAGTCGATCTCCGCGAGCAGCCGTTCGAAGGCGTCGCAACAGCCTTGGATGTCGCCCACGAGGTAGTTCATGCGCTCCATTCTGCTACCCTTGCGGCTCCTTCATTGCCGCGTGCACGGGGCTCGAGCCCGGTGCTCGACATGGACGTTGCGCTCCTCGTCTTCCTGATCTTGCTGAACGGTGTGTTCGCGATGTCGGAGATGGCGCTCACCGCCAGCCGAAAGGCAAGGCTGCAGGTGATGCTGGAGGCGGGCGAAGGTGGCGTGCAGGCAGCCATCGATCTGCACGACAACCCCACGAAGTTTCTTTCCACGGTGCAGATCGGCATCACGTCGATCGGCATCCTGAACGGCATCGTCGGCGAGGCGGCCTTCGCCGACCCGCTGGCGAAGTGGGCGCAAACGGCCTTCCACATCGGCGAGCGCGCCTCGCACATCAGCGCGACCGGGCTCGTGGT
>Ga0184637_10000571_pt1 | contig 27292 bp, 26 predicted proteins | sample PLM3_127_b2_FD_133143 | JGI IMG/M metagenome (GOLD analysis project Ga0184637, IMG submission 133143) | Groundwater sediment microbial communities from an aquifer in East River, Colorado, USA - PLM3_127_b2 | ecosystem: Environmental > Terrestrial > Soil > Riparian zone | place: USA: East River... | reverse complement strand
CGGGGGTCCGCTTTCTCGGCGATGTCGACGACGTCGCCCCGCATCTGCGCGCGGCCGACTTGTTCGTGCTGCCGTCGCGCACCGAGGGCCTCTCGAACGCGCTGCTCGAGGCGATGGCGACCGGGATCGCGGTGGTGGCGACGGCGGTCGGCGGGGCGGTCGACCTGATCGAGGACGGCGAGAACGGGCGGCTGGTGCCCGCGGACGACCGCGAGGCGCTGGCCGGCGCGCTGGCATCGCTGCTCGCGGACGGCGCGCTGAGGCAGCAGCTCGGCGCGCGGGCGCGCGCGCGCGTGCTGGCCGACTACGCGCTCCCGGTCGTCGCCGAGCGGCTCACCGGTCTGTATCGCGATCTCGGCGCGTCCCGGCGCCGCGCGCTCGGTTCCGCCCCACGGGCCTGCGCGAGAGGCGGGTCGTGATCGAACCGACCCTCCCGTCCTGCGGCGCGCGCGGGTCTCGCGCGCGACCTTTTGTGGTGTTGCCAGGCACTCACGACCAGCCGGCCCGCGCCTGTACGGCGCGGCTCGAAGGAGCCCCCCATGTCCCACCAACACCGTCCGGATCGCAACCCGATCCGCCCGCCCGGCGCCGAACGGCGCGCCGCGGCGGACGCCGCCGCGGCCACCCCGCGGCCGCTCGACGCGATCCAGACGCTGGTCCGCGACGGCTACGGCCTGATCCGGCGCCAGAGCAGGCTGTTCAGCGCGGTATTCGGCGGCGTCGCGCTGCTGCTCGGACTCACGGTCGCGCTGCAGACGCCGCAGTTCGAATCGACCGCGCTCGTGCTCGTGAAGGTCGGGCGCGAGCTGATCTACACCCCGCAAGTCGGCGAGCAGCCCGACGTCTCGTCGCGCGATAAACAGACGGTGATCAACTCCGAGCTGGCGATCATCCGCAGCGAGCCGGTGATCGCGGGCGCCGTCACGACGGTGGGCCTGGCGAGCCTCTTCCCCGAGCTCGGCGAGGAGCTGGCCGCGCTGCCTGCCGGCGACCCAGAGACTGCGCGCATCGGCGCGACGCTGCACGCGCTCGCGGCGGAGCAGTTCCGCGAGGGCCTGATCGTGATCGCGCTGCCGGAGGCCGACGTGCTGCAGGTGAGCTTCCGCCACCCCGACGCGTTCATCGCGCAGGGTGCGGTCGGCGCGGTGATCGACCGCTTCACCGAGGCGCATCTCGACGCGTTCGGCGAGCCCGAGGTCGTCCGCTTTCTGGAGGAGCGCGTCAAAACCTACCGCGAGAGCCTCGACGCGGCGGAGGCCGAGCTGCGCGAGTTCGAGGTCGCGCACCCGGTGTTCGCGCTGGAGACGCCGCAGACGATGCTCAGCCAGCGCATGGAGGAGCTGCGCGCCCAAATCGACTCGATCGACCTGCAGATGTCGAGCGTGAGCGTCAGCGTAGTGAAGGAAGACAGCGCCGTGGCCCAGGCCCAGCGCGAGCGCCTCGCGCTCGAGATGGAGGCCTCGAAACTGAAGGGCCACCTCCTCGACGACGCGAACCGCCGGATCGAGGTGGTGAAGCATTTCATCTCGGGGCGCAAGGCCGAGGTCGGCGCCCAGGTCGCGTCCCTCCAGCGCAAGAGAGATGGCTTCCAGGGCCAGCTCGACGACTGGGAGGCGGAGCGCGTCCAGCTGCCGGCCCTCACCTCCGCCTACCGCCAGCTCCGCCGCGAGCGCGACGCGCACGAGGAGCAGTACAACGTCTACCAGAAGCGAATGCGCGACGCGCGGCTGTCCCACGAGATGGACACCGAGAAGATCGCCAGCATCAGCGTGATCCAGAAGGCGACGCTCGCGCCCGCGGCGATCTGGCCACTGCCGCCGGCGGTCGGCTTCGTCGTGGTGCTCGTGCTCGCGGCCGGCATCGCCGGGCTCGCCGCGACGCTCGCCGACACCTACCACTGGACGTGGCCTGACGCGACGCCGGCCGCCGGCGCGCTGAACCGGGTGCGCCGCGCGGTCGACCAGGTGCGCGGGCGGTGACCCGCGCCTCTGCCGCTGAGAGCGCACGCGGCGCCGCGGAGCGGCGTCTCCGCGTCGGCTTCGCGCGGATCGGCCCGCACCCGATCCCGAACCGGCTGCTCGCCGACGCGCTGGCCGCAGCGCTTCCGAACGCGCAGCTGTCGGTACTCGATCTAGAGCCACTGGTCCGCCAGGACCGCCGCGCGATGGTCGCCAACGCTGGGTTCGTCGCCGCCGAGCACGGCCGCAACCTGGCACGGCACCGCGTGCGCCGGTGGCAGGCGTTCTTCTCCACCACGTATCTGTTCCGGTGGATGAGCCGCCGCGCGCGCGAGTGGGCCGAGCGGAACGCGTTCGACTGGACGCTCCAGATCCAGTCGCTGTTCGACGCGCGCGCCCCGAGCGTGCCCCACTTCGTGTACACCGATCACACCCACCTCGCGAACCTGGGCTATCCGGACTTCGACCGGCGCACGCTGCGCTCGCCGCGCTGGATCCGACTCGAGCGGGAGCTGTACCGGAATGCACACACCGTCTTCACGCGCAGCGCGCACGTGTCCGCTTCGCTCACCGATTCGTACGGCTGCGACCCCGCGCGCGTGGTCTGCGTCGGAGCGGGGGCGAACGCGCGCGTGCCCGGGGCTCTGGAGCCTGCGACCGCCCGCTCGGCGTCGGGCCAGGAGATCCTGTTCGTCGGCGTCGACTGGCAGCGCAAGGGCGGCCCCGAGCTCGCTTCGGCGTTCGCGCAGGTGCGTCAGCGCCACCCGCGCGCGACGCTGACGGTCGTCGGCTGCACGCCCGCGCTCGACCTGCCCGGCTGCCGCGTGCTGGGCCGCTGTCCGGTCGACGAGGTGCACCACCACTACGAGCGCGCGGACGTGTTCTGCCTGCCGACGCGTCGCGAGCCGTTCGGCGTCGCGTTCGTCGAGGCTCTGCACCACGGGCTGCCGGTCGTCGGCACCCGGATCGGCGCGGTGCCGGACCTCGTGGAGCACGGGCACAACGGCTTCCTGGTCGAGGTGGGCGACGCCGCAGGACTCGCGGTGCAGCTCGACCGGCTGCTCGGCGACGCCGCGCTGCGCCACCGCATGGGCAGCGCGAGCCGGGAGCGCGCTCGCGCGCACTACACCTGGCCGGCCGTCGCCGGGCGGATCGTCGAGTCGGTCGCACACTCGGTCGCTGCACCGCCGCCGGGCGTCACCGGATCGGCCGAACGGTTAGCCACGATGACGCGCTTCACGACCCTTCCAGCCAGCGCGACGCCGCACTAGCGCTTCCGACAGGAGCCTTGGTCGATGGAAACCGTCCGAACGCGCACCGTCGTGATCGGCCTCGACGCCGCCGCCGGGGACCTGCTGTTCGACGGCTGCGACCGGGGCTACTTCCCGCACCTCGCGGCGCTGCGCCGGCGCGGCGTCTGGGGGACAGCCGAGGCGCTGCCGGGCTTCGGCAGCGGCGCGCTCTGGCCCAGCTTCTCGACCGGCGTCACCCCGGCGAAGCACGGGCGCTACTTCTACCGCCAGGTGGCACCCGGCGGCTACCAGGCCAAGCGCTTCGAGGCTGCGGACTTCAGTGCGCCGGCCGTCTGGAAGACCCTCAGCGACGCAGGCCGACGCGTGGCGGTGTTCGACGTGCCGAAGGCCGTGTTGTCGGAGAACCTGAACGGGCTCCAGGCCGTCGACTGGATCGTGCACGGCCCGGTCTACCGGCGCCTGGTCACGTGGCCGCCCGAGCTCGGCGCGGAGCTGTCTGCTCGCTTCGGCGTCGACCCGCTGCCGAAGTGCGACCAGCCCGGCGGACGCAACGCCGCCGAGCACACCGCGCTACGCGACCAGCTGATAGCCCGCGTCCGCCAGAAGGAGGCGAGCGCGCTCTACTATCTGGAGCGCGAGTCCTGGGACCTGTTCGTCACCGTGTTCGCAGACCCGCACTGCGTGGGACACCAGTGCTGGCATCTGCGCGACGCCAACCATCCGATGCACGACGCCGCAACCGCCGCCGCGGTGGGCGACCCGGTGCGCGACGTCTACGTCGCGATCGACGCCGCGATCGGCCGAATCGCCGAGGCGGCGGGACCCGACGCCGACGTGATCGTGTTCTCGGGCACCGGCATGGGATCGAACTACACCGGGAACTTCCTGCTCGACGACATGCTGCGGCGCCTCGAGGGCCTCGAGCGCACGAAGCCACTCGAGTGGTTCACCCGGATCAAGCGGGCGGTCAAGAACCGGATTCCCCGGGTGGTGCGCAAGCGCTGGAACCAGACGGCTCGCAGGATCGAGGAAGTCGCGGTGAAGGGCGACCGCGAGCGCCGCCGCTGCTTCGCGGTGCCCCACAACGACATCGCCGGCGCGGTGCGCGTGAACCTCGCCGGCCGCGAGCCGAACGGGCGCGTCGCGCCGGGCGCGGAGTACGATGCGTTGTTCGAGCGCCTGCGCGGCGATCTGCTCGACGTCCGCAACCTCGACACCGGCCGGCCGATCGTCACCGACGTCGTCCGCACCGATGCGACTTGCAGCGGCGACCAGCTAGCCCTGCTTCCCGACTTCTTCGTGCTCTGGAGCCGCGAAGCACCGATCGAGCGCGTCGGCTCGGCGAAGATCGGCGCGCTCGAGTACGTGCACCGCGGCAACCGCACCGGCGATCACCGGCCCGACAGCGTTTTCGTCGCGGCTGGGCCCCACGTCGCGACCGGTCAGCTCGACCCGGTCTCGATCCTCGACTTCGCGCCTACGCTCGCGGCGATGCACGGCGTATCGCTTCCCGACGCCGACGGCCGCGTCATCCCCGAGATCGCCGGCATCGGCGAGCGTCACGGCCACGCGGCGTAGCGCGCGCGGTGAGCGGCGTCACATCCGATTTCGCTGGATTCGTCGACCCTGAGGCCAGGCGGGGTAGGCGCGCGTGGAGGAGCCCGATGTTCGGGGGATGGCCCACAGCGGGGAGGTGCGGCGCGCGCGCTGCGTCTGCCGTCGCGCTCGCCGCTTCGTGCGCGCTCGCCGCGGCGGCGCAGGCCTCGCCCGGGAGCCTGACCTCCGCCGCCGAGCTTGCGTCGATCAAGGCCCTCGCCGACGCCAGCATCGAGCCCTACGCCGCGGACCGCGAGCGGCTGCTGGTCGACGCGCGCCGCGACTGGCCGTGGGGCAGCGTATCCGGCGAATACACGACCACCGGAACCTCGTCGTCCAAGAAGTGCCACCCGGTCGCGGACGCGACGGGCGCCGACTATCTGGCGGAGGGAGCGCCGGACGCCTACGCGCAGGCGCTCGGTGCGCACCTCGCGGGCGACGACGCGCTGGCGCAGCAGGCGCGCGCGCACGTGCTCGACCTCGTCGACACGTTCGGCTTCCACGGCCAGACCGGCGACTACAGTGGCGGAAACCAGTGTGTGCTGGAGCTGGCGGTCTCGGTGCCCGTCTGGGTCGAGACGGCCCGCCTGCTGGCAGACACCTCGGTGTGGAGCGACGCCGACACCGCGGCGTTTCGGACCTGGCTGGCGTCCCGGGTGTATCCGCTCGTGGCGTGGGCGAGCCGCACGCGCCGCAACAACTGGGGAGCGGCGGGCTCGCTCGCCGCGTACACGATCGCGACCTACGTCGACGGAGGCGTCGCGAAGCTCGTCGAATCCGCTCCGGCCCAGCTCGCGCTGAGCCCCGGCCAGGCGGCCGCTGCGCACGCCGACATGCAGCTGCGCCGGATCGGCAGCGCGTGGGCCGGCGACGCCCAGTGCGCGCGGTTCGGCATCCAGGACTACGGGGGAATTCCCGAGGAGCTGCGGCGCGGCTCGACCGGCTGCGACGGCACCTCGCTCGCGCAGCGCGACAGCTCGCTGTCGTACCAGACGATGCACGCGGAGCTGCTCGTGTTTCACGCGGAGGCGATGCGCCGGCAGGGCAGTCTCGCGCTGTACCAGGCGAAGGTGTCCGCGGGCGCCGACGCCATCCTGCAATCGATCCTGTTCGTGATCGACAATCCGGCGGGGGGCGCTTCGTGGCCCTGGCACGAGGCGCGCTGGGGGACGCTGATCACCGCGGCGACGTTCTACGACCACGCGAGCCTGGCGGCTGCGGCGCAGCTCGACGCGACGTTCCGCGGCGGCCGAGCCCTCCCCTACACGCGCCTCACGCACCGGCCGTTCGCGCAGTCGTCGCCGGACCCGGCCGAAGAAATCGGCGTGCCCGGCAAGCCGGAGCTGGTGAGCGCGCGCTAGGGCACGTAGATCCCCGATCCGGCCCCGGCTGATAACTGTTACCAGGGATGGTAACATTTCTCAGTGGGTAAGATCCGGCGGGGGAACTATGTCTTCCTGTGTTGGAAAGGCGACCACGGCCCCCGCCACGTGCATGTCTAAGGACGAGAGGCTGGTGGTGAAGTGGGATCTCGAGAGCTGGCAGCCCATGAAGGGCCGCGCCTCCGCCCGGGTCCTGCGCCTGATCCACGAGCTCGAGGATGAGGGAGCATTGTGAAGATCCGAAAAGTCGAGGCGAACAATCGAAAGGGCCAGTTCCACGTCCTGACGCGCTCGGGCGATTCCTATGTGTTCCCCTATGTGAAGGCGGACCTGAAGCCGGATCCCGACAACAAGGTGGCCGACGCGTACGTCGATCGCGAGCTGGGCAGCGAGGCCTTCACCTACACCCTGGAGTCCGGCGACGAGGGATCCGTCCACATCGACCGGGTCCTCGAGTACAACGAAGACCCCACCTACCTCCGCGACCTCCTGATCTACCAGCTCACCGTCGAATCCCGGCGCCGCATCGACGAGAGCGGCCTCAGCCGCCGGGAGCTGGCGCGCAGGCTCAGAACCTCCGTCCCGCAGCTCTACCGGCTCCTCGATCCGATCAACACGCGAAAATCCATCAATCAGCTGGTCTCGCTGCTCCAAGTCCTCGATTGCAGCATCGATCTCGTCGTGACCGACAAGGCGGTCGATGAAGAGTAGCGATCGCGCCGGCCCAGCGGGCGTGTGCACCCTGTGTGCGCCGATCCGAAACCGGCCACTACAGGCCTCCACGAGGCCGAAGTTGGCGTCCCCAACGGGAGTCGAACCCGTGTCGCCGCCTTGAAAGGGCGGTGTCCTAGGCCTCTAGACGATGGGGACGGCCGGGCGCAAGATAGCGGCGCGTCGGTTGCGATGCTGCGTTCGTCCGGCGCCGCCGCACAGGTCGTCATCGGCCGCGGGCATGCGAGCGCTCGCGGAAGAGGTTCGCGATCTCGGACTTGGTGATCCGACCTTCCGCCGCTCCAAGCACCCGATCGAACAGAACGTCCGGATCGGCCTCGAGGGTCCGCCCGTTGAGGCCCAGGAAACCGAGCGCCGCCATCAATGCGGTGCGCTTGTTGCCGTCGATGAACGGGTGGTTGCGCGCGATGTGGAACAGGTAGGCCGCGGCCATCTCGTAGAGGTTGGTGTGGAGGAACTCCCCTCCGTAGCTGGCGGCGGGCGCACCGAGCGCGGACGCCAGGAGGTTCAGATCGCGAATCCCCCGGCGACCGCCGTAGCGCCGGATCTGATCGCGATGGATGGCCAGCACCTCGTCGAGCGTGAGGAACGCCGGCTCCGTCACTTCGCCAGCCGCTTGAACACGCCTCCGTAGCGCTCGTGTGCTTCGGCCACGATCTCGTCGAGCCTCGCCGTGCGCTCGGGGTCGCGCATCGGCGTGATCACAACGACGTCACCATCGGTCGAAACCTCGAGCTCGGTGCTCTCGTCGATCCCGAGTGCCTCGAGCAGGGGCTTGTCGATGACGAGGGCGAGGCTGTTACCCGAACGGATCAGTCGCTTCCGCATGGTTCGTACCGTAGCACGGATTCGTTCGTACGAACCGGCTCAGCGCCCCGGAGCCAGCGTGTCGGCGACGCGCCACAGGTACCACGACGCGACGCTGCGGTACGGGCGCCACGGCTCGGCGAGCACTTCGAGCTCGCGCGGCTTCGGCAGGTCCGCGAGTCGATAGAGCTGCATCGCGCCCTTGCGGATCCCGTAGTCGCCGACCGGCAGCACGTCGGGGCGCGAAAGAGAGAACATCAGCAGCATGTGCGCGGTCCACTCGCCGATGCCGTGGATGCGGGTGACCGACGCGACGACGGCGGCGTCGTTCATCCGGCGCAGTGCGCGGCCCGACACGTCGCCCGAGTCGAACGCCGCGGCGACGGCGCGCACCGCGGCGATCTTCTGGCGCGAGAGGCCCGCGGCGCGCAGCTGGCTGTCCGGCGCCGCGATCAACAGCGCGGGGCGCGGATAGCGGCCGCGCCACGGCGCGCGCAGCCGGGTGTCGATCGCGCTCGCCGCCGCGCCGGCGAGCTGCTGGTAGATCACCGAGCGCAAGAGCATCCGGTACGGATCCCCGCGGTGCTCCATCACGCACGGGCCCACGCGCCGGATCACCGCGGCCAGGTGCGGATCGCGGCGCAAGAGCGCGCGGCGTGCGCGGGCGCGTCCAGCGTCGTCGAGGGGGGTCGGGGTCGGCACGCGCGCAGGGTAGCTGCCGCACGGCTCTCCGCGTCCGTTCTCACGCGAACGACCGCGAGGTCTCGCGCGCAAACCCCGACGCGCCGATACGCCGGGTCGATGCCGAAGCCGCATTCCGACGCCCCGGTGTCTACCGCGGGGGGCGGCGGCGCCGTCCAGCGCGCCGCGCTACGCCCCGCGCTGGGTCTCGAAGAGGTGCTCGAGCTGTTGGTGGGGCACCCCCTGCTCGAGGAGGCCCAGGCACGCGAGGTGGCATCGCGCGCCACGACGCTGCGCAGCAGTGTGCTGAAGGAGCGGGTCGGCTCGGTGCGCTCCCAGGCCGCTGCCCGCTACGACGTGTCGCCGGCCGAGGTGGTCGACGCGGCGCGCTTCCCCCACCCCGATCCGAAGCAGGGCCGGATCGACGAGAGCGCGGTCGCGAAGGTGCTCGCGGCCGCCGCCGGCACACCCTACCTGAAGATCGACCCGCTCAAGGTCGACAGCGACCTGGTCGCCAAGACGCTCTCGCGGCCATTCGCCCGCCGCCACGTGGTGATCCCGCTCGGGCGCGAGAAGGACGCCGTCGTGATGGCGGTGACCGACCCGTTCGACACGTCGCTGCGCGACTCGCTCGAGCAGCTGATCCAGGCGCCGCTCCGCTACGTGGTGTCGGCGAAGTGCGACATCATCGCGATCATCGACCGCGTCTACGGCTTCCGCTCGAAGGTGAAAGAGGCTCAGGCCCAGCTGGGACGCGGCGTCACCGGCGGCGCGCTGGTGCACCTCGTCGAGCTGCGCAGCAACGCCGAGCTCGCAGCCACCTCGAACGACGAGCATGTCATCGCGGCCGTCGACTACCTGCTCAACTACGCGTTCGAGCAGCGCGCCTCGGACATCCACCTCGAGCCGCGCACGAAGGACGCGGTGATCCGCTTCCGGATCGACGGCATCCTGCACGACATCGAGACGCTGCCGCTGTCCGTACACGGCGCAGTCACCTCCCGGATCAAGATTCTTGCCGGCATGAACATCGCCGAGCGCCGCCGCCCGCAGGACGGCCGGATCAAGACCCAGCGCGCCGAGCGCGAGGTGGAGCTGCGCGTGTCGAGCATGGCGACCGCGTTCGGCGAGAAGATCGTCGTGCGCGTGTTCGACCCGAGCATTCTGATGACCAACCTGCAGGACCTCGGCTTCACCACCGGCGAGCGCGAGCGCTTCGAGAAGTGGATCACCTGCCCGAACGGCTTGATCCTGGTCACCGGGCCGACCGGTTCGGGAAAGACCACCAGCCTGTACTCGACGCTCCGCTACCTGTCGGGGCCCGAGATCAACATCACGACCGTCGAGGACCCGATCGAGATGGTCGACCCGCGCTTCTGTCAGGTGCAGGTCAATCTCCAGATCGACGTCACGTTCTCGAACGCGCTGCGCACGATCCTGCGCCAGGACCCCGACATCATCATGGTCGGCGAGATCCGCGACGCCGACACCGCGAACATGGCGGTGCAGGCCGCGCTCACCGGCCACCTGGTGTTCTCGACGCTGCACACCCGCAACGCCGCCGGCGCCGTGACGCGCCTGGTCGAGCTCGGCGTCGAGCCGTTCCTGCTGTCGAGCGTGCTGCGCGGCGTCGTCGCGCAGCGGCTGATCCGGCGCATCTGCACGCGCTGCGCGGTCGAGGGCACGCTCAATCCCGATCAGGTCGCCGCCCTCGGCATCAAGGTGCCGGTGGAGCGCCGCGAGCGGCTGGTGGTGCGCTGGGGCGAGGGCTGCGTCGACTGCCGCCACACCGGCCTGTACGGGCGCACCGGTGTCTTCGAGATGCTCGACGTCGGCAAGCGCGTGCGCGCGCTCGTCAACGAGGGCAAGGACGCCAACGAGATCGACCGCGCCGCGCGCATCGAGGGCATGGAGAACCTGCGCGAGGCGGCGCTGCGCAAGCTCGCCGAGGGGGTGACCACCTACGAAGAGGTGGCGCGCGTGACGGTGGACACCGAGTGAGCGGCAGCGCCACCGCCGACGAGCTGCGCCTGCTCGTGCGCGCCGGATGGCGCCTGGCCGCGTTCGAGACCTTCGAGGAGGATCGCGCGCTATCGCTGCTCGAGCGCGTCGCGGAGGCCTCCGAGCGCCGCTGCGTGCCGTGGAGCGTCGCGTCCGGGCTCGGCGTCACCGGCGAGGGAACCGGATCGTTCGACGCCGGGCTCGAGGCGGTGGAACGGTTCGAGGAGCCCGCGCTGTTCGCGATGCTCGACGCCCACCGCTGGCTCGACGACGCAATCGCGCTGCGCCGCCTGCGCGACCTGCTGCCGACGCTCGGCTCACGCAAGCAGTGCATCGTGCTGGTGGGCCCGGTGTTTCATCTCCCGGTCGAGATCGAGCGCGATACCGCGCGCGTGGCGCTGCCGCTGCCCGGCCCGGCGGAGCTATCGCATCTGTTCGCGCGCGTGCTCGAGCAGGGCGATGCGAAAGCCGATCCGGAAGTGCTCGGCCAGGCGATCCGCGGCGCGCTCGGGCTCTCGTCGGGTGAGGCGGTGCGCGCGCTGCGCAAGGCGCTGCGCTCCGCCGGGGCGTTCGATGCGCGCGCGGTGGCCGAGATCGTGCGCGACAAGCGCCGCGCGCTGCACCGCACCCCCGCGCTGACCTTCCTCGACGACGAGACCGGTCTGGTCGACGTCGGCGGCCTCGCCGAGCTCAAGGGATGGCTCGCCGAGCGCCGCCGCGCGTTCACCGACGAGGCGAAACAGTTCGGGCTGCCGGTGCCGCGCGGGCTCTTGCTGCTCGGCGTGCAGGGCTGCGGGAAGTCGCTGTCGGCGCGAGCGGTGGCGCGCGAATGGCAGTTTCCGCTGCTGCGCCTCGACCTCGCCGCCGCGTTCGGCGGTGGGCGCAGCCCCGAGCTGGCGCTGCGCGAGGCGATCGAGGTGGCGGGCTCGCTGGCGCCGGTCGTGCTCTGGATCGACGAGATCGAGAAGGGCTTCGCGGCGGCGGAGAGCGATCCGGTCGCGTCGCGCGTGTTCGGCTGGTTCCTGACCTGGCTCTCCGAGAAGCGCGAGCCGGTGTTCGTCGTGGCGACCGCGAACGACGTCAAGGGGCTGCCGCCGGAGCTGCTGCGGCGCGGCCGCTTCGACGAGCTCTTCTTCGTCGATCTGCCGACGCCAGCGGAGCGCGAGGAGATCCTGAACATCCACCTGCGCAAGCGCGGGCGCGACCCGCTGCACTACGAGGTCGCCGAGCTGGCGCTGGCGGCCGAGCGCCTGACCGGCGCCGAGCTCGAGCAGGTGGTCGCGGCTGCACTCTACACCGCGTTCGCCGAGTCGCGTGAAGTCACCGACAACGACCTGGCGAACGCGATCGAGCAGACGGTTCCGCTCTACGACACTTTCGAGGAGCGGATCAAGGAGCTGCGAGACTGGGCGCGCTACCGCGCGCGGAATGCGTCGGTCGATGCCAAGATCGCCGATCTCTTCTCGACCCGGTGAACGCGGTAGAATGCCGCCGATGGAAGACCGCGCGATCCTGCGAGAGAGGGCCTCGAACATCTGGGGCAGCTTCGCGCGCAAGTTCGAGCCGATGTCGCAGTCGGCGCGCCTCGAGCCGATGCCGAGCTTCGAACTCGACCGGATCGGCGGCCTCGCCGACGCGAAGGACGAGATCCAGACCTACGCCTGCGCGGCCACCGACCCCGACGTGTACCAGCGCTGGGGCACCCACCCGCCGAGCGGCGTTCTGCTGATCGGGCAGCGCGGCGTCGGCAAGCAGCTGCTGGCGCGCTCGCTGGCCAGCCTGACGAACACCTCCTTTCTGTGCGTGGCGATCCCGAAGCTCGTGCTCGAGGTGATCCACCGCAGCGGCAAGGTCGGCGAGCTGATCGCGGCGTGGTCGAGCACGCTCGCGGAGATGCCGCCGCTGACGGTTCTGTTCAACGAGCTCGAGTTCCTGCAGACCGAGGAGATCGGCACGCGCCGGCTCGACCTGCCGGTCGGCCCGGTGATGGATTTCCTGCTCGACATGGTGGACCGCGCGATCGCCGCCGAGCACGTGCTGGTGCTGGGCTCGACCTCACACCCCGACACGCTGCGCCGCGCGTTCACCCAGCCCGGCCGCCTCGAGCGCGTGGTCGAGGTGAGCCCGGCGTATCCGGGCGACATCGTCCTGGCGCTGCAGATCCACGCCGCCGACGCCGAGAAGCTGGCCGGCCGCCCGCTGTTCCAGGAGATCGACTGGCCGATCGTGGTCGCCGGCGTCGCGATCCGGCCGACGCCCGGCGAGTGGGTGCACATCCTGCACTCGGTGCTGCGCCGCAAGGCGCGCTGCGAGGCGGCGGGTGAGCCGGTGACACCCGTGACCTCTGGAGACTTCCGCGACGAGGTCGACCGCTTCCAGAAGGCGAGCAGCCGGCTCGTCACACCGTCGGGAACCTACGTCTAGTCTTATGGACTTCGCTCGCCTGCGGCTCGCTGCGCGCGGCCTTTGGCCGCTTGCCTGACCCATGGAGACCTGGATCGTCACCGGAGGCGCCGGGTTCATCGGCTGCAACTTCGTGCGTCTGGCGCTGGCCAAGACGGATGCGCGCGTCGTCGTGCTCGACAAGCTCACCTATGCCGGCAATCTCGAGAGCCTCGCGGACGTCGCGTCGGACCGCCGCTTCTCGTTCGTGCGCGCCGACATCGCCGACCGTGGAGCGGTCGCGGCGGCCTATCGCGCACACCGCCCGACCGCGGTCCTGAACTTCGCCGCCGAGACCCACGTCGACCGCTCGATCGATGGGCCCGCGGACTTCGTCCGCACCAACGTGGTCGGCACCTTCGAGCTGCTCGAGGCGGCGCGCCACCACCTCGCGGAAGTGGACGCCGCCGCGCGCGAGCGCTTCCGCTTCCTGCACGTCTCGACCGACGAGGTCTACGGCTCGCTCGGGCCCACCGGCGCGTTCCACGAGGCGACACCGTACGAGCCCAACTCCCCGTACTCCGCGTCGAAGGCCGGCGCGGATCATCTGGTGCGCGCCTATCACGCCACCTACGGCGTGCCAGCCCTGCTCACCAACTGCTCGAACAACTACGGTCCCCATCAGTTCCCCGAGAAGCTGATTCCGCTGATGATCCTGAACGCACTCGAGGGCAAGCCTTTGCCGATCTACGGCGACGGCCACAACGTGCGCGATTGGCTGTACGTGGAGGATCACTGCGCCGGCATCCTGCTCGCGCTGCAGCGCGGGCAGCCGGGCCGCAGGTACAACATCGGCGGCTTCGGCGAGCGCGCGAACCTCGAGATCGTCGACGCGCTGTGCGCCGAGCTGGAGCGGATCCATCCCGCCGCCGAGAACGAAGCACTCGCGCGCGCCGGCGTGGCCGCGTACGCGGACCTGAAGCGCTTCGTGACCGATCGCCCCGGTCACGATCGCCGCTATGCGATCGACTCGACCCGCGCGCAGCAGGAGCTGGGCTGGCGCCCCGCCCACGATCTCGCCAGCGGGCTCGCCGCCACCGTGTCGTGGTATCTCGATCACCGCGACTGGTGCGAGGCGGTGTCGTCGGGCCGCTACCAGCGCGAGCGGCTGGGCCTCGGCGGCGAGCAGCGCTAGAACAGCGACGGCTGGCGCGGGGGCTCGGGCACCGGCTCGAGGCAGGTCGGGTCGTCGATCTCCACTCGGTTCACGCGCGTGGCGACGGGGTAGTAGTCGAGGGCATCCGGCGGAGGCGGATGCAGCAGTGCGGCGAGCTCCGCAACGTCGCACGCGGGATCGAGCCAGGCGGCGTACGCGCCGGGCGCGAGGATCGCCGGCATCCGCGAGTGCAGAAGAGCGATCCGCGCGTTCGCCGCGGTCGTGATCAACGCGCAGCTCTCGAGCGCCGCACCACCGGGTGCCCGCCAGCGCTCCCACAGGCCCGCGATGCCGAGCGGCGAGCCGTCGACCCGGCCGATCCAGTACGGCTGGCGGAGATCGCCGCGGTCGGCCCATTCGTAGAAGCCGCAGGCCGGTACGATGCAGCGGCGCGCGCGATACGCGTCGCGGAACGCGGGCTTGTGCGCCGCCGTCTCCGCGCGCGCGTTGATCCCGCGCGCGCCCACGGCAGGGCTGTCGGACCACGGCGGCACGAGCCCCCAGCGCAGCGGCTCCGCCCGGCGCGCGCCGTCGCTGCCGGCACGGATCGCCAACACGTCCTGACCCGGTGCGACGTTGTAGCGCGGTGCGCAGTGCGGCGGCTCGGCGAGGCCGAAGCGCTCCGCGAGCGCTTCGGGCGTGGAGGTGAGCGTGAAGCGTCCGCACATCCGGCGCCCGAGCATGCCACATCGATCCGGTCCCGCTCGCCGCCGGCGGCGGCACGGTACCTCGCGCAAAGACGAACGCTGCCCATTCTCGGTAGCACGCGCCTTCGAGTTGCCGGAGCGCTGCCGGCCCCGGGCCGTGGCAACCCGCCGGCAGACGGTTCCGCAACCGCCAGCCGCCGCGAACGCATTCGGCGGTTTGCGTGCGTTCCGCTCCCCGCGCACGGTTCTTGCAGCCCTGCACGCCGGGGATTTCCATCCCAGGAGGAACCCGCATGCGACGCGCTCGTCATGCGCTGGCGATCGCCAGCGTCACGCTCACCGCCACCTCGACGATCGGCTGCTGGGCGATCGCGAAGCGCGAGTCGGACCTGGACCGCACCCCGATCGTCAACACCGGCGCGGGCGCGACCATCATCTACCCCGGGCAATCGGCGCCGCCGCACCCGGGCAACTACCACCCGCGCGAAGCCGGGTACGGTCAGGGCGTGATGACCAGCCCCGGCGCCGCGCAGAGCCCGCAGGGCGCCGCGCCCTACTCCGCGCCCGGAACCGCGGCCCCCGGCACTTCCCACGCGCCGGCGGGCGTCGTCGCCCCCGGCGTCGCGGTGCCGCCGCCCGAGTACGCGTCGCGCAGCGGGAGCAGCAGCGGCAGCGGCTCCGGCTATGGCACCGGCTCCGGCGGCAGCGGCGCGGGTCTCACGATGCTAGGCGGCGCAGAGACCGAGCAGACTCACCACGTGACGGTGGATGAAGAGCCCAAGTGGCTGAAGTATCTCGCGCTGCCGTTCGCGGTGGCCGCGGCTCCGTTCCAGTATGGCGCCGATAAGCTGGCGGGTGAGCCAGAGCCGGCGCCGCCGGTGCCACGCCTCGAGCACCAGCCGCGGCCGGAGATCCAGACCGCCCCGCCCCCGGTCGACTACGAGACCGCGCGCCTCCAGGGCATGGAGCGCGAGCTCGCACAGCGCGGCACTCCGAGCGCGGCACCGGCGCTGGCCCCTGCACCGAGCGCGACATCCGGCGCCGGGAGCTCGGGCTTTGCTGACGAGCTCGCGGCGCTGCGGCGGCGTGCGACTCCGGCGCCGATCGCCTCTGCTCCGCCGCAGCCTGCGTTCTCGAGCGCAGCGGAGGCGCAGCGAGCCGAAGGCGAGCGAAGACCGAACGAGCCGGGCGGCCAGGTCGATCGCGACGGCGACGGGCGCACCGACCACTGGATCCAGCGCGAGAACGGCGTGATCACGCGCGAGCTCTTCGACGAGAACTTCGACGCAAATCCGGACCGCACCCTCGTCTACGACCCGTCGTCTCACGAGGTCGTGTCGATCGAGGAGGACGCCAACTTCGACGGCCGAAACGACGCGTGGACCGCGCTGCGCGGCGGCCAGGTGGTCGGGCGCCGGGTGGATGGCAACAGCGACGGACAGGTCGACGGCTGGAGCTTCTACCGCGCGGGCGTGATCACGCGCCTCGAGCGCGACGCGAACGGCGACGGCTTCCGCGACCACGTCGCCTACTATCGCGACGGGCGCCTCGTCCGCGAGGAACGCGACGACGACAGCGACGGGCGCACCGACCTCGTCCGGTACTTCGACGACGGGGAGCGCGTCGAGCGGGTCGAGGAGGACGCCGACGGCGACGGCGAGATGGACGTCGTCTCCCACTACGAGGACGGCCGCCTGTCGCGCCGCGAGGTGCTCGATGCGTCGGTGCTCGGGCTGGGTCAGTCCGACGGTACCGAGCACAACTAGTGCCGCGTACCCCCCTCCAGGCGCTCGCGTTCCTGTTCGGGCTGTGGCTCGCGCTGTGGCTCTCGCCGTTCGGCGCGAAGGCCGAGCCGGGCGAGCCCGCGTTCGCGGAGCTCGAGGCCGCGATGCACCGCGGCGTGAATGCGGTGCGCGCCGAGCGCCACCTGATTCCGCTCGAGCGCCGAGCGGACCTCGACGCGGTCGCGCGCGGACACAGCCTCGACATGGTGACGCGCCACTTCTTCGCGCACGAGAGCCCCGAGGGCGACAACGCGCTCCACCGGCTCGCGCGCGCCCGCGTGGATGGCTTCTCGCTGGCGGCGGAGAACATCGGCATCACCGACCGGCCCGAGCCGAACCGCGAGATCCTGCACGCGTGGATCGCGTCCGAAGTGCACCGCCGCAACCTCTACTCTCCCCCGTTCAACGCCACCGGCATCGGCATCGCCCGCGCCCCGAACGGCTCGCTGGTCTACACCCAGCTCTACGTCACCTACCCCCGCTGACCGCGGCTTGGCGCCGCGCGGGGAGATCGGCGAGCCTGCCAGGCGGGCAAGCGAGACGCAGCCGAGCGCGCAGCGAGCCGGAGGCGAGCGGAGATCGAACGGGCATGCAGGTCCACCTCGTCGACGGCACCTACGAGCTCTTCCGCCACTTCTACGCGGTGCCCTCCCGGCAGCGCGGCGATGGACAGGAGGTCGGCGCGGTGCGCGGTGTGCTCGCGTCGCTGGTCGGCCTGCTCGCGGACGGCGCGACCCACGTCGGCGTCGCGACCGATCACGTGATCGAGTCGTTCCGCAACGACCTGTATCCCGGCTACAAGACCGGCGCGGGCATCGACGCCGCGCTGCGCAGCCAGTTCGATCTGCTCGAAGACACGCTCGCCGCCGCCGGCTTCGCGGTCTGGCCGCTCGTCGAGTACGAGGCCGACGACGGCCTCGCGGCCGCCGCCGCGCTGGCAGACGCCGACCCGCGTCGAGAAGGTGTGGCTGTGCACGCCCGACAAGGACCTCGCCCAGTGCGTTCGCGGCACCCGCGTCGTGCAGCTCGATCGCCGCCAGAGGATTTCGCTCGACGCGGCCGGCGTGCGCGCGAAGTTCGGCGTCGACCCAACCTCGATCCCCGACTATCTCGCGCTCGTCGGCGACAGCGCCGACGGGTTTCCGGGCCTGCCCGGCTGGGGCGCGAAGTCGGCGGCGGCCGTGCTCGGCCACTACCGGCACCTCGAGAAGATTCCCGCTGCCGCCGGCGACTGGGAGTTGAGCGTGCGCGGCGCCACGAAGCTCGCCGCGACGCTCGCTGCGCGGCGCGACGACGCGCTCTTGTTCCGCCGCCTGGCCACGCTGTCGCGCGAGGGCCCCGCCGTCGGCGCGGTCGACGACTGGCGCTGGCAGGGACCCACCCCGGCTCTCGCGCCGCTCGCCGGCGATCTGGGGCTCGAGCCGCTCGCGGCGCGGATCGAGCACCTGGCGCATTGTCGCTCCTGAACCACGATCCATGAACCCGCTTCCGGAGGCGCCATGCACTCGAACCCGTTCGATCCGAAGCACTTCGATCCGGCGCGCGCGAGCGAAGCGCTGCGCGGCGTCGTCGACTACGTCGAGAAGAACCTGCTGATGAAGACTTCGTGACCTGCCCGGACTGTGGCCGCGAGAACCCGACCGACGCTGCCTTCTGCGCCGGCTGCGGCGGCCGCGTCGCGCGCGGCTGCGCCGGCTGCGGGCGCTCGAACGACCCCGGCGCCCGCTTCTGCAACGGCTGCGGCACGCCGCTGGAAGGCTCCGCGGGGGCGCCCTCGGATCGAGCGGAGCGCTCGCCTCGCTCCTACACGCCGAAGTACCTGGCCGACAAGATCCTCCAGTCCCGTTCGGCGCTCGAGGGGGAGCGCAAGCAGGTGACGGTCTTGTTCGCCGACGTGAAGGGCTCGATGGAGCTGGCAGCGCGCGTCGACGCCGAGGCGTGGCACACGATCCTCGACGGTTTCTTCTCGATCCTGGTCGATGGCGTGCACCGCTTCGAAGGCGCGGTGAACCAGTACACCGGCGACGGCATCATGGCGCTATTCGGGGCACCGATCGCCCACGAAGACCATGCGCAGCGCGCCTGCTACGCGGTGCTCTCGCTTCGTGACGAACTCCAGCGCTACGCGCGCGAGGTGAAGCGCAGCCACGGCCTCGGCTTCGCGACGCGCATGGGCCTCCACTCGGGCGAGGTCGTGGTCGGGAAGATCGGCGACGACCTGCGCATGGACTACACCGCGCAGGGTCACACGGTGGGCCTCGCCCAGCGCATGGAAGCGCTCGCGGAGCCGAACACCTGCTACCTGAGCGGCGCCACCGCGGGCCTCGTCGCGGGCTACTTCGCGCGCGCGCGCGACGCGCTCGCGCAGCTGGACGCCCTGGCCGACGAGATCTGCGCGCCCAACTGGCGGCACCTGGCAGAGCTGGAGCGCGCCCTGACGGCGCGGAAGCGCAGGCGGCCAGCAACGGCGTGGTAGGCTCCGGTCCCGGCGCCCCACGGCGAAACGTTCCTGAAGCACTTCGCGCTGCCGAACTTCTTCTTCCACTGCACGATGACGTACGCGCTGCTGCGCCAGGACGGCGTGGACCTCGGCAAAGGGGACTACCTCGGCAAGATCTGAGCGCGAATCGCGCCCGCGGAATCGGCTATCGTGATCGAAGCGATCGAACGCGCCGTGCCCCGTGCCCGAGGAGGATGTCGAGAGTGACCCGGGCCGAGACGTGGTCTGCGCTCGAGACGCGGAACGCCCTCCGGTGAGCCGCACTCCGATCGTCTACGACGAGTTCTCGATGTTCCACGAGAACGCCGTCGAGTTCGGGATCTCCTGGTCGGGGCCACCGATCGTCCGGCGTGTCGCAACCGATCTCGGTGACGGGCGTCAGCTGAGTTCGCTCGTCTGGGGCGAGGGCCCGCCGGAGCTGGTGCTGCTGCACGGTGGCGCGCAGAATGCGCACACGTGGGACACCGTTGCGCTCGCCCTCTGTCGTCCGCTCGTCTGTATCGATCTGCCCAGTCACGGCCACTCCGACCGCGCTCTCGAGGGCGCACTGGACGTCCACGCCAACGCGCGCGACGTGGCGACCGTGATCCGGACACTGGCGCCGGATGCCCGCGCCGTCGTCGGAATGTCCTTGGGCGGCATGACCACGCTCGCTCTCGCCAACCACGCCCCCGCGCTCGTGCGCGCCGCCGTGCTCGTGGACGTGACACCCGGTGTCGATGCCGAGAAGTCGAAGGCGATCTCTGCGTTCATCGACGGGCCCGAGATCTTCGACAGCTTCGACGATCTGCTGGCACGCACCACCCTGCACAATCCCACGCGGTCGGTGTCGTCGCTGCGGCGAGGCATCCTTCACAATGCGGTGCAGCGAGACGACGGAAGCTGGGTCTGGCGCTATCGCCGATTCGCGGAATCGGATCGCCGCGGCGGCTTCCCCCGCTTCGGCGACCTCTGGGAGGTGATCTCTGCGATCGACGTGCCGCTCCTGCTCGTCCGCGGCATGCGCGAGCAGTCGGTCGTCGACGACGCCGACGAGGCGGAGCTCTTGCGCCGCTGCCCGAGCGCTCAGGTGGAGCACGTCCTGGAGGCCGGTCACAGCGTGCAGGGCGACGCGCCCGTCGAGCTGGCGCGGCTGCTCGGGAATTTCGCGCAGGGCGGTACGTGACCGCAGCGGCGCGGCGGCAGGCGGCGACTTCCGGGTGCGGCTACGGCGCCAGCGTCGCGGTGATCCGGCGGTCGTCCCAGTAGATGTCGAGCGGCTGGCCGGGGTCGAGGTGCTCGGGCAGCACGGCGTAGCCGAGCACGCGCTGGCCGGCGGCGAGCTCGCCTAGCACGCCATCGATCACGCCGAGCTGATCGGGGTTGGCGGGATCGGGATGGAACGCGACGTGTCCCTGCACGAAGGTCAAGTTGCCGTGGAACGGCCCGGCCGCGCGCGCCTCGGCGCGGAACAGCACGACCGGTCCGCGTTGCCCGCCGCCCTGCCGCGCCAGCGCTGCGTGCACGCGCTGCTCGAACGCGCTCGAGCGCGCGAGCTGCAACAGCGCGCTGCGCTCGCCGTCGGCCGCATAGTGCGACAGCGTGGCCGGCGCGACCGACTGCGACAGCGCAACGATCTCGTCGAGATCGGCGACGTCGCGCGCGCCGAGCGCGAGGTCGAGCGCGCGCGGCGGTGCCGGCACCGGCGCCACCGCGGCGACGCGGGTGGGATCCGCGGCGGCACCCGGCGGGAGCGGCGGCGGCGCGGTGAAGTCGGGCGGCGCGACCGGCCCGCCGGTGACCGGCGCCGATTCGACCAGGTTGTAGGGGTTGTTCGGGTCGGAGAGCCGGTTGAAGCGCTCCCAGCCGTAGGGCCGCGGCAAGAGCTCGGGTTGGAGCGGCGGCACGTCCTGCGGGTCGACGCGCTTCGCCTCGCGACACGGGATCGCGTCGGCGCTCTGCACGATGAAGATGCTGCCGTCAGGACACACGCCGGTGATCGCGGCGAGCGCCGGCGCGGCGAGCACGAGCGACGCGAGCGCGCTGAACAGGCCGGGGCGGAAGCGCATACCGGACACCTCTCGGCGTCCAGTCTACATCGAAAACTTCAATAGTTTCAAGAAGATACGGTTCAGACACGAGGCCGTTTCGAGGCCCGGGCTTTCCCGCGCGGCCGCGGCCGCTTGGCGCGCGAGCTGCGCGCTCGCGATCCCTCGAGACCCGCCGCGCGCAAGATCTGCGCGCGCTCCGCAGCGGAGAGTGGTCGCGCCGCGCCGCTCGCGAGCCGGCCCAGCGCGAGCGGCCCCAAACGCACGCGGCACAGCGCGATCACCGGATGTCCGAGCGCGCCGAGCGCGCGGCGAATCTGGCGCTTGCGCCCCTCGATCATCGTCAGGTGCAGCGACGTCGATGCTTCTTCCTGCTCGACGCGCGCGACGCGTGCAGGTGCGGTGCGGCCGTCCTCGAGCTCGACGCCGGCCGCGAGGCGCCGCAGCGCCGCGTCGTTCACCCGGCCGCGCACGCGCACGAAATACTCGCGCTCGATCCCATGCGACGGGTGCAGCAGCGCGTGGTGGAGCGGGCCGTCGTTGGTGAGCAGCACGAGGCCGGACGACGCGCGGTCGAGCCGTCCGACCGGGAACAGGCGCGCGCGAAGCCCGGGGACCAGATCGAGGATCGTGGCGCGGCCCTCCGGATCGCGCACGGTGGTCACGACACCGAGCGGCTTGTGGACGAGCCAGTACTGGAGCGGCTCCGCGCCGATCTGCTCGCCGTCGACGCATACGACGTCCTGCGACAGGTCGGCGCTCTCGCCGAGCCGGGCCACGCGGCCGTTCACGGTGACGCGTCCGGCGCGGATCCAGGCCTCGGCGCCGCGCCGCGACGCCAAGCCGGCCGCGGCGATCACGCGCTGGAGGTAGACGCCGCGCGGCGCGGGACCGTCCTTCAGTGCGCGGCGCTCGGCGCGGGGGCGTCCTGCTCTTCACCGGGCTCGCGTTCCTCGTCGGGGTCGACGAGCGGGTCGGCTCCTTCGCCCGCGGCGGCGCTCGGCGCCGGGGCGTCGTCCTCCTCGGCCATTCCCGCCTCGGCCAGCGCCTCGATCGCGCGCAGCGTCGGCAGATCCCCGAGCTTCGCGAGCCCGAACACTTCCAGGAAGCGGCGCGACGTGGCGTACACGATCGGGCGACCGGGCACCTCGCGGTGGCCCGCGATCCGCACCAGCTGGCGGTCGAGCAGGCTGCGCAGCACCGCGCCGGCGTCGACGCCGCGGATCTGCTCGATCTCGGCGCGCGTGACCGGCTGGCGGTACGCGATCACGGCGAGCGTCTCGAGGGACGCGGGCGACAGGCGCAGCGGCCGCGTGGTCTGGATCTGCTTCAGGTACGGCGCGAACTCCGGCAGCGAGCGGAGCTGATAGCCGCCGGCCACCTCCCAGATCTCGAACGCGCGCCGCTGCTCGGCGTACTCGGCGTTGAGCTCGTCGACCCGTGCGCGCACCTGGGAGGGATTGCATTGCGGCAGCACCGCCGCGATCCGCGCCGGCGCAATCGGCTCCGGCGACGCCAGGATGATCGCCTCCACGATCCGGCGCTCGTGCTCTCGTTCCACGCGAACCTCCTACATCAGCTCGGACACGCGCTCCGCCCAGCCGCGATCGCCGGCTTCGCCGCGGCGGCGGACATGGATCGCCCCGACCGGCGCCCCGGCCTCGTCGACGCCCTGGTACAGGCGGATCGCCTCGAGCCGGGTCAGCTCGAGGATCGCGAGGAACGTGGCGACGATCACCGCGCGGCTCGCCCAGTGGTCGTCTTCGCGGACCAGCGCTTCGAACTCGCACACCCCATGGCCGGCGAGCGCCTCCATCACCGCCACCATGCGCTCGCGCACGGTGATCGTCTCGGTCTCCACCTCGTGGGCGGCGCCCGAGTACCCCGCCCGGCCGAGCATCCGGCGCATCGCCTCGACCAGCTGGAAGACCCCAACTTCGATCTCGCGCTCCGCCTCGGGCGTGGCCTCGACTCCATGCGCGCTCGCGGAGAAGACGTCGCGGCCGAGGAGGTGCCGCTCGCCGATCTCGCCCGCCACCTCTTTGAAGCGCTGATACTCGAGCAGGCGCGCCATCAGCTCGGCGCGCGGATCCGCGCCCTCCTCGTGCAGCGCGCTGGGATCGGGTGGCAGCAGCATCCGCGACTTGATCCAGGCCAGCGTCGCCGCCATCACCAGGTATTCGCCGGCGATGTCGAGCTGGAGATCGCGCATCAGGTCGAGGTACGCGATGTACTGCTCGGCGATCCGCGCGATCGGGATGTCGGTGACATCCACCTCGTCGATCCGGATCAGGTGGAGCAGCAGGTCGAGCGGCCCCTCGAAGATCGGCAGCTTCACCGCGTAGGCGGAGTTTGACCCGAAGTCACCAGTCCCGTCCGGCATGGGCGTACCCGCGGTGGTCATATGTGCTCCGAGCACAGGCGGGCTCGACGGAGGGGGGGCGCCGCGAGTATGGGAAATCGGGCCTCGTCCGGCAAGCAAACGCGCGTTCTGACGATCAGATCGCGTACCCTGCCAGCCCGCGGCGGTGCGGATCGATCTTCGCAGAGGGGCGGGGTTGCGCGAACACGGCGCGGAATCGGACACGATCGACCTCCGGGAGCTGTGGTCCCGGCTCGGCGACGCGAGCAGCCCGCGCGCGGTGGCGGCGGCGGCCGCGTTCCTGCTGTCCTTCTACGTCGGGCTCGCGCTCGCCTACCGCGACTCGATCCCGCTGTTCGAGGCCCCGGACGAGCCCTCCCATCTGCACTACGCGGCGTTCGTCCACAGCGAGCGGCGACTGCCGCGGTTGCAGCCGCTCGACGTGCCCGGCGAGGGGATGCAGCCGCCGCTGGCGTACGTGGTGGCGGCGCCGTTGCTCAGCGCCACCGACCTCGACGTCGGCGCGGCGTTGGACGACCTCCACGCGGTCGGCCTCTCCGTCTACAACCTCGGCGGAACGAGCCAGGGCGGGCCGCGACTCGCGATCTCCGCCCGCGGCAAGCGTCGCTTCGCCACCGACGGCAGCCTCACTGCGCTGCAGGTGCTGCGCGGCACCAGTCTCGTGTTCGGTGTGCTGGCGGTGATCTTCACGTTCGCGGCCGCGTGGCGCGTGAGCCGCGATGCGCGCCTGTCGCTGCTGGCCGCCTCGCTGCTCGCGTTCAACCCGCAGTTCCTGTTCACGTCGGGCTACTTCTCGAACGACGCCGCCGCGGCGGCCGTCGGCGCCTCCGCGCTGTGGGTCGTGGTCCGCGCGCTCGGCGACTCTGCGGCCGGCCCATCGCGCGGACACTATCTCGCGGGCGCGCTGGTGTTCGCTCTGGGCGTGCTGACCAAGTTCTCCACACTCCCTGGCATCGCCGTGGCCGCTGTCACCGTGGTAGCGCTCGATCGCCGCGCGCGGCGCGAGCGGCTCCTGGACGTCGCGCTGGCGGCTGGCCTCGTGCTGCTGCTGACCGGTCCCTACCTCCTCTGGTCCGCGGAACACCGCGGCGGCCTCCTCGACACGGGTGCCGTCGTCGCGTCCGCGTTGGGCCTCGTGCATGCGGACTGGGACTGGAGCTTCGAGTCGTACTGGGCGCGCTTCGGTTGGTTCAACGTGATCGTGCCGAAGGCGGTCTATCTCGCGTTCTTCGCGCTCACCTGGACGGGAGTGCTCGGCTTCTTCGCCGGCCGCATGCCGGTGGCGGTGGATGCGCTCCGCTCTCACGCGCTGCGCGGCTACCTGGCCGCTGCGGTCGGCGCGACGCTCGCCGCGCATTTCGCGATGAACCTGTTGATCGTGAGCCCGCAGGGGCGACACCTGTTCGCGAGCGCTCCCCAGTTCGCCTTCCTGCTCGCGCTGGGCGTCTGCCGGCTGATCGGCAGCGAGCGGCGCATGCTCCCGATCGCGATCTCGATCACCGCCGGCCTGATCGCGCTCGACGTCTATTGCCTGCGCGCCGTGCTCGTGCCGGCGTATCGGGAGGTCCCGTAGGCCTCGCGTCACGCCATCCGCACCTCCCCCGGGCCGTAGACGGCGAGCGGCGGGTGGCCCGAGCGAAGGCCCAGCCCGAAGCGCAGCCCGTCGGGTGCCGTGCCGGTGCAGCGCATCACGCCGGCGCCGCCGTGGATGCCGCGCTGGTGGTGCCACGCGCACAGCGCGGTGAGATTGGAGAAACTCGTCCGAGCCACGCCTCGAGCGGAACACCACGTGGTGGGCGTGGAGGTTCCGGTACGACGAGCAGCCCGGCGCGTCGTCTTCCTCCGGAAACCCTGTCGTTCGAACCTCGTATCCCGGGACCGGGGACACGAAGACTACGCCGCGGCTGTGACAGATCCGGACACAGCTGCCGTTCCACGTGCTACGGAAGCTGATCGAAGCTCCCGCTGAGCACCGTGTACACCGCTGTGCCGGGCTCCGGAACGGCATTCGCCTTGTTCACGGTGGCGCCGACGACCTGCGTGTACCGGACGCCGGGAACGATGCGAGCCCCGGTCACGTGGACGCTCTTGCCGTCGCTCGACGCCGCGGCTACTTCGGTCGTGAACGGAACCGAGTAGGCCAGCGTGCTCTCGTCTTTGCCTTCGATGAGCGTCGCGGTGACCGTGGCATTGAACTCGACGATCTGCCCGGTGGCGCTCGGCCGCAGCAGGCCCGAGGCGGTGGACGCGAGCCCGTAGCGCAGCATCTCTCCGCCGGCGAGCGAGATCTCGGGGATCGAGACGTCGCTCGGTGCGATCGTGAACGGCACCGAGCCGTCGAGCTGCGCCTTGCCAAAGTGGAAGCGGATCGTGGAGCCGGAGAGCGACAGCACCTGCTTGTCCTGGAACGACACGAAGGAGAGCGCGTCGAGCGTCAGCGTGCCGACGGTCTCGGCGCCGCCGCGCGAGGCCGAGAGCATCGCAACGAGAACCCAAGCGACGACGAGAGGGGTTCGCTTCACGGCACTTCTCCCGGGGTGTGGGCGTGCATTCTCTGCCAACGGGCCCAGCACCACCCTACGACGCCGAAGGCCGCCAAGGGAAGCGCCAAGATCGCCACGCGCTCCGAAATCGCGACCGGGGGCATGGGCGACAGGGATACGCGCAATGAGGCATAGCGGTCGAGCGGGAGCTCGTGGATCACGCGGCCGAACGGGTCCACGACGGCGGAGAGCCCCCCGTGGGCAACCCGCACGAGGGTGAGCCGCTGCTCGATCGCGCGGAAGCGCGCGAGATTCGTGAGCTGGCGGGTCGCGGTCGTGCCCTCCACCCAGCTGTCATCGGCGAGGTTCACGATCGCGACGCTGTCCGGTGTGCGCCGGCGCGCGACGATCCCGGGGAACAGCACCTCATAGCAGAGCGCCGGCGTGACGGGGATCGGGCCTGGGAGCGACGCCCATCCCCGCGCCTCCTCGACCCTCTTCCAGCCGGCGGCCTCGCCGAAGAGTGGAGCGAGCAGCGCATCGCCGAGGAATCTCCGGCTCGACTCGAGCAGCGGAATCGCGCGCTCCTTGTCGAGCCGCGCGGTGATGCCGCGCCCCGGCTCGAGCCACACCACCGCACTTCGGTAGAGCGAGGGATCCGGCACGGCCGGCGCGAGCACGAGGCCCGTCAGCACCGGAACGCCCAGCGCTTCGACCCACGCGTCCACGGCCGCCGCCAGCGCGGGCGACGCGTCCACGGGTGCGGTGAGCAGGTTCTCGGGAAGCACCAGCGCCGCGATCCCCGGACCCGCCTCGGCCAGCGCGCGCTCCGTGAACTGCCGCACGCGATGGAGATTCAGCGGCTGAAGATCGTCTCCCCAACGCTCCCCGCGCGGAAGGTCGGGCTGCACCAGCAGCAGCTCGGTGGCCGCCACACCCTCCGGTGTCGGTCGCACCGCTTCCGCCAGCGGCATCCCGGCGCCCCAGAGCGCAATCCAGCTCGCGGTGAGCGCCGCCGCGAGGCGCACCGCCCCCGGCCTTCGCAAACCGGCGTCGGTCAGCAGCGCATTGATCCCGATCAGCAGCGCAGAGATCAGCGGCACCCCGCCGACCACCGCGAGCTGCGCCACACCGAGCGCACCGAGCTGGGAATGGCCGAGCAGCGCCCACGGAACCCCCCACCAGGCGCGGCCCACGATCTCCTCGACGGCGAACACCCCCGCGGCCAGCGCGGCCGCGCGCCGCCCCGGCGCCCACGACGCCGTCCCGCGCGACAAGAGGCCGAGCAGTCCGAAGACTGGCGGCGCGACCCACAGCGAGACGGCCACGAGCCCCGCGAACGACGCGAGTCGGGAAGAGCCGAGCCCCTGGAGCGCCGCCGGAATCCACAGCGCAATCGCGATCCCGTAGAGCGTTCCGACAAACACGCCGAGTGCGACCGCCTCGATCGGCCGCGCCTT
>Ga0184637_10000570_pt1 | contig 27301 bp, 25 predicted proteins | sample PLM3_127_b2_FD_133143 | JGI IMG/M metagenome (GOLD analysis project Ga0184637, IMG submission 133143) | Groundwater sediment microbial communities from an aquifer in East River, Colorado, USA - PLM3_127_b2 | ecosystem: Environmental > Terrestrial > Soil > Riparian zone | place: USA: East River... | reverse complement strand
ATTCTAGATGCTGAAGTATTTTCGCAACCGCAAGAGCCTGGGATGGCTCGTGGGAGCGTTCCTCCTCATTCTGGTCATTTTCGCGTTCGTCGCGTTCTACATCCCCGATTTCCTGACGGGCACGGGAGTCGCCGGCTCGGGGGAAGTCGCGTGGGTCGAGGGAACGCCGATCTCCTCACAGGAGTTTCTGCGGAGCTATCGCGCGCAGGAGCAGCAGTACCGGCAGCAGCTGGGTCCCCAGTTCTCCACGGATCTCATGCGGCAGCTCGGTTTCGACAACCTCGTTCTTCGCCAGCTCGTGCAGAACCAGATCCTGCTCCTCGAGGCCGAACGCCAGGGACTCTCGGTGACGGACCAGGAGGTCTCGGATTTCATCCTCTCGATTCCGCAGTTCCAGGAGGGCGGAAAGTTCATCGGCCGCGACGCCTATCTGAGTCTCCTCGCGCAGAACTCGCTCAGCGCTCCGCAGTTCGAAGCGCAGCTTCGGCAGGATCTCATGCGCCAAAAGCTCCAGAGCCTGGTGACCGACGGCATCGTGGTCCCCGCGGCGGATCTCGAGGAGGAGTACCGGCGCCGCAACGAGAAGCTTCATCTCGAGTACGCCTTCGTCCCCAAGGCGGAGTTCGAGGCACAAGTCCAGGTTACCGACGAGGAGGCTCGCGGCTTCTACGATGAGAACGAGAAGAAGTTCGAGCGGCCCGTCCAGCGCAAGGTGCGGTTCATCACTCTGACACCGCAGCTCTTCGCGGGCGCCGTCAGCGCGAGCGACCGCGAGGTCCAGCGCTACTACGAGCAGAACTCCTCCCGCTACGAGACCGAGGACCAATGGGCGGCGAGCCACATCCTCTTCAAGACCGAGGCCGGCAAGGACGAGGAGGCGGTCAGGAAGAAGGCGGAGGCGGTCCTCGCCCAGGCGAAAGCCGGGGCGGACTTCGCCGAGCTCGCGCGCGAGCACTCCGAGGACACTTCGGCAGAGAACGGAGGCGATCTCGGTCTCTTCGGAAAAGGGCAGATGGTCCCGGAATTCGAGGCCGCGGCCGAAGCACTAAGAGACGGGCAGGTGAGCGATCTCGTCCGCTCGACGTACGGCTTCCACATCATCAAGCTGAACGGCCGCCAGAAGGCCTTCATCCGGCCGCTCGACTCCGTGCGCGACGAGATCAAGAACACCATCACCCAGGAGAAGGCCCGCGGGACCATGGAGCAGGCGGCCGACAGCGCCGCCGAGAAGCTCCGCGCCTCCGGGAACCTCGACGCGCTCTCCGCCGAGTATCCGGTCCTCGTTCCGCAGGAGACCGCTTTTTTCGGACGCGCCGACAACCTGCCGCAGCTTGGGAACTCCCCGGAAGCGACCAAAGCCGCCTTCGAGAACGAGGTGGGTCAGGTGTCTTCCTCGATCCGCCTCGGCAGCGGTTTCGCTTTCCTCCAGGTCCTCGAGGAGCGCCCCGCCGGGATCCCGGACTTCGACGAAGTAAAGGAAGAGGCGAGAAAGCAGCTTCGGGACCGGAAGGTGATGGAGCTCGCCCGGGCCAGGGCCGAAGCGCTCCGTCAGACGCTCCTTACCGAAGGACCCGAGAAGACGGGGATAGAGCTCCTGTCGACGGAGAGCTTCTTCCGAGGAGGGCAGCTTCCGGAGGCCGGCCGCTCGGCGGCGGTCAACGCCCGGGCTTTCGAGCTTTCGCCGGGGGAGCTTTCCGCGCCCCTCTCCGCCGACAACGGTTTCGTTCTGGTGCGGGTCCTCGAGAAGACCGGATTCTCCCCGGTCGATTTCGCGGCGCAAAAGCCCGATTTTCTCGAGCAGATGGCGAACGAGCAGCGTCTCAGGGTCTGGAGCGCCTTCGTCGAGAGCCTCACCGCGCGCTACGACGTCCGCGTGGACTGGCAGGCGATCCGAACCATCACCGGCTGAGGGGAGTCGTTTCGATGAAGCTCGATCTTCGTGAGAAAGACGGTGTCGCGATTCTGGTCCTCTCGGGACAACTCACCGGCGGCGGGGGCGGCGAGGAGTTCCGTGAGGCGCTCGACACTCTCCTCGCCTCGGGACGAAACCGCATCCTCGTCGACTTCCGGGACGTGACCTTCATGGACAGCACTGGCATGGGAGAGCTGGTGTCAGGCCACCGCACTGTCGAGCGCTTCGGCGGCAAGCTCAAGCTCCTGAATCCCTCGAAGCGCGTCCACAACTCCCTGACCATGTCGAAGCTCCTGCCGATCTTCGAAGTCTTCGAAGACGAAGACACGGCAGTCGAGAGCTTCCCGGATCCTTCCTCGGAATAGAACGTAAAGACGCAAACCTCCATTATCGAATCGTTTCACGTAGACTTGAGCGGGTGAACTTCGTATGGGACGCCGACAAGGCAGACGCGAACCTCGAAAAGCACCAGGTCTCTTTTCACGACGCGGCGAGCGTGTTCTCCGATCCGCTCTCAACAACGTTTCCGGACCCGGAGCACTCGGAGGGCGAACGGCGGTTCCTCACTATTGGAGCCTCAGAGAGCGGTGCTCTCCTGGTTATCGCTCACACCGAATTGGAAGACTCCATCCGAATCATCAGCGCACGACCGGTCACACGACACGAGCGAAGATTCTATGAAGAGAAGGAAGACTGAGAAACCCGAGCCGAATGAGCGCGACGACCTACGGCCGGAATACGACTTCGCCACCATGAGAGGCGGGGTCCGGGGCAAGTACGTCGAACGGCTCCGCGCCGGCAACAACCTCGCGCTGCTCGAGCCCGACGTCGCAGAGGCCTTCCCCACCGACGAAGCCGTGAACGAAGCCCTTCGCATTATTCTGAAGGCAGCCGCTGGGGTCTCACGGGTGGGTCCGGCCGGTGTCAAACGCCGGAAAGTGACCAAGCGTTAAGACTCTAAAACGAGGCGCAAGGGGGAAAATTTCTTCCCTACCTTCAGGTTCGCCTCGTGCGGCCGAAGCGGTGGAAGATCGCGGCGAAGGCGACCTCCACGTCTTTTTCCTCGACGTAGATGTAGAACTCCGTGGCCGTCGAGGCCACCTCGAGCACGTTGATGTTCTGAAGGGCGATCTGCTCGAGGATCTGGTGCAGGACCCCTTTCACGCTCAGGTAGCGTTCGCTGAAGGTCATCCCCACCGACGCCACGCTGCGGTGGACGATCTTCGGCCGTGAGCTCAGCGCCTTTCTGAGCCGGCCGAAGTTCTCCTCCTCCACGATCACCGTGACCTCCCGCAGGCCCTCGGTAATCGTGATGAACCCGTTTTGTTCCTGAACCGCGGTGAAGACCCGGTTCAGCTCCCGGTGCGTCGTCTGGGTCTTGGCCAGCGTGACCGAGCACAGACCGGAGACGATGCTGACCTTGTCGAGGACCAGCGCGTCCGTCTTCTGCGGGCGGCTCTTGGACCATTTCCTCTGGAGCCGGGAGAGGCTCATGAGAACCGCCGAGTCGCTCACTTCCTTCCGGGTCTGCGCTTCGACGCTCGGGAGGAGGAACCGCGCGAGCTTCGTGAGGTTCAAGAGACGGTGGTGAATGCCGAAAGCGAGCGCCGGATTTCCTTCGACGATGGTCTCGATGGCGTCTGCGATCTTCCTCATGACGCTTCACCTCGTTGTTACAAACATAACACTTTATACGCTTTTCTGTTTCCCCCGACGTTTTTCTTCGCGGCGGCGTGGTCACCTGGTACAACGGGCGCTTCCCGGAGGTGATCATGCCTGCTTGTCCCGTTTGCGATGCCGCCGTCGCGGTTCCCACTGACGCTATCGTTAACGAGCTCATCGACTGCGGCGACTGCGCGACCGAGCTCGAGATCCTGTCGCTTTTGCCTCCCTTGTTCAGGGAAGCGCCCCTCGAAGAGGAGGACTGGGGTGAGTGAGCGCTTCCGCGCCGCCCGAATCGCAATTCTCCACGGGATCGTTCGCCGGGAGGAGAAGCTCCTGATAGAGGCCTTCGGCCGCGCGGCGGAGGTCGACCTCGTGCTCCTCGACGAGCGGGAGATGGCGTTCGCTCCGGCGTCCGTCTACGGCTTCGACGCCGTGCTCTCCCGGTCGGTGAGCTTCTCCCGCGGGCTCTACGCGCGGAGGATCTTCGAGGCCCGCGGAGTTGCCTGCTTCAACAGCGCCCGGGTGGCGGAGATCTGCGGCGACAAGCTCCTCACGTCCCTTGCCCTCGAGAGCGCCTCCGTACCCCAGCCCGAGTTTCGCGTGGCGTTCGACGAGACGGCGGCCCTGGATGCGATGGAGGCGATGGGGTTCCCGGTGGTGCTGAAACCGGTGGTCGGCTCCTGGGGTCGCCTCGTGGCGCGCGCCGACGATCGCGACGCGGCGGAGAGCCTGCTCGAGCATCGAGCGGCGCTTCCGAGCTACATGCACCACGTCTATTACCTGCAGCGCTACATCAACAAGGGCGACAAGGGCGGTTACGACGTCCGCGCTTTCGTCGTGGGAGAGCGGGTGGTCGCCGCCATAAGGCGTTGGAGCGCGAGCTGGCGGACGAACACCCACCGGGGCGGCCGCGCGGAAGGGCTCGCGGTGAAAGACGACCTCGCCTCCGTCTGCCTTTCCGCCGCCCGCGCCGTGGGAGGAGGGATGCTCGCGATCGACCTATTCGAGACCGGGGACGGCTACCTGGTAAACGAGGTCAACGACACTATGGAGTTTCGCAATAGTATCGAGACCACAGGGGTCGATATCCCCGGAGCGATGGTCGAGCACGTGTTGTCGCGGGTGAGGGGGGGAATCGAGGCGTGTGGACGGCTAGCGTCGTAGGCGCCTCGGGATACGCCGGTGGAGAGCTCCTCCGGCTTCTCCTCGGGCACGGAAGTGTCTCAATCCACCAGGCGACGTCCGAGAGCTTCGCGGGAAAGCCCCTCGCCCGAGCCCACCCCAACCTTCGGGGGCTCACCGATCTTCGTTTCTGCGGCTTCGAGGCGCTCACCCCCACAGACATCCTGTTCTGCTGTCTTCCCCATGGGGTCGCGGCCGAGAAATGGAGCTCGCTCGCCCCCCTCGCGGAGCGCATCGTCGACCTCTCCTCCGACTTTCGCTTGCGCGACCCCTCGGTCTACCAGCGCTACTACGGCCGCGCTCACGCCGCCCCCGAGGTATTGGACAAGTTCGTCTACGGAGTTCCCGAGCTCCATCGGGAGGCGATCCGGGAGGCTCGTTTTGTCGCGTGCGGCGGTTGCAACGCTACCGCGGCGATTCTCGGTCTCTACCCTCTCTTTCGAGCCGGTTTCGCCGACGAGCAGCGCACCGTGATCGAGGTCAAGGCCGGCTCGAGCGAAGCGGGGCGGAAAGCCACCTCCTCGAGCCATCATCCGGAGCGCAGCGGCTCGGTGCGCTCCTTCGCCCCCACCGGACACCGGCACACTGCCGAGATCGCGCAGGAGCTCGGCAACGGCAGACCGGTCGAGGTCCACCTCTCGCTCACCGCGGTCGAGATGGTGCGCGGTGCGGTGGCCACGAGCCACGTTTTTTCGAAGAGGCCCATCACCGAAATGGACCTGTGGAAGATCTACCGCGAAGCCTATCGAGACGAGCCGTTCCTGCGTATCGTGAAAGAGCGCCAGGGGACCCATCGCTATCCCGACCCGAAGCTTCTCGCGGGGACGAACTTCGGAGACGTCGGGTTCGAGCTCGACGAAGAGAGCGGAAGAGTGGTGGTGATGAGCGCTATCGACAACCTCATGAAGGGCGCGGCAGGCCAGGCGGTGCAGTGCATGAACCTCATGCTCGGCCTCGACGAAACGACCGGACTCCGGTTCGCCGGCCTTCATCCGCTTTGATTCCCGGGCCCATGTGCCGATTCCTCGTCCTCCGGAGCGCCGACGGTTTCGACCCATCCCCGGTCGTGGAGTCTTTCCGGGAGCGCTGCCGAGCAAGCCCGGAGTTCCAGGGCCACGGTTTCGGCATGGCGATGCGGGCCGCAGGCCGCTGGGAGCGGTACAAAAGCCTCACCCCTATCTGGGAGGATTCGCCGCCGCTTCCCCGGGAGGTCGACGTCCTCGTCGTTCACGCCCGGAGTGCGTTCCGGAACGAGGGAATCGACGTCGAGAACAACATGCCGTTCTATCGAGGAGACGTAAGCTTCGTCTTCAACGGCGAGATTCGCGGCGTCCGGCTGAAGGCAACCGGCCGCATCGGCGCCGAGAAGATCTTCAATGTGATCCTCGAACAGGGGTACGCCTTGTCGGAAGCGCTCGCGGCGACCGACCGGCTCGTCCACTCCCGCTCGCGCTACGTGAGGGCCATGAACGTCGCCCTCACCGACGGTTCGGCAATCTACGCTCACTGCCGTTTCGCCGAGAGACCGGACTACTTCACGCTCCACTACCGCACGGGAGATCTGATCGGGGTCTCCTCGGAGCCGCTCGACGAGAGCTTCCGGCCGATGTCGAACGGCGAGACCCGGGTGCTCTGAGCTCGATGATTCTCGTGAAGGTCGGCGGCGGCGCGAGCGTCAACCTAAAGGGGATCGCCTTCGACCTCGGGGAGCTCGGAGAGCCCGCCGTCGTCGTCCATGGCGCCAACGCCGCTCGCGACGACCTCGCGGCGCGACTCGGAGTGCCCAAGCGGACCGTGATCTCGGAATCCGGCGTCGAGAGCGTCTTCACCGACGCCGAGGCCCTCGAGGTTCTCACCATGGCCTACGCCGGTCTCGTGAACAAGCGCTTCGTCGCTCTCTGCCAGCAGAACGGTGTGAACGCCATCGGCCTCACCGGGCTCGACGGCGCCCTCATCCGGGGCCGGCGCAACCGCGGGATTCGCGTTGCCGACAACGGTCGCCGGCGTCTGCTTCACGACGACTCGGGAAAGCCGGTCTCGGTTAACACCGCGCTCCTCGGGCTCCTCCTCGGAGCCGGCTACACCCCGGTCGTGACCGTGCCCATCCTCGACGAGGAGGGCCGCGCGATCAACACGGAGAACGACGAGGTCACGGCGCTTCTCCAGAGAACGCTCGGCGCGGAGGTCGTGGTGCAGCTCATCGAGTCCCCGGGGCTTTTGAGCGATCCCGCGAGGCCCGAGAGCCTTCTCGCAACCCTCGGCCGGGATGAGATCGAAACGAGGGAGCGGGATTCCTCGGGGAGGTTCCGGCGAAAGCTCATGGCCCTTCGCAAGATGATGGATTCGGGATGCCGCCGGATCGTCGTCGGAGACGGACGACTCCCCCATCCCCTTCGCTCCGCGCTCTCTCTCGAGGGAACGGTGATCGAATGAGTACCGCGGCGGCTGGAACCGGCGCCCGGTCGCTCCAGGACCGCTACGAGCTCGACGTCTACGGGAAACGCGGGATCACGCTGGTTCGAGGCCGGGGATCGCGTCTGTGGGACGACGAAGGACGCGAGTACATCGACTGCATGAGCGGCCACGGGGCCTTGAATCTGGGACACGCGCACCCGGATATCCTCGAGGCGCTGACCGCCCAGGCGGCGGAGCTCATGTGCGCGACCGGAGCGTTCCACCACAGGGAGAAGGCCCGCCTGATGTCGCGGCTCGTGGAGCTCGCGCCTCGGAGCCTCGGCAGGGTCTTCTTCTGCAACTCGGGAACGGAGTCCGTCGAGGCGGCGCTCAAGCTCGGCCGCCTGTCCACCGGCCGTCGCGCCATCGTTTCCTTCAAGCGGAGCTTTCACGGGCGGACCTTCGGTGCGATGAGCGCGAGCTTCCAGCCGAAGCATCACGAGATGTTCGCGCCCGTCCTCGAAGGTGTCCGTTTCGCTCCCTACAACGCCATCGATTCGCTCGACCGGGATCTCACGGACGACGTCGGCTGCGTGCTCCTGGAGCTCGTGCAAGGCGAGGGCGGCGTCCACCCCGCCGATCCTCGTTTCGTCACGACGGTAGCGAAACTCTGCGCCGAGCGCGGCATCCTCCTCATCGTCGACGAAGTGCAGACGGGCTTCGGCCGTACCGGGCGCCTCTTCGCCTGCGAGCACTTCGGCCTCGAGCCCGACATGCTCTGCCTCGCGAAGTCCATCGCCGGAGGATTCCCCATGGGGGCTCTGCTCACGAGCGATCGAATCCAGGCGCCGGTGGGGTCGCACGGCTCCACGTTCGGCGGAAATCCCCTGGCCTGCGCGGTCGCAAACGTGGTACTCGACCGCCTCCTCGAGGACGCTCTCCCAGAACGAGCGCGTGAAGAGGGCCGGAAATGGCTGGCACGGCTCCGAAAGATCGATTCGCCGGTAATCGAGGAAGTCCGCGGCCTGGGCCTCATGCTCGGAATCCAACTCCGAGACCGGGTCGCCCCGTACCTCGATGCGCTGGCGCACTCAGGGGTACTAGCCCTCGCCGCCGGCCCAAAAGTCCTGAGGCTCCTCCCACCCCTCAATATCGCCTCGAGCGATCTCGAAACCGTAACTGAAACGCTGAAGAGAATCCTGGTGTAAGAAGGGGGATAGGGAGATAGGAGGAGATAAGGGGATAAAATTCCATTCCATTCCATTCCATTCCATCCCATCCCCTATCCCCTATCCCCTTATCCCCTTCTTACACTCCTTTCTTTTTTCCTTCTTTATTCCCGGCGTAAAGCTTCAACGGGGCTCGAGCGCGCCGCTTGCACCGCAGGGTAAAGACCGAATCCGATCCCTGTCGCCGCGGCGAGGACCAGCGCCGCCGCGATCGCGCGCAGGCTCACCGCCGTCGGCCAGCCGGCGTAGATCGAGATGCCGAGCGCGAGAGCGAACCCCAGCACGATCCCCGCGACTCCACCGACCGTCGTCAACAACAGGGCCTCGGCGAGGAACTGACGGGTGATGTCCTCCCGGCTCGCGCCGAGCGACCGCCTGATTCCGATCTCACGGATGCGCTCGCTTACGTTCGCGAGCATGATGTTCATGATGCCGATGCCCCCCACGAGGAGCGAGAGCGCCGCGACCGCGCCCACGACGACGTTGAACTGGAACCGGGCGCGCTCGTAGCCCGCGAGAAGCTCCTGCGGAACCACGAGCTCGAAGTCGAGGGCGCCCCGGTGCCTGCGGCGGACGACGCTCTCGATGAGCCTCGCGGAGTCGCGCACCTTCCCCGCGTCGTCGATCCGGACGGCTATCTCGTCCAGCAGTCCCCTGTCGCGCGGCATGCAGGAGAGCGGGACGAAGGCGACGCGGTTCAGATTGCGCCCAGACATTCTCCCGCCCTGCCGGGAGCGCTCTCGGGGCTCGAGCGCCCCCACGACCGAGAACCATTCACCTCCCATCCGGACTCCGGACCCGACGGGCTCGTCGTACGGGAAGAGAAGCTCCCGGAGCTCGTGACCGAGCACGATGACCCGCTTCGCGTCCGAGACGTCGGCGTCGGCAACGAAGCGCCCGCCCGCAAGAGCCAGCTCCTCGGTTCGCGCGAACGAGGGAGTCGTGGCGAGGATCGTTGCCTCGGCTCGCCGCTCGCCGTTCGCGATCTGCTCGGACGCCGTTCGAACGGGCGCGAGGCTTAGGACGTTGGGAGAGACCTCGGAGATGGCCTCGGCGTCCGCGAGCGACAGGCCCGGGGATTGGAGCTTTCCCGCTTCCGCTTCGGTCGAACGCGACAGCGCCCCGGCCCGGACGGTGACCCGGTTGACTCCCAATCGTCCGACTTCCGCCAGGATCTCGCGCCGCGCTCCCTCTCCCACCGACAGCATCGCGACCACCGCCGCCACGCCAAAGACGATCCCAAGCGCGGAGAGCGTCGACCTCAGCTTGTGAAGCGCGAGCCCTCGAGCGGCAAGCTGGATCAGGCTCTTCGTCGTCATCGAACGCGGCGGTCGCTCTCGAGCCTTCCGTCCGAAAGCGAAAGCACCCGGTCGGCCCTCTCCGCGATCGCGGGGTCGTGCGTCACGAGGACCAGGGTTCTTCCCTCGGCGGGAAGCTCCGTCAGAAGCTCGAGCACTTCCGCTCCCGTCCGCGAGTCCAGATTCCCCGTAGGCTCGTCGGCGAGAAGGAGCTCCGGTTCGTTGACCAGCGCCCGGGCGAGCGCCGCTCGCTGCGCCTCACCGCCCGAGAGCTCTCCCGGCTTGTGGGTAGCGCGCTCCAGGATTCCGAGCCTATCGAGCAGGCCGTCCGACCGCTCTCTCCACTCGACCTCTGGCCGGTCGCTGTAGATGAGCGCCGTCTCGACGTTCTCTCGCACCGTCATCTGCGGGATGAGATTGAACGACTGGAAGAGGAACCCGATCATTCGATTCCGCAGCCGGCTCTGCGCGCGATCGTCGAGAGCCCCGGCGTCTTTTCCGTCCAGAAGGATCTTGCCGCTCGTCGGAAAGTCGAGGCAACCGATGAGGTTCAGTAGCGTCGATTTCCCCGAGCCCGAACGCCCCATCACCGCGACGAAGCTCCCCCGGTCGATCCGGACGCTCACGGAATCGAGGGCCACGACCTCCTTGCCGGTCGAGCGATGAACCCGGCGGGCCTCGATGGTCTCGACGAGAGGAGTCAAGGCTCCCGCGCGCTCGTCTCCTCGGAAGGCGACACCACATCGAGAAACCCGGGAACGTTCTCGCCGCCGAGAGGCCGTCCCTCGTCCCCCGGGTCTCCCAGGAGCACGAGCTCTCCGGCGTCGACCCCGGTCCCGATGACGATGTGGTTCTCGTTACTCGCACCCACGAGCACCTCGCGAGGCTCGGGAGATCCTCCGTTCATGACGTAACAGTAGTGCTTTCCCCCGCGCTCGAAGACCGCCTCGAGCGGGACGTAGACCGCGCTCGCGAGACGTTCCACGAGAAGCTCCACCCTCGCCGACATACCCGGCCGGAGCCTCTGGTCGGCCTCGTCCACCAGGATGGTCACCGTGAAGTGCTTTCCGGCCCGAAGGGCCTCGTCCTCCTGGGCCAGCGTTCCGATGTAGTCCACCTCTCCCCGAAGCTCGAGCTCGGGATAAGCATCGGCCGAAATCACCACCTGCTGGTTCTTCTCGACCTTGTAGATGTCCGTCTCCCGCACCTCTGTCTCGACCACCATCTTCGAGAGGTCGGGCAGCATGATGAGCGGCTGGTTTGGCCAGACTTGATCCCCCACCTGCACCTTGCGCTTCTCGCTGCCGAAGAAGACGTCCTTGTAGATGACCAGGCCGGAGACGGTGGCGCGAATCTCGCACTGCTCCAGGTTCTGGCTCTGCGATTCCACCCGCGAGACGAGCTCCGCGTGCTTGCTCTCGGCGAGCTTGAGCGCCGCCTCCGCCTGCGAAATCCGGTAGGAGCTCGCGCGCCCCGTCTGCCGGACGCTCTCCTTGCTGTTCGCGACCGCGGAGCGCGTCGCCTCCACTTCCGCGGGCCTCGTGTACTCCATGTAGGTGCGGTGTTTGATCCGGAGAAGCTCGAGGTCTTCTTTCGCCTTGTCGACCGCCTGCTGCGCCCTGTCGAGCTCGAGCTTGGTGATGAACCCTTCGGCGAGGAGAGGCTTCAGATCCTCGAAGCTCGACTCCGCCTTCTGGAGCTCGCGCTCGGCCTGGGAAAGCTGCGCCGCGGACTCCGCCTCCGCGAGCTTTCCTTTCCCTTCGATGACGCTCTGGAGCTCGAGCTCGGAGAGCCGGAGCTTGTCTTTCGACTCCGTCATCTCCTCCTGCCCCGCGATCGACAGGAGCTTGAGCTCCTGTTCGGCCTTGACCAGCTCCGCTTCGGCCTGCGCGAGCTGCGCCCTCGAGCGCTCCAGCTCCTCCGCGAACGGCTCGCGATCGAACTTCACCAGCAGATCGCCCACTGCCACCTGGGTCCCCTCGGGCACGATTTCCAGAATCTTCGCCTGGCTCCCGGGAATGGAAGAGGAGTAAGTCACCGATCGCAGCGCCTGAAGCGTTCCCGCCTCGACGATCTTGACCTCGAACGGGCCCTTCTGGGCAGCGGCGACGAGTCCGGGCGCCTCCGATCGAGAGACCAGGAAACTCCCCGCAAGAGCGACGAGTGCGAGCCCGGCCACGGGAACGATCGCCCGCCGCGGATTTTCGCGTATGGCTCTCAAGCCGGCCGCGAGATCGGCCCGGCGCAGCCGAAAGGCAGCGGCAGCCCCGCTCCTCAAGACTCCCAGGGCGCCGTCGAGAGCCGACTGGGTCCTCCCGGCGTTCTCGCTCACGGGTGGTGCCTCGCGCCCGGAAGAAGGTTCCCCGGTGCGAACTCGGTCTCGACGTCCAGAGTCCCGGTCACCCGCTTCAGCTCGATCTTGGCGACGTGGTAGTCCGACACCAGAGAGACGTAGTTGCTTCTGGCCTGGATGAGGTTGTTCTCGGCGTCGATGATGTCGAAGTTGCTCGCGAGCCCGCGCTGATACCTGAGCGTCGCGAGCCTTAGCTGCTTCTCCGCGAAATCGGTGTTGCGCTCCGAAAGAACGATGCTCTTGCCGATGCGCTCGACGTTTCGGGCCGCCGCCCGGACCTCGTTCGCGATGTTGTACTCGACGAGGCGCAGCTGACGGCGGCGGGCGCCGAGATCGATCTGCGTCATCGCGAACGACGCGTTCTCCGAGGAGCGATCGAGCGGATAGCTCGTGGTCAGAAACATGTTGAACGCGTTGTCGACGAAATCGAAGCTCGAGGTGAACGAGTTTCCGAGACCCCTTCGGTCGTAGCGGAGGTTGAGATCGACCTGAGGGAGCAGGTTCTGACGGGAGACCGCGAGGGAGCGCTCGGAGTCATGGATGCGGTCGTTCTCCTCGCGCATCTCGATTCGATTCTGGAGGGCGAGCGCGGTCTCGGCATCTACGTCCACTTCGACGGGCTGAAACTCGGGCTCCATCATCTCGAGGGCCACGACGTCGGTGGGAGCGAGGCCCAGGGTGAACTTGAACGAATCGAGCGCGAGCTCGAGCGCCTCCTTTCGGAATATCACCCCCTCGTCCGCCTGGGAGAGCTGGAGCTCGGCGCGAAAGACGTCGAGCTTCGAGGCAAGACCCACCTCGAGGCGCGCTTCCGAGGCGCGCAAGAGCTCCTTGTTGCGCTGGAGCGACTTTTCGGCGACGTCGACGAGCCCCGCCTGGCGCACGATGTTGTAGTAGTTCGCAACCACGTCGACCGCGAGCCGCTGCCGCGAGAGCTCCAGGTTCCGCTCCGAGCTCTGAAGGCTGCGCCGAGAGTTCACGAGGTCGTACTCGGTCACTTTCTTGCCGAACCCCCGGAGGAGCGGCTGGGTCACGCGGAACGACGCCGCGCTCGCGTTGTAGTTCCCGAGATCGCTTCCCGCCCAAGCGCTCGTGAGGCCGCCTGTGATGGTCGTCCCGAACGGGAGAAGCTTCGAGATCTCGACTCCCACGCCCTGGTCCACGAGCGACGACTCGCCGAAGCCCCGTTCGTACGAAGGAGTCACCTTGAAGTTGAAGCGGGACTCGGCGAGGTTCTCTCCAATCATCGCCCCCTGGACGACGTCGACGCTCGACTGGAGGTTGAGGTTCTCGACGAGGGCGAGCTTCACCGCCTCTTCCAAGGTCAGGATCCGCGGGGTAGCGGTGCCATCCGGACCATCAGGAAAAGCGGGGGGCTGGCCGAGAGACAACACGGCCGCGACCCCGATGAAACCCCACATGAGAATCATCTTAGCGGGCGGTTCGGGAGAATGCTACGGCTCCAGGCGGTACTCGAAGCGGGCGCGTTCCAAGGCACTGCCCGAGAACCTCAGGACCACGGAGTAAGCATCCCGCGCCACTTCCTGCCCGGACACCGTTCGGAGGCTCCCGGGCGCGAATCCCTTCGCTCCACTGAAGTCGAAACGCCAGAGAAAGGGGCCGGTCGCCGAGGTGGCCACCGCTTCGATCGAAACGCGGCCGCGGCGGGAGGCGAACTGGATCCGCGTCGGCGCACCGAAGGACATGGGAAATCCGCGCCCGCCCTCGAGGACCACTTGCCCTTCGATTCCCTCTCCTTGCAGCATCTCGCTCGCGAAGGAGCTCTCAATCAGACTCCGCTTCACGGTCAGCGGAGTAAAGCTCAGGATGTTCACTTGCTTGGTGATGGAGTTTTGATTGCCGGCTGGGCCGAAGACGGTGAGCCGGGCTGTTACGAATCCGTCGGTCTTGTCACAGGCCCCCCCCCAATCGTGCGTGACCACGAGCCCTTCCGCCTTCACCACGGGGCCGAAGTCGCCGTTGAGATCGAGCTCCCACGAGTAACGGACGATGTCTCCGCTGGAGGGGGAGCCGTTGAATTCCCCGAAGCAGACACCAGCCTTGATGTTTCGTGCGGTGAAGTCGGCGAAGACCGGCGACGGCGCCGGAGGCTCGGGGGGATCGGGGGGCGCCGCTGGAGCCTCGACCCGGATCTCTCGCGAGACGCTGTCTTCTTCGAGAGCCTGGCCGGACCCAGCACTCGCCTGGCTCCGGGCCACGGTAAGTGTGAGAGTGTAGGTGCCGGGACTGGGCCAGGCGGCGGTGACGAACGCCTGACCGTCCTTGGTTCGCCCGTCCCCGAGGTCATAGTGGAACGTGAGGCCATCGCCGCCCTGGGAGCATCGGCCGTCAATTCTCAGGGCATGGTTCACTTCGATTCTTCCGCTGGGTGGATCGAGAGTAAAGCAAGCGACCAAGCCGGAGGGCGCCGGGGGTATCGTTGAGGTCGCGGGAGCGGTGGTGGTCGAAGGCGGGGGCGGCGGTACGACGAGGGGAGCGGTCGTGGTGGTGGAATTTCCGCCGGTCGCGAGGACGCCAAGCCCTGCCGCGGCTCCGCCGCCCGCGGCGATGCCAGCCACCGCCCCCGTCGAGAGCCCGCCCGTGCCCGCCGCTACGGTGCTCCCGGTCGAGGAGATGAACCCCGCGATCCCGACCGTCTTGAACCCGGGCGCCATGCCCGTGGTCCCGAGGGTCGAGCCCATAAAGATATTGGGGTTCTCTCCGGGAAACCAGGCCGCGCCCGGAAAGCGCCTGCGGCATTCGTCGGGGCTCGCGACGTTCGCGACACGCTCTTCCGTTCGGACCGAATTGAAATCCCGGCCGAGCGCCTCGACGTAGTAGTGAACCTCGGGACAGGCCTCTTCCGCCTGGGGCGCGATTCCGCGGTAGGCGCCGCTTTCGACCGCCAGATCGACGAAGTAGTAGTCCGGGTAGAGGCTGCATCGAAAGTAGAGCCGGGAGCGGACGATGTCCTCCGGCGGGGTCACCAGGGCCCCGAGCAGCGGGAAGTCCGAATAGGACCAGCACTCGATGGCCGGATCCAGCGCGATCTCGGCAGCCGGCTGCGCCGCCATCGCCTGAGCGGCAGAGCAAAGCCCGAAAAACATCGAGCCCAGCAAGAAGGACCTGAGATTCCCAGCACTTCCATGATTCATGGCATTCACCCCGGTAAAACGATTTTTCGGGCTTCACCCATATAAGACGATAAAGACAACCAGAAACCTCCTCCGCTTCGAAGGCAAGGCTCTGCGCTGTCGGGGTGCCGGTAGGGTGTCTCGACTCCGTCCCCCCTGTCAAGTCGGCCGCCCGGGGATCTTGCCCTTATCTCCCTATCCCCTCCCGTCCCCCTATCCCCCTTTCCGGAAGAATTTTATGGAGCCGGCGGAGGCGCCGTCCGAGGAAGGAGCCGGTAGAGCACGTAGCGGTAGAACCCGGATGACTCCTCGAGAACCACCCGGGTCTTGAAGGTCGCGAGGACCTGCCGGCAGAATTCGTTCTGCACGGGGTCAGAGACGTTGCACCAGAAGTTGTAGTGAAAGTAGACCCCGCCGGGGAAGCGGTGGAAAAGCTCGTCCACCCGCGCCGGCTGGTAGGAGGCAATCGACGTCTGGGCGGCGCTTTTCCCCATCACGTGGATCATCCCCGGGTTGTGGCTGAGCACGATCCCGTCCTCCGGCACTTCGGCCACCATCCGCAGCGCGGCCGCGTGATCCGCGCGGGAGGCCCAGGACTCCTTTCCGAGGGCGCGGGTAAAGGGGAGGTATCCGCTCGCGGCGTAGATCGTGAGGAGGTAAGGCGCGGCCGCGAGAGCCCGCGAGTCCGGCCGGAGCCGCCGCGAAAGCTCGAAGAGCCATCCCAGACCCCCTCCCGCGAGCGCAGCGAGCGGCGTTGCGCTCATCAGAGAAAACCGCACGTCGGCTCCATAGCGATAACTTCCGGCGTAGAACGGGATGAAGATCCCGAAGAGGAGGAGAAACCAGACGAGGATCGAAAGGGACTCGCGCCTTCGCCCTGGACGCAGGAGCCCCAGGAGGGCGAGCGCCGTGAAGAGCCGGGGAAAGTCCTCTCCTCCGGCGTAGTACTGGACGTTCGGGCCCAGGTTCGCCTTCGCGTACTCGATCGAGAACTTGCCGCTTTCACCGCTCCCCCATCGCTCGTGCCGCATCGCCCAGGTGTGGGCGAGCTGAGGAAGGAGGAGCACCAGGGTCAAAAGCGCGGTCGCCCAGAGGGCCTGGCGTCTCAAAAGATCCCGCGCGAGCAAGAGCACGAACGCACCCGCGACCACGAGGACGAGCCCCGACTCCGGCCGGAACTGGCAGGCGAACGCGAGGGCCGAAGCCCCGAAGAGGCCGGTCCGCCACGAGGGATGGCGGCAGAACAGAACGAACGCGCAGATCGCGACGGCCGCGAACGAAGCGGACCCGGGCTCGGCGGCCACCGTCGCCCCCCAGAGGAGGTTTTGTGGAGTGAGGGTGTAGACCAGCGCCGCGCCGATGCCCGCCGATGCCCGCCCGAAGAGCATCGCCGAGAGCCAGAAAAGCGCCGCGGCTCCGAGGGCGAAAATGACGTGATTCAGCGCATGCGAAGTACTCTCCCCGACTCCCGTGAGACGGAAGCCGAGCGACAGCAGAAACGGAAACGCGTTCGGCTCCTTGTTGTACTCGGACGCATCGCACCGGAACCGTTCCGCTTCGATGGTTCCCTCGTTGCACATCTGGGCCCGCCCCATCCACAGGATGTTCTGGGCCACGTTCTCGTAGATGTCCTCGTCGTAGTAGATGCGGTGCGTTTGGGGCGGGATGGCTCTCACCGCCACGAGCGCCAGAACGCCGGCCGCGAGAGGGTAGAAGAAGCTCTTCGACGGCAGGGAGTCTCGAATCTCGGAAAAGCTCAATCCCGCTCCCGCGATCAGAAGGAGGAAGGCGAGCTCGGCGGCTCTCGGGGACAAGAAGCGCAGAGTTTCCCGGACTCCCTCCGGAGTCGACGACGAAAGCCACAGGCCGAGAGTCCCGAAGGCGACGACGAAGCCGAGAGCGATGCCCGCGGAAATCCTCTTCTTCACGACGAGGCTCCGGGGTGCTTCTTCACGACGAGGCTCCGGGGTGCGGGAGAACGAAATCACCCATCACCAGGACGTCCGCCCCCGAGCGGAGGAAGCAATCGATGGCCTGCGCCGGGCTCGCGACCATCGGCTCTCCATGAAGATTCAAGCTCGTGTTCAAAAGCGCCCCGACTCCGATCGCCGCCCGGGTATACACCAGGAGCCGATGGTAGATCCCATAGCTCTCGTCCACCATCTGCGGCCGGCATGTGCCGTCCCGCCCGACGACGCCCTTGAGGAGCTCTCGTCCCTCGCCGCGCACTTCGTAGGCCATCGTCATGAACCGGTTCTTCGTCTCTCCCCCCTCGAGAAGGCGCTCGGCCTCCTCGTCGAGGATCGACGGGCAGAAGGGTTGATACCAGACGCGGCGCTTCAGCTTCAAGTTGAGCCGGTCCCGCAGGGACTCGCTGTCAGGCCGCGCGAGGATGCTCCGGCCACCGAGGGCCCGCGGACCGAACTCCATTCGTCCCTGAAACCAGAAGACGACCTCGCTTTTCGCGATGCGACGAGCCGCCTCCGCGGCCGCGTCCTCGACCGCCTCGAAACGAAGCCCCGAATCACGAAGCGCCGCCTCGACCTCCCCCGACCTCAGGCTCGGTCCGAGGCGAAGATCCCCGAGAGGATAGCTCTTTGCACCCTTCCTCTCGACGGCTCGAGCGAGCGCGGCCCCGAGCGCGAGACCCCCGTCCCCCATGTGGGGGAAGACGAAGATCGCCTCGCACTCGGGAAGGGCACGGAGCTTGCGGTTCACCTGGATGTTGCTCGCGACCCCGCCGGCATAGGCGATCCGCCGCATCCCCGTCATACGGAGCGCGTTTCTCACGAGCTCGACCACCTTCGTCTCGAGTGTTTCCTGCGCGAGAAACGCGAATTGTTCCGAAGGCATCATCGCGAGCTCTCTCGCGAGAAATCGCGACAGCCCCGAGGGCGACAGATGGCATTCGACCTTCAGGCCCTCGACGTGAAAGATGTCCATCAGCGGGTTTCGCCCGTCGGGAGGAGCGTAGCCGTAGGACGCGAGCGCCATCACCTTGCCCTCGTCCTCGAGCTCCCGCATGTTGAGAAGATGGGTCACCATCTCGTAGAAGATGCCGAACGAGTCTCTCGCTCCGATCGCCGAGACCAGCGTGAGCTTGCCGAGGGAGAACGTCGAGACCGTCCCCGAGAGCCCGTCGCCGACTCCGTCGAGGGTGAGGACGCACGCCCTGTCGAAGCCCGACGTGTACGCGGCGGTCGCGGCGTGAGCCCTGTGGTGGTGCGTCCAGTGAATCCGCGCTTTCTCGAGGCCGACCCGGGAGAGCTCTCTTCCGAGCGCCGCTTCGCTCAGCCGGCGCGTAAGGCCGTTTCCTCGCCACGTGGTGAGCTCGTACTTGACCGTCCGTTTCCACGAATCGAAGACCCCGGGGCGCACTTTGCGCCGCCTCAGGAGGTAGTAGCTCTCCTTGAGCGAGGGGAAGATACGGGTTAAGGTCTTCGCGGGATCGAACGTCGAGATCGCGACGTCTTCGACGTCTTTCGCCGCGAGACCGGCTTCGTCGAGACAAGCCCGGATGGCCGCCAGGGGAAAGCCGACCTCGAGCTTACGCCGGGTGAAGCGCTCCTCGTTCGCGGCGCAGACGATGCGGCCTTCTGATTCATCCACCACCGCCGCCCCGGCGTCGTGGCCATCCCAGATACCCAGGATTGGCAAGGTGCGTCAGGCGTGGGTCCAGCCGAGGAACCGCTTGAACGCGGAGGCGGCACGTCCGAGATTCCGCGGCGAAAGAAGCGACAGAGCGCTTATGGCAACTCTCGGCCTCGTGTAGAAATGGCGGTACGCCGTCTGGCGGTAGGCCATGACCTCTTGCCGGGAGAGGCCAGGAAGCTCGAGAAGCGCCTCGTCTTGCCGATAGCGCGAGAAGTCGTTCTCCGAAAGCCATCCCTTTTCCCGCGCCTCCTCGTAGAGCCGGGAGCCGGGAAACGGAACGGCACAGTAGAACTGCTCGAAGTCCAGAGGGAGACGGTTCGCGAGCGCGAGCGTCTTTTCGAGGCTCTCGCGGGTCTCGCCGGGAAGACCGAGGACGAAGTGGCCGGCGGCCTTGATCCCCGCCGCCTTCACCACGTCGACCGCGATCTCCGCCTCCGCAACTGTCGCCCCCTTTCCCGCGGCATCGAGGAGGGCTTGATCGCCGCTTTCGATCCCGAAGGAGATCATCCAGCAGCCGGCGCGGCGCATGGCGCGGGCGAGCTCCTCGTCGATCGTGTCCACCCGGCTGTTCGAGGCCCAGGAGACACCGAGGGGTGTTATCGCTTCCATGAGAGACATCACGTAGCGCTTGTCGAGGGTGAAGGTGTCGGACCAGAAGAAGAGCTCCTTCACTCCGTGGACTTCGACGTTTCGCCGGATCTCGTCCCGGACCTTCTCGACGGAGCGCCTCCGGAGCTTCGCCCCGTAGTACGTCTGCGCCGTGCAATAGCTGCACGGGTACGGGCACCCGCGGTGGGGCGTCACCATGAGGAACCGGTCGCCTCGAAGAGGGAGCCGGTAGACGTCGAGGTCGAAGAGATGCCATGCCGGGTCGGGGAGCGAGTCGAGGTCCGAGAGGAAGGGACGGTCCGGGTTTCTTCGGATCGCGCCGCCCTCACGGTAGGTCAACCCGGAGACGGACCCGGGCGCCTCGTTCTTCTCGAGCTTCGCTACCCACTCGGCGGCCGTCGCTTCGGGCTCGTTGCGGAATATCGCGTCGAGTCCCGGCGTGTCTTTGAGGCAGCGCTCATCGAGGGCGGTCACGTGGGTCCCGAAGACCGCCGTCGCGACTCCGGGCGCTACCGCCTTGATCTCGTTCGCGAGCGCGAGATCGTCGCCGATGGAGGGAGTCCCCGTGGACCAGATCACGGCATCCGGAGGCGCCTTCTCGATCTCCTGGAGGAGGCTCTTGCGCGCGTAGCCCGTCGCCGCGGCGTCTTTGGCCTCGACCTGGTGCCCGTCCCGCTCGAGGACCGCGCCGATAGTCGCGAGAGAGATGGGCGGCCAGAGAGTGGTCCAGACGCCGCCCTCCTGGGTACAGCGCCCTTCGCGGATGAAGCCCTTCCCTTCCACCGTGGGCGGGTTCAACAAGAGGACTTTCATAGGCGGCATAGTCAGTCGTTGACAGTATAACCCCGCGGCCGCTACAGCATCAGCTCGAGGAGCGAGAGGACGTAGCTCGGGCCGTCGCGCCAGACGGAGATATGAGAGCTTCCCGACCGGCGTGGATACTCGTGGGTCGGCACTTCCGCCATTCTCAAACCACGGCGAAGCGTCTTTACGATCATCTCCTGCTCGATCGTGGTGTGGCGCGAGCGGAGAGCCAGGCTTCGCAGCACGTCGGTCTTGATGGCTCGAAAGCCGTTCTGGCTGTCCGAGAGGCGCACTCCGTACCGTTTGTTGATGCAGGCGGTGATGAACGAGCTTCCCGCGAGCCGCGCCCACTCGTCGAACCCTCCGTGGAGCTCGCTCGACCCGCCGAGGAGACGCGAGCCGGAAACGTGGTCCGCTCCGCTTTCGAAAAGCGGGGCGACGAGTCTCGGGATGTCGGCCGGATCGTGGGAGCCGTCGGCGTCCATGAGGACCGTCACCTCAGAGTGAAGGTGGGGAATGGCGGCGCGGATGGCGCGACCCTTGCCTCGGCCTGGGTCCTCGAGCACCCGCGCCCCGGCCGCTTTGGCTCGAGCTTGGGTGTCGTCGTTCGACCTGCCGTCCATCACCAGAACGTCCTCGGCGTGGAGGCGCGCGCCTCGAACCACTTCAGCGATGGTCGCCGCCTCGTTCTTCGCCGGGATGAGGACGGTGATGCCTCTCTCGGGCACGGCTCGCGCGGCTTTACTTCTTTCCGAGGGGAACGAACTTGATGATTCCGCGCGCTTCGAATTCCTCGATCGCCGCCCCCTGCTTCTCGGACGTGGCGTTGACGACCAGCTTCCCGATTCTTTCGGGCTCCTCGTCGATGACGGGGAAGGCGCAGGGCGCGGTGGGCGATAGCGAAACGGGATAGCTCCGGGTGCGGACGGACTGAAACTCGTCGTCCACCGCCCAGACGTAGTACTCGAGGGTAACGACGTTACTCTTCGCCACCGGGAGGGTCGCGCAAAACTGGATTCCGTCGAAGGCCATGTCGCTCCAGTAGAAGGCCTCCTGCTTCTCCGCCCGGAAGTAGGCCCGGACCCTTTTGACCTCGCCGTCGTCGAGGACGTAGGCGCAGACCCGGGTATTCTTGTCCGGCGACGAGCACTCGACGGGCTGATGGTCGATCCCCGGCTCCTCCGCATGAGCAATGGCGCGAAGGGCGGAGAGTGTGACCAGAAGACCCGCGGCGGCGACAATTCGTGTCACTGCCATCGGATGGTCTTCCTCAGCTTGGCATCGCCGATGAGGGTGACGACGGCCTCGATGGTTCCCTGCTTTTGTTCCTCGCTCCAGGTGCCCCGGGTCTGAAAGATGACGCTGGTATCGCGCGGGTTGACCCGCTGCACCAGCGGAGTCAAAGCCTGCCCCTTCCCCGTGGTTCTCGAGCCGAACGTCGAGATGAGCTCGACCGACTTCACCCCGATTGGCTTATTTCCCTGGTTGTGGATGCGAACCACGAGGTCATAGGGATCGCCGAGCTGGACCGTCTCCGGCCGGATCTGGACGATGAGCTCTCCGGGATTATCCGGCGCCTTCGTCGCCTGCTGCACCTGGACCCCCCCGGACTCGAAACCCTTCGGACCCTCGGGTCCTCCCGGGGGAGGCACGTACTCTGTCCTGCCCTCTTCGATCCGTATCGCGCTCACGGAGGCCGCGGCCGCCGCTTTTTGCTGATCGATCGCGACCTGGGTGCTGTTGCGAAGGGTGATGAGCTGCACGTTGTTGGGATCGTGCTGCAGCGCCTTGTCGTACTCGGTCATGGCGGCCTCGTAGTTGCGGTTCTTCATGTGCTCCCCCGCCTGGGACACGTATCCGTCGATGACCGCCTGTCGCGCGCGGAGCTCCGCCGCCCGCGCCGTGTTCTGCCGAGCCTCGGCGATCTGCTGGGAAAGCTGCTGCCAGGCGGCGTTCGCGGGGTCGAGCTGCCGGCCCTCTCGAATGGACGCTTCGGCCTCGTCGAAGCTTCCCCGGCCCATCGCCATGGAAGCATCGACCGCGAGCTTCGACGCCCGCTCGCTTCGCGACGGCCCCGCGTTTCCCGGCGCGGTAGGCGGCGGGTTCTGCACCACTTGAATAGGTTGCGTCTTCTGTTGCGCGGCCTCGATCTTGACTTTGAGCGCCAGAGCCTCGGCGTTGCCGGGATCCGTGAGGAGGATCTGTTCGACGTCGTTTCCGGCCGCGGCCAGGAGCCCGCCGTCGAGTGCCCTTCGCACCGTTGCCAGACGTTCTTCGATCGTCGGCGGCTGCGGCGGTGGGGGGGTCGTGACCGTGGTCGCGGCCACGTCCGCAGGATTCCTCAACTGAGTGAACCAGTAGATTCCCCCACCGATTCCAAGAAAGAGCGCGACCGCCACCACGTACTTCCACGCGGAGCTCGGCTCCTCGTACGGAATACCCACGGAGCCCGCCTGCGCGACACCCGTCTGGGCCCGCGGCAACATGCGAGTGGGCGAACCGGCGACCGTACGTCCCGCCACGGTGCGCCCGGGAGCCGTGCGCCCGGTCGCCGTCTTGCCCGTCGACGTGGTGGGGTAAGCCGTCCCGGGACGATGAGTTCGGGACCCGCCACTCTGACTCGTGCCGCCCAGAACTCGACCGGTGCTCGAGGTCCTCTTTCGCCCGCTGCCATCCGACCCGGTCTCCTCGCCAGGGCCTCCCGTTGCCGCGGGGTCGAACAGGGTCTCGAAAACCGTATCCTCGTTGAGGACGTCCCGGTACAAGGTCACGAGATCGCGTATGTCGTCCGCGAGATCGTCGGCGGCGGCGTAGCGCTCGTCGACGTTTTTGGAGAGCGCCTTGTCGACGATCGCCTGGAGCTCCGGCATCGAGTTTCCGTCGGGAAGCACGAGCTCGGGCGGCTCCTGGTTCAGGACCTTGAAGAACACCGCCTGGATGTTCTCCCCGGCGAACGGCTTCTTGTTGGTCAGGAGGCGATAGAGGATGACGCCCGCGCTGAAGATATCGGATCGGCCATCGACCTTTTGTCCCCGAATCTGCTCCGGCGACATGTAGTCGGCGGTCCCGAGGACCGCGCCCGTCTGGGTATTCGACGACTGCTGCCAATGGGCGACGCCGAAGTCCATGATCTTCGCCTCACCGGTTTCGGTGATGAAGATGTTCGCGGGCTTGATGTCGCGATGGACGATCCCGTTCTTGTGGGCGTGCGCGAGCCCGCGGCAGGTCTGCGCCACGACGTCCAGCTTCTCCCGGAACGTCAGCGGATCGCGGCGAATCCGGTGCTCCAGATCCCCACTTCCCTTCAAGTACTCCATCGCGATGTACGGCGCCCCCTCGGCATCGTAGCCGAGGTCGTACACGGTGACGATGTTCGGATGCTGCAGCTTGGCGACGGATCTGGCCTCTTTCTCGAACCGCGCTTTGAGATCGCTGTCCGAGACGATGGCGCTCGCCATCACCTTGAGCGCGACCTCGCGCTCGAGGCCGGGATCGAATCCCAGGTAGACGACACCCATGGCTCCTTTTCCGAGCTCTTGCCGGATCTGGTACTTGCCGAGCGTTTTCAGTGGAGTCTCAGACATGCGTGAAATCCGAACTCATGCGCGCCGTGGTGCTCTCAGTCTATCAAACCGGCCGGGACCGGTCACCCGGTCGCGGGCGGGAGACCCTGGTTTCCCCCTATTCTCCCATGGAAACATTTGGAACGGCAACGAAAGATGGCATATCCTCAACTCTTGGCTTCCGTTTCCGGTTCGGTATCTCCTCTTTTGGCCTTCAGGTCTTGGAGCCTATTGAGCCTTTCAGGTTGAGCGAAAACAAAGCATTCCGCATCGATGCCCTGGCAGAGCGCCTCGGCGGAAGCCTGGTCGGCGACGGTTCCGCTCTCGTCTCGGGGATTCAGTCGCTCGCCGACGCGGGTCCCGCCGATTTGAGCTTCTACGCCGACCCGCGCTACCGCCGCGAGCTCTCGTCGACGAAAGCGGGAGCCCTCGTGACCCGCGAGCGGCTGGCCGACCTCCCAATCCCGCAGATCGTCCACCCCGATCCTTTCCTTGCTCTCGCGGCCCTCGTGGATCTCTTCCATCCGCGCCCGGGCCACTCTCCGGGAATCGACGAGAGGGCCTTTGTGGCTCCCTCCGCCCGGATCGCGCCGGAGGTCACGGTGTATCCGTTCGTCTGCATCGGAGAGGGCGCCGAGGTCGGGGCGAGGACCGTCCTCCATCCGGGTGTCTTCGTCGGCGCCGGAGCGTCGGTCGGGGAAGATTCCCTGCTTTGGCCCAACGTGGTAATCCGCGAAGGCTGCCGGATCGGGAGTAGAGTCGTGATCCACGCGGGCGCGGTCCTGGGGGCGGACGGCTTCGGCTTCGCGCGACGGGACGGCAAATTCGTGAAGATCCGCCACGTCGGCATCGTCGTCGTCGAGGACGACGTCGAGATCGGCGCGAACGCGGCGATCGATCGAGGCACCCTCGGCCGAACGCTCATCCGGCGGGGAGTGAAGATCGACAACCTGGTGCACATCGCGCACAACGTGGAGGTGGGAGAGGACTCGGCGATGGCGGCGCAGGTCGGAATCTCCGGGAGCACCGTCATCGGAAAGCGGGTCCTCATGGGAGGACAGGTCGGTCTCGTCGATCATCTCACCGTCGGCGACGAAGCGGTGCTCATCGCGCAGGCCGGAGTCATCGGCGACGTTGCCGGAGGGGCGACGCTCTCGGGTTATCCCGCGAGGCCCCACCGGGAGGTCCTCAAGACCGTGGCCAAGCTTCGTGGGCTCGATCGCTTGAAGGAAAGACTGCGGCGTCTCGAGGAGGAAGTGCGCGAGCTCCGTGAGATCTCGGGCGGCCTCGCGGCCTTACCGGGGAAGAGCCCGGAGCCATGATCGCCGTCGACCGCGCTCTCGAGATCGTGCTCTCGCGCACCCGCCCGCTTCCGGCGGAGGAGATCGATTTCACGGACGCTCCCGGCCGGATTCTCCGGGAAGACGCCACCGCCGACACGGATCTCCCGCCCTTTCGACGATCGGCCGTCGACGGTTTCGCGGTGCGCGCCAGAGACACTGCCTCCGTTCCCGCGCGGCTGAAACTCGTGGGGAGCGTACCCGCGGGCACGTATCCTGAGTTTCAGATCGGTCCAGGGGAAACAGCGTCTATCATGACCGGCGCTCCCGTTCCCGAGGGTGCGGATGCGGTGCAAATGGTAGAGCAATCGCGCGAGGGTCCGGACGGCGTCGTACTCCTTTCAAGCGTCACCCCGGGCCAAAACGTCGCGCCCCAGGGCGCTGAGGTCCGGCGAGGCGAGGTGGTTCTGAGGAGCGGAACAAGGCTCGATGCCGCGGCGGTCGCCGTCGCGGCCACCGTGGGAAAGACGCGGCTTCTGGTCGGCAGAAGGCCGACGGTCTCGGTCGCCGCGACCGGCGACGAGCTCGTTCATCCCTCGAAGACGCCCGGGCCAGGACAGATAAGAAACAGCAACGGCTTTTCCCTCGTGGCGCAGTGCCGGTCGGCCGGCATCGACGCGTGTTACCTCGGTTGTGCCGAAGACTCCGAGGCGTCGCTCCGCGGGTTCATCCAGCGAGGCCTCGAAACGGACGTGCTGCTCCTCTCCGGCGGCGTCTCGATGGGGCGCTACGACCTGGTGGAGAAGGTTCTCTCTGAGCTCGGCGTCGAGATCCTCGTCGACGCCGTCGCCCTCAAGCCAGGCAAGCCCCTGGTTTTCGGGGTGGGAGATGGTGGTAAGCTAGTTTTCGGACTTCCTGGCAATCCGGTTTCCACAATGGTCACGTTCGAGCTCTTCGTGCGCACGGCGCTCGCTCGCCTCGAGGGCGCGGGAAACCCCGTGCGCGAGGTCCTGCAAGCGCGGCTCCTCGACAGCCTCTCGAACCGCGGGCCGCGCCGCGCCTACCTTCCCGGCTGGCTGCGGGCGGGCGATGACGGAGATCTCGTGGCGGAGCCGATCCCGACGAAGGGGTCGGCCGACATCGTAGCGTTCTCAAAGGCGAACGCGCTTCTGATCGTTCCCGAGGACCAGGATCACCTCGAGTCCGGGGACCCGGTATCGGTATATCCGCTCGACAGCTTTCTTCACAAAGAGGATCGATGGCTCGCCGCGAAAAACCCCGCCTGAGCCACGTCGGGAGAGACGGGTCCGCCCGCATGGTGGACGTTTCGGAGAAGCCCCCGTCCCATCGCGAGGCCATCGCCCGCGGCAGCATCCGGATCTCGAAAGAAGCAATGAAGCTCGTGCGCGAGGGACGCTCGAAGAAGGGCAACGTCGTCGAGACCGCGCGGCTCGCGGGCATTCTCGCGGCGAAGCGAACCTCGGACCTCGTCCCTCTCTGCCACCCGCTCGCCCTCGACCACATCGACGTCGCGCTCTCGGAGTCTGAGAGCGGATTCGATATCGAGGCCAGGGTTCGATCGCGGGGACCGACCGGAGTCGAGATGGAAGCGCTGACCGCGGTCTCCGTCTGCGCCCTTACCGTTTATGACATGGTGAAAGCGGCCGATAAGACGATGGTCATCGAGAACATCCGGGTCATGGAAAAGAAAGGCGGCCGCTCCGGCCACTACGTGCGCAAAGACGCAAAGGGTTTGGAAAAAGAGTAAGTACTTAGTAATGGCTGAGAAAAAGCTGCCGCGACGACCGGGAGGTCCAAAGACTCTCCCTCCTCCGCCGCGCTCTCCGTCCAAGGCGCCGAAGCGCCCGGGAGGGTCCGGCGCGAACGCGCTTCCTCCGAGACCGGCGAGACCAGCGATGCGGAGCGGGTCGGGCGGTCCGCCGTCGGCACGCCGCGTGCGCAAGTCTTCAGGTTCGGGGAGGAGTTGGCTCAAGCTCTTGTTTCTCGGGGTGCTGCTTTTGGTGGTCGTAGCTGGCGGGGCCGGCGGATTCGTTTTTTATCAGCTCCGCGGCTCCCTCCCTCAAGTCGAGGGGACGTCGAAGCTCCAGGGGCTGACGACCCAGGTCGAGGTCCTTCGCGACAAAAACGGCGTCCCCCACCTGTTCGGCTCCGACATACGAGACCTCGCGCGCGCGATGGGCTACACCCACGCTCAGGATCGTTT
>Ga0184637_10000568_pt1 | contig 27332 bp, 25 predicted proteins | sample PLM3_127_b2_FD_133143 | JGI IMG/M metagenome (GOLD analysis project Ga0184637, IMG submission 133143) | Groundwater sediment microbial communities from an aquifer in East River, Colorado, USA - PLM3_127_b2 | ecosystem: Environmental > Terrestrial > Soil > Riparian zone | place: USA: East River... | reverse complement strand
CGCTTCGCTGTGGACGCAAACGGGTGGCCCGTCTCATGCGCGCGGCCGGGCTCGTGGGGGGGGTTGCCGCCGCCGGAAGCCACGCACGGCAAAACCAGACGAGATCGGAGTCATCTCCGATGACCTGGTGCAGCGCGCCTTCGCGGCAAGCGCGCCCGACCGGCTCTGGGTGGCCGACATCACCTACCTGCCCACCTGGCAGAGCTTCCTCTACCTCGCGGTGGTGCTGGATGCCTGCAGCCGTCGGGTGGTGGGCTGGGCCATGGCGGACCATCTCCGCACTGGGCTTGTGCTGGATGCCCTGGCCATGGCCGTCCAGCGACGTCGCCCGGAGCCGGGACTGGTCCATCACTCAGACCACGGTTGTCAGTACACCAGCCTTGCCTTCGGGCGGCGCTGTCGGGAGGCGGGGATCGCCCAGTCCATGGGCTCGGTGGGCGATTGCTACGACAACGCCATGGCGGAGAGCTTCAATGCCACGCTCGAGTGCGAGTTGATCGCTCGCCATCACTGGCGCACCCATAGCGAGGCCCGCATGGCGGTGTTCGACTTCATCGAGGGGTTCTACAATCCGCACCGGCGCCACTCGGCGCTCGGTTACCTCAGCCCTGCGGAGTTCGAAAGGAGGTACGCTCAGACCACCGCAGCCTAGCGGTTACCTGTCCACAAAAGCGGGGTCACTCCACAACCCACCGTCTATGAGATACCTGCCTCCCTCTAAATCGAGGTAGTCCTTGCCCAGCGTAAAAAAGCCGATGCTAGAGATGATGAGCATGAGGCCAAGATAGAGGAACCCCCAGGGGGCAAATCTGAACTGGGCAAGATCCTCGTTATAGTCGTCGGTCCGCCTGGCTCTCGGCCTTCGTTGAAACAGCCTTGCCATGCCTTGCAACCTATCCCTGATCGCCATGATCGCAGTGTAGGCCCAACGCGGCTGGGCGAAACGTGAAGCATTTAGCCGCGAGCAGCGCAAACATCGCGCTGCTGAGTGCGGCCTACACGAATTCGCGAACGCGGGCGGTGCCAAGCAGCAGAACTTCGGGCCAGTCCATCGGGGTACCGGTCGGCCAGTACAGAGCAGCCCGCTCTTTCGTGTCCTCCCCCGTTCTGGAACCCCAGTGCGAGGTACGCTATCGCGCTGGGCATGTCGTTCGGCAGCGCGTCCTGCCGATCTCTCGGCGGCGTCAGCGGGCACCCGTCTCCTCGTTGAGCGCCTCCTCGGGGAAGCGGGTCACAATCGCGCCCGAAAGACGATCCTTCTGCTCCCGGTCACGCGTGACGAGCGTGGCGCCGAATCGCCTCGCGACCGCCCCATAGACGGCGTCCGCGCCCCGCAGACGATGCCTTGCCGCGAGCTCCAACGCCTGTTCGGCCAGGGCTGAATCGAGCGCGATCAGCATGAGATGAGGAAGTCTGGCCAGCGTCGCGGCGAACTCGCGGGCGAGCTCCTCGTCGCCCCGAATGCGCGCAATCGCACCGGCAACCTCCGGTAGGACGAGGGTCGGAGCGGCGATCGGTGCGGCGACGGCTTCGAGAAGGGCCATTAACGCCGCGCTTTCCGTGTGGCCAGGCTCAGCAGGATTGAATGCGTTGAGAAAAACGCTCGCGTCGAGGGCATACACGCCCGGCATGGAACCTATCGACGCAGTTCGGAAAGAACGTCGCCGCTGTCAACACCCGGCGGCCACCCTTTGGCTATCTCCCGGCCCAATTGCCTCAGCCGCTGTGCTGCCTGATCCGTCCGTTCTCCCTCAGCCCGCCCTTCGCTGAACGGAAGCAAAAGTCCCACGGGACGTCCACGGTGCGTAATGACGTAGCGCGCCCGCCGCTCCCGCACGTCGCGAACGATCTCCGAGGCTCGGATCTTGAGCTCACGCACGCCGATCTCGGGCACCGTTCCCTCCATATAGTCCCTTAAGTAACTACATTATACCGACGAGCCAGCCCTGATGCAGGAGGCAGCCCCGGCGGGCCTCTGTCCCTGCGACACGAGGTTGCTCTGCACGGCCTTCAGCACCGCGACAGGGTTTCCGTTGACAGCCGCGTTGATCCGCCTGGGAGTGGCGTGCGGCGCCGAGTCGCTCGGTAGAGTACTCGCTGGGCTTCGGGTTCCGGGCGCGCAGCCCACCACCGCAACGACCACCAGGAATGAAGCGACGAGTCGCGGCGTCAGCCGCATAATCCTTTCTTTCATCGTCGGAAGCCGATGATACTCTCGAACAACAGCAACTTTGAACGCGGTTCATTCAAGGCGTCATGGGATAATGGGCGAACCTTGATGGAGCGTGACCAACGTGCCAGAACAACCCACCAGCTTCGTTGTGCAACGATCAGCCTCTGATTGGCGTGATCGCTGATGAGGGCGGCGAGGAGCTGGTGCGCTACACGACAAGCGAGGATGAGATCGACGGGGCTGCGGTTGAGCGAGCTCTGCAACTTGCTGGAGCCTGGAGCGATCTCGATTGCGACGAGGCCGAGAGGAAGTTGGACCGGGTCAGGCATGAGAGCACGCCGACACCGCCCATCGCGGACTCATGAAGCGATACCCCCGCGATGTTCCCTGCACTCCCTCCTCAGCGGCGAGATGTGGCGGGCACCATAAACAGCAGATACAATGTAACATTCCATATAGCAGTGCGGGGGCCAATGGGCGCGGCGACCTATTTACCGACTGATCTGCAGCGGCGCTATCGTGCCATTCTCGATGAAGCGAGGGTGGGCGAAGCGCGCGTGCGCGACTTGGACGGCACCAATATCTTGCTGCTCCTCGAATCGAAAGTGCAGATGCTTAGGCAAGTGAGCACCGCGGCCGCGAATCTGGCCGCTGTCGAGGAGGCGCTGGAAGTCATGGCCGCACGCCGCCCGACTGTAGCGGAGTACGGCGATTGGAGCTGGCTCCGCGTGTTCGACGCAGGCGACCTGCGCGGGTTTATCCATGATATCCGGGAAGCGATCGTGATCAGCGTGCGTGAGGGCTCGACCGCCTTGCTGGACGAGCAGCTAAGCGCGTGGCGCATCACTGCCGAGCAGGCCGGCGATCCCCTGTTCCGCGCGATCCTCCTGAGTGGGGCCGACGAGGCAGATTTCGTCGAGGTCCGCCGCCCCGAGGTGCCCGACTCGATGGGTGCCCAGCACGGACACCCCGTCCCCGAGAGCGGCGCTGAGTAGCTACCCCCCATACCGCCCCGCCCGCCGGCCGGGCGGTAGGCCCTCGGCCAGACCCAGGTATCGGGTGCTGGTGCACCGCCAGTTCGCCCATCTCTGGGATCAGTTGCCCGACCGCGTTGGACTAGCTGCCGCTCAGCAGTTCTACGACCATGTTGCGAGCAGCCCCGGTCGAATCCCTCGGGTGGGAACCGCGACCATCCTGAAGGGGTCACTGGGCGCTCCAATTTCAGAGGGATTCAGCCGCACTGTCCACTACGAGATCTCGGGCGCGGGACGTATCGACTTCCAGTACAACGATGCCTACGTCGGGAAACAGGGCGATCCACACCCGATCATCTTCATCCTACGCATCGGCTTGGGTAGCCATTAGCCGTCACGCGCTGCGTTGTAGTAGATCGCCAAATCTCACCGGCTCAGCAATGCCTGGCAGGTGGGCTCAGAATGGCCTTTCCACCTGGTGCTTCAGCTCGATCTCGCGCCGCTGGCGGCCTGACTCCATGATCGCCATGACGACCTCCAAAGTGGCCATGCCCCACCGCGCGTCGGGGAACGGCATCCGATCCTCGCGGATGGCCGCGGCGAGCTCGCGCAGCTCGGCCGCGTGGCCGATGTCCTCGCCGGTCTCCACCTCGGTCCGTTCCTCGGGCGTGTAGATGTACAGCCCCTTCGGCGACTGGCGCAGGTCAGCGCGCTCGCAGCTCGCGATCGTGAGCCCGAGGAACGACTGGAAAGGCCGCTTCCGCTCCGCCGTGTGGCGTGGGTTCCGATAGGCCGGGAGCGCGTACTTCTCCTCGGGCGTCATCGGCTCCGATCGTTTCGGGCGGCGGGGCCGGTCCTCGATCGCGACGCCGTCCTCGCCGATCCCCCACGTCAGCTCCGTGATGTCGAAGTGGCCATACCCGTTGAGCACAACCGTGGCGACCGCGCCGTTCTCGAAGTCGAGATACGCGGTGTAGTCCCCCTCGGTGTTGAAGTCCGGGTGCCACCGCCCCGCCGTTCCCCGCACGCTGCGGACCAGGCCGCCCGCGATGCCGCGCACGATGTCCACCTGGTGCGGCCCCTGGCGGTAGAGCGCCCCTCCACCCTTCGTCGTCTCCAGCTCGGTCGCCAGGCGGGGCGCGTCCAGCCAGCCGCGGTAGTGCCAGCTGTTCACCTGGATCACCTGCCCGAACTCGCCCGACGCGGCGATAACGGAGATCCGCCATCACTGCCTCCCGCACGCTCAGGAGACGGCGCCACTATACAATTGCGCCCGCGCGGCCGGAGCCAGAATTGCCAGCCGTGCCGGGAGGAAGCATGGAGGCGGAACGTCGCCGTCCGCGAGCGGACCAGATCCGGTCGATCCTCCTCCTGGAGATGGCGGCCGAGCTCGTGACCGACCGAGCCTGGCCGGCCACGCAGGCACGGCTGATGCTCCGCAAACAGGGCAGCGCCTTCCCCTGGCAGTACTGCCTCTACGCCAGCGATGCGCCGAGTGCGCTCCAGGAGGTCGCGGACGGCACGGTTCAGCTCGCGATGCTAAATCCGGCCGAGCCGCTGGCCATGGCCGTCCGAGGCGTTGGCCCGTTCAAAGAGCCACTTCCGCTCAGTGTCATCACAGTTCTGCCGTCGCTCGACCAGTTCGCCTTCGCGGTCGACGTGCGCACCGGCCTCGAGTCTCTCGCGGATATCCGCGATAAGCGCTATCCGCTGAAGATCTCGATGCGGGAGCACCTCGACCATTCCGATTACCTGATAGTCGACCAGGTCTTCGCTGCACTCGGCTTCTCGTTGGACGACGTCGTCTCCTGGGGCGGGCAGATCGTTCGCCGCCGAGGACTCAGCTGGGACCACGAGGCGCACGCGCGGGGCGAGGTCGATGCGTACTTCGAGGAGGCGGTGCAGCTCTGGCTCCCCGACGCGCTCGAAGACGGGATGGTGGTCCTTCCCGTGGATGCGGCGCTTCTGGGGAAGGTCGAGCAGATGGGCATTCGGGGCGCCACGCTGCGAGCGGACGAGTACCCGGGACTCGAGAAGGACGTTCCGACTATTGACTTTAGCGGTTGGCCGATCTTTACTCGTTCAGACGCGCCGGATGACCTCGTCCGCAGCTTTTGCGCGGCCCTGGAGGCGCGGAAGGATCGCATCCCGTCAGAGGCCGGCTGGTTTCTGCCGCTGGACCGCATGTGCAAGGATGGACCGGACACGCCACTGACCGCCCCCCTGCATCCGGCGGCTGAGGCGTTCTGGCGCGAGTGCGGTTATCTGCCGTAACGGCAGCAGAGGAGGATAACCACGGCACGAATCGTTGGCGGATTCGCCACGTCGCACAGCCCGATGCTCAACTCGCCCCCGGAGCGCTGGGCCGAGACCGCGAAACAGGAGCTCGAGAACCCACGGGGCGGCGGCATGCCAATCCCGCTGGACATCCCCGCGCTCATCCAACAGAAGGCCGGGTGGATCGAGAAGGAGATCACCCTGGAGCGGTGGAGGGAGCGCAGCGCCGCCTGCGAGCAGGCGATCGCAACGCTCGGCTCCGCGATCAAGGACGCGGGCGCCGACGTAGCCGTGATGATTGGCGACGACACCCACGAGGTGTTCATGCCGGAGGAGCACATCCCCGCGGTCGACGTCTACTGGGGTCCGGAGATCGTGCACATCCCCCACCCGAGTCGATCGCGGAGCCTGCCGGACGCCGAGAAGGCGCCGCGCCTGCTTCCCGGAGCGCCGGCGCTCGGCGAGCACATCATCGGCTCGCTGGTCGATCAAGGATTCGACGTGTCGCACACGCGACGAATCGACGAGCGCCGCCACATCGGCCACGCCTTCGACTTCGTCTATGCGCGGGTCCTGGGAAACGACGTCATGCCCCACGTGCCCATCCTTCTGAATACGTACTACGCGCCCAACGTGCCTCGCCTCGGACGCTGCTACGCGATGGGGAGGGCGCTGCGCCGAGCCGTCGAGTCGTGGGAGAGCGACAAGACCGTGGCCATCATCGGCACCGGTGGCCTCACCCACACCCTCATCGACGAAGATCTGGACCAGCGGGTGCTGCGCGCGCTCCGGGAACGCGACGAGGAGACGCTCTCCGACCTGCCCGAAGACGAGTTCGTGTTCGGTACCTCCGAGATTCGCAACTGGATCGTCGTCGCGGGCGCGATGCACGAGAGCGATTCGGAGATGCACCTGATCGATTACGTTCCGTGCTATCGGACAGCGGCCGGCACGGGCTGCGCAATGGGATTCGCATACTGGCGGTAGGAAAACCCGCTCGTGGTGAGCTTGTCGAACCATGAGCGGGGGTTGCGCAATTCAGGCTCGCCCTTCGACAGGCTCAGGACGAGCGGTATTCCGAGCACAAGGAGCGGCGACTTTTTAATGAACATGGTTATGTCGAACTTGAATAGAAGAATGTTGATCTTTCCGATCCTCGCCGCGGTCCTGGCGACGGCGTGCGCCGGGCCGGCGAGCCAGAACGTGGCGCGGGACTCCGCCGAGGCGCCCAGCCGAAGCGGTCCCAAGCGGATCGTGGGCATCGTCATCGGCGAGCACCCGGCCCTGATCAGCAAGTTCGAGCGGGCCCTCCAGGGGGCGGAGGCCCTCGAGGCGACCGTCGCGGCTGGTCTTTCCATTAAAGACCAGCACGGGAACCTCGTCCCGCAGCTCGCGGAGGCGGTCCCGACCCTCGATAACGGTCTCTGGAAGCTCCTGCCCGACGGTCGGATGGAGACGACCTGGAACTTGAGGAAAGACGCCGTATGGCACGACGGGGCCCCCTTCACCACCGATGACCTGGTGTTCACGGCCGCCGTCGGCCAGGGAGACGTGGTCTCGAACTTCCGCCAGAATGGCCATGCGCTGATCGAGAGCATGGAGGCGAGCGGCCCATACACGTTCACCGCTCGGTGGAAGAGTCCCTTCATCGAGGCGGACAAGCTATTCGCCAGCGACCTGGAGGGGACCTCGATCCTCTTCCCGCTGCCGAAGCATCTGCTGGAGCGGCCCTTCCTCGAGAACAAGGAGGGCTTCGTTCAGCTCCCCTACTGGTCTGACGAGGTCGTCGGGAGAGGTGCTTACAAGCTCAAGGAATGGACTCGCGGCGTTCGCACGACCCTCGTCGCCAATGACCGCTATGTGCTCGGCCGCCCGAAGGTCGACGAGCTCGAGGTCCGCTTCATCGGAGACGACAACACGGCGCTCGCCACCCTGTTGTCGGGCTCCGCCGATATGACGCTGGGTCGGGGCGTCTCCATCGAGCAGGCTGCCGATGCCGCGGGCCTGTGGCCGCAGGGGCGCGTCGAGAACATCGGCCTGCGAAGCCGATTCGCTCTCTACCCCCAGTTCATCAATCAGAGCCCACCGATCATCGGCAACGTCCAGCTTCGGAAGGCCCTGATGCACGCCACAGACCGACAGACCATGGCCGACGCACTGCAGCGGGGCGCGGTCCCGGTCGCCCATACGTACATGGGGCCGGACAACCCGATGTACCCGCAGATCGAGTCGCAGATCGTGAAGTACGAGCTCGATCCGCGCCGGGCAACGCAAATGATCGAAAGCCTCGGCTTTACGCGCGGCTCGGACGGCGTCTACAGCGACCCGTCCGGCCAGCGCCTCGCGGTGGAGATCCGAGCGACGCCGGGCGATCTCTACGACAAGATCATGGAGGCGGTCCGAGACAACTGGCAGGGCGTGGGCGTGGCCACCGAGACGGTGTCGATTCCTCGTCAGCGCCAGTCCGATCTCGAGTATCGCGCCACGCGACCCGGTTTCGAGCTGACCCGGCGCGGGACGAACCTCACGAACCTGTCCAGCTTCCATGGACGTGAGACGCCGTTCGCGGAATCGCGGTGGATCGGCTCGAACGTTCCGCGCTACCAGAACGCCGAGCTCGACGGGCTTATCGATCGCTACTTCGTGACGGTGCCGATCCCCGAGCGGACGCAGGTGGCCGGCCTGATCATGCGCCACATCTCCGACCAGCTGAACATGATGCACGTCTTCTACGATTCCGAGCCGGCGCTGATCTCGAACCGCATCGTCGAGGCGCACGGCCGGGGCAGCGAGTCGACGCAGACGTGGAACATCCACCAGTGGGACGTCAGGTGAGGACTGAGGACTGAGGACTGAGGACTGAGGACTGAGGACTGAGGACTGAGGACTGAGGACTGAGGGGTTAAATGCTGTCTAAAGAAGACAACGAGCGGCTGACGCGCGTTGGGCCGGGCACGCCGATGGGTGAGCTACTGCGCCGCTACTGGCAGCCGGTAGCGGTCGCGGAGGAATTGCCGCCGGGGGGCGCGCCGCTGCCAGTTCGACTGCTGGGAGAGGACCTCGTGCTCTTTCGCGACGAGCAGGGGAACGCGGGGCTGCTGGGTATCCATTGCTCGCATCGGGGCGCGGACCTGAGCTACGGGCGGATCGAGGACGGCGGGCTCCGCTGCCTCTACCATGGCTGGCTGTACGACCGGGCCGGCCGCTGCCTCGAGCAGCCGGGCGAGCCCGAGGGGAGCACCCTTCGGCAGGCTCAGGGCAGGCCGTTTCACGAGCGGATCCGGCATCCTGCCTATCCCTGTCGGGAGATGGGCGGGATCATCCTCGCGTATCTGGGCCCGGGCGAACCGCCGCTGCTGCCGGCCTACCCCTTCCTCACCGCTGACGACGACCACCGCTACAACAGCAAGATCCTCCATGAGTGCAACTTCCTCCAGGCCAACGAGGGCAATTTCGATCCGGTCCATACGTCGTTCCTTCATCGCGTCACGGACGGCGCTCGCCCAACCACGATGGCCTACATCGCGGGCGACATCGCTCCGGCCCTCGACGTCGAGGTCACCGACTACGGACTGCGCATCTACTCGGTGCGGAAGACTGGGGCCGGGCAGGCCTACGTCCGGCTCACGAACTTCGTCCTCCCCAACCTGAGCGCCTTCGCGGCGGGCGGTCCCGATGGCTACACCTGCAACTGGCACGTGCCGATCGACGATACGCACCACTGGAAGTACGTCATCCAGTTCCAGGGGCGCGATGCCATCGACCGCCAGGCCGTCTCATCCGAACGAAACGTCGTCACGTCCGACTTCCGGCTCGACCGGGTGAAGGCGAATCGCTATCTTCAAGACCGTGAAGAGATGAAAGACGCGACGTTCGCCGGCCTGGGGCGCGCGTTCCAGGCCCAGGACCTGTGCGCGACCGAGGGCGAGGGGCTCATCCAGGACCGGACGCAGGAGCACCTCGGGCGGACGGATGTGGCGATCGTCGCGGCGCGGAACGTTCTGCTGGCGGCCATCGAGGCCGTTCAGGCGGGAAAGGACCCTCCGCACGTGCTCCGGGCTCCCGCTAGCCCCGAGGTCCCGAGCTTGATCGTCCGAGCGGACCTACTCGACGCGGGGGCGGATTGGCGCCACTACTGGGAGCGCGTCCCGGTGGGGTCGGCGTAATGCTGACTAAACAGGAGAACGAGCTGGTAACCCGGACGGGGCCCGACGCGCCGATGGGGCGGCTGCTGCGCCGTTACTGGGTGCCCGCGCTGCTCTCCGAAGAGATCCCCGATGTCGACTGCTCGCCCGTCCAGGTCCGCCTGCTGGGCGAAGAGCTGGTTGCGTTCCGTGACTCTCAGGGGCGAATCGGATTGGTGGGCGAGCACTGCATGCATCGTGGCACTTCCCTCTTCTATGGAAGGAACGAGGAATCCGGACTGCGCTGCATCTACCACGGGTGGAAGTACGACGTCGAAGGCCGAGTGCTCGACACGCCTGCCGAGCCCGAACCACTTGCTGGGGACCAACCTGACGCAGAAGCGCAGGACGAGTCCACCCCGATGGGAGCGGCGCCTCGCCGCCGCTTCAGAGACAAGCTCTGCCACACCGCGTACCCGACGCGGGAAGTCAACGGCATCGTCTTTGCCTACCTGGGACCCAGGGCGCAGATGCCGCTCTTCCCCGCCTACGAGTGGGCCGAGATCGACAGGTCGAGAACTTACGTAACCAAGTGCCTGCTCGATGCGAACTACCTGCAGGGGCTCGAGGGCGAGTGCGACGCCTCGCACACGTCGTTCCTGCACAGCGGGATCGGGCCGGCGCGCCTGAACGAGTACACAGACACGGACAAGTCGCCGCGCTACTCGGTCGAGACGATGGACTTCGGTCTGCGATTGCGCGCGGCCCGCTCCGCGGGTCCGGGCCGGTCCTACGTGCGGACCACCATGTTTCTGATGCCACTGTCCTGCTGTGTGCCCGTCGGCAGCCGGAATGCCGAGGGGAACCTCGACGGCTACGAGGTCCACTCCTACGTCCCGATCGACGACGAGCGGACGTGGCGCTTCGACTTCGGCTTCCGCCGCACCCAGCCGATCACCGACCGTGACCTCCACCGCAAGTTCCAGATCATGCCGGACCACCGCCGGGTTCGAAGAGCGGACAACCACTACCTGCAAGACCGGGAGGCGCAGCGGACTCAGGACTTCACGGGAATCGAGGACTTCGTGAACGAGGACGCGTGCGCTACCGAGTCGATGGGGCCAATCGTCGATCGATCGCGCGAGCACCTGGGAGCGACCGATGCCGGCGTGATAGCGCTCCGCCGCTTGCTGCTCAGCGCGGTCGCGCTCAACGAGCGGGGCGAGGAGCCTCCCCACATCGTGACGGATCCGGCCCACAACGACTTTTGGCACGCCGGGTCCACGGCAGAAGTGATCGAGACCGGGGACCAGGCTCCGGCCGGCGCGGTGCGCTGAGGGAGGGGTTGACGTGGCAGAAGTAGCGCTCGCGATCGGCACGTCCCACATGCCGGGGCTGAACAACCCCGTCGAGCACTGGTTCACGCGGGCCGACTCGGACCGGGAGCTGCTGGAGCGGACTGGGCTCGCCGACTACGAGCAATTAGCCCGAGAGCGCGCCTCCTGGATCGGCCCGGAGATCACCGAGAACCGGATTCGTGCGAAGTACGCGGCATGCCAGCTGGCTCTGCGGACGTTGGCCGACAAAGTCGCCGCCCTCGAGCCCGACGCCATCGTCGTCGTCGGCGACGACCACCGTGAAGTCTTCTCCGCCGACCACATGCCGTCGTTCGACGTGCACTGGGCCGATGAGATCTATGCACCGCCCTTCGTGGGCAGGCGCCCGGCGGTCGAAAACTCCGCTCGCCCTGAGCCTGTCGAAGGGCCGCGGGGTGGTTCGACAAGCTCACCACGAGCGGGGCTCAGTCTGTCGCGAGCGGAAACCGAGCACATGTACCCGGGGCAGACCGACCTCGCGCGGCACGTCATCGGATCGCTCATCCAAGACGAATTCGACGTCGCCCACTCGCGAACGCTGGGCCCCGAGGGTCTCGGCCATGCATTCGACTTCGTCTGCCGCCGCATTATGGAGGGCCGCCGATTCCCGCTCGTGCCGGTCCTTCTCAACACCTACTATCCGCCCAACCGACCCACAACGAGTCGCTGCTATGCGCTGGGCAGGGCGCTCCGCCGCGCGATCGATAGCTGGCCCAACGATGCCCGCGTCGCCGTCATCGGGACCGGCGGGCTCACCCACCACGTCGTGGACGAAACCATGGACCGCGCGATCCTCGGCGCGATTCGAGATCGGGACGAGCGTACACTCACCTCGTTCCCCGAGAGCCGCTACGTGGACGGCACTTCCGAGATCAAGGCGTGGATCGTGGTCGCGGGCGCCATGGCCGAGGACGACCGCGAGCTCAACGTCGTCGACTACCAGCCCTGCTATCGGTCCCCGGCGGGCACCGGCTGCGGCAACGCCTTCGCGTACTGGGAGTAAGGAGAGCCAGCATGTTGTGGAACGACCTGCGCGAGTACGTCGACCGGCTGGACCAGCTCGGCTTCTTGAAGCGCGTCGAGGGCGCGGACTGGAACCTCGAGATCGGTGCGATCGCCGAGCTGATGATCGAGCGCGGCGGCCCCGCGCTGTTGTTCGACGACATCCCCGGCTACCCGCGGGGCTATCGGGTGCTTACTAACGTCGAGAAGCACCCCCGCCGGCTGGCAGTCGCGCTGGGCATCGACCATACTAAGTCGCTGGCCGAGATGGCCTCGGCCTGGGAGGACGTGACTCGGGGCTTCGAGCCGATTCCACGTAAGGTGCTGGACACCGGCCCCGTGATGGAGAACGTCGTGACTGGCGACGACGTCGACCTCCTGAAGTTCCCCACCCCGCTGTGGCATGAGCACGACGGCAACCGCTACATCGGCACCGGTGTCTGCGTGATCCAGAAGGACCCCGATACCGGTTTCGTGAACGCCGGCGCCTATCGAGTGGCGGTCCACGACGAGAAGACGTGCATCGTCTTCACCGAGCCGAACCGGCACGGCGACGTCATCCGCCGCAAGCACTGGGATCGCGGGGAGAAAGCCCCCGTGCTGGTCTCGGTGGGCCAGGACCCGATCCTCACGTCGCTCTCCGGCAGCAACTCCTTCTACTGTCGGGAAGGCATATCAGAGTTCGACGCCGCCGGCTTCTTCCACAAGAGCCCGTATCCGGTCGTCCTGAGCCCGAAGACGGGCATCCCGATGCCCGCGACCGCCGAGCTGGTGATCGAGGGGTACATGCCATCGCCCGATCAGGCGTTGCTTCCGGAGGGGCCGTTCGGCGAGTGGACGGGCTACTACGCGCACGGCCGCAGCCCGGAGACGCCCATCGAGGTCACCGCGATTTACCATCGCAACGACCCGATCATCTTCGGCTGCCCGCCGAGTCGGCCGGTTCGCGCCATCCACGAATTCGGTGACGTCGACCTCAGGACGAAGCACATGCTCGAGTCGGCGGGCATCCCCGGCATCCAGGGGATCTTCACCTTGTCCCGCCCGAGCTTCAAGGTCGTCGCCATCAAGCAGATGTACGACGAGCACATCGAGGAAGTGATGCGGGCGCTGGAGCCGGGAGGCTTCCAGCACAGCGGTAACCACGTGTGGGTCCTGGTGGACGACGACATCGATTACACGAACGTGCAGGAAGTGATGTGGGCGATCGCGAGCCGTGTGATCCCTGAGACCGGCGTTCGCGTCGTCCCCGGCACCGCCGACTGGCAGCTCGACCCGCGGGTTCCGCCGGGCCTGCGCTCCGCCCCGAAGATGGAGCACACCGAGGATCACGGGCGGACCCGCTACAGCGCCCACAACCTGATCATCAACGCGTGCCGACCCTACGAGTGGATGGACGACTTCCCGAAGGTCAACGTCAACGGCCCGGAGCTCCGAAAACAGACCATGGATAAGTGGGGCCACCTGTTCGCCTCGGTCCAGGCACCCACCTAGGAGAACCGATGCTGACGCAAGAAGAGAACGACTTCCTGACGCGCGTTGGACCGGGCACGCCGTGCGGCGAGCTGCTGCGGCGCTACTGGATGCCCTGCGCCCTCATCAGCGACCTCACGCCAGAGCAGCCGACGAAGTTCGTGCGCCTGCTAGGTGAGGATCTGGTCATCTTCCGCGATAAGTCCGGGCGCCTCGGCATGCTCGCCGATCACTGCTCCCATCGTGGCGCGTCGCTCCTCTACGGCCGAGTCGAGGAGCGTGGGATCGCCTGTGCCTATCACGGCTGGCTGTACGACACAGAGGGCTATTGCCTGGAGACGCCGGCGGAGCCGGCGGACAGCAAGCTCCACCTCACGGTGCGGCAGCGTGCGTACCCCGTGCGGGAGTACGTCGGGCTGATCTGGGCGTACCTGGGGCCGCGGCCCGCGCCGGAGATCCCACCGTACGATGTCTGGGCGCGCCGCGACGGCACGCACAAGGTCATCGTTCAGCCGGATCTCGACTGCAACTGGCTGGCGCCGATGGAGAACTCCGTCGACGGGCCACACGCCTACATCCTGCACCAGGAGTTCTTGAATCACCGCGGGCGCGCCGACACGCAATCGAACACGACGGCCGGGCACACGCGCGGTATCGCGGAGTGGCGCTACGAGGAGATCCCCATCGGAGTGATGAAGACCCGGGCCTGGGCGAGCGGCCACGCAGAGTCGCATCCGTTGATCTTCCCGAACATGCTGCGCCAGGCGAACGGCACCCAGATCCGCGTACCGATCGACGACACGCACACCCGGATGTATCGCGTGACGTTTACACCCTCGCGGAACGGCATCGTCGATGACGACGACGTGACGATCGTGCACGAGGGGCCCTACAAGACGCCGCCGGACCAGGTGCACCCCTACACGAAGTTCGACAAGCTGATGTCCGTCGCGGCACAGGACTTCATGGCGTGGGAGACCCAGGGGCCCATCGCGGATCGTCCGCACGAGCGGCTCGCTACTGGCGACCGCGGCGTCGTGATGTTCCGCGAGATCCTGAACCGTGAGATCGAGAAGGTCCAGCAGGGCCTGGACCCGATGTGCGTGATTCGCGATCCCAGCCACCCGATCATCGATACCAACCTCGAGGAGTCGCTGGTGAAGGTAACGAACGTCGACTAGGCCAGCTGTCCCCTCCCCCCTTGAGGGGGGAGCGCCGTTAGTCCCCTCCCCCCTTGCGGGGGAGGGTTAGGGAGGGGGGTAATCCCCAACGGCCACATGAACCAGGAGGTAGCGTAATGGCGAGCGTGCGTGAGCGACATGATTTTCTGCCCCGCCGCGAGGCGCACCGTGAGGGCGGCGGCCAGATCGCGTCGGGCAACATCCCCCCGGCGGTGCGGGCGCCGAAGCAGGCGAAGACCCAGTACATCTTCTCCTCGATGATGTCGGGCCACGACGACGAGAGATCCGACCATGGGCTCCCCGACAACGCTCAGGCGGAGGCCGACATCATGTTCCGCCACATCCGGCAGTTCGTCGAGACGGCCGGAGGTACCGCCTCGGACATCGTGAACCTGACGTTCTTCACGATGAAGGACGAGTTCCGTCCGTTGATCGAGCAAGGCGTGGCCCACCTCGCGAACTCCGCCAAATGGCCCACCTACCATGTCGTCAACGTGGCCCCCTCCGGGCTGCGCGGCGAGCGTTTCGAGGTCGTCGTCACCGCGTGCGTAAACCGCTGACCCGGCCTCGCCGATGCTGACTGAAGAAGAGAACGATCTGCTGACCCGCGTGGGGCCGGGCACGCCATGCGGCGAGCTGCTGCGGCGCTACTGGATGCCCTGCGCCCTCAGCAGCGACCTCACGCCGGAGCAGCCGACGAAGTTCGTGCGGCTGCTGGGTGAGGACCTCGTCGCCTTCCGCGATAAGTCCGGGCGCCTCGGCATGCTCGCCGATCACTGCTCCCACCGTGGCGCATCGCTCCTCTACGGGCGAGTCGAGGAGCGTGGGATCGCCTGCGCCTATCACGGCTGGCTGTACGACACCGAGGGCTATTGCCTGGAGACGCCGGCCGAGCCGGCCGAAAGCAAGATCCACCTCACGGTGCGGCAGCGTGCCTACCCGGTTCGCGAGCACGTCGGGCTGATCTGGGCTTACCTGGGGCCGCGCCCGACGCCGGAGATCCCACCGTACGACGTGTGGGCGCGCCCGGACGGCACGCGAACCCTCACGGTCCATCCCGTGCTCGACTGCAACTGGCTGCAGCCGATGGAGAACTCGGTCGACCCCGTGCACTCGCATTTTCTGCACCGCGACCTGATATCGCTCGAGGCGGCCGGCGGCAGCCCGGGCCAATTCGACTTCCGCGAGGTCTGGTTCGGGATCATGAAGAAGCGAGTGGACAGGGGGCGCGGCGAAGAGCACCCGCTGATCTTCCCCAACATCCTGCGCCAGGCGAACGCGACGCAAATTCGCGTGCCCATCGACGACACCCACACGATGGTCTACCGCGTGAACTTCAGGCGCGTGAAGGACGGCGACGCGCGGAACGGCGACGGGGTCCCTGTAGACTTCCGGCCGCCCTATAAAGAGCCAGCGGCTGCCCTCTATCCGGTAGGGCGTTTCGACATGATGCTGGAGGTTGCATCCCAGGACCACATGGCCTGGGAGACGCAGGGGGCGATCGCGGATCGCCTGCGCGAACGGCTCGCAACGTCTGACCGAGGCGTCGTCATGTTTCGCGAGATGCTGAAGGCGGAGATCGCGAGGGTGCGGAACGGGCTCGACCCGCGAGGGGTGATCCGCGACCCGAACCACGAGATCATCGACACGAACCTCGAGGACACGTTCGCGTACGGGCTCGCTCGTCGCGGCGAATGACTCCGTCGATGTCATTCCGGCGAGCAAAGCCCCTGTCATTCCGACGAGCGAAGCGAGGAGGAATCCGTTGTCCCGGCAGGGGCTCCAGCAAGCCATGACGAAGACTGAGGAGTAGCGAAATGGCATTTCCGAGGGAGGTCATCCAGGTCCCCGGGCGAACCCGCGTGCATTCTCCGGTCCCCGAGGGGATGCGGTGCGGCGACTGGCTCTTCTCATCCCTGCTGGGTCCAACCAACGGCCATTCGGGCGAGACCCCGCAGGAGGATGCGGAGCTGCTCTTTCGGCGCATTTTGAAGCTGCTCGACGCCGCCGGCGCCTCGCCCGACAATCTCGTCAGCCTGGCGGTCTACGTGCTGGACGACAAGGACCGTGCCGCGATCAACGGCGAGTGGGCCAAGATGTTCCCCGACGCCGCGGATCGTCCGGCTCGCCACATCCTGAACGTGGATCCGAACGGCACCCACTGGCGGTTCGCCGCCTGGATAACCGCCATCATGGGCGACCAGAAGCTCGGCCGGCTGGTCAACTCGCCGATGCTCATCGGCCGCACTAAGACGAACGAGCTACCTGCCGACCGGCTCAAGGAAGTCGAGGTGATGTTCGACAACCTGAAATCGTGGATCGAGGGTGAAGGGGGCACGCTCGACAACGTTGCCAGCGTGATGGTCTATCTGATGGAGGACGATCGCGACACGGTGAACAAGATCTGGGGGAAGGTCTTCCCCGACACCAGCAACCTGCCCTGCCGCCAGACGTTGATCATGCAGCCATCTGGCATCCCGAACGCGCACTACGGGGCGGTGGCGACGGCGATCCTGTAACGGAGAACACAACAACATGAACCCTGAGAGTGCCCCCAGGGGTCCCGCATCGGCTGCCGGACTGGCCGCGGGACTCGTCCTCCTCAGCCTTCTGGCAATTCCTTTGGGTGGGCCGCTATTCACCGAACCCGTCGCCGTGGCCCAGATCATCGGCCCCAACCCGACGGCGACGCTGCCTTCGAGCGGGCCGCCGCTGCCGACGCGGACCCCGACTCGCCCTCCCGCGACCGCAACGCCAACGAACACACAGCAGCCCGCCGTTACCGCGCCGCCGGGAGGATTCCCCTTCGGAAGCGGACCGACGGGTACCCCGACTCCCGCCGTCGCCGCCCTGGTGACGCCTACGGCGCCTCTGGTCCCGCCAGTGGGGTTCGCTCCTACGCCTTTTAGCGTCGAGGTATTGCCCGGCGACCTCCGTCCGTTCCGCATCGAGATGCTTCAGCCCGTGTATCTGCTGCCATCTTCCACTGAGCCGCGCCCTGCGCTCATTCGCAACAAGGAGAGCCTCATCCGCGTGTGGGTTCTCCTCGAAGACGTGCCAACCGAAAGTCGGAACGCTACCGTGCAGCTGACCGCGTGGCGTGGGGACCAACTTTTGCCTGGATGCGGATCGCCTACGGAGGACGTGACCAAGTCTGTCGCGGGAAGCCTGGCGACGCTTCCCGATCTTGACGAGTACGTCGGCACTCGACTCGAGCTGACGTTCAACTTCCATCTGCCCGGCAACTGCAACTGGCTGGACGACAACCTCGTTACGATCCGCGCCCACGTCATCGGGCCCGAATGCACCTAGTGCATCGCCAACAACACCTTCGAGCAATCGTTCTCCTTTATCCAGATGCGGCCGCTCCGGCTTCGCTTCTATTTCATCCAGTACGACGGTCAGGAGGCCGAGTGGACCTACGCGGGGCTGCTTCCGCTTCTGCGGTCCTATCCCATTGCCATGCTGGACATCGATCCCATAGCGCCGACCGTTGTGGCGCCCGCGGCCATCGACTTGAGTGGAGGTCCGCAGGAGACCGATATTGACGAAGATCCCTGGTGGATCAGCTACATCGATCTCCTCGCCTACCTGCAGGGCTGCTGCGGCAGCGAAGACGTGGATGTCAACGTGGGCGTGCTCCCCCAGAGCGTGGTCGGCTGTTGGGGCGTCGGTGGCGGTGGGTGGATGGTGACCGGCATGGGGTGCGGCGGAACCTATATCCACGAGATGGGGCATGCCTTTGGAATCGCCCACTCGAGCGATTCCCACGGCGAGTGCGACGGTGGCTCGTGCGACCCGTCCTGGCCGACGCCCCATGGCGGCTTAGGTAACTACGGCTGGTACGGACGTTGGCCCGACAAGCTCATCTCACCGGGCGTGGGCGCCTGGCACAGCCACGACCGGATGTCGTATGGCGACTGTGCCGAAGGAGCGCCGGCGTATGACGATGTTTGTGTCGTGTACTGCGCGAAGTGGTCCTCGTCGCTGAATTACGGCCGCATCGGCCAGCGGATGTGGTGCTTCGATCCGCAGTGGGACTTCTGGACCGTCTGGGAGTTTCTCGGAGCGACCTTCGAGTTCGTCGACCTCGGCGCCCTGGTCTGCTACGGCAACATCGGGCCGTTCGCGAACCTGCTCACGAATCCGTATTGGGACCTTGTTGGCTCCTCGCCAGAGCTGCGCTCTGAGGGTCAACTATTTCAGATCGCTAGCCAGCCTCTCCAGCAGCCATCCGCCGCGCGGGCGTGGATCTCGATTCGGGTGGACGAGAACGGCGGTGCCGAAATCGGGCCAATCTACCAGCTTCCAGCCGACGCGGGCCGGTCGCCGCATCGCGCGTTGCCATCTGGAGCAGCGTCGGCTCAGCAAGCGCCGGTCGACCGCCGCACCCTGGAGGAAGCTCGCGCGGCAGGCTGCACTCTGCAGTGTCTCACCCTCGAGCTGCGGGCGGCCGACGGCGCTGTCCTCGGCATTGCGGACGTTAGAGCGAGTCCGCTGTATTCGCGTTCACTCGTTCAACGCTGGACGTTCAACCACGCGATCCCCTAGCATCCCCAGGCCATACGGATCGTCCTCCGTCGCGGTGAGGAAGTAGTCGCCGAGCGCGCAGTGTCGCCGACCGCGCCGCGAGTCGTCCTTCAGAGCCCGAATGGCGGTGAGGTCTTCGCGAACCAGGAGTTCGTCACCGTGACGTGGGATGCGGCCGATGGCGATGGCGATCAGCTCTCATACTGGCTCCAGTACAGCGGCGACGGTGGCCGCACCTGGAGCACGATCCAGCGCGATCTTCGAGCTACGAGCTACAGGGTCAATCTCCGAGGCTTCTCGGCCAGCTCCGACGCCCTCTTCCGCGTGCTGGCCAGCGACGGCGTCAACACGGGCGTCGATACATCCGACGGAGTGTTCTCGGTTGCGAGCATCCCCTCGAGAATCGGGTCGCTGACCGGCCCCCTACCCGGGGACGCGCTGCCACTCTCCGACTAGACACCCTTCTTATGGTCAGACCCTTTGCTTCGCCGCTCGGACGTTCTCCACGTATTCCTGGGCAAGTTTCAGGAGCAGCTTCGCGATCTCGCCGCCGTGGCCTGGACCGCCGCCGTCGATCTGCGCCTCGCGGTACGTGAAGCCCGAGATGCGCCCATCCGCCTCAGGCCCCGCGGCCGATGAGCCGCCGAGGACTGGGATCTTCACTGACTGCGCGACCTCGGCATAGATCTGGTGGTCGGGCACGTGCGTGAGGTCGAGCATCGAGGCGCCGGCATCCTCGAGATCGTGGGCATCCTTGAGGATCTTCTCCTTATAGCGCTTCGCTGTTTCGGCCGTCGCGGTCTCGAAGGCCGCGTTGCCGAGCGATGATTGGGGCGAGAACCCGAACTGGGTCCATACGGGGACGCCCGCGTTCGCGATGCGTCTGACGGCCTCGAGGTTCGCTGGCGCGTTGTCCACCTTCACCACGTCGGCGTGGGCCTCTTTGACGAAGCGGATCGCCGTCTTCAGGGCCGCCTCAGCGCTTTCCTGAATTGGACCGAATGGCATGTCGCAGTTGACGACGGCTCGCTGCGCGCCGCGCGTGACTGCGAGACAAGCAAGGATCATCTGGTCGACGGTGATCTCGTGGTGGGTCGACTGGCCCCACATGTTTCGCCCGACGCTATCCCCGACGGTCATGAGGTCTACGCCCGCGCGGTCCATGATCAGGGCCATCTGGTAGTCGTAGACGATGGTCGCGGCGATCTTCTTGCCGTCGCGTTTCATTTGCTGGAGGTCGGCAACCGTCAGCTTGCCCATGTTCTGTCCTCTCCCTGCGCCTTTCGTGCCATCTCCTGCTAAACCGCCTTGTCCCACTCGAGCAGGTTCCACGGTCGCCGCCCTTGGATGCCGGTCACGCCCTTGAGATAGAGCACCGGGTCGACGTCCCAGTACAGCGGCATACGAGCGATATCCGTCAAGACCTCACGGAGGAGCTCGCCATGCAGGGCTAGACGCGGCCCGGGGTCGATTGTGACCTGGAGCTGGTCGAGCAGCCCATCGACGCGACGATTCGCAAAGCCGCCACGATTGCGCCCACTCCACCGGTTGGCCTCCGACGAAATGTTGGCGGAATGATTGATGTCGGTGTAGTACCGGTCGGCGGCGAACGATCCAATCTTGACCCCGGGGAGAGTGTCGCCGTGCGCCGGGTCGCCTCGCAGCGCGTTGGGCACGATGTACAAGTTCATCCGCAGGCCCACGGCCTTCCACCCGTCGGCGAGGATGTTCTGCTCGGCCTCCAGCCCACCCGATTGGTCACCAGAGATCTGCAGCTCGAACCGCTCTCCTGTCGACTGTTGGATCAACATCCCGTCCGACCCTCGCACCCAACCGGCTTGAGCCAACAGCAGCAAAGCCCGCGCAGGGTCGTGCGGATACTGCGGGATGTAACGCTCCAACTGGCGCCGCTGCTCGTGGTCGGTATGGAACCAGCTGTCTGCAACCGGCCCCATCCCGTGGGTCATGACGTCTGCCATCGCCTGACGATCGATCGCGTGATAGAGCCCTTGCCTGACAGTCTGGTTTGTGAGTCCGCTGATCGGCCGCGCGTACTCTGGACGGTGCTGGATATTGACCTCGCGGATACTGCCGCGCAGTTCGGCGCGTACCACGTTCCCGGTGCCCTCCCAGCGCTGCTTGACCTCCATTGCTTGCTCCACCTCCACGCCTATGGGGAGGAGGATGTCCACCGTCCCTGACAGGATGTTGGCCACCATGGTATTGCTATCACCCAGAAACCGAACGACGACGGTGTCGAGAGGTGGGCGTCCGAGGAAGTACTGGTCGAAGCGCGTGAACTCGACGTGGGAACCGCTCTCCCACCGAGCGAGCCGATAGGGACCCAGGCCAAGGAACTCCGAATGGAAAAGAGTGCTGTTGGGTACGTTGCTCTTGTCCGTCCGGTAGGTTTCCTCTAGCGCGTGGCGGGGCAGAGGGATCAGACCGAGCGCCTCGTTGGCACGCACGAACGGCTGGGACCAGTAGATCACGAACTTCAGCGGATCCGATGCGTCGACCCGCTCCATGTGACGAAGGGCCGTGAGCGCCGCCGTGCCGGTCGGCACATCCGGATCGCGGTAAACCGTGTAGGAGAACTCGAGGTCGGCGGAGGTGAAAGGGGTTCCATCGTGCCAGCGGATGTTGGGCCGCAGCAGCCAGGTCGTTACCATCGTCCCGTCCGCGTTGACAACCCAGGTGCCGCGCTCGAGGGAGATCTGCTCGGAAGCCAGCTGAGGGACGAACGCGCCTCTGTCGTTGTCGATGACCAGGAAGTTGTGGGGGATGATCCGCACAGCGCTGGCGCCCGCGGCTCCGCTGTCCCCTGCCACGGCCATGTCTGCATTCAGCGTCCGGGGCTCGCGCTGGATTCCGATGACCAGCAACTTGGGCGCCTGCGACGGGCGGGCCTGCTCCCCAACGCCGGGTTGACCGGGACCGACGGGCGCGCACGCGCTTGCGCCGAAGGCAATGACGAAGAGCGGTCTGGCCAGCCAGCGTAGGCGCATCCACCTACTCCCGAGCAACACCGTACGTGAGATCGGCCGCTACCCCGTACGCTGGCCGCTCGGTGGGAAGCCTGGCTTCGATTGGACGCGTCGCCTCAGTCCTCCGCCACTGCGTCAACGGCTTTCCCTGCGCGAGCGCCCTTAGCTCTCCGCTGTACATCTTGCGCAGCAACAAGGTCCCGACATCTGAGGGCCCGAGGTGGTGCTGGGATGGATCGGCGATGACACCCTGGCCGATGTAGGCCACGTCGTCCTCTACTCGCGTGATGTCGACGTCCGGGTATTCCTGCCACAGGTTCCAGACCTTCACGCGCCCGGCCAGCGCGTCGCTAGTAAGCTCCGGCGCGAAGGCCCGTCCACCCTGCTCCAGCCACTTCGCTCGCCGTTCCCGGTAACGCTCGGCCGCATCACCTGTGATGCGAAACAGGTTGCTCTGGAACGTGTAGTGGCTGTCGTCGTCAACGGGCAGTTTCCAGAGGAGGTTGTCCCGCCAGCCGGTCTCCTGGTCACGGGGCGGCGACATCACGTGGTGGATGTTCGGCATGCCCAGCTGTACGACCTGCTGGTTCCCATCCGCGTAGATACCCCGCGTCACCAGGCCCCATTCGGTCTGCTCGGCCTCGACGCGAGGCACCGGCCTCGGGCGACCCTTGCGATGCACGAACGGGGCGTGGGCGGGCTCGGGCTCGAAGTCCTGGAACCAGTTGCATGCGCGGATGTACACGCCCGCCTCGTGAACGCCCTCCTCTTCGTGGTCGGGGTAGCGCGGCATGGGGGGAGGGCTACCCTCGCCAAGGTAGGCGAACACCAGACCGAGGTACTCCTCGACCGGATAGGAGCGGATGCGGATCTTCTCACAGAACGGCTTCGTCTCCGCCGGCTGTTCGATGCATTGGCCCGACGAGGTGTAGACCCACCCGTGGTAGTAGCAGCGAATGTTATCGCCTTCGACCCAACCCACCGAAAGCTGCGTGCCCTTGTGGGCGCAGCGGAAGTCGAGAAGGTGCACATCGCCAGCTCCGCCCCGGTAGAGCGTGAAGTCCTCGCTCATGATGCGCACCGGTTTAGCCTCTCCGGCCGCGAGATCCTCCGAGCGGCTAACAGGCTGCCAGAACGTGCGGAGGTACCGGCCACACAGCGTGTCCGGCCCGGTGTGGACGAAGTCCGTCCAGTCGGTGCGCGTGTACTTCCGTGTCGTGCCGTTCGAGCGGCTAATCGATGTCGCTGCCATGGTTACCTCCCTCCGATTAGCGCGAAGGTGACTCGGCCACGTAGCGCGGCCGGTTCATCTCGCAGGCCACGCCCAGGGTTGGCCGCGTGCGCTCGCTGGACACCCACTGCGTGAGCGGCTTGCCTTCTGCCAGCGCGCGCAGCTCTCGGGCGTAGATCCTGCGAAGCAAGGTGGTGCCCACATCAGACGGCCCGAGGTGGTCGGTTGACCTGTTAGCGATGACCCCTTGCCCTATGTAGGCGACGTCATCTTCGACTCGGGTCGCGTTGATCTCCGGCCGTTCCTTCCAGAGGTTCTTGAAGTCCAACTTCCCGGCCAGCGCAAGTTCCGACAGCTCCTGGGACCAGTCCTGGCCGCCCTCAGCGAGCCAGGCCTGCCGGCTCTCGTCATACCGGCGCGCGGCGTCCCCTGTGATGCGGAATAGGTTGCTCTGGAAGGTCATGTGGTTCTCATCGTCAACGGGTACTTTCCACAGAAGGTTGTCTCGCCAACCGCTTTCTGGCGTGCGCGGTGGTGACATCACGTGGTGGATGTTGGGCATTCCTAGCTGCACAGCCTGAACCGTGCCGTCCGGGTACTGGGCGTGTGTGACGACTCCCCATTCCGTCTCTTCGCCGGTTACAACCGGGACAGGCCGAACTCGGCCCTTGCGGTGAACGAATGAGACGTGGACTGGCTCGGGCTCGAAGTCCTGGAACCAATTGCAGGCTCGAGGATAGGCCACGGTTTCGTCGACGCCCTCCTCCTCTTGTTCCGGGAATTGGGGCAGGGGCGGTGGCGCGCCTTCACCAAGATATGCGAACACCAGCCCGAGGTACTCCCGCACGGCGTAGCTCCGAATGCGGATCTTCTCGCAGAAAGGCTTCGTCTCGGCCGGTTGCTCGAGGCAGCGTCCGTCGGGCGCGTAGACCCAGCCGTGGTAAAGGCAGCGGATGGTATCGCCTTCGACCCAACCGACTGAGAGCTGGGTGCCCTTGTGGGCACAGCGGAAGTCGAGGAGATGCACCTCGCCAGCCGCGCCACGGTAGAGCGTGAAGTCCTGGTTCATGATGCGCAGGGGCTTAGCCTCACCCAACGGAATGTCCTGAGCGCGGCAAATGGGCTGCCAGAACGTGCGCAAATAGCGACCACAGAGGGTCTCCGGGCCCGTATGAGAGAAATCCATCCAGTCAGATCGTGTGTATTTCCGCGTCTGTCCGTTGGTGTGCCCACTGGCTATGGCCATGTTGCTTGACCTCCTGCGCGGGTTCTACACCCTGTCCCACTGGGAGACGTTCCAGGTGGTTCGTCCGTCGATACCGGTCACGCCCTTTAGCACCAGCACCGCGTCGATGCGCCAGAACGTTGGCATGAGCGCCACATCGCCCATCAATTCCTGGAGCAGCTCACGGTGCAACGGGATCCGCTCCCGCTCGTCAATTGTCGTAACCATCCTGTCGTAAATGGAATCGGCCCGCGGGTTGGCGTATCCGCCCCGGTTGTTGCCAGTCCAGCGGTTGGCGGGTGACGAAGCCAGGCCGGAGTGCATTCGGTCAGTGTAGAGACGGTCGCCGGGCAATGTGAACACGCGGGCCCCAGGTAGTTTGGCCGCGTACTCATTGTCTTGAATCAAGTTGACAGGGATGACGTCGATCGCGACCCGCGCGCCGACCGCTTTCCAGCTGTCCGCCACAACGTTCTGAACCGTCTGGCGGCCGCCACCCTCTTGTGCATGAACGCTGATGTCGAAGGCCTCGCCGCCCTGCTCGCCCACGAGCGTGCCATCTCCAGTCCGCAGCCAGCCAGCGCGGCTCAGTAACTCCTGGGCACGGGCGCGGTCGAATGGAAATTGCGGGATAGCCGACTCCACCTGGGGGCGCAGAGGATCGGTCGGAGCGAACCAGCTATCGGCCACCGGGGCGAGCCCGCTGGTCAGGACCTCGGCAAGCACTTGCCGATCCGTAGCCTGATACAACGCCTGGCGCACCAGCTGATTGGTGAGGCCGTTCGGCGGTCGGGCGTACTCAGGACGGTGCTGGATCTCGAGGAAATCGAACTTCCCGTCAGGCGCGACCAGGACCTGGTTGCCCGTGCCCTCCCATCGTTGTCGCAGATCGAGCGCCGCGTCAAGCTCGACACCGGTCGGGAGCACCGCGTCCACGGCTCCTGCTAACGCGCTCGCCACCATCGCCTGGGAGTCCGAAATAAAACGGAGGACGAGATTCGAGATGCGGGGCCGGCCGGAATAGTAGTCCTCGAACCGCGAGAACTCAATATGCGACCCTAGCTCCCAGTGCTGCAGTCGATACGGGCCGAGGCCCACGAAACTCGTGGTGAACCGAGGACTGCTCAGGAAGTTTGCCTTGTCGTTGACGTAGAGGTCTTCGAGGAGGTGCCTGGGCATCGGGATCAGGCCGGGAGCCGTGGCCGCGTTGAGGAAGGGCGCCGACCAATAGACGACGAGTGTGTTGGGGTCCGGCGCCGCGACCGAATCCATGAGCCGGATCGCCGTGCCTATGGTGTTCAGCACCTCCGGGTCCTTGTAGACACCGAACGAGAAAACGAGGTCGTCTGACGAGAAGGGCCGGCCATCGTGCCACCGCACGTTTGGGCGCAGCTTCCACGTCGTTTCCATCGCGCCGTCAGGGCGTACTCTCCACGTGCCCTTCTCGACCGAGATCGCCTCACTTGCGAGGCGAGGCTCGAAGCGCACTCCTGGAATGACCTCGGCCATCAGGTACTCGTGAACGATAAGGACAGCGTTCTGGACACCGCCCGACCGCGCGGCGCCTCCCACTTGCAGGTCATCGTGGAACATGGCGGGCTCGCGCTGGATGGCGACCGTCAAGCTCTTACGAGCGGAAGCATCGGCGCCGCCCCCCGTATCGGACCCGACCGACGGGCGGGCCGTGGGCGCACAAGCGAGCAGGGCAAGACTGGCGCCGATCAAGCAGGCCCTTAGCATGGTGCCTCTCGCGTGCCCGCATCTGGGCGCCCAATCTTAGCCCGGCCCCCTGCCTAACTCAACTCACGCACTCAGGCTGGGGCGCGGATTCGGAAGAGCGGGCTTTACTTGATGTAGCCGCGCTCCCGCCAGAAGTGCTCGGCCGCGGTGTGCAGCGGCACGGTCATCGGTGTGTCCGGGGCGTCGATGCACATCCGCTCCAGCGGTAGCGGCCCAGCGCCCTGCCAGGGCACTCGGTCCTTACAGGCTTCCAGAGCGGCGCAGCAGGCGCGTACGAATGCGTCGGGCACATCGGCACGTGTGTAGACGGGCCAGCCGCTGAAATCGAAGGTGGGCACATCGGCGGGCAGCTTCGGATATTCGGTCTTGCTGAGCACCGCCCGTCGAAGTCCGATCGCGTCCATCTCGTCGCCCAGCGTGCCGTCAACGGGCAGCATGCGCATGCCCGCGTCCAGAGCCTGGGGGACCCAATTATCGACGGCCTCGTCAAAGACCGCGTCCACCTCGCCGCGGAGCACGCGCCCGACGTCAGGGGGAAACCCGGGCTGCTCTTTCAGCCCGCCGCCCCAGCTCTCGACGTCTTCCATCGAGAACCCCAGGGCACGAAAAGCCTCGCGCACCATGAGACGGGTCGGGTGATCCGGCCGATCGCGCATGGAATACCGCAGCGGGATCTTGCGATCACGGATTTCCGCCAGGGAGCTGATTCCAAGCTTGTCGCTTACGGCGAAGGCGAACTGGTCGAGGGATGGGATGATGGTGATGATCCGTAGCGGGATCGGCTCCTTGTAGGGCCCCTTCCCCCGCGTCGCCAGCGCGAGCGGCGAGGCGGGGTTGCAGATGGCCACCTGCACATCGCCGCGGGCGACGTCGTCGATAGCCGAAGGCGCATCGCTCCCGAAGAAGCACGCCTCCCACGGCTGATGCCCGCCTGGCTCGCGGAAGCTGATTCGCGTCTGTTTGGGCGCCCAGGCCGGGTACTTGATGACCTCGTAGGCCATCTCCAGCACGATGTCCGAACGCGTAATGACCGGGCTCG
>Ga0184637_10000565_pt1 | contig 27467 bp, 26 predicted proteins | sample PLM3_127_b2_FD_133143 | JGI IMG/M metagenome (GOLD analysis project Ga0184637, IMG submission 133143) | Groundwater sediment microbial communities from an aquifer in East River, Colorado, USA - PLM3_127_b2 | ecosystem: Environmental > Terrestrial > Soil > Riparian zone | place: USA: East River... | reverse complement strand
GTCGAGAACTCGCATCAGCCGACCCGACGCAGGGAGCGCAAGATGCAGGGTTTCAAGAGCACCGGCTCAGCCCAGCGATTTCTCTCGACCCATGCAACCGTCTACAACACCTTCAATGTCCAATGCCATCTGACATCATCCCATACGCACCGAGCCTTCCGGGCGTCGGCGATGAGCACCTGGCGCGCGGCAGTCGCGGTCGCTTGAAGCTATGCTAAACGCAGGCGTCTCAAGTTCTTAGCTCAACAACGTGACAAGGCCCTCGGTGGCTCACGCCGGTCGCGTGCTGGCGCTATCCGACCGATTCCGTTCAGAAGGAGTCGACTGTGTCCTCGATCAATACGAGACCTCACCACCCGAAGTCTCCTCAACACCCATTCTTGAGACCCGCATCTGATCGGGCAACCGCGCCGCAGCGAAAGCAAACCGGAGAAGTTCCTCCTGGCTCGGGTGCCGTGGCCAGGCCTCCGGCGCATCCTCGGGATAGGCGCTGAAAACGCCCGAGACCGATCGGGCGCGCTCACGCAGGATGTCGGCGCGCTCCGGGTTTCCGCTGTCCCGAAACCAAGCAGCTGCCGCCAGTTCCATCTCGCGCAAGCCGGGCAATCGAACTGGCAGATTCGTACGCCAGAACAGCGCCAGCGTGTTAAGCGCATCGGCGGCACGGCGGAAATCGCCTTGCCCCGCCTTGATCGCCGCTGAAATGCTCTGGGTCTTCAAACGCGCACAGTGGGCCAAATCGAGCAGTTGCTTGCGGGCGAAATCCCTGTAGGCCGTCTGATGGCGATTGGCTAGACGCGCATGGAATGCATGCGCCCGGGCAACCATCTGCGGGTCGATCGCCGCCAGCTCAGCCAGCACGAGTTTCCACGCCAACAGGGCCACACCCGCAGCTGCGTGCGCGGCGTCGAAATCCTTCAGACCGAGAAGAGCGCGGGCGCGGAGATGTCCACCGACCGCCAGCATCACCGCCTGGGTGAGCGAATTATCGGCAGACAGCGCCATGTCATCCAGCAGGCGAAGCTGCTCGCCCGCCGTCTCCAAGCGACTGACGCGCCAGAGGCGGTCGATTGCCGCCACAGTGCGGTCAGATGCCGATATAGGCGACTCGCACATGCTCATTGTCTTTGAGTTCCGCTCCCGTGCCGCTGAGGACCAGCCGTCCCTGCTCCAGCACTAGGGCGTGATCGCAGATCGAAAGCGCCACGTTGGCATTCTGCTCGACCAGGAGGACGGTTTTACCGCTCCGATTGATGCGCTGGATGATCTGGGTCATGGTCGCCACCATGATCGGTGACAGGCCCATCGAAGGCTCATCCATCAGGATCAGCCTGGGGCCGGACATGATTGCTCGGCCGATCGCCAGCATCTGCTGCTCGCCACCGCTCAAGGTCCGGGCCGTTTGCTGTCGGCGTTCGACCAGGCGTGGAAACTCGCTGCAGATTTCGTCGAAGTCGCGCTTCAGCGCGACCCGGTCGCGCCGCAGATAGCCACCGATGCGAAGATTCTCCTCGACGGTCAGGTCCGGGAACACACGCCGTCCTTCCGGCACATGGGCGATGCCGCGGGCGACGATCGCCGTGGCGTCTAGGCGATCGATCCGCTCGCCGTCGAACCAGATCTCACCTGCGCTGGGGCGCACGAGGCCGGATATGGTGCGTAACGTCGTGCTCTTGCCGGCGCCGTTAGATCCGATAATGCTGCCGATGGTGCCGGGGTGCAGCGACAGCGAAAGGTCCCGAACGGCTGCGGCCGCGCCGTAACGCACACTCAGATTGCGCAGCTCAAGCATGTCACGCTGCCCCCAGATAGGCCGCCATGACATCCGGATGGCGCCGCACCTGCTCTGGCGTGCCTTCCGACAAGACCTTGCCGAAATTGAGCACCGTGATGCGATCGCACAGCCGCATGACGGCCCGCATGTCATGTTCGACTAGAATGACGGTGGTGCCGCGAGCGCGAACGGCTTGGATCATTTCCGCCAGCTCGTCCTTCTCGCGCGCAGTCATGCCGGTGAACGGCTCGTCCAGCAGCAAGAGTCGCGGTCGCGCCGCCAGGGCGATTGCGATGCCCAGAACGCGCTGCTGCCCATGTGACAGATCTCGGGCGAGGGTGCCGGCTTTGGCCTCGAGACGGCAGAAGCTCAGGATCTCCTGGATCGAGGCTGCAGCCTTCGCCTGATGGGCAGCCCGCTCAAGAAACCAATCGAGCGCATGTCGCTGTCGGCCCATCAATGAACCACTGCCGACATTTTCGAACACAGTCTGATCTGCGAACAGAAGATTGGCCTGGAAAGTCCGGACAAGACCTCGTTGGGCCCTTTGGCTCGTCGTCATCGACGTCACATCGGTGTCACCGAAGGCCACCTTGCCCGCGTTGGCGCGGTAGAAGCCGGTGATCAGACTGAAAAGTGTCGTCTTGCCGGCGCCGTTCGGCCCGATCAGCCCATGAATCGCCCCCTCCTCCACGGAGATGCTCACATTGTCGATCGCCACCAGGCCGCCGAAGGTCTTGCGCAGGGCGAAAAGCTCCAGGATCGCCATTACGATTTACCCGGCCGGGAAAGCGTGCCGCGTTCTCCTGACTCATCGCTTCTGGTGCCCGGCAGAACACGCGCCATCGACTGCAACAGCCGCTCCAGCCCCTGCGGGCAGAACAGCATGACCCCGATCAGGATGAGGCCGTAGACACCGGGCCGCAGCTCCTCGGCAAAGCGAAGGGATTCGTCGAATATCATGAGGACAACGCCGCCCAGCACGACACCATAGAAGGTCCTCGTGCCGCCGACGATGGACCAGATCATGAGATAGAGCGCGAAGTTGAGGCCGAAGCGGTTGGGCGTCACCGTCCCGAAGGCGTAAGCCAGCAGCACGCCGGCGATCCCGGCGAACGCGGCGGCGATGACGAAGGCGAGGCGTCGATAGGTTCGCGACTCGATACCCACCGACTGCGCCAGAATGTCCTGCTGCTGGATGGCACGCCAGATATGGCCGATGCGCGCCCGCTCCATCCGCCACATCAGGAACAGGCAGCAGACCACGACGGCGAGGCTGAGATGGAAGAAGTTCGCCGGATGGCCGAAATCGATGGTCAGTCCGCCAAGATCGAGATAGGGCGCTGGAATGTTCGACAGGCCACGCGTGCCCCCAAAAAACGGAATCTTGCGCCACAGGAGGCGGATCGCCTCGGCCGCCGCGAAACTCCCCATCAGGAAATAGAACCCCTTCATGCGCAACAGCGGGAAGCTGAGGATGGTCGCCATCAGCGCCGCCATGGCCGCCCCGGCTGCGATTGTCAGGGGAAACGGCCAATCAAAGTCCTTCACCGCGATCGCCGCGGTATAGGCCCCGACACCCTGCAGGACAACATGGGCAAAGGACCATTCTCCGGTCAGGACAATCAACCGATAGCTGGAGAGCATCAGCACCATGATCGCGATCTCGGTGCCGAAGGAGGTGTAATAGTCGCCGGATACGACGGGAAGCAGCGCCGCCGCCGCGATCGATGTCATCGCGCCGATTGCATGCCATGTTTGTCTGGATGTCATCGGCCTATACCTTCTCGGCCTTACCCATCAGGCCGTTCGGCATAAAGATGAGGACGCCGAGCATGATGCAGAGCCCGGCGATGGTCGCGACGGTGCTGTCGAGATAGGTGGAGACGAAGGTGAAGAACGTCGAATAGAGAACGGATGCGATGATCGCCCCCTCGATGGACCCGATCCCGCCCATGATGATGACGATGAAGGCGGTGATGATGACCGGTTGGCCCATGAAGGGGTTGACGCGAACGATGGGCGCCATGAACGCGCCGGCAGCGCCCGCCAAACCGGCGCTCAACATCATGGCCAAGATCGAGATCCTTCCGATCGAGATGCCTTGCAGGCTGGCTGCCTCCGCATCCTGAGCCACGGCCCGAACCGCCCATCCGAATGCCGTCCGGCGCAGCAGCCAGGTCAGGGCCAGCATCAATATGATCGCGGCAACGATGACGAACAGGCGGTGCCAGGGCAGCGCCAGCGTTCCAATGCGAAGCACGCCCGGAAACGGCGTGTCGACCAGCAGCGTGCTGTTGACGCCGCCGAACCACACCGCCGCGGTCTGCAGAACCAGCAGCACGCCGACCGTGATGATCAGGCATCCGACGGGATTGCTGCGAAGACGCCGGAACAGCGCGACTTCCATGAGTGCGCCGAGCAGGGCCGTGATGAGCACGGCGCAGACAAGGCCAGGGAAATACGTCAGCCCCAGAGCGGAACTGACGTACCAAGTCACATAGGCCCCGACCATGTAGAGCTCGCCGTGGGCGAAATTCTCGATGCGCATCACCCCGAAGATCAGGGCCAGACCAATAGAAACCAACGCCGTCGCGGCGCTCGCCATGGCAGCGTTCACCAGTGTGTCGATCAGCATCTGCATCAGCGGCCGCTTGTGCCCGCCCTACGCTTGATCCCGTGGGCCTTCAACGTTTCTGGTCAGGCATCAATTGTTCCTCGCGGAATCGCTTGATGACCGCGTCGCGATGATCCGCATACCATGCCGCCTGATCGCCCATCGCCACGATGTCGACCTTGCCGTTCCTCACTTCGACAATGGGCCAGGAACTGACTAGGGCGTTGTTCGAACCGAACAGATCCTCACCCCACCAATGCGCGGTGCCGAACATGTGCGACGGTGGATTGGCCTTCATGCTGGCGAACAGCTCATCCGGCTCCGCCGTGTTGGCGGTTTCCACCGCTCGCTTCCAGACCTCAAGACATGCCGGAAATTCCCAGGAGGTGTTGTTCCAGCTGCCGGGATACATCATCTCATAGTCCGCATAGAAGCCTGCCGAATCCGGAAAGCCTACGGCGGAGGTACCGATGGCGGGATCATCGAAGCGCGGGAAGAAAGTGATCGATCCTTCCATGTATTCGGCGCTGGTGCGCCTCACCATGTCCGGCAGCAGCTCAAGGCCGGCGTGCAGAATCCTGCCCTTGAAACCCTGAATATACAGCTGCTCGACCAGCAGCAGCGCAAACGACGGGTAGGCGGTGTCAAGACAGACCGCCTCGGGCTTGCCGGCCAGCAGAGAGCTAACGACGGGCGCGAAGTCGGTGGTGGCGAGATCGAAATACTCGTCCTTGACGATCTCGAAATTGTGCGCATCGAAGCCGGCGCGCCAGTAGGCGAGCGCGACCCGGCCGGTCAGGTCGTCCTGGGCGCACAGCGCCACGGACTTCACATTGGGCTCCACCTTGCGCAGGTGCTCCGCACCGCATCCGAAATAGAGTGGATGCACCTCGACCGGCGCGATCAGATACTTCGCCTCCGGATTGAGGTCCGTCACATAAAGGGTCGAGGTCAGCATCTTGTTGCGGTTCGAGAAATCCTGCATGGCGGACCAGTCGTCGCCGCCAATCACCATGGTGTATTTGACGTCCTGGTCGACGAAGGCGCGGGCTCCTTGAACCGTCTTCTCGGCGATATAGGCTCCGTCGAAGGCGACCACCTCCACCTCGTGGCGCGTGCCATTCACCATGATGCCGCCGGCCTTGTTGGTCCGCGCGGCCCAGACTTCGGCGCCGTTCTTACCCGGCACGCCCCATAGCGCCAGGTCGCCGGTCAGGGGCAGCAATGCGCCGACGCGAAGCTTTGGATCAGCCGCCCGCACAATGTTCGGCATGGCCAGGGTCGAAGCGGTGATCCCGGCGACAATCAACGTTTGGCGGCGAGTAAAACGCGAGATGGGCGAAGACATGCGACACCTTCTTCTCAGCGGTTGAGGGGCGGGCGGCCAGCGTCGAGCGCGCAACCTTGCAATTATTGACTAGCGGCTCTATCTTTTAGACCCGTTGGTCAGTATTTGCCGATGTTGCAGATTTTCGCAAGGGATCATTTGTTCATTCTCGGAGTTTTGCGCGGCTCATGGACAGCGGCAAGCACCCGAGGAGCGTCAAATATTGGGTCGGTAATTCTGACCATTCAGTCTCCCGCAATGAGCCCCTACGGGGGACGTGACTGTGGCGATCGTCGCTTGGCGCGGACACGCGCCTATCCGCACGGTCAGCGCTCAATGCGCTTCGCTGCTTGGCTGTCGCCCAGCGCACCCTCGCCGCGGCGACGCAGCGTTTCCGCCCCCGCCAGCACTGCGACCGACAGCAGGATCAGCAGGGTCGACACCGCGGCGATGGTGGGGTCGATGCCGGATCGCAGGCTGGCCCACATCATCCGCGGCAGCGTCGCCACCGTCCCGCTACCGACGAAGAGCGCAATCACGACCTCGTCGAACGAGGTCATGAAGGCGAAAAGGCCGCCGGTCAGCACCGACGGGCGGATCAGCGGCAAGGTCACCTTGAAGAAGGTGCGAAACGGCGTTTCGCCGAGCGACGCCGATGCCAGCACCAGCTGCTGATCGAAGCGGGACAGCGCCGCCGTGACGGTAACAACCACGAAGGGCGCCGCCATGATGGTGTGGGCCAGAGCCAGGCCGACAATGCTGCCGTTAAGTCCGAGCGGGCTGTAGAGTCGATAGAGCGCGACGGCGAGCACGATCACCGGCACGATGATTGGCGAGACGATGAAAGCGTAGGCGACGACGCGGGCCCTGCCGGCCATGCGCGAGAGACCGATTGCAGCGAGCGTGCCGAGCGCCGTGGCGAGCGCTGCCACCAGGACGCCGACCTTGAGGCTCGTGATGGTCGCGTCGACCCAAGCGCGATCCGTCCAATAATGCTCGTACCAGCGCAGCGAATAGCCCGGTGGCGGAAAGGCGAGCCCCTCGCCGGAGCTGAACGAGATCGGTACGACGATGGCAAGCGGCGCCACGAGATAGATGAAGACGGCGATACATATCGCGATCAGCAGTGCCGGAGAGGAGGCATAGAGCCTCAGCATCACAACACACCCCGCTTGCCGCGGCGCCAGGCCGCCAGCCACGCGCCCATACCGAGCAGGATGAATGTCACGACCAGCAACAGGATGGACAGCGCCGCCCCGAGGGGCCAGTTCACCAATTGATTGATCTGCGCTTCGATGACCATGGAGATCATGGTGCCGCTGCGGCCACCGAGCAGCGCCGGCGTGATGAAGAAGCCGAGCGACATGATGAAGACGAGCACCGAACCCGCGACGATTCCCGGCGCCGACAGCGGCAGGAAGATCGTGCGGAAGGCCCGGAAAGGTGTTGCGCCAAGACTGTGGGCGGCGAAGCCGAGCGACTGTTCGATACCGCGCATCGCGGCCAACAGGACCAGGATCATATAGGGCATCAGCACATGAGCCATGCCGGCCACGGCGCCGAAGGTGTTGTAGAGCAGCGGCAGAGGCTGCTCGATGATCCCAAGCGACTTGAGCGCGCTGTTGACGAGCCCGTTATTGCCGAGGATGACCATCCAGGCGTAGTTGCGCACCAGCAAGCTGGTGCCAAAGGGCACCACCACGAACAAGATCAGCGCGCGGGATAGCCGCGGCGAGGCGGTCGCCAACAGAAACGCCACCGGATACCCGAACACCAGGCAGATCGCCGTCACAATGGCCGAGATCCACAGCGTGTTCATCATCACCAGCCCGTAGGCCGGAACCGCGAAGATGCGGGAATAGGCCTCGGTGGTGAAGGCTGGCGCCCCGAAACTCATCAGCAGAATCTGGATCAGCGGCCAGGCATAGAACAGGATCAGCACGATCAGCAGCGGCCAGGCCAGCTTGCCGCGCCACATCGTCGACGCCGCGGAGATACCGTTGGTTCGCCCGCCGGTCACGGCACCGTGGCTGAAATTGCCGATCGCGCTCATCGCTCGTCGCACCGGCGCGGGTGCAGCGTGGCGGCGTCGGGTGCCCAGCGTAGCGCCACTATCTGGCCGATCTGGAACTCCTGCCCCCCTTGCGCGGGCACCCAGGCCTGGGCACGACCACATTGGGTCTCGATCAGGAGTTTCGTCGCTGTCCCGACGTAGATGATCTCGATGATCGGTCCGGCGAGACTCATAACATCCATCACCGGGCTGATCGCGACCTGCTCGGGCCTGACCGACAGGGTCACCGCTTCGCCGTCGTTACCTGAACCTGCGGCAGCCGGCACCCGGATTCCGCTCGCAAGTTCCACCACCGGTGCGGCCTCGCGCAGCCGACGCAGGATGCCCGCGAAGAAATTGGATTCGCCAATGAAGCCCGCGACAAACGGGGTCGTTGGATGGCGGTAGAGCCCCGAGGGCGTGTCCACCTGTTCGATGCGCCCGCTGCGCAGCACCGCGATGCGGTCGGACAGGGCGAGCGCCTCCTCCTGATCGTGCGACACGAACACGATCGTGGCGCCAAGCTCCCGGTGGAGCTGTTTCAACTCGACCTGCAGGTCGATGCGCAGCTTGCGGTCGAGCGCGCCCAGCGGCTCGTCCATGAGCAGCACGCGCGGGCGGAACACGACCGCCCGCGCCATCGCCACGCGTTGCTGCTGCCCGCCCGAGAGCTGACGGGGATAGCGTTGGCCGAGACCTTCAAGTCGGACCTGGCGCAGGGCGTCGGCAACCCGGTCTCGCACCTCCTGCGAAGACATGCGTCTCGCCCGCAGCGGATACGCCACGTTCTCCTCTACCGTCAGATGCGGAAACAGGGCGTAGTTCTGGAACACTACCCCGAAGCCCCGGCGATGGGGCGGAACGTCGTCGGCCCGCTGACCATCCACCAGGATGGCACCGGCGGAAAGCTGATCGAAGCCGGCGATCAGCGAGAGCAGCGTCGACTTGCCGGATCCAGAGGGCCCGAGAAGGGTGAAGAATTCCCCGGCTTCGATGGTCAAATTGATGTCGTCAAGCGCCGCCAGTTGGCCGTACCGCTTCGAGACGCGCTCGAACTGAATGCGCGCGCCCGCTTTTGCACCGGCGGCTGAAATGGGCTGCTTCGTCATATCCGGATCATCTTCCTCTCCACACAGCCGAACTAGCGCACGTCTTTCGCCGGCGCATTGGTCGTCTGGCGGTCGGATAGCCTCGGGACCGTGATACGGATCGGCAAAACTAAACCCCTCGACAACGGCTCTGGACGGCCAGTTGCCGGCACGGGTGGCCCACACTCCGAGAAAGTCCCTTCGGCCTTCTCGCGTCGGGCAAAAGTGCAGACGGGCGCCGGGGGGCCCGTCCGCGGATCGGATCAAGTCAACAGCCACGCGGTGAAGCGTTCCGTGACAGCGGCCTCGTTGGCCTGCCAATAGTCGGTGTCGACCGACACGGTCTTCTTAAAGTTCTCCGGATCGGTCGGCAGCAGCTTCGCGATCTCCGGCTTGATCAACGCAAGCGCCTTCGGGTTTGTCGGCCCGTAGATCAGCTCCGAATGCAGCGCAGCCTGCGGCTCTGGCCGGGAGATGAAGTCAAGGAACAGCATGGCATTCTGCATGTTCGCGGCGCCCTTCACGGCGACCCACGGCGAAATGGTATAGAGGCCCTGGCTGTAATCCATGTTGATCGGATCGCCGCCGAGGATCAGCGGACCGAAGCGGCCGGTCCAGCCGTTGAGGATGTCGACCTCATGATCCTTCAGAAGCTGCTGCGAGGTGCCCTGGGCGCTGACATCCCACCACACCTTGATATGCGGCTTGATCTTGTCGAGGCTGGCGAAGGCGCGATCGATGTCGAGCGGGTAGAGTGCGCCCGGCTCGACACCGTCGGCCAGGAGTGCTGCTTCCATGGTGGTGACGCACCAATTGTGCAGCGCGCGATTGCCGGGGAAAGCCTCGACATTCCAGAAGTCCGCCCACGAAGTGGGGTGCTTGTCCTTGAAGGTATCGGTGCGATAACCCATCAGGACGGTCTCGATCTCGCCCGCTGCCCAGTGCGAACCGCGCGCCTCGGGAACTAGGTCGTCGGCCTTAACGACGGAATAATCGATGGCTTCCACCAGCCCTTCGTTGGCCGCGCGCTTGGCCTGGCCGACGTCGATGAGCAAGGTCACGTCCCATTCCGGCGCCCCGGCCTCGACCATCGATTTGAGCTTGCCGTAGGAGGTCGGCGCAACGTCGATCACCTTGATGCCGGTCGCGGCGGTGAACGGATCAAAGAAATACTTCTTGTGCAGGGCGCCGGTCGAGCCGCCCCAGCTGCCGACAACCAGCTGTCCGCCCGCGCTCTGTGCGGCGGCACGCTCGGCCCAGGTCGCCAGCGCCATGAAGCCGGCGCCGCCGGCGACAGCACCCGCGCCAAGCGATTTGATGAAGGTGCGGCGGTCCATGCCGCCAGCACGACGCAGCAGTTTCGTGACGTCCAGATCGCGCATTTTCGGGTCCCCCTCGATCACGCTTTAGTGCCGGACGCTCTATGACAGGAGCCGCGCCCCGCTTTAGCTCAACCGCATTGTTGTTTTTTCGTACTGATCAGTCAATCTATTTGTATGTGTGGACTAATAAGCATGATTGTTGCTCCCATGTGCGCGGCGACCGCGATCACGTGAATCTCGATTCCTGGATCGGGGTGCGGGTCGGTCGTCACCCCGCAGCGCACGCGGCGGCAGCCAATCTGCCGATTGGGACGAGAACGGTCGGTTAAACGGAAAGCCGTGTCAGAGGCGGGGCGCGTGCCGGCGATGCTACGGGCGCAGCTTCGCGTAGAGCGCCGGTCGGCGATCGGCCAGCTGCCGGATCTCGGACCTGGTCCGCGACAGGCGCAGGCGCGCTAGGTCCAGAGTCACGTCCAGCAGGCTTTCGACATTGGCCTCGGCCCTGGCAAAGGTGCCGTCGTCGACATTGAAGCGGTTGTCGATCGGACAGGCGACGAAGGCGCCGCCGACGCCCTGAACCGGATGGTCCGTGGGAATACCGAGATTACCAACGTTCGGCGACACGCAGACATATATCTGGTTTTCCACCGCCCGCGCATGGGCGCTGTGCCTGACCCGCCAATAGCCGCGATCAGTGGTCAGTGACGGGACCAGCAGAACTTCGATTCCTTCCGCCACCAGATGGCGGCTCAGTTCGGGAAACTGCACGTCGTAGCAGATCACCATCCCCATCCGGACGCCGTCGATCTCGAAAACCGCCAGGTCCTTGCCGCCGACAGTACCGATGGCCTGCTCCGGCCGGGTCGGGTGCAGCTTGTTCTGCTGCAGCAGCGTACCGTCCGGCGCGGCAATGAAGGCGCTGTTGAGCCCCTTGCCGTCTTCTTCGTGCCAGAACGAGGCGCCCGCGACAGTGATCCGGTGGCGAATCGCGACGTCTTGCAACGCCTCGCAATAGGATGACAGCAACGGCGTCAGTTGGCGCCGGTAGAGATCGGCAACATCCGGCACCGTCGTCGTCGATGCTAGGGAATCACCCCACAGCAGGCCGATGCAGGCCAGTTCCGGCAGCAGCAGCAAGCGGCTGCCCGAACCGGCCGCCTGCCCCGCCAGCATGTCGATATGCGACCGGAACGCCGCCATGTCCGGATAGCGGCGAATGGCCATGGTGGCGACGGAGACGCGGATCGCCGCGATCACCCTTGCATCTCCGCCCATCGCGTCTTCAGCGCTCTTTTGTCGACCTTGCCGGTGACGCCGAGCGGGAAATCCGGCACGAAATGAAAAGCGGCCGGGATCTTGTATTCGGCCACCTCCCGGCGGCACAGATCCGTCAGCGCCTCCGCCGACACGTCGACTCCGCTGCGCCGGATCACGAAGGCGACGGCGACCTCGCCGTATTTCCGGTCGGGTACACCGATGACGGCCGCCGATTGCACGCCTTCGTGCCGTTCGATCACGCCTTCCACTTCGGCCGGCGCGATATTGGCGCCGCCGCGGATGATGATGTCCTTGATACGCCCGGTGAGGTGATAGAAGCCCTGGGCGTCGCGATAGCCGAGATCGCCGGTCCTGAACAGGTCGCCCAGGAATACCGACCGCGTCAGATCCTCGTCCTTGAAATAGCGCTTCAGGGTCGATGGCGCGCGAACGACCAGTTCGCCGTGGGCGCCGTCGGCGATATCGTTGCCTGATCCATCGACAATCCGGATGACCGCACCGGGCGCTGCCCGGCCGATCGCGCCCGCCGGTACCGCATCGGGCTCGCGGGCGAAGCGCCCAAAGACCGGCCGCACCTCGGTCAAGGCATAATAGTCGTCGATCGCCTTGCCGAAGCGCGCCTGGAACCGCGCCTTCAGCTCCGCCGACAGCGGCGCGCCGGCGCAGATCAGCAGCCGCATGAACGAGAGATCGACGCGCAGATCGTTCTGTTCGGCGTAGTCGAGCATCATGGTGAACATGGTCGGCACGCCGTGATAGATGGTCGCCCGATTGGCCACCATCGCTTCCAGAACTTCGCGCGGGTGGAAGCGGCGCTGGATCACGACCCGACCGCCGGCCTGCAACCCGGCCGCCGCCGCCGTCGACAGGCCATAGAGAAAGCCGAGCGGCAAGGCGACGAGCGTGACGTCATGCTCGGTGATGCCCCACATGTCGATCAGGGACGCATTGCCCGCGATCTCGGCATGCTGATCGAACATGACGGCCTTGGGCGTTCCCGTCGACCCGGAGGTGTAGATGATGAGGAAGTCCTCGCCGGCATCGACCACGACGATGTCATCCTCGCTGGCGTCGATCGACCCGGCCGGAGCCGAATCCTTGAACAGAACCTCCAGCGACCGCCGCCGTTCGGCCGGCGCTGCCTGTTCGCCGACCGGCCGCATGGCTTCGTCGTGGAACAGCAGCACAGCACCGGAATGCGCGACGATGTGCGCCACCTCCCGCGCCGTCAGGCTGGGATTGATCGGCACGAACACCGCCCCCAGTTGCGCGGCGGCGTAATAGGCGACCATCAGTTCGAGCCGGTTCTCGCACAGGATGGCAAAAGCAGCTTGTCTGCCGATGCCATGCGCCCGCAGAGCCCCGGCGACGCGGCCAACCTCGACCAGCAACTCGTCATAGCTGAGACGCCGATCGCCGAACCGGAGCGCAAGCGCGCCGCCGCGTTGCGCGCGGACGCTGCGCAGCAGACCGTATATCGTTTCCGGCACTGTCAGATCCCGGCCGCGGTCAGGCGCCCTTCCGGATCATCATGATCTTCCACTCGCCTTCCTGGACCACTTCATCGCGCTGATTGATCAGCGCAACGTGGAAAAAGACGATACCTTGGCTGGGTTTCTTGGTCTCGCGCTTGCTGGTGACCTGCTGCTCGACGCGGATCGTGTCGCCGATCTTGATCGGTCCCTTGAGGTCCCAGGTCATGCCGAGGAACGCGATTGCCGTGCCTTCCTTGATGCCGAGACGGCTCTCCAGACCTGTCGCGATGGCGAAGCCGGCAGGGCCGTGCAGGATGCGGCCGCCGAAGATCGTGTTCTTGGCGAATTCCTCGTCGGTATGGATCGGATTGTGATCGCCGGTCATGGCAGCGAACATCACGACGTCCGCCTCGGTGATCGTGCGGCGCGGACTTACCCAGCTGTCGCCGGGATTGAGTTCTTCGTAATAGCGCGCGTTCTGGCCGATGGCCGGTGTGGCGGCCGCCTTCAGGGTTTGAATGGGTGCAGTCATAATCAGCCCTTGTACAGTTGTGTGCCTGGAATTGAGTCAGCGGGTGGTCACGACGCGGTGGCCCGCGCCCGCAGGCAGCGCCAGCCGGCGCCGTGCCTCCTCCCGCAAGGTCGAGAATTTCACGCCATCACAGCCCTTCATATGCGCTACGAGACGGTCCAGCATCTCGATGCGCGGACCGCGCCCGATGATCTCCGGATGGTTGGTCAGATTGAACACGCCGCCCGGCACCTGCACGCGGCAATAGTCGAATTCCGCCTGCCAGATCGCGCCGACTTCGGCCGGATCGCGAAGGCCCTGATTGATCGGCCGGGCCATGAACTGGAAATAGGGATAGTCGTCGAGTTCCCAGGCTACCGGAAATTCGATGAGGCCGCATTCCGGGCCGGGCACGAATCCCTCCTCCGTCACCACATCGGCGCGGCGCGGCCGATAAGGCCGGAAATCATCGGCCATGAGGCTGCTGTCATAGAGATAGCCGCGCTCTTCCAGGATCTCCATCGTGTGCGGGCTCAAGTCCCAGGCGGGCGAGCGGTAGCCCACCGGCTTTGCGCCTGTCACCCGCGCCAGCACCTCTTCACTGCGGGCAAGCAGATCGATTTCTTCGGCCCGCGTGAGCGCGACCGGCGATTCATGCACGAAACCATGCGCGCCGATCTCATGCCCGGCGGTGGCGATGGCGCGGACCGCGTCCGGAAAGCTCGCCGCCGTATGCGCCGGCACGAAGAAGGTCGCCGGCACGCCATGGCGCTCGAGCACGGCCAGGACGCGGCCGAGCCCGACCCGGGCGCCATATTCGCCGCGCGACAGCGGCGTCGGCGTGGTCAGCTTGAAGGTACTGACCCAGATCGAGAGCGCGTCGAAATCGAAGGTGAGGCAAACGGTCGTCATCGCGGCAACCCCAAGATAGCGGCCTCGTGGCCTTCGAGGATGCGACGCGCGATCACCAGTTTCTGGATGTCGTTGGTGCCTTCGCCCACGATATAGAGCGGCGCCTCGCGATAGAGACGCTCGACCGCAAACTCGCCGATATAGCCATAGCCGCCGTGGATGCGCAGGGCGTCGGCCGTAATCTCGCTGCAGGCCTCGCTGGCGAACAGCTTGGCCATGCCGGAGATCATGTCGGCGCGGGCGCCGCCGGCCTTGACCCGCGCCGCCTCGCGCGTCATCAACCGGGCCGCCACCAGCTTCGTCGCCATCTCCGCCAGGCGCAGCTGGACCGCCTGATGCTGGTCGATGGTGACGCCGAAGGCCTTGCGCTCACCGGCATAGCGCTTCGCCTCGTTAAGCGCATCGGCGGCAAGACCGACGGCGCTGGCGGCGATGGCGATGCGTCCGACCTCTAGCCCGTCGAACAGCTGTTGCAGGCCGCGGCCCGCGGCGGCGCCGACCAGGGCCGAAATCGGCACGGCCGCGCCGTCGAGCAGGATCTCGACCGTATCCACATGGCCATAGGCCATCTTGTGAAAGGTGCCGGCCACCTTGACCCCGGGCAGGTCTTTGTCGATCAGCAGCAGGCTGATGCCGTTCTTGGTCGGCTTCGCCTCCGGATCAGTCCTGACCAGAGTCAGCAGCAGCGACGCGCGTGCGCCGTTGGTGACGAAGAACTTGCTGCCCCTGACGATGAAATGCCCATCGGCGGCGCGTGCCGTGGTGGCGATGGATTGCAGGTCGGAGCCGGCGCCGGGTTCAGTGAGGCAAAGCGCACCACGCACCTCGCCTGTTGCCATGCGCGGCAGACAATGGGCCTTTTGCGCGTCGGTGCCGTACTTGCCGATCACATAGGCGACCGTGCTGTGGCTGTTCACATAGGCGGCGAGGCTTGTCCACCCCTTCGCCAGTTCCTCCATCACCGCCGCGAAGACTGGCAGCCTTAATGCGAGGCCTCCACGCTCCTCGGCGACAGCCAGGCCGAACAGCCCGAGCTCGCGCATCGTCGCGACGACTGCGTCCGGATAGCCGGCTTCGCGCTCAAGCCGCGCCACATGCGGGCGCACGTCCTTTGCCACGAAGCGGCGCACCGTCTCGACGATCGCGGCTTCCTGCGGATCAAACCCGAAGGCGGATTCGTCGCCAGATGTTTCGTTGCCGGCGGTCATGTCGCCGACCAGCCTCCATCGATGGCGATTGCCTGGCCGTTGATATAGGCCGAATTGTCGGAGACCAGGAATACCGTGAGGTCCGCCACTTCCGCCGGCAATCCCTTGCGGCGCGCCGGCACCAGGCGCTTGAAGCCGTCGGGATCGGCGCCGACACCGGCCATCTTCGGCGCGTCGTCGCCGAGAATGACCGTCGAGTTGCCGCGAATGTCGGTCTGGATGACGCCGGGACACACGGCGTTGATGGTGATCCCCTTCTCGGCATAGGTGCAGGCGATCTGCCGCGTGAGACCAACAACGCCGAACTTCGATGCCGTGTAGGGCGCCCCATCGGCGCCGCCGCGCAGCCCGCCGATTGAGGCGGTGTTCACGATGCGCCCATAGCCCTGCGGCACCATGCGCTTCAGGGCCGCCTGGCAGCCGAAGAAGGTGCCCTTCAGATTGATGTCGATGACCTTGTCCCACAGCGACTCGCTGGTGTCGATGCAGCTCGCAAAGCCGTCGAATACGCCGGCATTGTTGACCATGATGTCGAGCCGACCGAAGCGGTCGACTGCACTCTGCACCAACTTGTCCACCTGCGCGCCCTCGCGTACATCGATCTTAATAAAATCGACCTTGCCGCCCTTGGCGCGGATCTTCTTCACTGCCTCCTCGCCAGCATTCTCGAGAATGCCGCCCATGAGGATCTGCGCGCCCGCGGCCGACAGCGCCTCGACGATCGCGAGGCCGATACCGGTTTCGCCCCCGGTGATGACCGCATTCTTTCCCGATAGGTTCGTCATGCCTTCAACCCTCCGGCATTGTTGCTGGGCACGGCCCGCCGGACCGCACCGCTTTGTTCACGAAGCTCGTCAAAACGTCGAAGGACGGCCGTAACGCGCCCGCACTCCGGCGAACTCGGCACCATTGCGCTGCTGCGGCTTCTGGTAGTAGCCACTACGGCTGATATTGTAGAGCCCCTGCTTCTTCAGATCAGCCAGCGATTCCGCCATCTTCAGCGAGAAGGTGTTGGTATTGAGGATGGTCAGGTCGCGCGGCGCCTTGGTATCGATGAGCCATTTCTCCATGCTGGCCGCGATGATGGTGCAACCGAGGATCACCGCCTCGGCCCCCTTGTCCTCCATCGCCTTGCGGCTCTTGGCCAGGGCATCGCGCGCCACGCCCTCGGTGTCGCGGATCATGTCAGTGACCCACCAATTGATGCAGGTGACATCGCGGCATTGCGTACCGCCGTAGAGCCTCACCAGGTCGCGCAGATAGGGAACCGCCTTGTGATGGTCGGTGACCAATACGTAATCGTGCCCGTAATAGGGCGCCATCATCATCGTGGCCTCGAGCGGGCCGATCACCGGAATATCCACCAGTTCGCGCGCCACGCGCACGCCGGGATCGTAGCAGCAGCCGACAATGACCGCGTCGAAGCCATCCTTCTCCGCCCGCATCACGTCTTCGAACACGATCATCTCAACAATGTGCTTGTTGTAGTAATAGTCGATATTCTCCGGGCAGTTCCGGGTATTCGTGACCACCAGCTCCGTGTCCGGGCGCGCATAGGGCAGCAGCGTTTCCGCGATAAGGTCGTTATAGACCGGCGTTCCGAACGGATTGATGAAGTTGATCCTGACACCCATCGATTTCCTCCCCATCATCAGGCGCGCGCGTGCCCGGCTAGTACTGACTGGTCTGCATTTTTGACCAAGTAGTCAGTATGACGCATGGCGGGGCGCCGCGCAATTGCAATCCGCACTTTACGGCATCGGGCTCGAGCCGTCCGAAACGGCCCCGCAACAGACTTGCGTCGGCGCGCGCAGCAATGATACTGACTAACTGGTCTATTTTTCCGTCTTACCAGTTAAAGTCAAGGCAGGAATCTGCAGCATGCTCCAATCGGTCAATGCGCCAAGCGCATCCTTTCCCGGCATTTCACAGGGCGTGATCATCGGCGGCGGCCGTCTGCTGGTGCTTTCGGGACATGTGCCGGTCGATGCCGACGGCAATCTGGTGCCCGGCGATTTCGAAGCGCAACTTGCCGCCGTGTTCGAGAATATCGGCCGCACGTTGGCGGCGGCGGGGGTTGGGTTCGAGGCGGTCGCCCGCTTCACCGTCTATGTAACCGATTATGACCCGTCGATGCTGTCGGTGCTGAGGCAGGTGCGCAGCCGCTTCATCTCCGCCGCGACGCCGCCGGCCAGCGCGCTGGTCGCGGTTGCGGCACTCTATGATCCGCGCGTGCGGGTCGAGATCGATGGCCTGGCCGTGGTGCCATAGGGCAGTCGGGGGTTCTCCGGATGTCGACATTTGATGCAATCATCATCGGCGCAGGGCATAACGGTCTGGTCTGCGCCACCTATCTCGCCAAGGCCGGATTGAAGGTCGCGGCGCTGGAGCGGCGCGACGTGGTCGGCGGCCCGGTGGTAACGGAAGAGGTCTGGCCCGGTTATCACATATCCGTCGCCGCCTTCTGGATGTCGCTGCTGCAGCCCAAGATCATGATGGATCTGGATCTCCGACAGCACGGCATTGAGGTGCTCACCACGCCGGCCGGGTTCCAGCCCTTCGCCGACGGCAGCAGCCTGATCTTCTGGCCGGATATTCAGCGCATGGCAGACGAGATCCGAAAGTTCTCCGCCGCCGACGCCGAGGCCTACCCGCGCTTCATCGCCCATATGGAAGGATTGATGCCGTATCTGCGGCGGCTGCTTTTCGAGATTCCGGTAGACCCGACCACGGGCCGGCTGGCCGACATCGGCCGCGCGCTCTCTCTTGTCTGGCGCTTCCGCGATGTCGGCGCCCGGTTCTATGACATCTGGGACCTGTTGACGTTGAGCGCCTATGACTTCCTGCGCCGCTGGTTCGAGAGCGAAACCATGCTGACCGCCCTCGGCTGCTACGCCTCGGGCAGCGGCGGCAACATCAGCCCCAAGACGCCGGGCTCAGCCTATGTGCTAGCGCGCCCAATGCTGCGCGAACCCGGCACACCGGCGGGCCCCGGCGGACTGGTGAAAGGCGGCATGGGCGCCGTCACCCAAGCGATGCGGCGCGCCGCTGAAGCGGCCGGAGTCGTGATCCGTACGAAGGCCGAGGTTGCCCGCGTCATCATCGAGGAGGGCACAGCGCGCGGTGTGACGTTGCGCGACGGCGAGCGGATCGAGGCCAAAGTGGTGATCGCCAATGCCAACGCCCAGACGACGTTCCTGCGCCTGGTCGACAAGGCCCACCTGCCGACGGGGTTCATCAGCGCGGTGAAGCGCATCCGCACCGATTCCTCCTGCTTCAAGATCAATTTGGCGACGGACCAGTTGCCGCGCTGGTCCGCCTACGATGCGCGCGGGGTGGAGGCGCAGAATCCCGGCTCCATCACCATCGCGGAAAATCTGGACGAGTTGGAGGAGGCGTTCGAGGCGGCACGGCACGGCCGGATCGCCCCCCGCCCCTATCTGTGGATCCTCACCCCCAGCGCGTTCGACCCCACCGTCGCCCCGGCTGGCAAGCATGTGGTCAGCGTTTTCGGCGGCCACGTTCCCTATCGACTGCGCGACCGCGACTGGGACGACGCCGCCAGGGGGGAACTCTACGAGATCGTGATGCGGCAGATCTGCCGCTACGCGCCTGGCTTCGGTAACAGCGTCATCGCCAAGCAGATCCTGGTGCCGCAGGATCTCGAGCGGATGTTCGATCTGCCCGGCGGCCACGTGCATCACGGCGAACTCAGCATCGATCAGATCTTTTTCCGGCGGCCCGTCGCTCGTTGCGCCGACTATCGCTCGCCGGTTGCCAGGCTTTATCAATGCGGCGCTTCAACCCATCCCGGCGGCGGCGTCACCGGCGTTCCCGGTCACAACGCCGCTCGGATCGTGCTTCAAGACCTGAAGAAGGGTGTGTCGCCGGCTATCCTCGGATGGAGGGTGTAGCTCCCAGGCTAGTCTTTCGTCAGATAGCCGTTGGCGAGCAGTTTGGCGCAATAGTCGGCGATCTCTCCCGCCGAGAAGGCACCCTGTTCCTTGTACCAGACATAGAGCCAGTTGCACATGCCGAGCAGGCCGCTGACCGCGATGTGCTTCGGCATGCGCTGGAAGGCTCCAGCCTCCATGCCCGCCTCGTAGACCTCCTCGATCATGGCGTCGTATTGCCGCTTCTTCTTGGCGATCTCGCGCCGCTGCTGATCGGTAAGCTCGCTCTCCTCACGGAAATAGATAGCGGTCCATTCCCGTTTCTCCATGACATTGAGGGCATGCGTGCGAATGATCATGGCCATCGCTTCCGCCGGCGGAGCGTTGCGGGCCCGGATCACGGTAATGCCTTCGAAATAGCTGTCGTAAATGCGCAGGAAGATCTGCCAGAGAATCTCGTTCTTGCTCTTGAAGTAGTAGTAGACGACCGATTTCGTGTAATCGAGGCTGGAGCCAATGTCGTCGATCGTAACGGCGCGATAGCCCCGCTCGGCAAAGAGCTTCGCCGCAGCCGCCAGAATCTCATCCTGCACATATGCTTGTTTTCTGGCCTTCAACTCGGCGCGTGGAGAGGGCTTCAACGTGATCTCCGATTCATTGATGCTGACAATTTTTCACGACTTACAACCGACTGGCAAGTCAACCAATGCGACTCCCGAGTCTCATTCTATGCCAAAGGGATCGCCGGGACCACCTCGCCTCGATCGGCGGCGGCTCCGCCGGGTCTCAGGTATTGTAGGCACCGGCGACCCATTTCCGGGCGGAACGCCACCCTTGATCGAGGTTGGCGAACCGGTCGAGGCCAAGGCCGTCGATCGGAATCGAGCTCTTGCCATCGAGGACCAAGTCGCAGATCGCCTTGCCAAGGCTGGGGGCGAGGCCAAAACCGTGGCCCGAAGCCGTAGCGACGATCATTCCTTCGGGCGCTGCCAACCGGTCGATGATACAGGTCTGGTCGGGCGTGACCTCGACGATGCCGGCCCAACAGCGCAGCGCCTGGACGTTGGAGAGCGACGGGAATAGCTCCGCAAGGCGACGCGCCATGTTGCGAACGATCGGCGTATTGGGTTTGGCCGGCTCAGACGTGAGATCGACATCGATCCACTCATGCGGCCCGCCGTTGAAATGGATGTTTCCGCGGCGCGTCTGGCGCAGCGAGAGACCGTGCCCGACCATGGCCACGTCGAACAGCCGCGGTAGCGGCGCGGTCACCATCGCTTCCAGCCGCACCGGCGCAACCGGAATGTCGATGCCGACCATCCCGCCGATCAACCCGACCTGCGGCCCTGCGCAATTCACGATGCTGGGGGTGGAGATGCTGCCTTGCGGCGTTTCGACCGCCACCACCTTTCCACCCGCAACCTTGATCCCGATCGCCGGCCTGTTCTCGATGATCTGACCACCGCGGTCCCGAAAAGCCCAAGCGAAGGCTTGGCTGGTCCGCTGTGGGTTCGCGTGCCCGCCGCGCGTCGTATGCAGGCCGCCGATCGTCTGCTCGCCTAGACAAGGGGCGATCTCCCGCGCCGCCTCACCGTCGACGAGGCGAATGGGAATGCCAGCGGCCTGCCATTGCGGGCAGATGTCCTTGAGCTCGGTCCAGCGCTCCTGCTCGAGCGCGACCCAGAGCCGCCCACCGGGCAGCCATTCGGTCGGATAGCCGAGCTCGTTATCCAAGGTCATCCAGATTTCGTTGGCGGCAACGGCGAGCGGAGCCTCCAGCGGCTGCTCGCCCCGGAGACTCAGGAAACCGGTGGCCCGGCCGGAGGCCTCCCAAGCAACGCGGCCCTTTTCGAGAATGACGACCTTGGCCCCGGCCTTGGCGAGCCAGTAGCCGGACGCCAAGCCAAGCACGCCAGCGCCGATAATGACCACGTCAGCGCTTTCCACGGCCTGCCTTCCGAGAGATGACGCTGGCGCAATCGAGTTGGAGGAATCCATTCTGGAGGCCCATCACTCGGGCGCTCCTTCCGCGAGGGGGTGGAGCCAGATCGGCCAGGTCCGGCGCGTCTCGTCGGTTTCCTCTCCTGCCCACATGATGCTGAGCGGCAGCGGTCGCACCGGCACGCGATAGGAACCCGGAACGATCCTGGCCATGTCGATCCCCGTCGCGTCCGCCAGCAGCATGACGGTCTGATCCCGGCACCGCTTGCCCTGGCAATGGCCCATTCCCGCCCGGGTCAATCTCTTGATCAGGTCCTGGCTGGCCTGGCCGGCCGACGACAAGCCCGACACGCCGCCGCACACCCGCATGCTGCCGGCGCCCAGATATTTCGGCGGACTGATCTCAAGCAACTCGCGCCTGGTCACGTCCTCGCATTGGCAGACGACCACATCCATTCCGCCCACGGCCACCAACGAGCGCAACCACACCGACGCGGCCGACAACGCCGAACCGATCTCCCGCGGCGCGGATGCCGGGACGCCCTCCCCTTTCAGGAGCCCCTCGTGGACAGCGACGGCGCGCGCCGCACACCGCCCCTGCTCCGCCGCGATCTCCGGATCCAGATGCATCTTCTCGGACACGCCCGCCGCATCGCCGACGACATGAACGGAAGGCAGGGTCGTGCGTAGGCTGCCGCCCAGTTCCGGCACCCATCCGCCGCGTGCAGCGTCGAAAACGATGCGGCAGCCCGTCACCGACGGCAGTTCGACATTCGGCACGACGCCAAACGCCATGCAGACTGTGTCGCACGCGATCTCCTGCGCGCTGGCGCGCAGGGGGTTAAGCGACTGATCAACCGCGACGATCCGAATGGCGCGAACCTCCTGCTCACCCAGAGCCTGTTCAACCGTGTGGGCAAGGATGAAGGGAACGCCCGCGCGCGCCAGATCGGCGGCAAGCTCCGGGTGACCGCGAATCTCCGACGCGACCTCGACGATCGCGGCGACCTGCACGCCCTTCTCCAACGCAAGCCACGCGGTCCGCAGTGCGACATTGCCGGAACCGAGAATGACCATGCGGCTTCCCGATAAGGCCTGGTAGCGGCCGAGTAGCGCCGCCGCCCCATTCGCGCCGAGCACGCCGGGCAATTGCCAGCCGGGAAAGGACAGGACCAGATCTCGCGAGCCGGGCGCCAGGATCAGATGATCATACTCGATGAGCCAGGACCGCTCGCCATCGGCGACGCCCAGCTGGGAGGTCTTCAGGTTGACGTTGTTCGCGCCTGGCCTGAAGCTGCCCCAGGTGCATGTGCCGGTCAGGATCTCGGTACCGGCCTCGAGGCATTCAAGGAGCAGATCATTGGCGCCCAACACCCGTTCACCGATGACGCTGGGATCGTCCAGGACGGACGCGAGCCGGGCGCCGTAGAAATAAGGCGAATCGAGGCTCATCGCCTGCAGGCTCTGCGGGTGCTCGTCGATGAGGGTCACGCGAAGTCCAAGCTTGACCGCCTCCAATGCCGCGGAACACCCGGCCACTCCGCCACCCACGACCACCAATTGCTCGACCGCCATCGCCCGATTCCTTGCCCTACGCCTGATTCGCGCGCAGTTCCTTCACCCGCTCGACGAACGCCGGCACGATTTCCTTGGCATCGCCGATCACGCCAAATCTGGCCGCTCGAAAGATGCTGGCTTCGGGGTCTTTGTTGATCGCCACGATCGTCTTGGCGCCGGCGATGCCCGCCAGGTGATGCACGGCGCCGGAGATCCCGACCGCGATGTAAAGCTCCGGGCTGACCTTCTGGCCGCTGAAGCCCACTTGCCGCGATGACGGCACCCAGCCAAGTTCCACGACGGCCCGGGTGGCGCCGATCGCCGCGCCGAGCGCCGCCGCTGTCTCATCGATGAGGCGCCAGTTCTCGCGGCTGCCGATACCCAAACCGCCGGATACGACGACTCGCGCGCTGTTCAGGCGCGGACCAGCGTTCGCCTCGTCGACCACCTGTTCGAGCACCGTGACGCGCGGCTCCACATTCGGCACTGCGACCGGGCAGATCGGACAGGCGTCGGACGGCGCGATCGGCGCACAGGCGCCCGGGGACATGGTTGCGATCTGCAGCGGCCGATTGAAGGCATACTCGCCCTGCACGGCCCCACCGCAGACGGGCCTGGTGACCACAACGCGTTCGCCATCGTATACCAAGCGCGTACAGGCCGTGGCCATCGCCGCATTGAGCCGCGCCGCCAACGCGGGCACCCATTCGGACGTTTCCGCCGTCTGCGGGAGCAAGACCACGGCTGGTTCGCATTTCCGGATGATGGCTTCGGCGGCGGCGATGTGAAGATCGGCGACGTATGGAACGTGCCGCGCGTTGTCCGCGACGAACAGCTCTGCCACACCTGCCACTGCGAGAAGCTGGGCCGCGGAAGCACAATCGCTGCCGATCAGACCGCCGAACAGCGTCACGCCCATTGCACGCGCCAGTCCCTGCCCGGCGGCGGCGACCTCCAGCGATGCGCCGAGCAATTTGCCCTCGGCAATCGCGCCGAATACGAGAACGCCGGACATCAGATCATTCCTTCCTGGTGCAACTTGTCCGCCAGCGCCTTGCCGGCCGCGCGGGCAGAATCAGCCGCGATCAACTCGGCACGCGTTTCGGACGGCGGCTCGATATATAGGCGACGCAGGATCAGAGCCGGCTGCGGCTCGTCCATTCCAAGGTCGGCAAGGCCCCAGGTGGGAATCTCGGCTTTCTTGGCCAGCATGACGCCCTTCAAGGAAGCAGGACGAGGTTTGTTGATCTCGTTCGAGATGCCAAACAACGCCGGCAGGGACGCTCGCACACGCTGGCGGCCACCGTCGGTGATGCGGTCCACGATCACCGAGCCGGCGTCGATGCTGTGGATATGCTTCACCGGCGACACGACCGGGAAGCCCAATTCCTCCGCCAGCAAGAACGGCACCTGGCCCGCATCGGTATCGGACGCCTGACGCCCGCAGAGGATGAGGTCGACGGGCGGGACCTTTCTGATTGCGGCGCTCAGCAGCTTCGCGATCACGTGACTGTCTCCATTAAGGCCGATCGGTCCGGAGATATGCACGCCCCTATCTGCGCCCATGCCGATGGCGCGACGAAGGCAGTTCCTGGTCGAATCGTCGCCCACACTGAGGACGGTCACAGTACTCCCGTATTTCTCCTTGAGTTTGAGCGCCTCTTCGACCGCGTTGGCGTCGTAGCCGTTTATGATCTGGCTCATGCCGGCCGGCAGTTCCAGCGTCTTCCCATCTTTGCCGATTTTCAGATGAGCCGGCGGCGTATTGGGATCATAGACCTGCTTCAGCGTGACGACGATATGCATGGGTGGGTCCCCGTGGGCGTATTCGGTGGGCGCGTTCTCTCATCCAGGGCAACCGGCATCGCAGCCGGAAACGGATAGCTGCGACTTGTCTCTGCTATCTTGCCCCCGAACCCCAGCCACCGGCCTGCAGGTCCGCGTCCAGGTCGTGCCGCGGACGGTCATAATCCACCGCCTCGTCCGGGACGGTCCGGATGCGCACTTTGGCCTGAAGCTCCTCGGAGATATGCGCGATGACGCCCGGCATGCTGGAGAGCATGGCGATGCCGGTCATTTCCGCTGGCGTGAAGCCCATCTGCGCCAAGATGGCCGCCATCATGCCGACCTCATTGATGACGATCTCCGGCTTCCCCCCTTTGATCGTGAATGCGCGGTGCAGGGCCTCGTACCAGTCGCAGAGCGGACCCCAGACTCCCTCGGCCTTCGCGATCTCCTTTAGCTTCTGCGCTCTGGGATCAGTAAAGCGGAAGTTGGGATGGCCGAATCCGGGTACGCGGCGACCCGCCGCGCGCACTTTGTCGATCGCGGCTCCAGCCGCCACGCTGTCGGGTGTGCCATAACGACTGGCCTCTGCAAAGGTCCCGGCGATGAAGCGGCCGGCATCATCGGGCGCCAAGGTATATTCGCCGACCGACAGGATGGCGGTCGCCACACCCGCGCTCATGGATGGATTGGCGGAAACACAATAGCGCGCTGCCACCGTGCCAGGCTTCTTCAGCGCATAGTCGAGAACCGAGCAGAGGATCGCATCCATCATCCGGGCTTCGCCGGGCGTGGGGAGCTTGCCGCGGATTAAAAGAAACGCTGTGGCAGAGAAAGGCAGGCGCCCAATAAGTTCGCCGAGACTGTATCCTCTTATGAACACGTCCGCTGCCTCGACGTCGCTGACCGAGGTGCGCCAGTATTGTTGTCCGCTCATCGTCCGTTCCAATTCTCCAACAATTCACTGTTGCCCAACCTCAAACCCGGCACTTAGTTTTCACTCTAGCATGAAAAAACCGGTGAGTATATAAAAACGACTACATAGTCAATATTGAGCGAAATGGCGTCTTTGGACAGCAATCTCGAGGGGCCGGCGGACCGTGGAACCCCGCGGCAGGATCACATCGCCTGGACGGAAGGAAAGTAAATGACCGCAACGCCGCAGCTCGAGACGTATCGTGGCGTGGTCTATCCAGCCCAATGCGATGCGATGGGACACATGAATGTGCAACACTACATTGCGGCCTTCGACCAGGCGATGTGGCACATGATGCACGAGCTTGGCTACCGGACGCCCGCGGATTCGGGCGTCGGTTACGGTTGGGCGGATGTCCGGCACGTCGTCGATTTTCGCACCGAGCTGCGCCCGGGCGATCTCTACAAGGTGAGTAGCGGAGTCAGGAAGATCGGCGGCACTTCGCTCATCACCTTACACCGCCTGTTCAAGCTGCGGACTGGTGAGTTGGCGGCCGAATGTGACATGACGTCGGTCTATTTCGATCTCGCGGCGCGGGCCAGTTGTCCGCTGCCCCAAGCCGTGCGGGACGCCGCGCGCGCATGTCTCCAGGCGGCTTCCTAGCGTGGACATCGCGGGCGCTATTCAGCGAAACCCTTGCGGCACTTTGCTGCGATGCAAGCACTGATCAAATAGTCTAAATTAGTGACCTTACAGTATGCGTCGGTATACCACCGCCGCGAATGACGGAGTTGATAGGGAATGATGCGCACCGCTGTCACCGAGATGTTCGGTATTGATCTGCCGATCTTCGCGTTCTCTCACTGCCGCGATGTCGTCGTCGAAGCCTCGCGGGCCGGCGGCATGGGCGTGCTGGGTGCGGCCTGGATGACTCCAGACGAGCTGGAAGTGTCGCTGAAATGGATCGACGAGCATGTCGAAGGCAAGCCTTACGGCGTCGACGTCGTCTTCCCAGGCACGTTTGCCGCGCTTGAGGATGAACGCGATCCCGATCTGATCCTGCCGCAAGAGCACCGAAATTTCGTGCGCGGCCTGATCGACCAGGCCGACATTCCACCGCTCCCCGCCGATGACGCCAAGGCCTTCGTCCGGGAGCACGCTGACAAGATGAAGATGACGCCGCGCGACAGCGAGCGATCGCTGCAGATCGCGCTACAGCACCCGGTCAAGTTCGTTGTCGGCGCCATGGGCGTTCCGCCCAAGCATGTGATCGACGCGGTCCATGCCCGCGGCATCAAGGTTGGCGCCCTGGTGGGATCGGTGAATCACGCGATCAAGCAGCGCGCCGCGGGCATCGATGTCCTCATCGCGCAGGGTAGCGAGGCCGGCGGCCATGTCGGCAACGTCTCGTCGCTGGTGCTGTGGCCCCAACTCGTCGATGCGGTGGCGCCGATGCCCGTGCTTGCTGCCGGTGGCATCGGGCGCGGCCGACAGTTCGCCGCGGCCATGGCTCTCGGTGTCGCCGGGATCTGGTGCGGCTCCATCTGGCTGGGCTCGCGGGAAAGCGAACTCAGTCCCGACATGAAAGAGCAACTGTTCAAGGCCGCGTCCGAAGACGCCGTTGTCAGCCGCGCCCTGACTGGAAAGCCGTGCCGGATCCTGCGCAGCGAATACACCGACGCCTGGGAGAGGAGCGATGCGCCGACGCCCCTCACCTTCCCGCTGCAATCGATCCTGGCTGGTGAGCCGCTGCGCCGCGCGGAACGGGCGCGGCGCTTAGACTATTGGACCTATGCGGTCGGTCAGATTG
>Ga0184637_10000564_pt1 | contig 27504 bp, 28 predicted proteins | sample PLM3_127_b2_FD_133143 | JGI IMG/M metagenome (GOLD analysis project Ga0184637, IMG submission 133143) | Groundwater sediment microbial communities from an aquifer in East River, Colorado, USA - PLM3_127_b2 | ecosystem: Environmental > Terrestrial > Soil > Riparian zone | place: USA: East River... | reverse complement strand
GAACTTCGACCCGGAGTAGTGGCGGGAGGGCCCGGGCGGCTGCGTTCGCGGCGGGCTCTCCACCCAGATCCGTCCGCCGTGCGCCTCGGCGATCCGGCGCGCGACGGGGAGCCCGAGCCCCGAGCCCGGCGCACGCGCCTCCTCGCCGGAGCGGACCGCCGCGTGGTGGAGCGGCTCGAAGATGCGCTCGAGCTCGCCGCCGCGGATGCCGGGGCCCTGGTCGTAGACGGTGTAGCGGAGCTTGCCGGGCTCGCGCGCGACCTCCACCAGCACCTCGCCCCCGTGCGGCGAGAACTTCACCGCGTTCCCGACGATGTTCGCGAGCGCCTGGCGCAGCTTGCGCGGGTCGGCCAGCACCGGCTCGCCGCCGGCGTGCACGACGACCACGTTCAGCCGCGCGTCCTTGATGGCCGTGCGCTGCTCGGCGACCACGTCGTCCGCGAGCGCGTCGGGATTGACCGGGCCGCCGAGGATCGTCGCCTGGCCGGCCTGCAGGCTCGCGAAGTCGGAGAGGTTGTCCACGATGCGCGCGAGCCGCGTGACGGACTGGACCATCGCGTCCACGATCCGCTTCTGCTGCGGCGCGAGGGCGCCGAGCTTCTCGGCCTGCAGGATGCGCAGGTAGCCCGCGAGCGGCGTGAGCGGGGTCGACAGCTCGTGCGAGAGGTTGTGCATGAAGGTGGTGCGGAGCCGGTCGACCTCGACGAGCTTCGCGCTCGCGCGCCGCTCGCCCGAGAGCGCCGACTCGAGGTGCGTCGCCATCGACCCCGACAGCGCGCGGAGCTGCAGCCGCTGCCCCTCCTCCGGCAGGGTCTCGCGCTTGCCGGCGAGGTAGGCGCGCAGCTCCTCGCCGAGGTGATCGTCGTAGCGCGGCTCGAGGAAGCCGTCCGCGCCGGCGGCGAGCGCCGCGTCGTGCTCCGCCGGCTCGCCCACCGCCACGAACGGCACCGCCGCGAGCGCCTTCTCGCCCTTGAGCCGCGCCACGAGCTCGGTCCCCTCGATGTCGCCGAGGTGCGTGCCGGCGACGATGAGGTCCGGCGGGAGCGTCAGCGCTCGCTCGATGCCCTCGAGGCCGCTCGCGCTCGTGTCGACCGCGAACCCCTCCGCCTCGAGCAGGGACCTGACCCGCGCGCGGAGCGCCTCGTTGGGCTCGATGCAGAGTACGCGCTGCGCCATGGCACCGCCCTCGCCCCGAATTATAAGGGCCGCGCGCGCCCGGCCCACCAAAGGCGGAGGACCTCCGCGAGCCGTTCGGGGTCGTTCTCGCGCGGATCGGCGAGGACCCGGTCGAGCAGCACGCGCAGGGCCTCGCCCACGTGCGGGCCGGGGCCGGCGCCGAGCAGCTGCATCACCGCGCGTCCGTCCAGCGCGAGCGCGTCGGCGGTGAGCGGCGGCGCCTCTCGCAGGACGTCGGCGGCGAGCGCTTGCAGATTTTGCGCCTCGACGGAGCGCCGAGCGCGCTGGCGCGGCGGCAGGGCGCGGGCGTCGCCCTCCGCGAGCGCGAGCAGCGCGCCGGCGCGCGCCGGCCCGGCGGCCGCGAGCCAGCGCCGGACCCGCTCGGGCGTCGAGGGCAGCGCGTCCGCCCCGGCGGCGAGGCGGCAGGCGTGGGCGCGCACGAGCGCGGCCGCCTCGACGGCGAGGCGGCGCGAGAGGCGCAGCGCGAGGAGGAGCTCCTCCACCTCGTCCGCGCGGAGGGCGTGCAGGAGTCCCGCGAGCCGCAGCTCCGGCGAGGGCGGGACCCGCGCGACGGTCCGCGCCGCGTGGCGGAGCTCGGCGACCGGCCGCGCGGCGAGCGCGGGGAGGATCACCTCGAGGAGCCCGGTCGCACGCGCGAGCGCGAGCCCGCGGGTCGCGTCGGGAGCGACGAGGAGCCTCACGAGCTCGTCGGCGACCCGCTCCCGCGAGACCTTGCGGACGACGTCGAGCGCCCCCGGGATGGCTCGGCGGGTGGCCGCCTCGAGCCGGTAGCCGAGCTGCGCGGCGAAGCGGACCGCCCGCAGCGCGCGGAGGCCGTCCTCGCCGAACCGGGCGGCGGGGTCGCCCACCGCCCGCACGCGGCGCGCGGCGAGGTCGGCCCGGCCGCCGAACGGGTCGCGGAAGTCGCCGCCCAGCGGATCGTAGGCGAGCGCGTTCATGGTGAAGTCGCGCCGCGCGAGGTCGGCCTCGAGGTCGGCGTGGAAGGTGACCGACTCCGGCCGGCGTCCGTCCGCGTAGGCCCCCTCGCCCCGGAACGTGGTCACCTCGAAGGAGTGGCCGCCGAGCAGCACCGTGACCGTGCCATGGGCCTCACCGGTGGGGACGACCTTGCGGAAGAGCGCCTTCACCTCGGCGGGCGTGGCGGGCGTCGCGACGTCGTAGTCGTCCGCGGTGCGCTGGCGCGCGAGCAGCAGATCGCGCACCGCGCCGCCGACGAGCCACGAGCGATGGCCCGCCTCACCGAGCGTGCGGAGCAGCTCGAGGAGCGGCGGCGGGAAGGTCGCGCGCGCGAGGGCCTCGGGGACGCGGACGCGCATGGCGGGGTCGCCTCAGTGCCGCGCTCCGAGGTCCTCCTGGGCGCGGTCGAGGAGCCGGAAGTAGAGGCGGATGAGGGCGAGCCGCGCGCGCGGCGAGAGGTCGTCCACGGCCCCGCGCGCCGTCTCGAGGGGCGACTCGCAGATCGCGACGAGGGCGTCGCCCACGGCGTTCGCGTCGGCGTGCGTGACCGGGTGGTCCCCCGAGCGGAACGCCTCGCGGATCTGGTCGGGCTCGAACAGCGGGTGGTGACCGCGCAGCCCCTCCGCGAGGCGCAGCGAGAGGCGGCCGGGGGCGAGGTTCTCGAGCTTTTCCATCGGCGGGCCTCCGGCGGCGACGGGCGGACCCTAGCACGGCGCGCTCCGGGGCGGGCCCGCGATCAGCGCCGCCTGACCGCCCTGAACACCACGCCCCCGATAGCGGCCGCCACGAGCGGCAGCGCGAGGGGGAGCACCGCCTGGACGCGCCGCTCCCACACGTCCACGCGGTCGGCGAGGAAGAGCAGGGTCCAGTGGCGCAGCACGTGGTCGGGGTACCGGTACGCCCGCTCGCGCACGCGCCCCGAGAGCCCGCGTGGCGGCTGGGCGGTGCCGAAGACCGGCGGCATGCGCTCGCGGTGCTGGCGGTGCTGGAAGACCTTCACGGTGCTCCGCATCGGCTCCGGCGGGTAGAGCGCGTTCGGCCAGCGCTCGGGCTTGCGCTCCTTGGGGACGCCCGGCCGGTTCGCGGGATCCTGGTCCACGCCGGGGGTACGGGTGCCGAGCTCCATGGCGTGCTCCCTCAGTGAAGGGTGGCGTGGGGGAGGAGCACGGCCTTGATGCAGCCGTCCTCCTTCTCTGCGAACGTGTGGTAGGCGTGCGGCGCGCGCTCGAGGGGATAGCGGTGCGTGATGAGCGTCTTCGCGTCGATCCGACCGGCACGGACGTGCTCGAGCAGGTGGGGCATGTACCGTTTCACGCTGCACTGCCCGGTGCGGATGGTCTGGCACTTGTTCATCGCGGTGCCGAAGTCGACGAGGTTGAAGGGCGGCCCGTAGACGCCCACCACCGAGATCGTGCCGCCCTTGCGCGTCGCGTGGAAGCACCAGTTGAGCGCCGCGGCCGAGCCCGCGACCGTCTTCGCGTAGATGCCCACCGCGCGCTGCATGGGGGACGCCGCGGCCTCGAGGCCGACCGCGTCGACGCAGGCGTCGGCGCCGCGCCCCTCGGTCAGGTCCTTCACCGCCTCGATGACGTCCACCTCGCGGAAGTCGAGCGTCTCCGCCCCCGCCCAGCGGCGCGCGAACTCGAGCCGGTAGCCCACCTGGTCCACCGCGACGACGCGGCCGGCCCCGAGGAGCCAGGCCGACTTCATCGCGTAGAGCCCGACGGGCCCCGCGCCGAAGACCACCACCGTCTCGCCACCCTTCAGGTCGCACATCTCCGCGCCCATGTAGCCGGTGGGCAGGGCGTCGGTGAGGGCGATGACGTCCTCGTCGGTCATGTCGTCCGGCACCCGCTCGGGCCCGACCGCCGCGAACGGCACGCGGACGTACTCCGCCTGGCCGCCGTCGTAGCCGCCGGTCGTGTGCGAGTAGCCGAACACGCCGGCCGCGAGGTCGGAGCTCGGGTTCGTGCTCTCGCAGCACGCGGTGAGGCCGCGCTCGCAGAAGAAGCAGCCGCCGCAGGAGATGTTGAACGGGACCATCAGCCGGTCGCCCTTCTGCAGCCCGCGCGCGTCGCGCCCCACCTCCTCCACCACCCCCACGATCTCGTGGCCGAAGGTGGTGCCCACCCGCGTGTCGGGGACGAGCCCGTGCAGCAGGTGGAGGTCCGAGCCGCAGATCGCCGCGCAGGTTACCTTCAGGATCGCGTCCTGCGCGTGCTCGATGCGCGGATCGGCCTTGTCGGTGACCTGCACCTTGTTCGGTCCCTGGTAGCTGAGCGCCCTCATGCGCTGCACGGTGGGCATGGCCCGCCGCGGGCGCGACGCGGGCGAGCGGGCGTCGGTCCCCCCGGGCGGCGCGGCGGGCCGCGATCCCGCCCCCGGGTCGCCTAGAATCCCGCCATGCGGATCCTCCACACGATGCTGCGGGTCGGCGACCTCGAGCGCTCGCTGGCGTTCTACACGGACGTCCTCGGGATGCGGCTCCTGCGCCGTCAGGACTACCCCGACGGCCGCTTCACGCTCGCCTTCGTCGGCTTCGGGCCCGAAAGCGACGAGGCGGCGATCGAGCTGACGCACAACTGGGACACGAAGGCCTACGAGCTCGGCACGGGCTTCGGCCACGTCGCGCTCGAGGTGCCCGACGCGTACCGCGCCTGCGAGGAGGTGAAGCGGCGGGGCGGCAAGGTCGTGCGCGAGGCCGGACCGATGAAGCACGGGAAGACGGTGATCGCCTTCCTGGAGGACCCGGACGGCTACCGGATCGAGCTCATCCAGCGGGCGAGCTGAGCGGGGCGCTTCCGTCGCGCCGCCACCAGCCGGGGTTCCCTCGGCGGGTGGAACGCTGGAGCCCGCGCCGGACGCCTGCTAGTCAGGGCGCATGTTCATCGGACACTTCGCCGCCGGGCTCGCCGCGAAGCGGCTCGCCCCGCGCACCTCGCTCGGCACGCTGCTCGCCGCCGCCCAGCTCCTCGACCTCGTCTGGCCCGCGCTCGTGCTCGCCGGCGTCGAGCGGGTGCGGATCGCGCCCGGCGACACCGCGTTCACCCCGCTCGCCTTCGAGCACTATCCGTGGACCCACTCGCTCCTCATGGTCGCCGCCTGGGCGCTGGCGTTCGCGCTCGCCTACCGGGCGCGGACCGGGTACGGCCGCGGCGCGGCGGTGGTGGGGGGGCTCGTGCTCTCGCACTGGGTGCTCGACCTCGTGGTGCACCGCCCCGACCTCCCGCTCGCGCCGGGCGCGCCGGTGGTCGGGTTCGGGCTCTGGAACTCCGTCGCGGGGACGCTGGCCGTAGAGGGCGCCCTCTTCGCCGCCGGCGTGCTCGTGTACGCGACGGGGACACGTGCCCGGAACCGCACGGGCGCCGTCGCGCTGTGGGCGCTCGTCGCCTTCCTCGTGGTGGTCTACGCGGCGAACGCGACGAGCCCGCCGCCGCCCGGCGCGGAGGCGGTCGGCGCCGCGGGACTGCTCATGTGGCTCTTCGTGCCCTGGGGCGCCTGGATCGACCGGAACCGCGCGGCGCGAGAGCGCGACCCCGCGCTCCCCGCCGAGCCGCGCGCCGCCTGACCCGCCTCACCGTCCGGAGGGCGTCGCGGCCGGCGGTGCCCCGGAGCGCGCATCCCGACGCGCCGGGGTGCGACCGGAGCCGGCCGATGGAGCGGCTCAGCCGCCCCCGCTCGTCGCCGCGATCGCCAGGGCGCGGCAGCGCTGGAGGTCCCAGCTCCCGGCGAGCGCGTCCATCGCGGCGCAGCCGTCGCCGTCCGGCGCCGCCTCCCCGGCGAGCTCGCGGGCGAGCGCGTCCGCGAGCGCGATCCGCTCGGCGTCGCGCGACCCGCGCCCGTCCGCGACGACCGCGTGGTGGAACGCCACGGGCTCGACCACGTCGTGCGGGAGGTCCCAGAGCCCGAGCAGGTAGGCCCCGATCCCGGCGTGGTCCGCCCCGAGCGCCGCGCGCTCGGCGGCGGCGCGCGCGGCGCCGCCCCGCGCCGGCTCGATCGCGGCGGGCGCGCGGCTGAGCAGGACGAGCTTGCCGGCGTCGTGCAGCAGCCCGGCGGCGAAGGCCGCCTCCCCGGCCGCCCCGCCGGGCGCGAGCGCCCGCGCGATGCGGGCGGTGAGGAGCGCGTGGCGCTCGAGCGCGTCCAGCCCCGCGTCGCTCCCGAAGCTGCGGAACACCTCGACCGAGAGCGAAAGGTGGCGGACGGTGTTGAGGCCGAGGCAGCGCAGCGCGGCCTCGATGCTCGAGACCCGCTGGGCGAGCCCGAGGTACGCGGAGTTCGCGAGCTGCAGCGCCCGACTCGACAGCCCGACGTCCTGCTCGACGATGGCCGCGAGCGCGCGGATCTCGACGTCCGGGTCGCCGAGCGCGGCGCTGAGCGCGCGGTAGGCGGCCGGCGCCGACGGCAAGGTCCCGAGGCCGCCGACCAGGGCCCTCACCTGTGGATCGCCCAGGACCGCCTGGAGGACCAGGGCCCGCTCCACCACCGCGCGCAGCGACTCCGGCTCGCACGGCTTCACCAGGTACTGGTGGGCGATCGCGCTGGCGCTCATCACCACCGGGAGGTCCGCCTGGCCGGACAGGACGACCCGCGCCACGGAGGGATGCCGGTCGCGCACCGCCTCGAGCAGCGCGAGCCCGTCCATCCCAGGCATCCGCATGTCCGTGACGATGACGTCGAACGTGCCGGCCTCGAGCGCCGCGAGCGCCGCCTCGCCGCCCAGGGCGAAGCTCATGCGCCACCGCGCCCGCTCGCACCGCAGGACGCTCCGCAGGCCGTCGAGGATGTCCTGCTCGTCGTCCACGAAGAGGATGCTGTTCACGCGCGGTGCGTCTCCGGGACGGGAGGATCGACGGGCAGCCGGATGACGAACGTGGTGCCCTCGCCGACCTTCGAGGTGAAGGTGAGGTGACCGTGGTGCTGGGCCACGATGTTGCGCGCGATGGCGAGCCCCTGCCCGGTGCCGCGCCCCACCTCCTTGGTCGTGAAGAACGGGTCGAAGATCTTGGCGCCGAGCTCCGGCGGGATGCCGCAGCCGGTGTCCGAGATGGACACCAGCACCTCGCCCTCCTCGGAGCGCGTCGCGACGCGGATGACCCCGCGGCGGCCGGTCTGCTTCGTCACGTCCTCGATGGCGTGCGCGGCGTTCACCACCACGTTGAGGAAGACCTGGTTGAGGTCGCCCGCGAAGCAGGTGACCGGCGGCAGCTCGCCGAACTCGGTCTGGACGTCGGCCACGTACTTGTACTCGTTGCGCGCCACCTCGAGCGTCGCCGCCAGCGCACGGTTGAGGTCGGCCGACGCCATCTCGCGCTGCGCGGGGTGCGCGAACTCCTTCATCGCCCGGACGATCGACGCCACCCGCTTCACGCCCTCGAGCGTGCGCGCGACGGTCCGCGGCGTCTGCTCGAGCACGTACTCGATGTCGAGCTCCTCGACGAGGCGCTCCACCTCGGCCCGGTGCGCCTCGGTGGCGCCCGGCGCCTCGCGGCAGCGCGCCAGCAGCGCCGACAGCGCGCCGAACGCCTCGCCGAGGAAGTGCGTGTTGTCGCCGATGTACTGGATGGGCGTGTTGATCTCGTGCGCGATGCCGGCCGCGAGCCGACCCACCGCCTCGAGCTTCTGCGCCTGCTGCAGGTCCTCCTGCGCGAGCCGCAGGGCGGTGACGTCCATGAACACCCCGACCGCGCCGTCGATCCGCCCGTCCGGCGTCCGGAGGACGCTCCCCGAGACGACCACCCGCGCCTCGGAGCCGTCGCGCAGCGCGATGCGTGACTCCCGCTGGAGCCGGTCGCCCCGCTGGAGCGACCCCAGGTCGGCCAGCGCGATGTCCCGCAGGTTCTCCGGCACGACCTCCGGGAACGGGCGCCCCTGCGCCTCCTCGGCGGAGACGCCGAACATCTCGGCGGCCCGGGCGTTCATGAACTCGGTCCGCCCCTCGACGTCGACGATCCAGATCCCGTTGTTGGAGGTCTCGAGGATGCGGCGCAGGCGCTCCTGGCTCGCGCGCAGCGCCGCCTCGGCCCGCTTGCGCTGCGTGACGTCCCGGTTCACCGAGACGTAGCCGATGACCGCTCCGTCCGGGCCGCGGAGCGCGACCGCGGTCGCGGCGATGTCGAACCACTCGCCCTTGCGGCTGTGCCGGCGCACGTCCAGCCTGACCCGGCCCGCGCTGGCGACGCGCGCGACCATCTCCTCGGTCGAGGACCCATCTGCGTACTCGGTCGGGACGAGCTCGAAGAACGTCTTCCCGAGCGCCTCCTCGCGCGACCACCCGAAGAGCCGCTCGGCGGCGCCGTTCCAGGCGTTGATGGCATGGGCCGGGTCGAAGCCCACCACCGCCTCGTGCAGGTTGTCGAGGAGCATGGCCTGGTACTCGGTCGCGGCGCGGGCCGCCTGCTCCTCCGTGAGGTCGCGGACGATGCTCTGGAGCACCACCCCGTCGCCGAGGGGGATGCTGCGGCTGCTCACCTCGGCCGGGAAGGTCGAGCCGTCGCGGCGGCGGTGAACGGTCCGGAAGCGCAGGCCCTCGCCGCCGATCGCCCGCCGCAGCTGCGTCTCCACCTCGCCCACCGTGGCGGCGCCGCGGAGCTCCCGGATGTTCATGCGCAGCAGCTCCTGCTGCGAGTAGCCATAGGCCTGCACCGCCCGGTCGTTGGCCTGGAGGATCGCGCCGTCCGCCGCGACGAGCAGCAGGATGTCGTTCACCTGGCTCCGGATCGCCTCCAGCCGGGAGGAGAGCGCCTCGCGCTCCTCCTCGCTGCGCGCGCGCTCCCGGTCGCGCAGGGCGAGCACGCGGCGAGCCTGCGTCTCGCGCCGCCGCATCCGGAGGTGGAGGACGGTGCCCATGGCCGCGTAAAGGGTCGAGCAGGCGAAGGCGGCGCCCCAGAAGGCGAGCTCCGCCGGAGCCATCCCCTGCACGGCGGCGCCGCCCAGCCCGAGCGCGGCCGCGCACACGCCGGCCAGCACCACCGCGACGAGGTCGTCCGGGACCGCGATCGTGAGGACGATGGGCAGGACGCCGAGGAAGGCGAAGAGCGGGCCGGCCGCTCCCCCCGTCCCGAACACCAGGGCGCCGAAGCAGGCGACCACGCCGACGGCGAGCAGCCGCACCAGCCGGCGGACGCGCCGCGGCGGCATCGGCCGGCCGAGGGCGACGGGGACCCCGAGGAGCAGGATCGTGAGGACGATCCGCCCGCCCAGCACCAGGCCGCCCCGCGGCCAGGGCGTCGCGAGGTCGAGGCCGAGGAACACGACGTTCAGGATCCCGACCACGAACACGAAGGCTCGCCGCTCGCGCGCGGTCGCCTCGGGCGCGGCGTCGTCCACCGGCCCGGCGGTACCCCGCGCTGCAGCGTCGCGCTCGATCATGGCGTCACTCCTCGAGGACTGCGCACGCGATCACTCTGGGTCGAGGCGCAGCGCGCGCCGCGGTGGCGCATCGGCCGGGTGCGGGCGCTCCCGCTCGAACCGCGCGAGGAGCTCCGGGTCCGTGCGGACGAGCGACAGGAGCCGCCGGTTCTCCCGCTCGAGCTCGGCCTTCTCGCAGGCGAGGTGCAGCGCCACGAGGAGCTCGGTCCGGTCGCACGGCTTCAGGAGGAAGCGGTAGAGCTCGCCCTCGTTGATCGCCCGGATGGCGCTGACGGTGTCCGCGTGCCCCGTCAGCATGATGCGCACGGTGTCGGGCTGGCGGTCCCGCACGATGGCGAGGAACTCGAGGCCGCTCATGCCCGGCATGAGGTGGTCCGAGATCACGATGTCGACGGTCTTCTGGCGCAGCACGTCGAACGCCGCCTCGGGACCGCACGCGGTCTCGACCGCGTAGTCGGAGCGCCACAGGGCGCGCCGGATGCCATCGAGAACGTCCTGCTCGTCATCCACCACGAGGACCGTCGCGCGCATTCGGTCGAGCCTCCACCCACGCCGTCGTCTGGACGGGCACGAAGCACCCGCCGTGCCGACCCGGAGACCTCGCGTTCCGGGCGTCGCCGCGGGGTTTCCCTGCGCTCAGGGTGCGGGAGACGTCGGACCCTCCGCACGCGCGGCGGCGCTGCCCGGCGCCGGAACCCCCACGGGCGCCGCAGCCGGCGGGCGCGGCGGGGTCACGCGTCCGGACGGCACGCCCCGTGCTCGGTCGAGTCGAGGCCGGGCACCGCGCCGCCTCGAATGGGCGAGGTGACGGCCCCGGAGCGCCGCTGCCATGAGCCTCGACGAACGACCTCGCGTCCTTTGCGTCGATGACGAGCCGAGCGTGCTCGAGTCGCTCTCGCTGCACCTGCGGCGCCGCTACCACGTGGACACCGCGGAGAGCGGCGCCGCCGCGCTCGCGCTCCTGCGCCGCGGCGACGCGTCGACGGCGGTGATCGTCTCGGACATGCGGATGCCCAGGATGGACGGGGTCGCGTTCCTGGGCGAGGCCAGGCGAGTCGCGCCGCTGGCGGTCCGGGTCCTCCTCACCGGACACGCCGACCTCGACTCCGCGGTCGCCGCCGTGAACGAGGGCCAGCTCTTCCGCTTCCTGACGAAGCCGTGCCCGCCCCCCGCCTTCGTCGCCACGGTGGACGCCGCCGCCGCGCAGCACCGGCTCGTGATCGCGGAGCGCGTCCTCCTGGAGGAGACGCTCCGCGGCAGCGTCAAGACGCTCACCGACCTGCTCGCGCTCACGAGCCCGCTCGCCTTCGGGCGGGCGACCCGGCTCCGGCGCCGCGTGAGCGAGGCCGCCACGCGGCTCGAGCTGGCGGAGCCGTGGCAGGTGGAGATGGCGGCCATGCTGAGCCAGCTCGGCGCCGTCACGCTGCCCCACGAGACGCTCGAGCGCGTCTACTACGGCCTCGACCTCACGCCGCCGGAGCGGGAGCAGGTGGCGCGCCTCCCGGCGGTCGCCGAGCAGCTCCTCGCGAGCATCCCCCGGCTGGAGACCGTGCGGGCCATCATCGCCCGGGCCGCGCGGCGCGAGCGGCTCGAGGAGGATCCCGCGCCGGTGGAGCTGGCGGTTCACGTGGCCGCCCAGCTCCTCGCTGCGGCCGCCCACCTCGACGCGCTCGAGGCCCGCGGCCACGCCGCGTGGCAGTCGCGCGAGCTCCTCCGCGCGAGGGACCCGCGCTGCGCGCCGGAGATCCTGGACGCGCTCTGCGCAGGCCCGGCGCAGGGTGACGGATCGAGCGAGCTGCGCGAGCTGCCCATCGACGGGCTCCAGGTCGGGATGGTGCTCGCCGAGGACGTGAAGCTGCCGAGCGGCGTGCTCCTCGTCGCGCGCGGCTTCGAGGTGACGCCCGCGCTGATCGAGCGCATCCGCGGCTTCCGTGCGGTGGTGAAGGCGCCGGTGCGCGTGACGGTCGCGCGCGCCACGACCGCCGCCGGCGCGGGCGCCGCCCGAGCCCGGCAGGCCTGAACCCGGGTCCTGTGCGCCCCGACGAGGCGCCTCGCTCGGATCGCCCTCGCCGGCGGTGTGATCTATCCGACCTGCGGGCGCCCCCTCCCACATGCACGGGTGCGCTGCGTGACGGGCGGGGCTCGAGCCCCGCCCCCGCGGCAAAGCGCGCCGGCCGCATAAGTGCCGACTCCGATCGAGCGTGGTATGCAGGATGAACTGACGGTCTGCACGTCGGATCGCTGACCTCTTCCGGATCCGGCCTGCACGGAGGGCCGATGACACCCATGACGCCGCCGGGCGAAGCGGAGGGTCCCCACGGGCCCACCCGGAACACTGCGCTGCTGACGATGATCCAGCTGAGCGGCGCGAACGGCTACTCGGGGGCGGTGGCCGTCTCCGACGAGCAGGACGAGGGGACGCTCTACTTCTCGGGCGGCCAGATCGTCCACGCGGTCGCGGGGCGCGAGACCGGCGAGAGCGCGCTCCGGCGCATCCTGAGCTGGCCGAGGAGCGAGTACGTCCTCGACCCCGACGCGACCTCCCCCGGCTTGACCATCACCCGCGGCCTCGAGGTGCTCCTCGCCGACGCGCGCGGCCAGAAGGAGCCCCGGCGCGAGCTCACCGGCTCCCACCCGCGCCCCGCGCCCGCCGGCGAGCCGGCCGGTGGAGCGCGCCGCATCGGGCTCGCCGCGATCGCCGACCAGGCGCGATCGATCCCGGGCGTCGAGTGCGCCGTCCTGCACGATCGGGGCGGCGTCCCGGTGGGTCCCGGACCGCTGGCGCCGATCGAGGAGGAGGCGCTCCTCGTCGGCCGGCTCGCGAAGGGCCTCGGCGACATCCTGAACGCCGGCCCGCTCGTCCTCGGCGTGGTCCACGGGTCGCTGCGGAACGTGCTGCTCCTCACCAGCAAGGAGATCCAGCTCACCATCCTCGTCAAGGCAGGGAGCCTTGCCGACGCCGCGCAGGCGCAGATCCGGAAGCTGCTGAGCGCGCAGCCGTGAGCGAACGTCCACGGGCGGGGGCCAAGACATGCAAGCGATGCTGAAGGAGCTCAAGGCAATTCCCGGGCTGGCGGGCAGCATGCTCTGCGACCGCGAGGGTCGCGTGCTGGCCGAGGACTTCCCGGCCGACTGCGGCGGCGCGGCGCTGCTCGACGCGGCGAAGACGCTCGCCCGCGGCTGCCGGGAGCTGCGATCGGTGGCCGGCGACGTGGCGCTGCTCGAGCTGCACCACGCCAGGCGCCGGCTCCTGGCACGACCCGCCGGCGACGGGCTGATCCTGCTCCTCTGCGAGAAGGACGCGAAGCACAGGCAGCTCCTCGCCGCGGCGGCCCAGGTGATCGATCGCCACGGCGCGGCCGCCGCCGCGCCGACCCCACCGGCGCGAAGGGGCGCCGCTCCCGCGGAGCCGCCGCCCCTGACGGACGACCCCTTCCTCGTCGCCCAGGCCGGCCAGGGCGCCTCCGGCCAGTCGAGCGCGCCGATCGCGTTCGATCCGCCCGCCCGGGCGTCCACGCCGGCCCCGGCGGCTCCGTGGGCTCCGGCGGCGCCCTCGAGCGGCGCAGGTCGCGCCGGCTCGCCCTGGATGTCACCGAAGGTCATCGTCCCGGCGGCCGCGGCCGCGCTCGTCGCGCTGGGGGCGATCGTGTGGTCCGCCCTGCGGCCGTCGGACGAGCCGTCCCCGGCCCGCCCCTCGGCGGCCGCAGCGGCTGTCGGCGGAGCGAAGGTCATCCTGCGCATCGGCGGGGCTAAGTCCTTCGCCGCGGAGCTCGCCCCCGCGCTCGCCGAGGCCTACCTGACCTCGCTGCGCCTCGAGGACGTCCGGATCGAGAAGAACGCCACCGGGGTCTCCCGGGTGACCGGCAAGGAGGGCGACCAGCTCCTCGCCGTCACGGTGGAGGGCATGCCCACGCCGCAGGGCTTCGACGACCTGGCGAGCGGCAAGCTCGACGTGGCGATGGCGGGCCGGCGCATCCTGCCCGCCTGGCAGCAGAAGCTGACCTCCTTCGGGACGATGACGGCCCCAGGGTACGAGCACGTGGTCGCGCTCTCCGGCATCGCCGCGATCGTGCACCCCTCGAACGCCCTCCCGCAGCTGAACCGGCGGCAGCTCGCCGACGTCTTCAGCGGCGCCATCACCGACTGGTCGCAGGTGGGCGGCAAGGCGGGGCCCATCCGAGTTCACGCCGGCGACGAGCAGATGGGGCTCACCGACCTGTTCAAGACCCTCGTGCTCGGGAAGGCCGCCTACGCCGCGAACGCCGAGCGGCTGCCGACGCTCAAGGGAATCAACGAGGCGGTCGCGCTCGATCCGCAGGGGATCGGGTACGTGACCCTCCCGTTCGTCCGCGGGACGCGGGCGCTGCCCATCGCCGAAGGGGACGAGCCGGCCCTCATCCCCACGGCCTTCACGCTGGCGTCGGAGGACTACTTCCTCACGCACCGCGTCTACTTCTACACGGTCCCGCGGGTCGAGAACCCTCACCTGCTGAACTTCGTGCAGTTCGCCCTCGGCGCCGAGGGGCAAGCGGTGGTGAAGAAGAGCGGCCTCGTCGAGCTCTCGGTCCAGACCATCCAGCTGGAGCTGCCCGCCTGGGCGCCGGCCGGCTACCGGCGGCTCGTGGAGGGCTCGCGCCGGCTCACGAGCACCTTCCGCTTCGAGGTCGACTCCGCCGACTTCGACACGCGCGCGCTCGTGGACCTCGAGCGGGTGACCGCCCACCTCGTCGAGAACCGGCTGACCGGCGCCTCGGTGAAGGTGCTGGGGTTCACCGACTCGCAGGGGAAGCGGGAGCACAACATGGAGCTCTCGCGCTCCCGCGCGGAGCTGGTCGCGAAGGCGTTCGCGCAGCGCGGGATCACGGGCGTCTCGGTCTCCGGCTTCGGCCCCGCGATGCCGGTGGCCTCCAACGAGACCGCCGACGGGCGGCAGCGGAACCGGCGCGTCGAGGTCTGGATCGAGCGGCGCTAGGCGGTCAGCGGACCTCCTCGGGGTGGCCGGCAGGGCCGGCCCCGCCGCTCAGCGCCGGTTCCCGAGCAGCCGGAGCAGCGACAGGAAGAGGTTGATGAAGTCGAGGTAGAGGGAGAGCGCGCCCCGCACCGGCAGGGCGGCCGCGCCGCCGCCGGCGCGCGCGAGCGCCCGGAGCTTCTGGGTGTCGTAGGCGGTGAGTCCCGTGAACACCACGACGCCCATGCAGGAGACCACCCAGGACAGCATCGACGAGCGCAGGAAGAGGTTCACGAGGCTCGCGATGACCACGCCGATGAGCCCCATGAACAGGAAGCTCCCCCAGCTCGTGAGGTCGCGCCGCGTCACCGTGCCGTAGACGCTCATGACCGCGAACGTCCCGGCGGTGGAGACGAACGCCAGGGTGACCGACGCGCCCGTGTAGGCGAGCAGGACGGCGGCGAGCGTCGCGCCGTTGAGCGCCGAGTAGAGCGCGAAGAGCCCGCCCGCCGCAGCGGCGGACAGCCGGTTGACCGCCGCGGAGATGGCGATGACCAGCCCGAGCTCCGCGATGATGAGCCCGAAGAAGACGGCGCGGCTCCCGAAGACCACCTGGCGCAGCGCCGGGGTGCTCGCGACGACGTACGCGACCAGCGCGGTGAGGGCGAGGCCGCCGGTCATCCAGCCGTAGACGGCGGACATGAAGCGGCGCTCGACGTCGGAGGCGGCGCCGCGGACGAGCACGGCCTCGCGGGCGGGGAAGCGGGCGGGGGAGTCGAAGGGCATGGACGGAAGTCTAACCCCGGAGCGCCGCGCGGGCGCGCCTCATCGGAAGAGCGCGAGGGCCTTCACCTCCGGAGCAACGGCCGCGCGTGGCGAGGCCCGCGTCGAGCGCCGCCTCGACCACCTCGGGGAGGAGGGCCGAGCTCGCTGGCGGGGGGGTGGCGCCGCCGGCCGGCAGCCGGTACTCGTGCCGGATGGACCTCCCCAGCCTCTCCGAGCTCGAAGCCGCCGCGAAGGTCGTCTACGCGGCGATGCCGCCGACCCCGCAGTACGCCTGGCCGCTCCTCGACGCCCGGTGCGGGGCGCGGGTGATCGTGAAGCACGAGAACCACGCGCCGGTCGGCGCGTTCAAGCTGCGCGGCGGGCTCGTGTACCTCGACCTCCTCGTCCGGGCGCACCCGGAGGTGCGCGGGGTCGTCGGCGCGACACGCGGGAATCACGGACAGGCGATCGCCTTCGCGGCCCGGCGGCACGGGCTGCGGGCCGTCGTGGTCGTGCCGCACGGCAACGACCCCGAGAAGAACCAGGCCATGCGCGCCCTCGGCGCCGAGCTCGTCGAGCACGGCCAGGACTTCCAGGACGCGCTCGAGCACGCGAGCCGCCTCGCCGCCGACGAGCGCCTGTGGCGCCTCCCCTCCTTCCATCCCTGGCTCGTGCAGGGTGTGGCCACCTACGCCCTGGAGCTCCTCCGCGCCGCCCCCGAGCTCGAGCGCCTGTACGTGCCGATCGGCCTCGGATCGGGCATCTGCGGGGTGCTGGCGGCGCGCGCGGCCCTCGGGCGGAGCGTCGAGGTCGTGGGCGTCACCTCGGCGGGCGCCCCCGCCTACGCTCGCAGCTTCGAGAGCGGCCGACCGGAGGCGCACCCGGTGACGACCGCGATCGCGGACGGGGTGGCCGTCCGCACGCCGGACCCCGACGCGCTCGCCCTGATCCGCGCAGGGGTGGCGCGGATCGTCGAGGTCTCGGACGCCGAGGTCGAGGCTGCGATGGCCGCGATCTTCACGGACACCCACAACGTCGCCGAGGGCGCCGGGGCGGCCGGCCTCGCGGCGATCCTCCGCGAGCGCGACGTCAACCGCGGGCGAACGGTCGGGTTCGTCCTCACCGGCGCGAACGTCGACGCCGCGAGGTTCGCCGCGGTGCTCCGGCGCGGCGGCGGCGGCGCGGGGCCGGGCGGGGCGAGCTGAAGGGCTACCCCTTCCACGTACGGCCAGATCTGGATGACCCCGGCGTGGCTCGAGCACGCGACCAACGGTTTAGGAAACGAGAAGGCAGCCCCTGAGCCCCAGCGGTTTCCTGCTATTCCGGACGTTTAGCCGGACCCATCGGACCCGATTCGCCCCGGGGGTGGTGGAGGAGTGGTGGACGAACCGTACCTCTCGTGAAGTGGTGGACGACGTCGGCGGCACCGTCTTGTTTAGCGCTGGGGCGTGCGCTTCTGAGGCTTACTCTCGGTCATGGTGAACCCATCCTTCGCCAACTGCTCGAGGGCCCGCACCTTGGCGCGCATGACGGCCTTCCGCTTCGGCTCCTTCTCACAACTCCTTAGGAGCCCCGACAGCACCGACACCATGATGAGGAAGAAGTCGCGGTCGCTGCCAGGGTACCAATCTGAGGGGGTGCTCGCTCGCAGAGCGCGCAGGTGCTTCTGCACTTTCGGGTTCGCCCAAGTCGCGTCGAGTACGTGGTGCGCGAAGTGGTTCCGGATAGCTCCGATGTGCTTGAAGTCTGCTCGAAGAGGGTCCTCAAGCGACCCGAGAGCGTGGGCCAACTGGTACTTCGCCCCGTAGCTCGACAGCACCCCGTTCGGCGGCTCGAAGTGCTCGTCCACATCTACGTCGTCCGCGAGCCAAGTCCTCAGCGTGTCTTCAAGGCATGCGTCCAAGTACGCGCCGCCAAGCACCACCGCGGCCCGGTCGGACTCGCCCCGGAACAGGTTCAGGAACTCGTTGAAGTCGTCGCGCCCAGGGATGGCCGGCATGGGAGGATCGCGCGCCCGAAAACCTATGCCTTCGCCGGCGGCATCGTCGCGGGCGGCGCGTCCGCCGGAGTCGCGGTGGCGTGCAACGGCGCCGGCGTGGTCTCGTCGTCGGGGCCGTCCTCGTCGACCTCCTCCGTAACGACGGCCCCGGTGGTCGCATCTGTCCTCTGGACCTTGCGGCGGCGCTTCCGCTTCTTGCGGATGCCCAGGTCGCCAGCCTCCGCAAGCGCCTCCTTCGACAACACGTCGCGCACCGCTTTGAAGACGTCCTCCATGTCGAGGCGCGCGGGCGCGTCGCGGTTCAGTTCCCGTCGAACGACAGCGAGCACGTCCTCGTGGAAGAGCACGCGCACGACGGACGATGGGCTCAGCGCCTTCTTGTGCGACCAGAACTCCTCGACCTCATCCTTCTTCATGGACGCACGCGAGAGGACCCCGAGCTTGCTCCAGAGCGCGTCCGGGTCGGACTCGAGCTCCGTGAGGAGGTTCGCCTCGAAGGCAAGGTCGTGCGTGATGCCCTCACCCTCGTTGAAGTTCAGGTGGTAGAGCCGCCACTCGATGCCGTTCGTGAGGACTACCCACCGGAGTCCGGCGCGCGAGGCGTAGTTCTCGGCCTGCTCGATGTGCTTGTCCGCGAGCCCCTTGAGCCCGGCCGCCTTCACCTCGACGAGCACCTTGACGCCGCCGTCCACCTTGAGCGCCACGTCGCAGTAGCGGTCCTTGATGGCCAGCTCCTTCGAAATCTCGCCCTTCAGGCTGTCGTACCCGAGCACCTCCTCGAAGAACTTCACGAGGTACATCACGGTGTCGGACTCGTTCGCCTGCCGGTCGCGCGCGTCCTTGAAGGCGGACGCGAAGCGGCGAAGCTGGAAGAGCACGTCCCTGGGAACGCTCATCGTCTCCCCCTTTAACGGTCCGCGGAGAGTATCACGCGGGGGCGGACCTTCAGCGCGACGAAGAGTCGAGCGACGGCCTGCCGCGGACGCGGCCGCCAGACGAAAGGAGCGGCAGCATCGCAGCCAGTAGCGCGATGCCGCACACGCCCAAGCCGCGCACTCGGCGTTGACCCACGTCACGCGGTGGTGTCCGGCCGCGCAGTAGCGTGTCCTTCGGGGGAGTTTCTCATGAACGTCGAGGTCTTGGCGGTCCTGGCCGTCGCGTTTTCGGCGGCCACCGTCGCCGCCATCGTGTTCGCGGTTCGGGCCAAGCGGCTGCGGGCGGGGGTAGCTGACGCTGAGGCCCGCCTCGCCGAGGCCGAAGCCCGCGTGACCGAACGGGACTCGCGCATCGCCGCGGGTGAAGTCCACATCTTCGAATCCGAGGCCCGCCTCGCCGCTCTCTCCAAGTACGAAACAATCCTCGACGCGGAGGCGCATGCCGCTCGCCTTGTCGTGGAGGCGGACGGGCGCGCTGCCCAGGTCGTGGGCCACGCCGAGGAACAGGCCAGGCACATCGTGGAGGCCGCCGATGCTGACGCTGCGCGTGCTGGTGCGGAAGCACGGGCGCGGGCCGACGAGCTTCTTGCGCAGGCCGCCGGGGTGCGGGCGCAGGCCGACGTCGAGGCCGACGAGGTGCGAAGGGCTGCGAAGGCGAAGTTGGAGGCGGCGGCCCAGCGCGCCGAGGAGGCTCGTTCCGAGGCGAGCGCAATCCTTGACCACGCCCGCGCCAGGGCCGCGGAAGTAGGCGGCGAGGCGCTGGAGGCGAAGAAGCACGCCGACAAGTACGCGAAGACCGCCGAGGCGATGAAGAACGTCATCGAGGGTTACGGCGACCGCTACCTCATCCCAACCTTCAGCGTGCTCGATGCGCTCGCCGACGAGTATGGGTTCGCCGAGGCAGGGCAGAAACTCAAGGCCGCACGCGAGCGCACGCGTTGGATGGTCGAGACCGGACGCGCCGCGTCTTGCGACTACGTCGAGGAACGGAGGAAGAACACCGCCATCGATTTCGTCGTGGACGCGTTCAACGGCAAGATCGACACCATCCTGGCCGGCGTGAAACGCGACAACTACGGCACCCTGGAGCAGAAAGTCAGGGACGCGTTGGCGCTGGTGAACGCGAACGGCGAGGCGTTCCGCAACGCGCGCATCAACGACGACTACCTCGACGCGAGACTTCAGGAGCTTCGGTGGGCCGTCGCTGTCTACGAACTACGCGAGAAGGACAAGGAGGAGCAGCGCCAACTTCGCGAGCGCATCCGCGAGGAGGAGAAGGCCAGGAAGGAGTACGACCGCGCAATGAAGGAGGCGGCGAAGGAGGAGGAAACTCTCCTGAAGATGCGCGCCAAGGTACAAGCCGAATTCGACAAGGCCAGCGACGAGCAGAAGGCAAAGTGGGAAAAGCAGCTCGAAGAGGTCAACGAGCGCCTTCGCGTTGCCGAGGAGAAGAACCAACGCGCCCTGTCGATGGCCCAGCAGACGAAGGCGGGGCACGTCTACGTCATCTCGAACGAAGGGTCGTTCGGCGAGGCAGTGCTGAAGATTGGCCTCACCCGACGCCTGGAGCCACTCGACCGCATCCGCGAGCTAGGCGACGCGAGCGTCCCCTTCGAGTTTGACGTGCACGCCCTCATCAGAAGCGACGACGCTCCGACGCTTGAGCGTGAGCTTCACAAGAAGTTCATTGAGGGCCAGGTGAATAAAGTGAACCCGCGCAAGGAGTTCTTCCGGGTCAGGGTCGACGAGGTCCGCGCAGAAGTGGAACGCATGGGCCTTGCGGCGACGTGGACCCTTGCCGCAGCAGCCCGCGAGTACCGCGAGACGCTCGCCGTCGAGCGGGCCATGAAGGAGAAGAAGTTCGACATGAAGGAATGGTCGGAGAAGCAGGTGCAGGAACACGACGCCGCAATGACGAAGAGTGTGGCGGCAGAAGCGGAGCCCGCGTAGAGACGTGACGCTCGCGCGCCATCCACGGGAGCGCCGTGGTCGCTTCTGGTGATTCGAGAGCCGTACTGACCGGGAGAGGGGAGAATGAAGGCCATCGTCGCCGCAAGCATTTTCGTGCTGGGGATCGGCTGCACGCCCGTGTTGGTGCATCAAGGAGTTCACACGCTGGCGCGAGGGTCATACGACGTCGCGGAGCGGCGGGCCGTGTGGGGGCGCGCGCTCGTGATGTTCCAGGAGACGAATGCAATCATTTCGTACGCGAACATCGACTCGGGCGTGCTCGCATCGGAGGTTCAGCCGGAATGGGTCTCCTGCGACTCCATTACGGCCACATGCGATGCGCGTGTCGGCGTGCAGTTCACGTTGGGCGAGGACGGAAAGGCTCTGCTTGGATTCCGGCGTGGGCTCCTAGGCCAGGTGTATTACGGGAAGAAGCTCATGAGCCCGGCTAGCGTTCAGAAGTTGAAGGCTGACGCAGACGCAGCTCTGGCGTTCATCGTTGGGCCGAATGGTTCAGTGCAGCCCCGGGCGCAGCCCGAACCCGCAACGCGTGACCGGGCGAGCAGCGGGCTTCCGAAGGGGGCGAAGTGCTCACAGGACGCGCAGTGCAAGACCGGCCTCGCGTGCGTTGCCGGATTCTGCGCGAACTAGCGCTCTCCAGCTGCAATTCGTCCCCTGGGGGGCTGCCCGGACTCTGCCGTGGCCCCGGCGCTACGAAGAGTGAGACTGCCGCGGCGCGGCCATCGTCGCCATGGACCGCCTGGAGGAACCGCAGCTCGAATTCGAGGTCTTGTCGAACCGCGGGGACCACCTGACCGTGCAGCTCGTGCGCGGCGTGCTCGACGACCCGACGGCCATCCTCTACGTGGAGCGGTGGGGCGAGTTCGAGCTGGTGCGGGTGGTGGCCGGCTGCCCGCGGGCGGGCGCGAGTGCTATTCACGCTCAGGGCGTGGCCGGCGACGTCGCTGAAGCGCCCCGGTGGGTGACAGGCTAGGATTCGAGTGGGGGGCTACGACGATGTCCGAACGATGGCGCCCGCTCTCCGTAAGGAAGGCCGGGAAGGAGAAGGAACACGACGCACTCGTCGATGGCGTACCGCCTTGGCTGGCGAAGCCGCTGTGGGACTGGGTCGTCGCTAACTTCCTCCTCATCACCGACGACTTCCGCGGGAACCCTGTGAATGGCGAGCTGCTCAAGCTTGTGCAGCTCCATCTTCGGGTGGCGCTAGATTGGAGTTCGGCGGACAAGTGGGCGCTCGAGTCCCTTCAGCGGCAGTGCCTAGAGGATGGCGGCCTATTCTTGTCCCTCATCGACCTCGCTCTACACGGTGTTGGGAACCGCGAAGACCACAAGAACGAGGTGGCGTTTCTTGAGGCGATGCTGGAGAAGGGCGGTTCGGCCTGGTCCGTTGCGCCCGACCGAAGAGCGCTGACGGAACGCGTTGCTCCGGCCGCTGCTGAAGCAGCACGCGCTGCGATGGAGGGCCGCGATCGCGCTTCCTCCCACCTTGGGGAGGCCTGGCGCCACGCGCACGGGCGCAACCCGCATCCAGGGACCGCGTACCGGGAAGCCGTGCGGGCCATCGAGGCGGCCGCCCGCCCGGTCATCGCGCCGAACGATGCGACCGCCACGCTCGGCAAGATGATTGGCGAGCTGCGAGGGAAGCCGCAGCTCTTCGAGACGGTGTTCGCGGACATCACGGTCTCCCCGCTCGATGTCGTGCGCTCGATGATGGCGCTCGTCTGGACGAACCAGCTCGACCGTCACGGCACCGACGACGAGAGCGTCCCGCTGCACGTCTCCCAGGAGCAGGCCGACGCGGCGGTGCAGGCCGCGGTGACGCTCGTGCAATGGTTACGGCGCGGCGTCGTGCGGCGTGTGAAGTAGAGCGCTCCCTACGGCACGACGAGGCGACAGCGCCCGAACGCGATGCCGCCCCGGCCGTTGTTCTCGACGAAGGCCAGGCCCGAGAAGAGCTGAACGTCGAACTGCGAGCGGAAGACGTAGTACTTTTTCACCTTCGGCACGTCGTCGAAGACCACCTTGTCGACCTCGTATCGATCGCAGGTGACCTTCTGCTTGCTCGCGACGAACGAGCAGCGGGAGAGCGCCGCCGCGCCGCCGACCTCCTCGATGCGGACCGAGAACTGGCCTGCCTCGAGCTGCGCCGGCGTGTAGACGCGCTCGGCGTCGAACTTCTTCTCGACCTTGCACTCGTACTCGACAGCGAACGCGAGCGCGGGAGCGAGGACTGCGAGAGCCAGCACCGGGGTCATGCGCATCGCGTCTCCGACGAACCTCTAGAACTTGCAGGCCGGAACGTTCCACTCGCTGTAAATGTCCCCGTCACGCGGCGAGATGAAGACGAGGGCCATCTCACCCGCCGTGTTGCCGTGGTGCGAGATGATAGCGCAGCGGTGTCGTCCCCCGAACTTCAACCACGTGTTTCGCCCTCGCGGCGCCGACCGTACGACGAAGGCGTTGTCGTCTGGGTTTCCTGGGTCGAGGACGAGCGAGAGCTTGATGCCCTCGAACTCGTACTCGCATTCCGTCACGGTTCCCCTCGTGACGTGGCACGCGAGGCTCTGGTTAATGCGGCGCGCCACCCTGTACTCGAACGACTCCTCGGAGCGGGCGGCGGTCGGCCCGAAGAAGACGAGCAGCGCAAGCCCGACCACCGGTCTCATCAGAAGCCCCTTGCGTGGACGCTATCACAGCGCGTTACGTCTAGCTCGTATCCACATTCAGTCATCAAGGCGCCCCAGCGGAACTCCTATGCCCCCCGAGGTCTGTGGCCGCGGCGACGCGAATCCCCGGGTAGGGGGGTCACCCCTGGCGCGCGTCCGCGCACAAGGGGGGGTCGACCTGCGCGTCGCGTGCACACGCGGGGCGAGGCGGCTGCGCACGCGAGGCGCCGAGCTTCCGCCCCGATGTGCCAGCGCGCGTGCCACATGGTGCGACGGCCGCCTCGGTGATCTACTCGCTGTTCCACGCCACCGAGGAGCAGCCGATGCGCGCAGCCATGTACTTGAGGGTGTCGAGCGACCGTCAGACGCTCGCGAACCAGCACCACGACGTCGAGCAACTCGTCCGCGCTCGCGGCTTCGAGGCGGTGCTCTACGAGGAGACCGAGAGCGCAGCGAAGGCACGGCCCGTGCTCGACCGCATGCTGGATGACGTGCGGCGCGGTCGCGTCCAGGCGGTCGGCGTATGGGCTCTGGACAGGCTCCACCGAAGCATGACGGGCGCCATCAACACGGTCCTCGAGTTGGACCGACTCGGCGCGCCGGTCTTCTCGGTGCGCGAGGGCTGGCTCGACACGAGCGGCCCCGTGCGCCCGCTTCCTCGACCAAGCGCAGGCTCTGCTCGACAAGGACTTCCACCCCTCGGCGGCGATGGTGCTGGTGGGTGGGGTGCTCGAAGACCGGATGCGGCAACTTTGCGCTGCACGTGGTCTCGCGCCGACGCAGGCCGCGCTCGCGGGCTACACCACCACCCTCTACAAGGCTGACGCCTTCGACAAACCGATGCTCCACGTCCTGAACAGCATCGGCGCCCTGCGGAACCAAGCGGCCCACGGCGGCGAGGATGCGGCGAAGGTGAAGCGCGAGGATGTCGAGGACGCGCTCGTGCGCGTGCGCCGGTTCCTGGCGGACCACCAGCCCTGATTACTGCTTCGGCGGCGTAACCGTCAGCGTGCCGAACGCGTTGGCGCGACCCGAGGCTGTCCCGTCGAGCGGGCAGCTCACCCCAACGCGCTCGCCCTCCGCGTCGTAGACCCAGTCGGCTCCAGGGCAACGCGCCACCATCTTCGTCATCATCAGGTCGGTCAGCCGGTCGTGCCTGGCCTGCGCCTGCGATGCACCGAGAGCCAAGCCAAGCCCCGCAGCCGCGTTGACAAAGGCGACCGCGCCCAGCCCGACGAAGACGCCGCGCCGGAGATTCCGGGCCGGCTTCCAGAAGACGAACAGGAACCCCGCAGCGACGAGGGCCAGGGACGTTAGCGAGAGCACGACAAGCAGGAAGGAGTCCACGCCGGCGCCCCCGCTCAATCGGGCCCGGGCTCGTCGGGCGGCAGACACACGTCGCCCGTCGGCGGGGGCGGCGGGCGCCCGGCGGGGTCGTGCAAGACGGCGACAACCCGGCCCGGCGGTTCCACCCTGCCGGTCGGCGTCGGCGGCGGAGCTGGAGCGAGGTAGAGCTGCGCCGCCTGGACGACCGCGTAGACGGTCCCCGCCTGCACCAGACCCTCGGCCATGTTCTTGCCGAGCCATGCGAGCGCGGGCTTGCCCCATTGGACCCACGTGGACGGCGGTACGTACAGGGCCTCGGACCGGAAGCCGTGGGCCATCCCGAGCGTCGCCTCGCCGCTAATCGGCTCCCCTCTCCCGATGCGCACCTCGACGGCGTCAGTCGCCGTTGCTGTGTCGCTGACCCCAAGCCCAAAGGGGCTCGAGGACGTGCCCTCGATGCGGGCGGCGAGCGCCACGAGCGTCGCCGCCACGGCGCGGCGAGTCTCCTCCGGCAGCGAGGCCAGCTCCTCGAGGGCCCGCTCCACCGTGACGCCCGGCGGCGCGCCGGTCAGCGCGAACGAGCCGGTCTTGGGCGAGACGGTCACCACCCCCCCAGCGCCGCAGGAAGGGCACGCTTCGCCGAACGCAAGGGCGGCGAGGCTCGCGTCGCAGCGGGGGCAGGTGGTCGTGCTCACGCACCCACGGTAGCACCCGACCCAACCGCGTGCGAAGTGCCTGCGGCCGCCGGCTTGGCCGACGACGCGCGTGCGCCCATCGATGGCATGCGACGCGGGACGCGAGGGCGTGGCGCCTGGGGGCCCGGACGCGCGGGGGGCGGCGCACGCGAGGGCGCCCCAAGGGCGTGGCCGGCGAGAAGGCGCGTAGACGGGCCAGCGCGCAGCTCGACGGAGTGACGACGCCGGACGGCGGCCGCCAGCGTGCTCACGAGCTGGGGGGGCGCGGGGGCGCGTCGGTGGCGGGCGCGGCTACCTTTGAGGGAGGGCCAGGCGCAGCCACAGTCTGTCGTCGACGCTGACAGCCCCATGACACCGGATTTGGCTGTACCCCAGCGCTTCGCACACCTTCTCCGTCTTCGAGCCGACCTGGACCGCATGCCTCGCGTTCGTGTGGCGCATCCACGCTGGGTTGAACTTCGGGATGCCCACGGAGACGCAGGTCGCCTGGACGGCGCGCACCTAGTGCCGCTCCGAGATGGAGCCTCGGGCCTCGCCCTTGCCCCGGTACGACCTGGCGCGGCCGTCGATCTCCGGCGTGTGTCCGTGTCGAAACCGCCGGAAGTGGTCGTGGGCGCTGCGGTCGCTGTGGGTGCGGGTCGAGAGGTCGTACCGGCCGCCGCCGAGCTGCTGGCGGATGCAGAAGGTCGCCCTGCCCTGCCGGCGCGAACGTCGACGCCGCGAGGTTCGCGGCGGCGCTCCGGCGCGCCGGCGGCGCGGCGCCCGGCGGGGCGGGCTGAAGGGCCACCCCACCACGTACAGCTCGAGCTCAGTGACCCCGGCGTGACTCGAACACGCGACCTACGGTTTAGGAAACCGTCGCTCTATCCGGCTGAGCTACGGGGCCGGCGAAACGGCGAGCGGTATACCATCGGCCGGCGAGGTCGGCCACAGGGCGCGCTCACCCGAGCCGCTTGCCGAAGCTGACCACCTCGTCCTGCGCGTAGCCGACCCTGCGCCAGAAGCCCTGCGCCGAGACGTTGCTCGAGAACACCTGGAGGTTCACCTTCGGGCAGCCGAGCGCGACCAGCGCTCGCTCGGCCTGCGCCACCAGCGCTCGCCCCGCACCGGCGCGGCGCGCCTCGGGGTGGACGCCAAGCGAGTAGATCCAGCCCCGGTGGCCGTCGTAACCCGCCATGATCGTCCCGACGACGCGGCCGTCCAGCTCGGCCAGCCAGAAGAGCCCGTCTCCGAAGGCGAGCTTCCGCTCCACGTTGGCGCGGGGGTCGCGGTGCGGGCGCGCGGGGTCGCCGTACTCCGGGAACACGACGCGCCAGAGCGCGACGAGGGCCTCGGCGTCGTGGACGGTGACGGGACGGACGATCATGGGTGCGCCCTCGACGGCTGGATCCGACGGATCGGGATCGGCATCTTAGCGAGCCCGCGTCGCCCGGCGAGCGGGGGAACGAGCCCTCCGGCCGGGCCGCGGTGCCCGTGAGCCGCGCGCGATATGGAGGCAGCCCCGGCCCCGCGAGGTCCAGCCCGGAGGAAACCGCGATGAAGCTTCACCTCCGAGACAGGAACCCCGACCTGGTGGACGCCTGGCGCCGCGAGCTCTCCGGCGTCGCGAACGTCGAGGTCTCGTGCGGCGACATCTTCGAGGTGGCCGCCGACGCCGTGGTGAGCCCCGCCAACAGCTTCGGGTTCATGGACGGCGGGATCGACCTCGTCTACAGCCGCCGGTTCGGCTGGGACCTGCAGGAGCGGCTGCAGGCGCTGCTCCGGGCGGAGCACGCGGGCGAGCTTCCCGTCGGCCAGGCCGTCATCGTCGAGACCCTCGCCTCGGACATCCCGTGGCTCGTCAGCGCGCCCACGATGCGCGTCCCGGCGGACATCTCCGGCACGGTGAACGCCTACCTCGCGCTCAGGGCCGCGCTGCTCGTGGTGCGCCGCCACGCCCTCGAGCCCCGCATCGAGACCGTCCTCTGCCCTGGCCTCGGGACCGCGGTCGGCCGGATGCCGCCGGCGCGCGCGGCGCGGCAGATGGCGCAGGCGTGGGCGGTGGTCGAGCTCGGCCAGACCCCGGCGCCGCGGCTCCTCGCCGAGGCGCACGACACGCACGCGTGGCTGCTGCGATAGAGCGCCAGGCCCTCGCGCGCGCGCGTAGGATGCAGAATGACCGCCGCCATGAACCGCACCCTCGGAGCCGCAGCCGCGGGATGGGGCATCCTCGGCGCCGTGGGCCTGCTCGTCGCCGCGATCCTCCGGCTCCAGGCCGTCGCGCTGGAGGCCTTCACCGCGGGTCCGCTCGGCGCGGGCGCCTGGAGCGGCGCGATCGCGACCTCGGCTCTCATCGGCTACTTCATGGGCCACCGCGGCCTCGCGCGCGGGTTCGCGCCGCGGGTCGTGTCCCGCGCGCTGCACCTCGCCCGCCATCCCCTGCCGCTCCACGCGGCCCTGGCGCCGCTCTACTGCGTCGGGCTCTTCCACGCGTCGCGGCGCCGCGTCGTCGCGAGCTGGGCGCTCGTCGCGTCGATGGTGGCGCTCGTCGCCGTCGTCCGGCTGCTGCCGCAGCCGATCCGCGGGTTCCTGGACGCGGGCGTCGTGATCGGGGCGGCGTGGGGCGCCGTCGCCGTGCTCGTGATCGCGTGGCGCGCCCTCGGCGGACGGCCCCCGTCGATGCCGGTGGAGCTCCCCG
>Ga0184637_10000563_pt1 | contig 27557 bp, 20 predicted proteins | sample PLM3_127_b2_FD_133143 | JGI IMG/M metagenome (GOLD analysis project Ga0184637, IMG submission 133143) | Groundwater sediment microbial communities from an aquifer in East River, Colorado, USA - PLM3_127_b2 | ecosystem: Environmental > Terrestrial > Soil > Riparian zone | place: USA: East River... | reverse complement strand
GTCGACATCGGCAGTGGTGCCCAGGCATTCGACGGCATCAATGTCATCGCTGGGCAGACCGATCTGCTGTGGAATGCCGCGTTGCGGTTCACTGCCCCCAACGCCGCTGCGCCGACATTGACCGTGCGCGCAAGAGCAACGCTTGCCGGCGGCGTGGGCCCGCTGATGCAGGTGCTGGTCGACGGCGCGTCCGTCGGCTCCGTCGAGGTCAAGACCACGAGCTTCACCGACTTCGTTTTCCCGTTGACTTCGGCCGTCAACCCGTCCGCGCGCATCGACATCGTGTTCGACAACGACGCCTTCATCGACGGCGCGGATCGCAACCTGTATGTCGAATCGATCAAGGTGAATGGCTCGACGCTGCTTCCGACTGCCCCCGGGGTGGTTGTCGACATCGGCAGTGGTGCCCAGGCATTCGACGGCATCAATGTCATCGCTGGGCAGACCGATCTGCTGTGGAATGCCGCGTTGCGGTTGATCGCCCCCGATGCCGGCGCACCGACACTGACCGTGCGTGCGCGAGCGTCGCTGGCTGCCGGCGTGGGCCCGTTGATGCAGGTGCTGATCGACGGCGTGTCCGCGGGCTTCATCGAAGTCAAGACCACGGTCTATGCGAACTTCGTCTTCACGCTGGCGGCCGCCGTCAGCCCGTCCTCGCGCATCGACATCGTCTTCGACAACGACACGGTGATCAACGGCGAGGACCGCAACCTCTACGTCGAGTCGATCACGGTCAACGGTTCCGTCGTGCTGCCCAGCGCCCCGGGCGCGGTGGTCGACATCGGCAGCGGTGCGCAGGCGTTCGATGGAGTCAACGTGCTCCCCGGACAGACAGACATCCTCTGGAACGCCGCCTTGCGACTGTTCGCGCCCTGAGCATCGTTGCCTGCAGCCGCCGGCGTGACAACGACGGTGCGCAATGACGTGTACCCACGTGCGCCGGCACCAGGGAGGTGCCGATCGCCGCACCACCTTACGTTTGCTGACCGATCTGCCCGCCCCCATACATCTTCCCCAGTGCGCTTGCGCTCCCAGTGCACCCTGAACCGTTACGCTCGCAGCCTCCGACATTGGAGACGGTGGCGGTGACGCAGTGAGAACGGGTTGCGAGGAGCGTGAGATGGCACGAGCATTCTTCAGGTGGATCGTCACTGGCCCCGCCGTGGCCTGTCTGGTGGCGTGCGGGGGCGGCGATGTGATCGACCCAACACCCACGTCGACCAGCGACGCGTCGCCAGTGTCCGGGACGCAGGCGCCGGTAGCGCCATCGACGGGCAGCACGTTGACGCCCTCGACGACCACGACCCCAGCGACGTCGACCCCGACACCGGCAACGGCAGCCACCACCGCTCCAACGCTTGCGGCCTCCAGCGACTCGGAGCGCAAGCTCACCGTATCGGCGAAGGCATCGCTGGCCGGCGGCGTCGGCCCGCTGATGCAGGTGCTCGTCGGCGGCGTTTCGGTGGGCACGGTCGAGGTAAAGGCCGCGAGCTTCACGGACTTCAGCTTCACGTTGCCCGTCTCGCTCGATCCGTCAGCGCGCATCGACGTCGTCTTCGCCAACGACGCCATGGTCGGCGGCAGCGACCGCAACCTGTATGTCCAGTCGGTCGTGACCAACGGGCGGGCCCTGCGGCCAACGGACGCGGGCGTGGTCGTCGACATGGGCAGCGGTGCCCAAGCGCACGACGGAACCAACGTCATCCCCGGGCAGACCGACATCCTTTGGAACGCGGCCTTGCGCTTCCCCGCTCTCGGCGGCACCGCGAGCCCCACGTCATCGAGCGGCGCGACCACGACAGCTCCGACCACGGCGACGACGACCCCGGCGACGACGACCCCGGCTACCACGGCACCCGCCAGCACGAGTGCAGCCACCACCGCCCCGGCCAGCACACCTGCGCCGACGACCACCACCCAGGCCCCCGCGAATGCCGTGGACATCACGGCCTTTGGTGCGGTGTGCAACGGAACATTCAACAACTCCACCGCCATTGCCAGTGCCATCGCCTCCGCAAAAAGCAAAGGTGTGGCGGTGTTCATTCCGGCAGGCGTGTGTGCCTACGGCGACGTGATCAGACTCGATGGCGTCAAGCTGCAAGGCACCGGCGACGCGTCGGTGCTTCACGCGCTGGACTGGAATCGCGAGGCGATCTTCATGTACGGCGACGGCGCCGAAGTTCGCCAGCTCAAGCTCACCGGCGTGAAGGCGCCGGCGCGCGAAGCCGCCTGGGAAAAGACGCGCATCACGCTGTTCGGTGCAAAGAACTTCGTCATCGACAGCGTGAGCATCGAAGGCTCGGCGGCAGCAGGCATTCAGACGGCGCAGGCGACGAACAACGGTCGCATCACCAACAACAAGATCAAGGACACGCTGGCCGACTCGATTCACATGACCGACCGGGCCAGCTACATCACGTTGGAAAACAACCGCATCGAGAATGCCGGTGATGACGGCATCGCCGTGGTCAGCTACCGGGAAAACGGAGGTCTCGTCGATCACATCACCGCTCGCAACAACACCATTGTCAACAACAAATGGGGGCGTCAGATGAGTGTGGTCGGCGGCAGCAATGTCCTCTATGAGAACAACCACCTCGAGAACAACCTCGGTCAGCGCGCATGCCTGTACATCGCGCAAGAGTCCTCCTACAGCACCTACGGAGCGCATGACGTCATGGCCAGGCAGAACACCCTCAAGAACTGCGGCGGCGCTTCCATCGGCCACGGCGCAGTGATGGTCTACAGCGACGGACAAGAGGCCAATACCAACATCTCGCTGATCCGCAACGACGTCCAACAAAACGGCCAAAGCGGCATCCGAATCTTCAGCGTCATGAACACCGGCATCACCGTCGACAGCAACCGCGTGCAGGGCGCCAACCCCGCGCTCGACATCACCTCCCCAGGCGTGCTCGTCGTCCCCTACGTCTCGGGCAGCGTCGGCGTTCTCCCCTGAGGCTTCCGTAGCCCGCATCGGCCGCGTGGCCGGACTGCCGCGCGGACCAACACCGTTCGCGTGCATCGGTTCGTGTGCATGCTGGTGTATCGGACCCGCACAGGTCGATCGAGGCTTGTTCATCCGAGCCCTGCGCGATCGCGCTGCAACCGCTCCTCGTCTGCACTTCGGTGGCGTCGTTGAGGGTCGGTCGTTAGCGCATCGACCAAGTCGTAACGGATGGCAGTCCGTGAAGGACTCGATGTCCACGCGCCGTCGAACATTTGCATTGCGAGCTCTCACATGCCGACGCCGACCTTCATGCTTGGGCGCTCCGAGCGCGCGGTCGACCAACCGACTGCATGCGTTTACAAGCGAGGCAGCGCGCTTACAGGGTCAGCGCCGAACCGATGCATCCTTGCGCCAGCGGTCGGGCCCGCGAGTGTTGACCAGGTTTGCAGGAGGCATCGCGTCTTGCCACCCAGGCCGCAGTCGAACTCCGGCACCAAGAAGCGCACGGATCGGTGGCGTCGGAAACAGCGGCCCCACACGCGCCGGCAACCGTTTGATCCGTCCAATGTTTTCCTCCCGGGCCTTCGCGCCTCGGAACCCTGCCGTCCTGCCCATTCACGATTTCTAAGGGAGCCGATCGCTTATGAAGTACCAACTGCCAGATACGCGACTGACTGCCGCGATTCTTGCCTGCTCCATCCTTGCCGCCGCATGCGGCGGATCCACCGAGCCGTCGACAGCGTCGACATCGGCCAGCGCGGAACAGCTGCACGCAGGCGAGAGGGAAACTTTGACAGCGGTGTCCTCCCCTTCGACCAGTCCTTCCACCGCATCGGCAGCGACCAATATTCTGTCGGTCCGTGCACGAGCGACGCTGGCCGCTGGCGTGGGACCGCGCATGAGGGTGCTGGTGGATGGCGTCTCCGTTGGCGCGGTTGAAGTGAAGGCCACCAGCTTTGCGGACTACGCATTTCCGCTGGCGGCCGCCGTGAGGGCGTCCGCTCGAATCGACGTCGTCTTCGACAACGACGGAATGAGCGGCGGTCAGGATCGCAACCTCTACGTCGAGTCCCTCACGGTCAACGGCAGCACTATGCGGCCCACGGACCGTGGGGTGACCATCGATCTCGGCTCGGGAAGTGCGGCATTCGACGGCGTCAACGTCATCCCCGGCCAGACTGGCATCCTGTGGAACGCAGCCTTGCGATTCACGGTCCCCGCCGACCCTGCGCCGAAGCTGATCGTGCGCGCGAAGGCGTCGCTGGCCGGCGGCGTGGGCGCGAGGATGCAGGCGCGCGTCGACGGTGTGGTGGTGGGCACGACCGAGGTCAAGGCCACGAGCTTCAGCGACTTCGCGTTTGCGTTGGCCGCGCCCGTCAAGGCGGGGGCGCGTATCGACGTCGTGTTCGACAACGACGGCGCCAGTGGCGGTGAAGACCGCAACCTGTATGTTGAAGCGGTCATCGTCAACGGAAAGATCATGAGACCCACCGATGCCGGGGCGGTGGTCGACTTGGGCAGCGGCAGCGCGGCCTTCGACGGCATCAACATCATCCCTGGGCGCACGGACATCCTCTGGGACGCTGCCTTGCGACTCCAGGTTCCGAGCACCTCGTCGACTACGGTGGCAACGACGACTCCGTCCGGCACAACCGCACCCACATCCACCACTGCGGCTACCACTACCACCGGCGGCACCGGTGCAACCTCCACCGCTCCCAGCGGAACCACCACAGCGACCGGCTCCGCCGGTACGACCACCACTGCACCGAGTCCTACCCCGACGGCCGCCAACGCGGTGGACATCACTTCATTCGGTGCGGTGTGCAACGGGACGTTCAACAACTCCAGCGCCATTGCCAATGCCATTGCCTCCGCAAAGAGCAAAGGCGTGGCCGTGTTCATTCCGGCAGGCGTGTGTGCCTATGGTGATGTGATCACGCTCGACGGGGTGAAGATGCAGGGCTCGGGCGACGCCTCGGTGCTCTATGCGCTCAACTGGCAGCGCGAAGCGATCTTCATGCGCGGCAGCGGTTCGGCGGTCACGAATCTCAAGCTGTCCGGCGTCAAGGCCCCCTCCAGGCAAGCCGCTTGGGAGATGACCCGCATCACGTTGTTCGGGGCGACCAACTTCTTGATCGACCGCGTGACCATCGACGGCTCCGCAGCAGCGGGTATCCAGACCGCTCAGAGCACGAACAACGGCCGGATCACCAACAGCACCATCAAGGACACGCTGGCCGACTCCATTCACATGACCGACCGGGCCAGCTACATCACGTTGGAAAACAACCGCATCGAGAATGCCGGCGATGACGGCATCGCCGTGGTCAGCTACCGGGAAAACGGAGGTCTCGTCAATCACATCACCGCTCGCAACAACACCATCGTCAACAGCAAATGGGGGCGCCAGATGAGTGTGGTCGGCGGCAGCAATGTCCTCTATGAGAACAACCACCTCGAGAACAACCTCGGGCTGCACGCATGCCTGTACATCGCGCAAGAGTCCTCCTACAGCACCTACGGAGCGCATGACGTCATCGCCAGGCAGAACACCCTCAAGAACTGCGGCGGCGCATCCAGTGGCCACGGCGCAGTGATGGTCTACAGCGACGGACAAGAGGCCAATACCAACATCTCGCTGATCCGCAACGACGTCCAACAAAACGGCCAAAGCGGCATCCGAATCTTCAGCGCCATGAACACCGGCATCACCGTCGACAGCAACCGCGTGCAGGGCGCCAACCCCGCGCTCGACATCACCTCCCCAGGCGTGCTCGTGATTCCCTACTCTTCAGGTGCCGTCGGCTATGTGGCGCCCTGAGCAGACGGCGTGGGGCTCGAGCAATCTGCGATAGAGACCGTCCAGTTCGTCGCCCACCCGTCGAACGTGAAAGAGCCGCTCGAAACGGAGCCGCCCGGCGGCTCCCATCGCGCAGAGCGTCTCGGGCGTCAGCTCTCCCAGCAACGTCGCCAGTGACTGCGCGTCTTCCGGATCCAACAGCCACCCGGTGACACCGTGCTCCACGACCTCGGGCAGGCCGCCGACACGGCTCGCCACCACCGCGCGTCCGGCGCGCATGGCTTCAACCGCCACCAGTCCGAAGCCCTCCCATCGCGATGGCACCACCAGGACCTGCGCATTCGCATAGTGCGTCGCGATCCGGTCGCGCGGCAGCCACCCGGTGACATGCACGTTTGCCGGTGGCTCGGCAACACGCTCGTCAGCCACCACCGCCGATCCAACGACAAGGGCGCTGGCGCGATCGCCAAGCTGTCGCATCGCGTCGTACAGCACGTCGATGCCCTTCTGCCGGTCGAGCCGGCCGACGAACAGGACGCGCAGCCGGCCGTCGGGCCACGGCTGCGCACTCGTTGCGCTCGGCAGGGGCGACTCGATCTCGCCGATGCCATTGACGACCATCGCGAGCCGATGCGAATCGATCCCGACCCGTTGCGCGCTCTCCAGATCGTGCCGCGAGATGCAGATCGCGACGTCGCTCCAGCGAGCCCACAAGCGCTCGATGCGAGCCACGAGACGGTTGAGCCAACGCGGGGCGTGCCGATCGAAAGCCCAGCCATGCGCGCAATACACCACGCGCGGCCGGGAGGGCAGCAGTGCCAGCAGCGGACGCAGCACGAACCCTGCGTAAGTAGAGTGCAGATGCACGACGTCCGGACGCCATTCACGCACCTGCCGCAGCGTGAGTCGGGCCATGCGCAGCATGCTGCGCATGCGACCGGCACCACGCAGCGCGAAGGCATGCATCGACGCCGCCGGCAGGCGCTCGAAGTGAATGGCGTGCTCGCGCGGAAGCACAACACGCACCGCGTCGGCACCATAGCGCCTGGCCTGCAGTGGGAGGATCTCCTCGATGTAGCTGCCCACGCCGCCCTGCGCGGTTTCGGCGACGTGCAGCACCTTCAGCGGCGGCCCGCCCTGAGCTGCAGGCGGCTGCGCGCTCACGCGAAATTCACTTTCGTGATGTCACCGAACTGCTGCGCAGCGCGGCTCCAGCCGAAGGTCTGCGCGCGCTCGCGGCCGGCGGCACGAAGATCCATCCGCGCCGCCTGCGAGTCGATCAGGCGCCGCAGCGCGGCCGCGAGTGTCGCGGGGTCCGCCGGGTCGCAGTACAGCGCCGCGTCGCCGCACACCTCGGGCAACGAGGCACGATCGGAAACCACAACCGGGCAGCCGCAGCACATCGCCTCCAGCGGCGGCAGGCCGAAGCCCTCGTAGTACGAGGGGAAGGCGAAGCAGATGGCCTCTTCGTACAAGGCGCGCAGCTGCGCGTCGGTCACGTACCCCGTGGCCATCAGTCGAGGATTCGACACTGCGGCGCCCGCGAACACCCTGCTGTTGGAACCACCGGCAGCCACCAGCAGCAAGTCGGGGTCGTTCAGGAGCTCGATGGCCTTGACGACCGCACCGAAGTTCTTGTTCGGCGACTGGCTGCCCACGGCCAGCACGAAGCGACGGCCCGCCAGGCCCAGCCGGTCGATCACCGAGGTGTCGGCCGGCTCCCGCAGGATATGTTCGCCACCCTCGTGGATGACTTCGACCCCGCGCGCACGCGCGCCGAAGAATCGGGTCAGCTCGCCGGCACTGAATCGCGAGACGGTAGCCACCACGCGCACGCGTCGCATCAATGTCGCAAGCGCCACGCGATACCACGAACGGAACGCCAGGCTGAAGTTCGCGGGATTGGCCAGCGTCGCCGCATCGTGAATCACGACCAGCTGGTTTTCGCGAAACAGGGGCGCGGTATTGCACAGGCTGATCAATGGATCGTCGCGCGCCAGGCGAGGCAGTTCGAGCTGCTCCCAGCGTTGTCCCGCGCCCGCGCCCGCGCGCTCCAGAGGAAGCCCCTCGGGCGTACGCGACACCAGGCGGGCCGTCTTCGGGATCGCGATGCGCGCCTTCATGTCGGGTCGCGTGCGGGCCAATGCGCTCAGCAGCTCCATCGCAAATCGGTCGACGCCGGTCGCGGGCCGAGTCAGGAAGCGCCCATTGATCAACATGCGACACCGCCGGCAAGATGGCGCGACGATCGGCACGCCGGGGCGCTTGCCCCATGTGGCGCACCTGCGCAGGCGACGACGGCGAATATGCGGTCAAGCAGCACCGCAAGCCCCCATCGAAGACTTGTGCAAGCGGCCCAGGCGTCGCGCCCACGGACGGGGCAACAGGCACACCGCCAGCATCCAGATCGACAGCGCCGACTTCATGCGCCATCCCGCGACGGGCCAGCGCCAGACGGACGCCAGGGCGAAGCCCATCAACCGCCCCGGCGAAATGCGCGAAGCGCACGTCTTCGGCGTGCCGCCGAAGCGCACGCACAGGGCGACGACTCGCGCCTCCCATGGCGCCATCCGTTGCGGCACCCTCGGCTCGAGGCCCAGCGTCGACAGCGACTGTTCCACGAAGCGCTTGGTCCACTGGATCCGCTCGTATTCGTGCCATAGCCCTTGGGGAGCGTTGTTGGCCAGCAGAGACTCATCGTCGTTGCGGCGATGAAGGCGGTAGGCGCCGAGCGCGCGCTGCAGCGAAACGACGTCGCCGTAGGCGGGCGCGAGCAGGATCGGTACCGAGTCGGCGGCCGTCGTCCAGATCGCCTCCTCCATCGGCAACACGCGGGCCAGAAAGTCGGCCGCGAATGCGTTGCCCGAGCCGGGGGGCGAACCGTAGGCACCGAATTCGCGCAACAAGGCGAGGGCATCCCGATCGTGCAGGCTGCGCGGAACCCTGCGTCCCAGTGCAGCGCCCTCGCGGTCGACCATCTCCAGCGGGAACTGAATCTTGCTGACGCCCGGGCGCCAGGCTTCAGCCACTCCCGAAGCCGCCTGCGGATACAGCCAATCGTCGGCGTCGAGAAACATCACGATGTCCCCAGTCGCCCGTCGAAACCCGGCGTTGTAGGCGGAACCCTGGCCGCCGTTCGGCTTCTCGATCAGCTTCACGCGATCGGCAAACCTGCGGATCTCTGCGACAGAACCATCGGTCGACCCGTCGTCGACGACGATCACCTCGAGGTCGGGGTGCGTCTGCGCGAGCGCGGATTCGGTGGCCTGGCCGACGAACTGCCGGTAGTTGAAGTTGTTGATGACGATGCTGATCTTCACGGGTCCGTCCGACAAATTGCGGCATGCGACCGCATGGGTGCCGACCGCATCAGGGCGATCAGCAGCGAGGCCAGCAGCGCGCCGGCACACCATGTGAACGCACGAGGCGTGCCCAGGTAGGGGTAGCGAAACACCTCGAGAAATGAAATGAAGAAGACGGGCCAGAACAGCACGCCGAAGAACCGCCCTTCGCGATACGCGCGAAAGCACAGCCCCCCCGCGACGGCAATGAGGAAGAAGTAGACGAGGCCGAGCGGAAGCCCGAAGTCCGCGATCACGGCGTACAGGCCGGACGGGTTGTTGAACTCGGGGTCGCCGAAGCGCTGCAGGAAGGCATCGAAGCGCGAATCCGTTGCGTTGACCATCGTCGAGAAGAGCGGCCCGACCGACAGCGGCGCCTTGTGCAACCACAGCAAAACGTTTTCGAAGCGGTAGGTCGGCCAGTCGGCGGTGGCGAGCACGCCGGCGCCGTTGTTCAACGAGGTGTAGTAGTAGCTCGCGAATCGTCCGACCGCGAAGTCCCAGAATCCGAGCTTGCCGTGATACGTGGCCGAGCTCCACGACCGCGCGTACTCGGCAACACCGAAATAGAGGACGAGTGCGGGCATCGCGACATAGGGACCCAGCCGTCGAATACCTACGATGGCGGCTCGGGCCGATGTCATCGCACGTGCGCCACAAGCCAGTGCGAATGGAACCGCCGCCTCGACGAGCGCGAGCCGTTCGGACCACGCGTAGACGCGGAACACCGTGAAAGCGACGAGCACCGCGCACATCCAGTGCACGGCCCGCAAGACGGGCATCGAGCCGGCGTTCAGCCATCGATAGGCATAGATCGAGAAGAACACCGGGGCGACATTGACCAACGACGTGATTCCCGGCGTCAACTCGATGTTGGTTCGATCCGGTCGATGCTCACCGAAGATCGTGCGGACGATCAGCCCCGGGTCGATGAAGTAGTCGCGGAACCAGATGACGTAGGCACCGACCGCGATGCTGCCGATGACGGCCGCAATGACGTCCCATGCCGACACGGCGTCGACGGCTTCCTTGCGCAGGCTGAGATGGCCCCCCACCCAACCCCCGAGTGCCGTGACGAGCAGCGCTCCGGCACCGAGGCCGATGTACTCGAGCGACAGGAAGCGCACGCCACGGATCGTCAGACCCGGATGGTTCGTTTCACCGACGTAGGCAATCAGGAAGAGCACCGGCAGCAGGAAGCCCAGGCTGATGCCGGCGGGCGACGACCACCAGGGCATCGCCTGCAAACGCTGTTCGTGCACGTCGATCACCGGGTCACCTCCGCAACAACGACGCGCAAGCGAAGCGCCGACAGGATCATCACCACGACCTCGGCCAACAGCAGGGCCCAGCCGTAGGCCAGCGGATCCCGGGCGAACGCCACGACCATGCAGAACCCGAACGCGGCTACCAACAGGATCGCGGTGTAGGCACGCTCGTGGCCGAAGGCGATCAGGCTCTGCATGCCGAACAGGTTGCCGGCCGCGTTGACGGGGATGCTGAGGGCCAGCAGTGCAATCAGCCCGATCGCCGTCGGCAGCTCGGCCTTGAACACGTAGTGCGCAACCCAGGGTGCGGACCAGGCTGCGATGGCGGCGACCACGGTCGCGACCGCGACCAACGCCACGAGCACCCGGCGCCCGACGTTCACCGCGCGAGCGCGAGAGTCCTTAGCGAAGGACGAGATGCGCACGAAGCCGAGTTGCTTGAGCGGAAGCAGCACCGCGTCGCCGGCCATGCGCACGCGCAATGCGAGGTTGGCGGCGCCCACGGTCGCAGGATCGGCCGTGAAGCCGAGCAGCGCGATCCCGCCGTTGGTCAGCATCGCACCGTTGAGGTTGCCGAACAGGATGACTCCGGAACCACGCAGCAGCCTTGCGATATCGCCGAAGTCGACGGGCGCCCTGGCGGCCAGGCCGAGGCGCAGCAGGACGATCCACGTGAGCGCGCTCGTCGCCAGTGAGATGAAGGCATAGCTCCACAGCGCCGCGGCCAGATCACCGGGCGCGGTGACGATCAGCACGAGGAGCACGACGCCGGCCATGCGCACGCCAACGGTGATGCGAAGCAGCAGTTGCGTGCGCTCGAGCGCCCTCAAGTACCAGTTCGCATCCAGAGCGAATCCGAACAGGTAGAACGCCGACGCGAGGATCAACGGCCACTCGCCGCTGCCGCGAAACATCAGCAGCGCCCCCGTCGACACGACGCCGACGACGGCGCACACGAGCAGCCGCGCTGCGGTGACGTTCCACAGGATCCGGCGGCATCGCGCCGTATCCGCGGCCGACTGCGCCACCTCGCGCGTGCCGTACCAGTCGAAGCCGAACTCGATGAGGACGCCGAGGAAGGCGGCAAGAGCCGTGTAGAGCGACACGACGCCGTAGTCGTGAACCCCCAGCGTGCGCCCGCAGACCACCACGAAGACCAGCGGGAACGCGAAGGTGGCCGCATGCGCAAGCGACAACTCGGCGAGTTTGCGCAGCGTGTGCATCAGCTCGCGCCAAGGGCGATGCCGTGCACGAACCGCTGCCCTACCGCAGCGCCGAACGGCTTGGGACTCAATTCACGCTCCCCGCCCATCCACGGCGTTGCCCGACGCTCGCACGCACTGCGAAGCCTCGCGACTGCACACGAAATGTTCGAGGCCTCGAAGCGAAGGTGCGGCCTCGGTCATGCCATGCCGTCGATACCGCCCATCGGGTCACACGCCGTCGGCGTCGTCGTCCGGCGAGCGTTGCATCGTCTTTCGCGCCAGCCATCGCATCCATTCAAGGCGCTTCCATTCCATATGCCGCGAAGAGCGAATCCCGGAACGTCATCCCACTGAAGCGGTGCTGCGCTTCCTCGCGCGCCGCCTGTCCGATGCGCATGCGCAAGGCCCGCACATCGATCAGCTGCGCGATGCAGTGCAGGATCTCCGTCTCGGTGCGACACAGAAAGCCGGTTTCGCCGTGCCTGATCACGTCGCGGTGGTTGTCGGTATCGACCGCCACGCAGGGCAGGCCGACGGCCATCGCCTCGACGAGGAACAGTGGGAAGCCCCTCGTGCCACCGGGAGCGAGATACACCCAGCCCGCGGCGAGGCGCGCGGCACGCTGTTGATCATTCGTGACGTCGAACACCCCGACGTTGGCGGCTTTGAGGCGCACCATGGATCCTGCGTCAGCCGTTCCGATCCAGTTGAAGCTCAGTCGAAGGGTCTCGCCCCCGAGCAGCACTGCAAGCTGTGCGAACAGCTCGGCGCTGCGCGGGTTGTCGATCCGATTGCCCGTCACGATCAGCGGATACCGGGCCTCGTTGCGCTTCACGCGGAAGAAGACATCGGCCACCGGGCTTTCGACCAGTTCCACCGCTTGCCTGGTCATCGCGGACAGGGTGCGCGTCTCGGCGGGTATGTTGGCGATGCCGCGTTGATTCGAGGTGCCGAACAGCGTGCGAAGCACCCGGAGAATCGAGTGGGCAAGGTTCGTTGGTGGCCTGAGCGACTTCGAGCCGTGCAGCGAAAAATACAGCGGCGCCGCGAGGTGGCTCGAACGAGCGAAAGATGCACCCATCAGACAGGGCAGCAGGCCATGCAAATGCACCGCCTTCAACGGGCCCCCCTCGAGCACATCGCGGAAGGCCTTGCGCAATTGGCGCCAGTGACGAAGCGGATTGCGCTCCACCGGAATGAGAACGAGCTCCACGGAGTCATGAAATCTCGGCAACAGATGTCGAAAGCGAAGATCGTCGAGCAACACGACCGACTGTTCGACGCCGGAGTCCGCCAACGCTGAAGTCGCGGGCCCCAGGAAGCTGAAGACCTGGTCGGTCACCCGGCCGACCAGGTGCACGACCCTGCTTGCGGCCATATCCGGCCACGGACCTGCGCGACGCATAGATCCTCCTCGTATACGAACGGAACTCGGGACATTCAGAGCTGTCACCGCGAGACGCGGTGGCGCTAGCGCGCTCCGTCACGTGCCATGACCACGCCCACGGTCTTGAACAGAATGCGAAGGTCGAGCCACAGCGAGCGGTGCTCGACGTAGCGATGGTCCAGCGCCACGCGCTCCTCGTAGGTCGTGCTGTTGCGCCCGCTCACCTGCCACAGGCCGGTCATGCCCGGTCGCACGCAGAGGTAGTGCCAACGCACGCCGCCGTAGCGCTTCAACTCGGCCACAGTGATGGGCCGCGGCCCCACCAGGCTCATCTCCCCGCGCAACACATTGATCAGTTGCGGCAACTCGTCGAGACTGGTGCGCCGAAGGAAGTTCCCCACGGGCGTGATGCGCGGGTCATGAGCGAGCTTCTGATCGCGCTCCCATTCGGCGCGGGCATTCGGATCGCCCCTCAACAGGTCGGCAAGCATCTGCTCGGAGTTGCGGTACATGGTGCGGAACTTGAGGCAGCGAAAGAGCTTGCCGTTGCATCCCACGCGGTAGTGCGCAAAGAACACCGGCACGCCATCGCGGCGCCAGATCAACCACGCCACTGCGGCCATCAAGGGACCGAGCAGCAGCAGCAATAGAAGTGCGCACAGTTGATTGGCGTAGAGGCTGAATTGTTCGACTGCGGCGCTTGGGGAAGCGGCGCGATCGCGAACTGACAGTGCCCCGGAAACGTACGTTGCAGCGTTCATGACAGTTACTCCCTTGACCTTTTGAATTGGTGCACCGCAACATTCGGGCCAGGAGAACCTCTGCCTCTACGCCTGCTCTTCGCCCCTTCTTGGCAAATATGACGATGCAAATCGCCACGCTTTGGTTACTCGATGCATCGCCTGGTGCGCACCGGAACGTGAACAGCGTTCGATGCATGGTGCATATACACGGCTTCGTACGCGCAGACGCGCCGCACATGAGTGCGGCCGCACCTCGATCAGTGCGCCGCGGTGAAAGCGAAGGACTACCTCAGCTTCTGTGTGGCCATGGAAGAAACTGCTTCGGGTAGCCAGCGCGCGAAAGCGGGCCAAGCGATTTGCTTCGGATGGGATGCCGGTGTCCGACTGGCACGCAACTCGCATGCCGGAATCGAATGGCCCGTCTCTCGGGCCAACGCGAAATGCGAGACGCACCGATGATCAAGTTGTCACGACTGGACGCTCCCACGCCTTACGAGCTTTGGCGTATCGAACTCGATGCTGAGCCGTCCGAGGACGAGCTCAAGATCCTTTCAGCATCGGAACGCCACCGTGCCGCACGCATTCGGTTCCAGCGCAGCCGCGTCCGCTATGTTTCCGCACACTGTGCGCTGAGGTTGTTGTTGTCGGCTCGCGAAGGAGTGGCGGCCAGTTCACTGCAATTCAAGGAGGGGGACTTCGGCAAGCCACGACTTCATGGGCGAGGCACCAGCGCATTCAGCTTGAGCCATAGTCATGATGTGGCGCTGGTCGCGTTGACGAACACGGGCGAAATCGGTGTCGACGTGGAGGTGCTCCAGCACATTGCGGATGCCACGGCGCTCGCAGACCACCATTGCACCGCCGCCGAACGCGAAGCCCTTGCCCGGTTGGAGCCAGACGATCGTGGGTTGGCCTTCCTCTTCTGCTGGACCCGCAAGGAGGCGTGCCTCAAAGCGATCGGAAGAGGACTGAACCTCAGACCCCATACCTTCGAAGTGGGCCTCGGTTCCGAGGTCCGCGTAGTCACCATCGACACGCCGGAGGGCATGGTTTGGGTCGAGGTTCAGTCGTTTCGCTATGACGATTCGATCGTTGCTTCGTTAGCACGGGTGATCCACGCTTCCCTCGATTTCCAGCACGGGGGCTCAGTTTGCTGATCTGCACAGGTGCCGTGCAAGCGCCAGCGCGAGCGCTTGTGCATTCGGCCCGGCAATCATCTCGTCATGGTTGCCGGGCGTGACATCAACGACCAACCCGCCCCGCACGAGCTTTTGCCAGACCGGAAGCGGATCACCGTCACCGGGGACGGAGGCGCGGAAATAAACGGCCTTGCCCTGATAGGGCTCAGGGCGATACGCCCGCATCGCGAGCAGCATCGCGCCTCGGATCCGCCGCAGCGCCGGCGGGAAGTGCGATTCACCAACGACGTCCCCGACCAACTCCGGGCGGCGTGGCGTCCGGCCAAGACCCGCTCGAATGCGATCGCCGAGGACGATCAATTTGTCGCGCAGATAGCCAACCCGGTCTTGCGACGCAAGCGAGCGCACTGTGCGCAGCGTCCCGAGCAGCCGCCCCGCACGATGTCGCAGCCACTGTCGCATGGGCAGGTAGCGCGCGTGCACATGCGTGTCGATCAGGCTGAGCAGTTCGACGGTCTCGCCGGACCTGCAAAGCTGCTGGGCTATTTCATAGGCGACCAAGCCGCCGAAGGAGTAGCCACCGATGAAATAGGGACCGTGGGGCTGCACGCTACGCATGTGGACGATGTAGTCGGCTGCCATGTCCGTCACTCGCAGATGCGGCTCCTGCCCGGGTTCGAACCCGCGCGCCTGCAGCCCGTAGACAGGGCGGCCGATGTCGAGCACCCGCAGCACGCCCCACAGTTCCAGGAACGAGCCAGCCATGCTGTGCACCATGAAGAACGGGCGTCCCGTACCGGCGCGCAACTCGACCAGCTGCGCGGACGAAGCGCAGGCGGCGGTCTCGATCACAGCCGCCAGTTGCTTGATGGTTGGCGCCTGTAGCAGCGTCGTGAGGGGCAGATCGCGGCCCGTCGTGCGGCGGATCTCGCAGAGCAGGCGCGCTGCCAGCAGCGAGTGTCCGCCAATCTCGAAAAAGTCGTCGCGAGGGCTGATCGGAGCAAAGCCGAACATCCTTTCCCACAGCGCCTGCAGATAGCACTCGGTATCCCGTTCGGCCTCACCCACCGCGGAGGCGAGCGGCTTCAACGGCTCGGGCGGTTGTAGAGCCGGGTTGTTCCGAATCGCGTCGATGCATGCGGGGTTGCGCAGCGCCTCGACGTTGCGCACCGGTCGCCCGTTGATGGCATCGGTCACCGCGGCTTCCGATGGCTTGCCACTGTGGGTGTACGGCAACTCCGCCAGCTGCAATATGACGTCGGGAACATGCGCCGCAGAAGCTGCCTGCGCGAGCCGGCGGCGAAGCTGCGCTGCAAGCGCACCACCGAGCGTGACACCGTCGCGCAACACCAGCAGCAAGACCGCGCGTCCCTCGCCGAACGCTGCGCGCGCATGTTGCTCGACGACCATTGCATCCTGGATCACCTCGAACTCGCGCAGGATCTTGTAGATTTCCGCCGGACCCACACGAATGCCGCGAACGTTCAGTACGCCGTCTGTGCGCCCGTGCATTCGCGCCGTGCCCTCCGCCGTGAACTCGATCAGGTCACCATGGGTCCAGACACCCGGATTGCGGGCGAAATAGCTTCGGTGGAAGCGCGAGCCGTCGGTGTCACCGTAGAAGCCGAGCGGCCGCGAGGGAAAGGGATTGGCGCAGATCAACTCGCCGATCGCGGACTCACCGGCCAACCCGTCCTGAAGTCGCGCGGCCTGCACGTCCAGCCCGAGACTTCGGCATTGGCTTTCACCGGCATGAACCGGCAGGTTGGGATTCCCGAGGACGAAACACCCAAGAATGTCCGTGCCCCCTGAGATGGACTGCAACGGCACCGCCTTGACCTGGTCGCGCACCCAGCGGTATTGCGGTTCGTACAGGATCGATCCGGTCGAAAGAATGGCGCGCAAGGCACCGAGATCGAACTCCCGGCCAGGCGCCAAGCCGGCATCCTCGCTCAGCTTCAAGTACGGCGGGCTGGTGCCGAACACCGTGGCCCGCTCGTCGTGCACGATGCGCCAAAGGGTGCGGGCATCCTGGATCGGCCCGTCATAGAGGACGATTTCAGTCCCTGAGGCGAGCGCCGAAAGTTGCCAGTGCCACATCATCCAAGCGCACGACGTCTGGAAGAACATCCTGTCCGATGGCCTCAGGTCGCAATGCAACCGATGCTCCTTCACATGCTCGATCAACGCGCCTCCGGCGCCGTGAACGATGCATTTCGGACTCCCAGTGGTGCCGGACGAGGCCAGGATGAACAACGGCTGGTTGAATGCGAAGCGCCGCCAGTGGAACGCACCGCCCCGGTGACCCGCCATCAGCTCGGAGAGTCCCAGCACCGGCACGGCAAGCCCGGATGGCAGCGGCGCGTCGTCGAGCGTGACGACCAGCGCAAGCGACGTCAGGGCGGCCGCGACCTTCGCGACGCGCGCCGCGACCGGCACTCCGGTGTCATGGGGCATCGCGCCCCCATGGGCAATCAGCAAACGCGGTGCGAGCGACGCAAACCGGCCGACGATCGCCTCCGCGCCCATCTCCGGCGCTGCCGTCGCCAAGCTTGCGCCTACGGCTGCAACGGCGAGCGTGGCAATCACTGCCTGCTCATCATTGCGCATGATTGCGACCACCCTGTCGCCAGGGCCAAGGCCGCTCTCGATCAGTGCTCGGGCCAGTTGCTCGACCCGCTCGCGAAGTTGCTCCCGCGTGAGCCGCCGCCGCTCGCCGTTCGCCAGCACGGAAGTGACGGCTGGGCTGTACTGATCTGCACCATGGCCCGCCAACAGGTTCTCAGCGTAGTTGATGCGCACGTCCGGAAAGAATTCCGCCGTCTCGCAGACGTCGCCGACGCAGACGCGCGATGCATCGCCGTCCCAAAGCAACCCCGCCCAATCAAGCAGATGGCGCCAAAAGGCGCGCGACTGCAGCACCGAAAACGCGTGCAGCTCGGCATGGTCGCGAAACTCCCGCCCGGCGGCCACCTCGAGCGACCGCGTGAAATTCGTCATCTGCGACCGGACGACGGTGTCTTCCGCGGGCCGGAACACCGGCTTGCGTCTCGGGTCCGGCGCCCGCAGTGGCGGCTCGGTGGAAGGAAGCGACAAGGCCATATACATCACGCAGGTCATTGCGATCGCTTCAGCAGGGCCAAGCGACGTGCCACGCGTTGGGGCATGGCATGTTGTGAGGCACCAACCTTGAAGCTCTCGCCGGGGGAGCACGCAAAATCTGTGCTCAATGGGCGCGAGCTGGTGCGCAGTCTTGGCGAACCTCAGGCTTCAGCGGCGCAGCGCAGCACCACTCGACCGCTGATGCGCCCTTGCGCCATCTGCTCGAACACCTCATTGATGCGCTCGAGTGGCTGCATTTCGGTGTGGCAGCGGATCTGCCCGGCAGCAGCCATCGCGAGCACGGCGCGCACATCGTCTCGTGTGCCGACCGCGCTGCCGACGATGTGCACCTCGTTGGCGACGAGCGCGAGCGCCGCGAAGCTCAACGCCTCGGCGGGCAGCCCGACGACCGCTATCGTGCCGGCTGGGCGCAGGCACTTCAGCGCGGTGTCGTAGGCGGCGCGCGCGGCCGATGTGACGACCGCGACATGCACGCCACCGAGGGCGCGAATCGTCTTCAGGCTCTCGGGCGCGGCGGCGTTCAACGCGACCGAGGCGCCGAGCGTGCGCGCGAGTTCGAGCTTGTCTTCGGCGACGTCGAGCGCGATCACTTCGGCGCCCATCGCACGCGCGATCTGCACCGCCAGATGCCCGAGCCCGCCGACGCCGACCACCGCGACGCGCTGGTGCGGCCCGGCATGCGCGTTGTTCAGCGCGCGGTACACGGTGACGCCGGCGCAAAACAGCGGCGCGGCCTGCTCGGAAGACAAGCCCTCGGGGATCGGCAGCGCGTGGCTCGCCTTCGCGCGCATGAACTCGGCATAGCCGCCGTCGACCATCATGCCGGTCACCACGCCCTTGCGGCACAGGTTCTCGAGCCCCTCGCGGCATTGCTCGCATTGTCCGCAGGCGCTGTGCAGCCACGCGACGCCGACACGATCGCCGACTTGCAGATGCGTGACGTCGGCGCCGCGCTGCACGACGCGGCCCACGACCTCATGCCCCGGGATCAGCGGCAAGCGCGTGCCCGCCTTGAAGCCCGGCAGGTCGCCGTGCGCGATGTGCAGATCGGAGTGACAGACCCCGCAGGCTTCGACCTGCAACAGCACTTCGTCGGTCAACGGCTCGGGCTTGGGCACCTCCTCGATGCGAAGGCGTTGGCCGAACTCGTGCAGGCGGGCGGCCTTCATGCCCCGGCTCTACTTGGTGCTCGCGAGGCGCGCCTTCACGCCTTCGCTGACGCGCGGCGGAAAGAAGCCGCTGTCGAGCATCTCGAACGCGCTCTTGCGCTCGTTGCCCGACAACGACTGAAACTGATCGACCATCGTCGCGATCATTTCATCCTGCTCCTCGGGCGACGCCGCACGCATCATCTCGCGGCCCTGGCGCATTTGCGGGATCACCGGCTTGAGCATTGCCATGCCCATGCCGATCGCGGCAGCGGTCTGCGGCAGCACCACCATGCATTCCTTGATCTCGGCATGAATGGATTTCGGCAGCATGCCGAGCTCGGCCATCTCGTCCATCACAGCCAGCGATTCGACCGGCGACAGCGGCTGGCTCATCGCCGTCTGCATGCTCGCGATCATCGCCATCTGCTCGGGCGTCATCGCCATGCCCGGCGGCATCTGGGCGGCCATGTGGGGCATCAGTCCACCGAGCGCGCCTGCCGAGCCCGCGGCACCCGCGACACCTGCGGCGCCGGCCACCGCGCCGGCCCCGACAGGCATCTTCGGCATCGTAGGCATCGTCATGCCCGCGGGCATCTGCGGCATTGCGCCGAGGCCCGCCGGCATGCCACCGCGCAATCCACCCTTGCCGATGTCGAGCGCGGAGATGGCATTGGCCAGCGCCATGCCCTTGCAGCCCTGGTCGCTCAGGCTGCTCAACAGCATGTCCTTGAAGGTCTGCTTGACGATCTCCTTGACGAACATCGCAACGAGAGGCGGCAGCGCGTCGCTCGGCGCGGGCGCCAGCGCGAGCGTGGCGGCGACCGTGATCGCGCCACAGCGCGACAGCATCGACTTCATCCGCATCTCCTCGCCGTGACGAGGTCGACGGCTCGCTGCATCTTGACCCGTCGCAGCCAAATGTCCACCCCTTGATGCCCTGGATGGGCTTCATGCGTGGCACGCTTCCTGCTGTGCACCCGCTGGTATACCAACACGTGCACCAAACCGCAGCATGCACAGCGACGCTCCGCTCACGCTTTCGGACTGGCATGTCGCCTATCAGGCCGGTGCCTCGCCGCGCGAGCTGCTCGCCGCACTGCGCTCTCGATTGCTGGTGGACAGCCCCGAAAGTGCGTGGATCTCGCACGCCACCGCGGCGCAGCTCGACGCGCAACTGAGCACATTGGAAGCGCGCGAAGCGGCGCACCGCGACCGGGAATCGGCGTTGCGCGCGATGCCCTTGTTTGGGGTGCCGTTCGCGGTCAAGGACAACATCGACATCGCCGAAGCGGCCACCACTGCCGCCTGCCCGGCTTTCGAATACATCGCACCGGTGCACGCGACCGCGGTCGCGCGGCTCATCGATGCCGGTGCGGTGTGGATGGGCAAGACGAACCTCGATCAATTCGCGACAGGACTCGTCGGCACGCGCTCGCCGTACGGCCGCCCGAGCAGCACCTTCGCGAACGACCGTGTGAGCGGCGGTTCGAGCTCGGGCTCGGCCGTCGTCGTGTCGCGCGGCGACCTGCCGTTCACGCTCGGCACCGACACCGCGGGCTCGGGGCGCGTGCCTGCCGGCTTCAACAACATCGTCGGCTTGAAGCCGACGCCCGGGCGCGTCAGCAGCTCGGGCGTCGTGCCGGCGTGCCGCAGCATCGATTGCGTGTCGGTCTTCGCGCTCACCGCGTCCGACGCCGCGCATGTGCTCGCGGTGATCGAAGGCGCCGATGCACGCGACCCGTATTGCGACTTTCGCGTCGGCGTCGTGCAGTTGCCGCCGAAGTTGCGCGTGGCGATCCCGGCGCAGCCGGTGTTCACCGGCGATGCGGGCTACGACCTCGCCTTCGAACGCGCGGTCGCGCACCTGCGCTCGCTCGGCCACAGCATCGAGGAGATCAACTTCGCGCCGCTGTTCGCGATCGCCGAGCTGCTGTACGGCGGGCCGTGGGTCGCCGAGCGGCACACCGTCGTGCAGGCGCTGCTCGAGCGCGAGCCGCAGGCGCTCGACCGCACCGTGCGCGGCGTCATCGAAATGGCACGCGACTTCTCGGCCACCGATGCATTCCGCGCGCAATACCGCGTGCGCGAAGCGCGGCGCGACATCGCGGCGTTGTGGCAGGACGTCGACCTGCTGATGGTGCCCACCGCCCCCGGCCACCCAACCCATGCCGAGGTCGACGCCGATCCGATCGGGGCGAACGCGACGCTTGGCACCTACACGAACTTCGTCAACCTGCTCGGCTTTTGCGCGCTCGCGATGCCGGCCGGCATCACTGAAAAGAAGCTGCCGTTCGGCGTGACCTTCATCGCGCCGGGTGCCAGCGATGCGGCGCTCGCGCGCTTCGGCCACACCTGGCAATCGAGCCTGGCGCTGCCGCTCGGCGCGACCTCGCGCAAGCTTTCCGACACCGACGCCATCATCGACACGGTCACGCCGTGGCCGGCGAGCGAGCAATACCTGCCGATCGCCGTGGTCGGTGCGCACTTGAGCGGCCTGCCGCTGAACGGCCAACTCGCCGAGCGCGGCGCGCGGCTGCGCGAAGCGACGTTCACCGCACCGCGCTACCGCCTCTATGCGTTGCCGAACACCACGCCGCCGAAGCCGGGGCTCCTGCGCGTCGAGTCCGAGGGCGCAGCGATCGCCGTCGAGGTGTGGGAGATGCCTTCGAGCGCGGTGGGCTCGTTTCTTGCGCTGATCCCGCCGCCGCTGGGGCTGGGCAGCGTCGAGCTCACCGATGGTCGCTGCGTGCACGGATTTTTGTGCGAGTCGCATGCGCTCGCCAAGGCGCGCGACGTCACCCGCTTCGGCGGCTGGCGCGCGTATCTCGCATCGCTTTGAACGTTGATCACAGAGGGAGACCCCATGGACCGTCGACACTTTCTGACCACGAGCGCCGCCGCCGCGGCCCTGACCACGGTACCGCTGAAGGCGCGTGCGCAAGCACGGCCGAAAGACGTGCTCGTCGTGGCCAACGAGTTCGGCCCCAACTCGCTCGACATCCATACCGTCGGCGCCAACCGCCCGAGCTACGGGGTCTCGTGGGTCTGCTACGACCGGTTGATGACCTACGGCAAGAAAACGCTGCCCGATGGTCGCGTCGTGTATGACCTGAACAAGCTCGAGCCCGAGCTGGCCGAAAGCTGGAAGATCGATCCCGACGGCAAGGCGGTCACCTTCAAGCTGCGCAAGAGCGCGAAGTTCCACGACGGCACGCCGGTCACCGCGAAGGACGTCAAGTGGTCCTTCGACCGCGCGGTGACGGTCGGCGGCTTTCCGACCTTCCAGATGGCCGCCGGCTCGCTCGAAAAGCCCGAGCAGTTCGAAGTCGTCGACGACCACACCTTCCGCGTCAAGCTGCTGCGCGCCGACAAGCTGACGATGAACGACATCGCGGTGCCGGTGCCGTGCATCTACAACTCCGAGCTGGTGAAGAAGAACGCGACGAAAGAAGACCCGTGGGGCCTCGTCTACACGAAGAACAACGTCGCCGGCGGCGGCGCGTTCAAGGTCGAAACGTTCCGCCCCGGGCAGGAAATCATCTACGTGCGCAACGAGGACTGGAAGAGCGGGCCGTTGCCGAAGCTGCGGCGCATCATCCAGCGCGACGTACCGAACGCCGGCAACCGCCGCGCACTGCTGATCAAGGGCGACATCGACATCACCTTCGATCTGCCGCCGAAGGACTTCTCCGAGCTGTCGAAGGAAGGCGGCGCGGTGAAGGTCACGTCGACGCCGATCGAGAACGCGATGTACTACCTCGGCATGAACACGACGAAGCCGCCGTTCAACGATCCGCGCGTGCGCCAGGCCGTCGCCTACGTGCTGCCCTACGAAAAGATGTACGACAACGCGCTGTACGGGCGCGGCATCAAGCTCTACGGCGGCGACGCGCAAGTCAAGACCATCGCGTGGCCGCAGCCCACCGGCTACAAGTCCGACGTCGCGAAGGCGAAGGCGCTGTTGGCGCAAGCGGGCCACGCCAACGGCTTCGAGACGACGCTGTCCTTCGACCTCGGCGGCGCGACTGTCGGCGAGCCGATGGCAGTGCTGATCCAGGAGTCGCTCGGGCAGATCGGCATCAAGGCCACCATCAACAAGATCCCCGGCGCGACGTGGCGCTCGGCGCTGCTGAAGAAGGACATGCCGCTGCTCATCAACCGCTTCGGCGGCTGGCTCAACTATCCCGAGTACTTCTTCTTCTGGTGCTACCACGGCCAGAACGCGGTGTTCAACACGATGAGCTACCAGAACCCGAAGCTCGACAAGATGATCACCAACGCGCGCTTCGCCGAAAGCAAGCCGATTTACGAGTCTTCCGTGAAGGAGATGATCCAGCTCGCATACGACGAGGTGCCGCGCGTGCCGATGTTCCAGCCGACGATGGACGTCGCGATGCAGAAGGACGTGCAGGGCTACATGTACTGGTTCCACCTGCAGCCCGACTACCGTCAGCTGTACAAGAGCTCGCCGGCATGACGCCCGAACAGATCGAGCGTCTCGTCGACGCGCAGTCCGCCGCGCTCGGCGTGCGCATCGCGGCCGAGCACCGCAAAGGCGTGATCGCGTTCTACGGCCTCGCCGCGCGCATGGCCGAGCTGGTCGAAGGCTTGCCGCTGACGCCGGCCGACGAATCGGGCAGCGTGTTCGCGCCCGTGACACCCAACGCCACATGAACGACGTCCGCGCACTCTGGAGGGGCGAGGCACTCGCCACCGCGCAGCAAGTGCGCGAAGGCGCGCTGCAGGCACGCGACGTCGTGCAGGCCAGCCTCGACCGCATCGAGGCGACCGACACGCGCATCAACGCGTTCACGACGCGGCTCGCCGAGCGTGCGCTCAAGCGCGCCGAGCAACTCGACCGGGATCCGAAACGCTCGAAGCTGGCGCTCGCCGGCGTGCCTTTCGCGGTGAAGAACCTGTTCGACATCGCCGGGATGCCAACGCTCGCCGGCTCGAAGATCGAGCGCGACGCGCAACCGGCGCGGCGCGATGCGGTGCTCGTGCGGCGACTCGAGGCGGCCGGCGCCATCCTCGTCGGCGCGCTCAACATGGACGAGTACGCCTATGGCTTCACGACCGAGAACACGCACTACGGGCCGACGCGCAACCCGCACGATCTGGAGCGCATCTCCGGCGGCTCGTCGGGCGGCTCCGCGGCGGCCGTCGCCGCGGGACAGGTGCCGCTCACGCTCGGCTCCGACACCAACGGATCGATACGCGTGCCGGCATCGCTGTGCGGCATCTTCGGGCTGAAGCCGACCTACGGGCGGCTGCCGCGCAGCGGGTCGTATCCGTTTTCGTCGAGCCTCGATCACCTCGGGCCGTTTGCGCGCTCGGTGCGCGATCTCGCGCTCGCCTACGACGCCATGCAGGGTCCGCACGACGACGATCCGGCCTGCGCGCAACGCTCGATCGAGCCGACCTTGTCGCAGCTCGATCAGGGCGTCCAGCAGATTCGCGTCGCGGTGCTCGGCGGCTGGTTTCGCGAGCAGGCCATGGACGAGGCGTGCGCCGCGGTCGATGTCGTCGCGCAGGCGCTCGGCACGAACCGGCTGGTCGAGCTGCCCGAAGTCGAGCGTGCGCGGGCGGCGGCGTTCATGATCACTTGCGGCGAAGGCGGCGCGCTGCACCTGAATCACCTGCGCGAGCGTGCGCACGACTTCGACCCGATGACACGCGAGCGCTTCCTCGCCAACGCGCTGATCCCCGCCGCATGGGTGGCGCAGGCGCAGCGCGTTCGCCACTGGTTCGCGCGGCGTGTCGCGCGCGCGTTCGAGAGCGTCGACGTGCTGCTCGCCCCGGCCACGCCGTGCGTCGCCCCGAAGATCGGCACCGAGTGGCTCGAGATCAACGGCCGGCCATTGCCGGCGCGCCCGAGCATGGGCCTGTTGACGCAGCCGATCTCGTGCATCGGCCTGCCGGTCGTCACCGTGCCGTTGTGGGGGCAGAACGCCGCATCGCCGCACCTGCCGATCGGCGTGCAGGTGATCGCCGCGCCGTGGCGCGAAGACCTGGCGCTGCGCGTGGCGGCCGAGCTCGAAGCGCAAGGCGTCGTGACCGCGCCGATCGCGGCGCTCGCGTGAACCAGAGCAGCCCAGACATGGACATCAACCTGCCCGACATCCACGCCGAAGTGTTCGCGCTGTTCGCGCGATACGAGGACGCGCTCGTCAACAACCGGCTCGACGTGCTCGACGAATTGTTCTGGCCGAGCCCGCACACGGTGCGCTACGGCGTGCGCGAGAACCTGGTCGGCATCAACGCGATCCGCGCATTTCGCAATGCGCGCTCGCCTGCCGGCCTGTCGCGCACGCTCGCGAAGACCGTCATCACGACCTACGGCCGCGACTTCGCGACGGTGATGACCGAGTTCCAGCGCGAAGGCAGCCAGCGCAACGGACGACAGAGTCAGACCTGGGTGCGCTTCCCCGAGGGCTGGAAAGTCGTCGCCGCGCACGTGAGCCTGATGGCGGACTGATGGCCTGATCGACATGCTGCGCCTCATCTCGCTTCGCCTGCTTGCCGCGCTGCCGAACCTCGTCGGCGTCGTGATCATCACCTTCATCCTCACGCGCGCATTGCCGGGCGACCCGGCCGCGTACTTCGCCGGCGCCGCGGCGACGCAGGAGGCGGTCGAGCAGGTGCGAAAGGAACTCGGGCTCGACCGGCCGCTGATCGAGCAGTTCTTCCGCTACGTCAGCGATCTCGCGCAGGGCCAGTTCGGCACGTCGATCACCACCGGCCAGCCGGTGCTGCAGGAACTGGTGACGCGGCTGCCGGCGTCCATCGAGATGATCGTGCTCGCGCTCGTGTTGTCGTGCGGGGTCGCGGTGCCCCTGGGCGTGATGGCGGCCACGCGCCCGGGCTCGTGGATCGATCAGTTGTGCCGCCTGATCACGACCGCCGGCGTGTCGCTGCCGACCTTCTTCACCGGCCTCGTGCTCGCGTACGTCTTCTATTTCCTGCTCGGCTGGGCGCCCTCGCCGCTCGGCCGGCTCGACCCGATGTTTTCGCCGCCGCCGCAGATCACCGGGCTGTACCTGATCGATGCGCTGTTGATCGGCGATCTGTCGCTGTGGTGGGCGAGCCTCAAGCAACTGATCCTGCCGACCGTGACGATGGCGCTTTTCGTGCTGGCGCCGATCGCGCGCATGACGCGCGCATCGATGCTCGCCGTGCTGTCGTCGGATTTCATTCGCACCGCGCGTGCGAGCGGGCTGACCTCGACAACGGTGCTGATTCGCTACGCGCTGCGCAACGCGCTGCTGCCGGTCGTCACGACGCTGGGCATGGTGTTCGGCTTCATGCTCGGCTCGAGCGTCGTAATCGAAAAGGTGTTCGGCTGGCCTGGAGTTGGCAGCTATGCAATCGACGCGTTGACGGCGAGCGACTATGCGCCGGTGCAAGGCTTCGTGCTCGCGATGGGCGTGCTGTTCGTGCTGCTGAATCTGGCGATCGACGTGCTGTACACGTTGATCGATCCGCGGATGACGGTGGAGGCGTGATGCATGCGCCCCACCCTCACCCCAACCCTCTCCCGCCCTGCGGGAGAGGGAGTGTCTTGTTCCCTCGCCCCTTTGGGGAGAGGGCCAGGGTGAGGGACGCGCGATGAACGAAACCCTGCGGCACATCCGCCACGTGCTCTCCGAAAACCCGGTGACGATGCTCGCCGCCGGCCTGTTCGCGATGTTCGTGCTGCTCGCACTCATCGGCCCGTCGATCGTCCCTTATGACCCGCTCGCGAGCGACACCAGCGCCGCGTTGCAGCCGCCCACCGCCGCTCACTGGTTCGGCACCGACGCGCTCGGCCGCGACATCCTGTCGCGCACCATCGTCGCGACTCGGCTCGACCTCGGCATCGCAGTTTCCGCGGTGGTGCTGTCCTTCGGCATCGGCATCGCGCTCGGCCTCGCGGCAGGTTTCTTCGGCGGCTGGTGGGACCGCATCGTGACGCGCGTGTCCGACACCATCATGGCGTTTCCGCTGTTCGTGCTCGCGATGGGCATCGTTGCGGCGATGGGCAACACGGTCGGCAACATCGTGCTCGCCACCGCGATCATCAACCTGCCCTTCTACATCCGCGTCGCGCGCGCCGAAACGAACGTGCGGCGCAACGCCGGCTTCGTCGAGGCGGCGCGGCTGTCGGGCAACACCGACGCGCGCATCCTCGCGGTGCACCTGTTCCCGAACATCCTGCCGCCGGCGATGGTGCAGGTGAGCCTGAACATGGGGTGGGCCATCCTCAACGCGGCGGGCCTGAGCTTCATCGGTCTCGGCGTGCGGCCGCCCACGCCCGAGTGGGGCATCCTCGTCGCCGAAGGCGCGCAGTTCATCGTGTCGGGCGAATGGTGGGTCAGCTTCTTCCCCGGCGCGGTGCTGATGCTCGCGGTGTTCGCGTTCAACCTGCTCGGCGATGCGCTGCGCGACATCTTCGATCCGCGGAGGCG
>Ga0184637_10000562_pt1 | contig 27570 bp, 22 predicted proteins | sample PLM3_127_b2_FD_133143 | JGI IMG/M metagenome (GOLD analysis project Ga0184637, IMG submission 133143) | Groundwater sediment microbial communities from an aquifer in East River, Colorado, USA - PLM3_127_b2 | ecosystem: Environmental > Terrestrial > Soil > Riparian zone | place: USA: East River... | reverse complement strand
ACAGCTGGGGGAGGCGGTGCCGACCGTCGAGAACGGACTGTGGCGGGTGCTGCCCGACGGGCGCATGGAGACGACGTGGAAGATCCGCGGCGGCGTTGCGTGGCACGACGGCACGCCGTTCACGACGGACGACCTCGTGTTCACGCTCAGCGTGCTGCGCGATCGAGAGCTGCCGATCTTCCGCCACCGGTCTTTCAGCTTCATCGAGGGCGTCGAGGCGGCGGACGCACAGACGATCACGGTGCGCTGGAACAAGCCCTACATCCAGGCTGACGAGCTGTTCAGCGAGGACGTGGCCGCTCCGCTCCCAAGACACCTACTCGAACGGTCGTACGCCGAGGACAAGACGGCTTTCACTCAGCTGCCGTACTGGACGACGGAGTACGTCGGAACTGGCCCCTACAAGGTGAAGGAGTGGGAGCGAGCGAGCCACATCCTCATGCAGGCCAACGACAGCTACGCGCTCGGTCGACCGAAGATCGACGAGATCGAAGTTCGCATGATCTCAGATGCGAACGCCATTGTCGCGAACCTGCTGGCGGGCACGGCTGACGTTCTGCTCGGTCGGTCGATCTCGGTCGACCACGTCGTGCAGCTCCGGGAGCGCATGCCCACGCTGAACATCGAGACCCCGCTCACGAGCCTCCAGGTCATCAACTCGCAGTTCCTCGACCCGAGTCCGGCGGTGGTGACGGAGCTGAACTTCCGACGTGCGATGATCCACGCCGTGGACCGCCAGGAGATGGCCGATACGATTGACTATGGACTCGTGCCGGTCGCCCACCATTTCATCTACCCGAACCTGCCGGAGGCCAGGGCAACCGAGTCCGCGCTCGTCAGGTACGAATACGACCCGCGGCGCGCGGCCCAGCTGATGGAGGGCCTCGGCTACGTCAAGGGCGGTGACGGCTTCTATCGGGACGCGGCCGGCCAACAGCTGCGGATCGAGATCCGCACAACGCAGAGCGAGATCAACCCGAAGTCGATGTCCGCGGTCGCGGATTACCTGCAGCGGCTCGGCATCGCGATTGACCCCATCATCATTCCCGTGCAGCTCGTCAGCGATCAACGATACCGCGCGAGCTTCCCCGGGCTGATCGTCAACGGCGGCCCCGCCGACGCCTCGAACCTTGAGGACTTCCACAGCAGCCAGGCTCGGGTGCCCGAGACCAATTTCTCGGGATCAAACCGCGCCCGCTACGTGCACCCGGAGATGGACACGCTGGTCGAACGCTACCAGACCACGATCGCCTTCGAGCCGCGCATGGACGTCGCCCGCCAGATCGTCCGCCACACGACGGAGCAACTGCCCGTCGTACCGTTGTTCTTCGACAGCTGGCCGAGCGCCGCGGCGGCGCGTCTGGTGAACGTCGGCCCGAGCGCCAACGGCGGTAGGTCGACATGGAACGTGCACCAGTGGGATGTGCGGTAGGGCTCGCCGAGCTGGGCTACCCGATGCGGTCAGCGTAGGGGTCGAATAGAGACGGCGTAACCGGCAACGGGCCGGGCGGCCTGACGGTCGGAGTCCGGGTCGGCGTCGCCGTAGAGCTTGGCGTCGCGGTCCGCGTGCGCGTCGGCGATGGCGTGTAGGTGGGGGTACTGCTCGGCGGCGGAGTCTCCGTCGGCGTGTTGCTTGGTGATGGGATCGCGGTCGGCGTGTTGCTCGGCTGGGGAGCCTCCGTTGGCGTGCTGCTCGGCGGAAGAGGGCGAGTGGGTGTCGCGGTCGGGGGCGGCGCTGCCGTCGGCGTACGCGTCGGCGGCGGAACGGCCGTGCTCGTCGCCTCGGGTAACGCCGTGGGCGCATCGGTTGGGAGGCTCGTCGAGGTCGGCGTCGGTTCCCGTGTGGCCGGGCGCAGCGTCTGAGTAGGGCTAGCCGTAAGCGTCGGCGACGGCGTATCGGTCGAGATTGGCTCCTCGGTTGCTGTGGCGAACACCTCGGGGGACGACGTTGCGATCACCGTTGGTGGCGTCGGCGTGGGGGTAGGTTCCACAGGGATGTCGGTGGCAGTAGGGCTTGGGGTCGGCGTGTCCGTGGTCGGCCCCTCTAGCACGTCGGCGGCCTCGAGCGTCAGAACCGTGACGGAGAGCAGCAACCCCAGAAGGAGCGGAAGAACACCGGCCAGGAGGAGGACGAGCAGCAGCGACCGTTCGGCGTCGCGCTGGCGCGCGTCATTCTGTTCGGCGGACTCGCGAGGGGTGCTGCGCTCCATCGCTTGCCGTCCTCACGCCTCGCGCCCGACGCAAATCAAGCGCGCCCGGAGGGGAGAAAGCCCTCAGGCCGGAGCTGGACGAGTTTCGAGAGGTGCGCGTCGGCCTCAGCCTCTGCACGGGCTCGATCCCGAAAGGCGCGATAGAGCAGGACCCCAAGAACGACGGCGCCCGCCAAACCCAGAACGCCAAGCGCCACGACAAAGCGCAGTCCATCCTCTGGCAGCAGGTGACCGGCATTGTCGCCTTGCGTCAGGGTGACGGCCTTGGCCAGAGCCAGGATGCCGCCCCCACCCGCGCTGATACCCAGAAGCGCAGCCATGCTTGCGCCGTACTGAAGCAAGTTCCGGTTGTGCCGACCGGCGCGCTCGACGCCAAGCTTCCAGGCAAGGAGCTCCGCGACCCACTGCTTGCGGATAGTCGCCTCGGCGATGGCGTTCACGAGGGCGGCGGCGTCCGGCAGATTCACCAGGAACCACTGGGCGACGTAGCCGACGGTGGTCAAGTCGGGCTCGTCGCGCGATACAGCATCGTCCAGGTCATCGACGTGAAGGAGCGCTGCATCCCGCATGCTGGTCGGCGGCTCCGCCTCGATCTCGTCACGCAAGTCGGACATCGCACGCAAGAGAAGGTGGTGCTGCGCGTCACCGGGCAGCGGTGGGATCGAGGAGACAGGCGGGCTCAGAACCGTCGGAGCCGCCCCTTCGCCATTGATAGTGATCGCTTGCGCACCAGAGCCCATATTGCCCCCTTCCACAGCCATCGTGGCGCCTGGTCTCGCACTTCGTTTCGGCCGTACATTCAGGCTGTCGATGGCGAACCCTAGCACTGGCACATGGGCGTGATCATCTACAGATCAGTACATGCGGATGCACAACTTCAGGCGAGAAGATGAACGGGCTCGCCCACCTCTGAACAAGCGGGGTTCAGGTTAGACAGCCACCCATTCCTGCGATAGCACCTCTGCCTGCTCCAGAACTGTCTGGGTCGCCTTCTCCTGCTTGTCGGGGGGGTAGCCGTACTTGCGCAGGATACGCTTGATGATGACGCGGAGGTTGGCGCGGACGTTCTCGCGCACGGTCCAATCGATGGTGACGTTTTGCCGCACCGAGGCAACCAGCTCACGCGCGATACCTCGCAGGGTCTCGTCGCCCAGGACTTTCACTGCGCTGTCGTTCGTTTCGAGCGCATCGTAGAAGGCGAGCTCGTCTTCCGTTAAGCCGAGGTCCTCGCCTCGACGCTCGGCTTCGCGCATCTCACGCGCCAGCTCGATCAGCTCTTCGATGACCTGGGCAGCCTCGATTGCGCGGTTCTGGTACCGCCGGATCGCGTGATCGAGGAGGTCGGCGAACGATCGCGCCTGTACGACGTTCTTCCGCAGGCGCGTGCGGATCTCGCCCATCAGGAGCTTCCGCAATAGCTCGACTGCCAGGTGCCGCCGCGGCATGCCGCGCACCTCGGCCAGGAACTCCTCGGAGAGGATCGAGATGTCCGGTCGGTCGAGCCCGGCGGCGGCGAAGATGTCGATCACCTCCACCGAGGAGAGGGCGCGTGAGACGATCTGCCGCACCGCGAGATCGAGCTCTTCGTCGCTTCGTGCCTCACCGGGGGCTCGCTTCAGGAGGCTCGCCCGCACGGACTGGAAGAAGGCCACGTCGTCGCGAATGTGCAGCGCCTCCGAGTGGGGGACAGCCAGGGCGAACGCCTTCGTGAGCTCGAGCACGGCATTCAGCAGGCGATCCCGGCCGTCCTCCTGTGCCAGGATGTGCTCCTGGGCAGCGGGCAACAGGCCGAGGCGCCCCTGCGCGCTGCCGGTAACCCACTTCGACCAGTTGAAGCCATGGAAGAGCCCGCCGCAAATCTCGTACCACTTGAGCAGGGCCGCCACAGCCTCTTCTTGATCGATGGCAGTTCGGCCGGTGCCGCCGCTCTCCGTGTAGGTTGCCAACGCCGCGCGCAGCTCGTGGGCCAGCCCGAGGTAGTCGACCACCAGCCCGCCCGGCTTGTCGCGGAACACGCGGTTCACGCGAGCGATCGCCTGCATGAGGCCGTGCCCACGCATCGGCTTGTCGATGTACATCGTGTGCAGGCTCGGGGCATCGAAACCGGTGAGCCACATGTCGCGAACGAGGACCATCCGCAGCGGGTTGCGAGAATCGCGGAACCGGTTCGCGAGCACCTCCCGTCGTGGCTTGTTGCGAATGTGGGGCTGCCAATCGAGCGGATCAGAGGCCGATCCGGTCATGACGACCTTGATGAGGCCCTTGTCGTCGTCGTCGTGGTGCCAGTCCGGCCGGAGCGCGACGATCTCGCGGTAGAGGTCGACGCAGATGCGGCGGCTCATGCCGACGACCATCCCTTTACCTTCGATCGCATCGAGGCGTTTCTCGAAATGATCCACTATGTCCTGGGCGACGAGCTTCAGCCGCTTGTCGGCCCCGACGATCGCCTCGAGCTGGGCCCATCTGGTTTTCAGCTGCTCCCTGCGCTCGACCTCTTCGCCCTCGGTGACCTCCTCGAACTGCGGGTCGATCTTCGGGCGCTCCCGCTCGTCGAGTGCCAGCTTCGCGACCCGGCCTTCGTAGTAGATCGGCACGGTGGCTTGATCTTCGACCGCCCGTTGGATGTCATAGATGCTGATGTAGTCCCCAAACACCGCGCGGGTGTTGGCGTCGGTCTTCTCGATGGGTGTTCCCGTGAAACCGATGAACGAGGCGTTCGGCAGCGCATCGCGCATGTGGCGGGCGAAGCCGTCGATGAAGTCGTACTGGCTCCGGTGCGCCTCGTCCGCGATCACGACGATATTGCGCCGCTCCGAGAGCGTTGGATGGCGATCCCCTTTCTCCTCCGGCAGGAATTTCTGGATCGTGGTGAAGACGATGCCACCGGCGTCGACCGAGAGCCTGGCGCGGAGATCGGCCCGGTTCTCGGCCTGGATCGGCGGCTGGCGGAGCAGATCCTGGGTCCGTGAGAAGGTGCCGAAGAGCTGGTCGTCCAGGTCGTTGCGGTCGGTGAGGACGACAATCGTGGGGTTCGCCATCGCCGGCTCGCGGACCACCTTCCCGGCGTAGAAGGACATGGTCAGGCTCTTGCCGGCGCCTTGCGTGTGCCACACAACGCCGATTCGGCGGTCGCCAGGCTCCCCGCCCTGCCGCGTGCCCGCCTCGTAGCGCCCAGGCTCTTCGGATACGATCCCCCGTGCTGCGCTGAGCTCCGCGGCGCGCAGCGTTTCGGCCAGCGCGACGTTCACGGCGTGGAACTGGTGGTAGCCTGCCATCTTCTTTGCCAGCTTGCCGCTACCCTCATCTTCGAAGACGATGAAATGCCCGAGCAGGTCGAGCAGCCTCCGCTTGTCGAAGATCCCCTCCATCAGGACCTGCAGCTCTAGCATGAACGCAGGGGCCAGCGTCTCGCCCGAGATAGTCCGCCAGGGCTTGAACCATTCTCGGCCCGCCGTGAGCGTGCCGACCCGCGCTTCCGTACCATCTGAGATGACCAGGAGCTCGTTGAAGGAGAACAGCGAGGGCAGCTCGGACTTGTAGGTCTGAAGCTGCTGATACGCCGTCCAGATCGTGGCGTTCGCGTCCGCGGCGTTCTTGAGCTCGATGACGGCGAGCGGCAATCCGTTGACGAAGAGGACGATGTCCGGGCGGCGGACGTGCTTGTCTTCACTGACGGTGAGCTGATTGATCGCGATCCAGTCGTTGTTCCCGGGGTCCCCGTAATCCAGCACGCGCGCCTGCGCTCCTGCGATGCTGCCGTCGTTCCGCCGGTACTCGACCGTGACGCCCTCGACGAGCAGACGGTGGAACGCCCGGTTACGCACCTCCAGGCTCGCGCCTTCCGGATGGAGCAAGCGATTGCACGCGTCGTTCAGCGCTTCATTGGGCAGATTTGGGTTTAGCCGTCGGAGCGCGCCACGGAGGACCGGTTCGAGGACCGCATCCGAGTAACTGTCGCGCAGGGCGCTGAACTCACTCGGGGCCGCATCCTGGCCGGACAGCACCGAGTATCCCAGCTCACGCAACCAATCGAGGGCGGCTTCCTCGACGACGGTTTCGGTTAGCTGAGCCACTGCCTATCTCTCATTGCGTCAGCGGAGCGAGTCGCTCGATCTTGCTCAGCCAGCCGTCGAAGTGTCTGCACTCCTGCCGGATTCGATTGATTCCAATGCGGGCTGTCAGGGCCGAGCCGTGAAGCACCTTCTGGTAGCGAGGTCGCAACGTGGCAATCAAGCGGGCCGAAGGGTGCGTTTCTGCACCCTCATTGATGTGCTCCGGGCTCGCAGCTTCGTCCCGGGCCTTTCGCAGCGGTTCCAGGAATGCCTGCCACCCTGCTTCCACTTCCGCGAAGACCTCAAGGTCGCTAAAAAGCAGGGCCTCGAACTCATAGGGCTGGATGTGCGGGAGAAATCGATCCTCGCGGCATCCGGCCAGTCGAACAACCGCCTCGCCGAAGGTCGCTTCGAGTGCGAGCGCCCGCTGACCCGAATCAGCCACATGTTGGCACTCCGCAAAGCCCGGGAAGTCGCTGCCAAGGCCATACAGGTCGAAAAATGTGGTGACATAGGTGTCGTCACGCTCGCGCAACGTGTTCCTCAAAAAACGGCTGACGCGGTCCCAGTTGAGAGCCCCCCCGCTTGCGTACTTGGACGTCCGAATGAGGCGTGCGTGGAGGGCGATGTCTTTCGCAGCCAACTCCCAGACCAGCACCTCACGGACGAATGTCTCCTCGGTTTGCCCTTCTCCAATGACGATCACCTCGATCACCGGCTCGGTCGGCCACCGATGACGTTCATCTTCCACAGGTCCCCCAACGTGTAGTCGGCCAGCCATTCTTGGAGTTGCTCAGCCTCAAGCCGCTCAAATGTGGAGGCTTCATTCTTCAGAGAGACGACGACGATGTCTTCTGGCGCCAACTCGTTTACGAGATCCACTGACTGAGTAGAGACGACGAGTTGCCTTTCATCGGCTGCTTGACGGAGCAGCGCGGCAAGAATTGTCAGAGCAGCGGGATGCAGTCCAAGCTCCGGCTCGTCAATGAGGATCGTGTCGGGCTGGAGGTGCGCGGGCTGCTGCAGCAGTGTGGCCAGAGAGATGAACCGCAGCGTTCCGTCTGACAACTGCCTCGGGCTCATGGGCGTGTCCAGATCGTGGGCCTGGAACCATTCCAACTCCACGCGCTCCTTAGCCTCACGTCGATAGACAAAGTCTCCAAGGAAAGGCGCGACCATGCGCACGGTCTCGACGATGCGTCCGTATTCCGACGGATACCGCTCACGGAGGAAGCGAAGGAAGGGCGCCAGGTTAGAAGCGTCTGGCTTCAGCAGGAGGTTGTCGCGCACTGGTTGCGCCTGGCGGACGGGGGCTGCAACGCCCGTGTCGTGAAAGTGGTACACGCGCCAGGTTGCAAGGGCAGGCAGCACATAAAGATCGAAGGTGGGATCACTCATGTCCAACATCTGCGCTTCGTCTTGCCCGGTCGCCAAAGATCTGGTGACGCCCTCCCTTACACCTGCCGCGGACCAGGTTTCTTCTCTGGCGAAGATGAGGCGCGGCCCGCTCGGCGAAAGGGTTAACCGATATCCGACGCGACCGAACGAGAATTCCCCGACCATTTGCTTGGTCAGCTTCCTGCCGCCGAAAAGCAGAGCGTCGGGCCCGTCATGTTCTTGCACGTAGAGCTGCAGCCGCTTTTGGCCTATCGCGGCCATCATTGGGAAGAGGCTCATGAAGTTGCTCTTCCCCGCTCCGTTCGCGCCGATGAGCACGTTCACATTGCGAAGCTCGAAGTCTTCCAGCTCGCGGATCGACTTGAAGCCACGGACGGTCAGCTTCGTGAGCTGGGCCATTGTTACAAGTGAGCCGCGACGATTCGCTCAGCGTCCGGCACCCTTAGCTCACCTGACATCAGCTTGCGGAGCAGCATATCGCGCAATAAGGCGAGGTTGTTGGATTCGCGAACATTGGCCACGAGGCGCTGCCGAAGCCGGAGTATTGCCCATAGGAACCGCTCCATCACCGTTGTCGGCGGGACGACGAGACTCGCGCCCGCGATGACTCTAGCGTTCATGTTGGCCTGAACTGACCCGCTCTTCGCTCCGTCCGCATATTCTGCATATAGGTCTGACTTGAGAAATCCGTATACGTAGTAGCTGTGAGCAAGCGATGCTGTCTTCAGCCGCACAAGGTAGGACGCGAACACGGCATCAATATTCTCTTCGATAATGGCTGACTTACCGGGATCGGCCATTCGAGCAACGACCAAGTCCCCGACCTGCAAGGCATAGGCGGCTCGCGCATCTGCCTCGATTGCGCAGTAAGGAACATCTCCCCATTCAATCCAGTTCCGCTTGTTGATGTCGGTTACCCGAAGCAACTTGGGACCAACGGACTCGTCCACTGCGCTCGCCGTGTAACCATATTGTGTTGAGCAAAGGTCGGAGAGCTTGTTGACCACCCACCCAGACGGAATCTCGCCTAGCTCTGAGTCCTCGAAACGTTCCGGGAAAGAATCAGCCATGGGCTTGGGCAGCCCAGGGGCACGGCCTTCGGCCTTGGCGCGGACCGGGTCGAAGTCGATGAACCACGATTTGAATATCGCCCGAGCCATCGCCTCCAGCGTCTCGTTCGTCCGTCGGTTCAGTTCGATCTTGTCGTCCAGGGAGCCCAGAACTTCAGCTATGTGTTGCTGAATGTGCAGAGAGGGCACGAAAATCGGGAAGCTGGGCATTTCAGCGATACCAATTCGGTCAACAGTACTTCCGTGTACTGTCCTCGCCCGTAGCGTCTCCTGAAACTGGGGCGCGATGTACGCGTAAAGCAGAAATCGCGAGTGGACTTGATCCGCCTTAGGCCTGAGCAAACCCATCCGCCTGCCGAGACAACATCTCAGCCCCGCAGGGATCATCGCGGCTTCACCTAGTCGTGTTTCATATGAGAAGACAACATCTCCTTCGGTCGGGGCCACCCGACGAGTCCAAGTTAGGAAATCGCCTTCCGACAAGTGCTCCGCGTCACTTAGGTTGAGGCGGCCGGACCCAAGGTTTGATATGCCCAGGAAGAGAGGACCATCCGGAGTTTTCCGGGGGGTGGCGTGCGGCCCGTCGAACACATCACAGATCACCCCAAGGGGGACCTCTCGCCACTCAGCCGCCAAGGCCCAACTCCTTCAGGTTGGCTTCAATGGCCGCGTCCAACCTGCGGGCCTCAGCCATTTGCTCGCGCAACGTCTCAGTGAGGCGCTTTATCTTCTCTTGGAACGGCTCGCCGTCGTCGGCGGCGGCCTCCGCCCCTACGTAACGCCCGGGCGTGAGCACATGGCCGTGTTCACGGATCTGGTCGATCGTTGCGCTCTCGCAGAAGCCCGGCATGTCCGAATAGGGGGCCCCGTTCTCCTCGCCGCGCCAGGCGTGGTACGTGCCTGCGATGCGGCCGATCTCTCCGTCCGTTAGCTCGCGGTGGGTGCGGTCCACGAGCTGGCCGAGCTTGCGGGCATCAATGAAGAGCACATCTCCGCGGCGGTCGCGTAAGCGATGGTTGCGCTTATCGCGCGCCAGGAACCAGAGGCAGGCGGGGATCTGCGTGGCGTAGAAGAGCTGTGGCGGGAGCGCAACCATACAGTCCACCAGGTCCGCTTCGACGATGTTCTTGCGGATCTCGCCCTCGCCGGACTGGTTCGACGACATCGAGCCGTTGGCCAGCACAAAACCCGCCAGCCCAGCGGGCGCGAGGTGGTAGATCATGTGCTGAACCCACGCGAAGTTGGCGTTGCCCAGCGGAGGTACGCCGTACTTCCAGCGCTTGTCCTCCCGCAGCAAACCTCCACCCCAGTCGCTCACGTTGAACGGTGGATTGGCAAGGATGTAATCGGCCTTGAGGTCCGGATGGCGATCGTCATGGAACGTATCGCCATGGGCTATCTGGCCGTCGATGCCCCGTAGAGCGAGGTTCATCCGCGCCAGGCGCCATGTGGTGTAGTTCGACTCCTGGCCGTAGATGCTGATATCCCCGAGCCTGCCCCCATGGGCTGCGATGAACTGCTCCGATTGCACGAACATGCCAGAGGAACCACAACACGGGTCGTAGACCCGGCCTCCGTACGGCTCGAGCATCTCGACGAGGAGCTTTACGACGCAGCGCGGCGTGTAGAACTCGCCGCCCTTCTTGCCCTCGGCGCTGGCGAACTGAGACAGGAAGTACTCGTACACGCGCCCGAGCACGTCCTTCGAGCGACCATCTCGGTCTCCAACCTGGATATTGCTCACCAGGTCGATGAGCTGGCCCAGCCGCTGCTTGTCGAGCCCGACCCGCCCGTAGTCTTTCGGCAGCACGCCCTGGAGCGAGGGGTTATCGCGCTCGACCGCCACCATTGCATCGTCCACGGTCTGGCCGATCGTGTTTTGTCTGGCTTCTGCCTTGAGCCGGGACCAGCGCGCATCGCGCGGGACCCAGAAGATGTTCAGCGCTCTATACTCGTCCGGATCTTCGGGGTCGGCGTTCGCCTCGGACTCCAAGCCGGCGTGCTGCTCCTCGAAGGCGTCAGAGATGTACTTGAGGAAGATCAGGCCCAGCACGACATGCTTGTACTCCGCGGCATCCATCCTGCCGCGCAAGGCGTCGGCCGTCTGCCACAACTTGGCTTCGAAGCCGACCGTCGCACCGTTGTTCTGTGGCTGAACCGCCTTAGTCACTTCGCCGCGCAAGGGCTGCACCTCTCGAAAGGCAAACCTGACGGCCTAAATAGTAAACCGTCCGCGCAGCACACTGTTGAGGCACCAGGTAATGCCGTCGGTGTTCGGCACTCGTATCGAGCGGGCGAAACGAGCCGCCCCAGCATGTAGGAGCCCCCGACCTCTCGGTCGGGGGCTGCGCGTTTGGGTTTGACGAGCGCCCACTGAAAGCAGCGGAGGATTTAGTTGCCGTCGCCTGCCCCTCGCTTGGCGCGCTTTCCACCTCGTCGAGGCGCCCGAGCGCGGCCCTCGCGACGTCCGCCAACTCGCCCACGCGTTCAACTTGATGGCGAGTCGCCTCGAGGCAAACGACGAGCAGAGGCGGGGCTTCCTCGCAGACGTGACGCACGAGCTGCACTCCGTTGACCGTGATCCAGGGGAACCTGGAAGGGATCATCGATGGCGTCTACCCTGCCGACGAGGCGCACCTCCAAACTTCCGCTGAACGAGCCATGGTCAATCCGCCGTTAATCGCTCTTCGCCCATGGTGGGCGAACGATTCCTATACTTAATACTGTGTGGAAAATCTTTACGGGTGAATGGGACGCCACGGAGGCCGGGTGATGGGCACAGCGATCGACATCGGAACGCTTATCACGAGCTCGCCTGAGATCCGAGGCGGAAGGCCGCGCATCGCAGGTACCGGGGTGACGGTGCGTCGGATTGTGGTCTGGTACAAGCTTGGGCATATGCCAGAGGAGATCGCAGAACGCATAGGGCATCTCAGCGTTGCGCAGGTCTATGGCGCCCTGGCGTATTACCACCTGAATCGCGAGGAAATCGAGAAGGATCTCGCAGAAGAAGAAGCGATAGCAACAGCGCTCGAGGAGCAGTCTCGGAAGAAACGGCAGCGACCCGAGTAAAGCAGCTTCGCGCTCCGGCTATGCCTCGATGACGACTCTTCGGCTGTACCTCGACGAGGATTCTATGGATACCATCGTTATCCGAGCCCTTCGAGAACGCGGACTGGACATTCTCACTCCGAGCGAAGCAGGAATGGAGCAGAAGGAAGACCCAGATCAGCTCAGCTACGCCATGAGCCATGGTCGCGTCATCTGCACCTTCAACGTTGGTGACTTCTACAGGCTGCACACTGAGTATCTGCGCGCCAGCAAAGCGCACGCAGGCATCATCTTTGTGCAGCAGCAGCGGTACTCGTTAGGCGAGTTAATTGGACGCTTGTCGAACATCACCACGACGATGTCGCCCGAGGCCATGGAGAACTGGGTCGAGTTCCTGAGCGACTGGGAACCAGAGTAGGGGCCCTGCCCTACGCTAAATGAAGGAGGACTGACGGAACCCTAATCCGCACTCCGCAATCCAGTCATCTCAGCTCCCACTCGTGGATGTTCCAGGCCACGGCGCCGCCGGGCGGCGCGACGCGCGGGCCGCGCAGCGCGGAGACGTAGGCGATAACGTCCGGATCGAAGCTGATCGGGATCGACGGCACCTCGTCCGAGTAGATCTTCGCGAGCTGCACCGCGATCTGGGCGCGCTGGTCCCGATCGAGGGTGGTGTCGTAGCCGGGGGCGATGCGGTCCCACTCCTCGTTCATCCAGGCGCCGCGATTGCTGCCGAGCCAGCGGTTCTCCTCGCGTGGAATATTGCGACTATGGTAGTTGCGAAGCGGTGCCTCGCCGAAATCGACGGGGGAGCCAAAGATGTAGGCGCCGGAGAACGACGCGCGAAACTGCGCGTCCTGCACCTGGGCCGCCGCGGTAATCGCCTCGCTGAAGTCGAAGCCGGCCCGCCGCCACGTGTCGGCGGTCACGTGCATCTCCGTCTCGAATTGGGGTGAGGCGTTCGTGCGCAGCTCGGCCTGGAAGCGCCCCTGCGTTGGATGCGTGAAGACGCCATCGGGCCCGCGGCTGTAGCCCACCTCAGCCATCAGCTGTTCGGTCCGCCGCGGGTCGTTCGGGTAGCGGGTGATCGCCCGGTCGACTAGCCCGAAGTACCACATCTGGGGCGGGACTATCCCGTCCGTCATGATGCCCGCGCCGTCGTAGATCACATCGTTCAATGCCTGCTTGTCGATGGCGTGAGCCAGAGCTCTTCGCACTCGCAGGTCGAGCAATACGCTTGGGTTGGCGAGCGCCGCTCGCAGCTGGAAGTGCGCGCTTCTGTAGATGAGCGGCGTCACGAGAACGTGGCCGGCGCCTCGTGGTAGCCAGTCGCGCTTCAGGAATGGCAGCTCCGCGGACCGGACCGCGACATCCGCGAGCATGTGGACGTCGTCGGCCAGGATGGTCGTAACCGCGACGTTCGCGTCGCCGATGAACGTGACCCGGACGCGGTCGATCTTCGGTCGGCCAAAGAGGTAGCTCGGATTCGCCTCGCCCTCGATGAAGGCGCCCGGCTCCCAGCGCGTCAGGCGATACGGACCGAGGCCGACGTACTCCCGACTCCAGTACGGGCTGCTGGCGAAGGGGTCCATCCCCTGGTCGAGGGCCGCCTGGAGTAGGTGCATGGGCTGGGGTGGGAAATCATTGTTCAGCATTCCCGCGTCGGGAAATGTCCTGGACCAGCGAATCAGCACTGTGCGCTCGTCCTGGGCGACCACCTCCTCCATCAAGCCCTGGGGCGTCGAGGTCGCCTGGCCGAGCGCCGGGTGCGTGTAAACGCGCCAGGCGAACACGAAATCGTTGGCGGTGAGCGGCGTAGCGTCGTGCCAGGCGACGCCCGGCCTCAGTCGGTAGATCGTCTCCATGCGGCCGTCGGGCAGCACGCGCCAGGTCTCCGAGTTCAGCTGGGGCAGCGCCTCCGCGAGAAACGGCCGGGGCGTGCCCGAGTCGTCGATGAGCGCCAGGTTCGCGTTGAAGAGCGAGCGCACGGTTGTGAGTGTCGTCTGGCCCTGGTGCGCGCCCTTGAACGACAGGCTCTCCGGCTCGACACGGATGCCGATCGAGAGTGTGCGGCTCGGCGCGGGCGACTGGGGCGCCGACGCGCCAGACGCTTCCTGGCGACCGGGGATGCAGGCCGCAAGGGCCAGGAGGACTAACGCGAGGAAGCCAAAGGTTGAGTTTCTCAGGGTTTTCACCCCCTCCCTAACCCTCCCCCCTCGAGGGGGAGGGGACCGGAACTGGGCAATACGTGCCCTCGCTCTCGATGCGAAACGTCGTGTTGAAGCGGCTCCGGTAGTTCTCCTGGGCGACGATCGCCGCGAGCTCGACGATCTGCGCCTCGTTGTAGTGCTCCTGGAGGCGCGCGAACAGCTCGTCGGTGACATTCGGCGGCGTGGCGGTCATGGCGTCGGCCAGCTCCAGCGCCACGCGCTCGCCCGCCGTGAACAGCTCGCTGGTCTGGTAGCTGTAAACCGCCGCGATCTTCTCGTCGGATGCGCCCTCACGCTGGCCACCGGCCGCGTTGCTGTCCATTCAGAACGGGCACCCGACGATCGAGGCCGCTCGCAGGTTCATCAGTCGGCGGAGCTGGGGCGGGATTCGCCCAGCCGCTGTAATACCGGCGTCGAGGGCGCGGGCGCCCTCCTGGATCGTGGGCGCGTGGCCGGAGATGCCCGTGCCAGGCAGCACGTGGCCGTACTGCTCGACGTCTCGGTCCATGCGGCTGCGCGTCGCGGGCGCGGCTAGCTCGGGGCTGATCGGTCGAATGCGTGGCATAGCTCCTCCCTAGAACAACCTACTCGATGCCACGCAGCAGAGATTGCAGCTCCGGTCGCGGCATGTCGCTTTTCAGAACCGGCCGAGGATCGCCCGTTTCGAGGAGGACGTCGGCCAGCTCCTTGACCGCGGAAATGGCATGGCGCGAGAACGCCGCGCCATAGCTGACCCGCGCCACGCCGAGATCCTCGAGCTCGGGCACGCTCGGCGTATCGTCTGTGGCGAGGACGCTCAGCGGGGCGTGGATCTCGCGCACGAGCGTTCCGATGGTCGAGGCGTCCCCCGGGCGGAAGATGAAGATGCAGTCGGCGCCGGCTTCCGCGTAGCTATTGCCGCGCCGGATCACCTCATCCATCCCTGCGCGGTGGTCCGGTACGGTGCCGAAGACGTCGACCCGAGCATTCAAGAAGAACTCGCTCCGCAGCTCGCGTTTCGCGTCCATGAACGCTCGGATCTTGGCGAGCTGCACGTCGAGCGGCGCCAGCGTCATCGGCGCGCCGTGCGCATGGTAGTCGCTGTCCTCGAGGTTCATGCCCGCGAGGCCCACACCCACGAACCGGCGGACGGTCTCCTCGATCTCGTCGGGCCCGCCGTACCCCTTCTCGCCGTCCGCGTTCACCGGCACGGCCACGGCCGCGACCATCGCGCGGTACACCTCGGCCGTGCGCTCCCTGCCCAAAAGCTCCTCGTCATACAGGCCATGCACGGCCGCGATCCCTCCGCTTGTGCCCTGAATAGCAGGGAGCCCCATCGACTCGAACAGGCGGGCGGAGAGCACGTCGTAGGCACCCGGCATGACGAGGATCTTCGGCGCGTGCAGCAGCTCGCGCAGGCGGCGGCTGCTCACGTTCGCCAGGGAAACGACATCGGCGGGCACGGCGTCCATGCTCACTCCCTGGCCGTCTAACGGCTTCACTCGGACGCGCTCGCCTATCTTATCCGGTGTCCTCGAACCTATAATCGGGCCAAGGCGCTCGACCGAGATGAGCTCGCACCAGTAGCTTAGTAGAGGGAAGCAGTATGCGCCTGGATGCCCTGGCGTTCGGACTGGTCGTCGTTGGCATAGTCGCTAGCTCTTGCGCGCCGGCGGCGCCGAGCGCCTCGGTGCCTGGAGCCCCGGAAGCGCCACGAGCGCCAAAGATCCTCACTTTGGGGACAGCCGCGGAGCTCGGGAGCTTCGGCGATTTCGCCGGCGGGGGAGGAAGTGGGGGCGGGTGCCGCGAGTGTCGTGCCTTCGCCCACGACCGCCTGGCGGTCACGTCCCCCGACGGTGTAGTCGAAGGGCGGTTGGCGGCAGAGCTGCCTTCGCTCGAGGGTGGCACCTGGCGCGTCAACCCGGACGGATCAATGGACGTTATGTGGAAGATCCGACCCAACGTGAAGTGGCACGACGGCACACCCTTTACGAGCCAGGACATGCTCTTTACCTTCACCCTTTACAAGGACCCCGAGCTACCGACGCTCTACGCCGGGCAGCTCCAGATGATGGCGTCCGCCACCGCGCCGGACCCGCTGACCTTTATCGTGCACTGGTCGCAGACATTCGTGCGCGCCCACCGGCAGCCCGAGTTGGAGCCGATGCCGAGGCACATTCTCGAGGAGACGTACCTGCAAGGCGACAAGGCGGCTCTGATCAGTAGCCCCAAGCTCACTACGGAGTTCATAGGGCTCGGCCCCTATCGGCTCGTAAGGTGGGAGCCTGGCTCGTTCATGGAATATGAGCGCTTCGACCAATACTACCTGGGGCGTCCACCGCTGGACCGCGTGATCCTACAGTTGGTGCGGGATCCAAACACACTTGTGGCTAACATCCTCGCCGGTGCGCTGGATGCCGGCAGTCACAACACGATCGACCTCGCCGCCGGGCTGGAGATCAGGCAGCGGTGGGAAGGAACCGGCAACCGCGTCGATCTCGAGCCGACCCTCATGACGATGATGGTTCAGACCCAGCAGCGGCCGGAGTACATGCGGCTCAAGAACGCCTTCTCAAACCGCACGGTGCGACAGGCCATGTACCACGCTATCGACAAGGTCACCCTGAACGAGGTGATGACCGCGGGTCTCGCTCCCCTGGCCGATAGCTGGCTTCCACAAGACCATGCGTTGCGGCGCGAGGTGGAGGGCAGCATCCCGCAATATCCATTTGATCCTGGCCGCGCCCAGCAGCTCCTCGCGCAGGCGGGATGGACCCGGGGCTCGGACGGCGTGCTGGTCCACTCACCTAGCGGTGAGCGCTTTGACGTCGAGGTCTGGTCCAAGGGCCGCTACTCGGAGAAGCCGATCACCGTCATAGCCGATGGCTGGAAGGCCGTCGGGGCCCAACCCACCCTCCACGTCATACCGGCCGCGCGGGATAGCGACCGAGAGTACGAGGTGACTTACCCCGGGGCAATCTTTACCAATCCACCGTCTGAGCAGTTCTACGACGACTATCGGCTCCATTCAGCGCACATCGCAGCCGGCGAAAACCGCTGGACCGGGCGAAACCAGCCCGGCTATGTCAACTCGAGGTTTGATGCCATCATCGATCGGCTTCAGGCGACGATCGATCCTCGCGAGCAGATCGGCCTCCACCGCCAGCTGCTCCAGGAGGCAATGAGCGACGTCGCCGTCATGCCTCTCTACTGGGAGCAACGGCCGCACCTCGTGCTCCAGGGGGTCACCAGGGGAAGAAGCGAAAACGTCATGCTGTGGAACAAGAGCTAAGTTTCAGCCTTGCGGAGCGCAGCGGAAGCATCCCACACTGCGTGTCGGAATCATCGGCCTGGGCCGGGTGCGCGTTGAGCTCTCTTATCAGGTGCCGGTGCCGGATGCGGCTTTCGCGTAGGGGGTAACCGATGCTTTCCAAAGAAGACAACGAGCTCCTGACTCGGGTGGGCCCAGGAACGGCTATGGGTGATACCCTGCGCCAGTACTGGATCCCGGCCCTATTGATCTCTGAGCTCCTGGAGCGGGACGGCCCACCGGTGCGCGTTCGTCTGGTGGGCGAGGACCTGATTGCCTTTCGCGATTCCGCGGGGCGAGTCGGGATGCTCGGCGATCACTGCGCTCACCGAGGCGCCTCGTTGTTCTTCGGCCGGAACGAAGACGGCGGACTCCGCTGTGTCTACCACGGCTGGAAGTACGACGTCGAGGGACGTTGCATGGACATGCCGAACGAGCCCCCGGAGAGCAACCCTTCGACAGGCTCAGGGCAGGCTTTCAAGGACAAAATTCGCCACTGCGCGTATCCGTGCCGTGAGGCCGGGGGCATCATCTGGACCTACATGGGCACGCGGACCGAGCTGCCACCGTTTCCCGAGCTGGAGTACACAGGGCTGCCCGAGAGCCAGGTCATGCTCCAGAAGCGGCTCCAGTACTGCAACTGGGTCCAGGGGCTGGAGGGAGACATCGACCAGAGCCACGTCGGCTTCCTGCACAGTCGGGTGCCCGAGCACGCGCCGTTCACGCCCGAAGAGGCAGCCTCGTACAAATCCATGGAGCGATACTACAAGCGGATCGATCGACGGCCGCGCTACTCAATGGTCGACACGGAGTATGGCCTGATGGGTTGCGCGACCCGCAGCGCGGGCGGGGACGAAGCCTACTACCGGGTGACGCATTTCCTCATGCCGTTTCATACGATCACACCGCCCGGGGCCGAAGCCGACCCGTCGCGGTCGATTCGGGCCTGGGTGCCGATGGACGATGAGACCGTCATGGTGTATGGCGTCAGCTACCGCCCGACCCGTCCATTCGAGGAGCAGGAGTACCAGCGGCTAAAAACGGGGGCCGGCGCCAACTGGGTCGGGGAGGACCATCTCCTGCCGCCGACGAGCGAGGCAACCGGCCGCTGGCGGCCGCGGGCGAGTAAGCAGAACGATTACTTCATGGACCGCGAGCTGCAGAAGAGCGGCCCCTACACCGGGATAACTGAGTTCTGGGCTCAGGACGCTGCCGTGCAGGAATCCATGGGCGGCATCTACGACCGCAGCACCGAGCACCTCGGCACTTCAGACGCTTTCATCATCCGCATGCGGCGTCGACTCGTGGACGCCGCCACAGCGCTGCGCGATGGCGGGATCATCCCCCCGGGCGTAGATGAACCGACGGCCTATCGCGTGCGGAGCGTGCAGGTAGTATCGCCAAAGGACGTACCCTGGACCGATGCTACCCGCGAGCTGATCCGGGTCGTGCCGGGCACCAACCCCGGAGGCGCAGCCCTGGGACTGCTACGTACGACCTAAGTCGCTACTTCCACGACCACTGGGCCACGTTCTGCCAGGCCGTCCCGAACCCGAGGCTGGGCCCGGCGAGGTTGGCCGAGTGCGCGGCCACTGTCGGGTCGAAGTAGGTCGGGATGTAGGGCAGCTCGTCCATCACGGTCCGCGCGATCTGGATCAGGATCTGGTCGGCCTCGCTCGAGTCGAGCGCCCGGGTCCATCGGTCGTACAGCGCGTCGTGGGCGGCGTGGTTCCAGCCCATCTTGTTCGTTCCGCTCCAGCGGTTATCGACGGTCGCGGCACGCGAGCCGAGGACTCGGTCCGAGGAGAGGTTCTTGGGCGAACCGAGGCCGTAGTTCGTCCGCCACGCTGGATACGTTGACTTCATCTCGTCCGATTGCTGCAGCATCTCCTGCGGCACGAGACGAAGCTGGGCGTCGATGCCAGCCCGCCTCAGGAAATCCGCGATGACGGTCGTCTCCTGACCCTCCTGGCCCTCGGCGACACCCATCAGCTCGGGGCTATGGCGGCCTTCAGCTGGACTCGCATACCAGCCATCCGCGCCCTTCGCAAATCCGGCCTCGCCAATCAATTGCTCCACGCGCCGGAGGTCGTATGGGTACTTGGCGGCGGTCCGATCGACCTCGGCGTAATAACGGACGCCCGGCGGAGCGACAGTCTGCGCCACCACGCCGTATCCCTCGGTCAGCGCCTCCGTCAGGGCCTGGTAGTCAATGGCATGGGCCGTGGCGCGCCGGACTCGCACATCCAGGACGGACGCGGGGTTCGCGTATGCGGCCCGGTGCTGGCCGGCAACGAAGCGGAGGGTCCCGGGCTGGAGCAGCACGACACCCCTGGTGTCGGTGGCCCATTCCTTCTTCAACGTCGCCGCCTGGACGTAGAAGATCGCGCCGTCGAGGGCGAGGTCAGCGTCGCCGGCGAGCACCCGCGCGAGCGTCGAGTTCGGATCGCCGCTCCACGTCACCCGCACGCGATCGATTCTCGGTCGGCCGAGCGCGTAACCCTCGAAGGCGGTCCCTTCGATATACGCCCCTTGCGACCACTGCGCCACGCGATACGGTCCCGCGCCGACGTAACCTGTCGTCCAGTAGGGATGGGCGCCGAGCACCTCGGATCGGCCCTCGTCCACCACGGACTCCAGGATGTGGCGAGGCAGGATTTTCATGTCCAGCCGCACCGCGTCGGCGTAGAGCTGCTTCCAGCGAATGACGACCGTCCGCGGATCAGGCGCCATCACTTCCTCGATGGCTCGGTGCTCGACCGGAGAGATCGCCGACTGGGAGATTCCCCATGCGAGTTGGGTGGCATTTGTCCGGTGGGTGAAGACCACGTCTTCCGCCGTCAGCGGCGTACCGTCGTGCCAGCGGAGGTCCGGCCGCAGGCGAAACGTCGTCTCCATGCGGCCATCGGGGAAGACCCGCCAAGTATCCGTGTTCAAGGCCGGCACGGCTTCGCTCAGCACGGGCATGGGCGTATCGAGATCATCAGAGTGAACCAGCCTGGCAACGAAGAACGCGACCGTCATGTTGTTGCGGCTGGACGCCGTATCGGTGAGGTCGAAGGGCTCGTTCCGCAGGACGACAGAGAGTGTGCGCATCTCGCGCGGCTGCGCGTTCGTCGACTGCTCAGGTCCTCGGGCTACCTGCGGCGCACACGCCGAGATCGCGACAACGGCGACGATCAACGAGACCCAGGAAATCCGCACCGCACCACCTCCTGCGAGGTCGTTTCTTGCTGGCCGGCATTGTAGCCCCGTTCCGGCGAGAGCGACAGCATCCGATATACTCGGCGCCCGGAGTGAGACCGAAAAAAGAGAGCGACCCATCCGGGTCGGACAGGGGTTGAGCGTGAGAACGTATCGCACGATTTCAGCAGATAGTCACGTGCAGTTTCGATCGGAAGAGTACGCGCACCGCGTTCCCGAGAAGTACCGGGACCGGCTGCCGAAGACCGTCAAGCTGCCCAACGGGGGCGATGGCACGCAGAACGAAGAGGGGCACATCACGTATGGGGGTACTGCCCATTTCGCGGGCCACGGGCCCGAGGATTTCGACCCGACAATCGTCCGCTACGCTGCTGAGGCTGGCTACGGTCCTCCCGACCAGCGGGTGAAGGAGCAGGACGTCGATGGGATCGATGCCGAGATCCTGTTCAGCTTCGGTGGCGCCCGGGGCAAAGACCGGGAGATGGGGGTAGCCGTGGTAACGGCCTACAACCAGTATCTCGCGGAGGAGTTCTGCTCCTATGCGGCCGATCGACTCCTCGGCATCGGCATCCTGGCGAATCGCGGCGTAGATGATGACGTCGCGGAGCTCGAGCGCTGCGCGAAGCTGGGACTGCGCGGCGTGGTGCTGAGCACATATCCGAGCGGGGAGGGGCGCCCGACACCCGAGGACGACCGGTTCTGGGCGGCCGCTATCGACCTCGACATGCCGGTAACGATCCACACGTCGATGACCCGGCGCCCCGGCGTGCGGGGCGAGTTCATGATCAAGTACCCCGTCGAGCCCGAGGGTTACGACCGCCCACCGATCGACATCGTCGACCGCATGTCCCGGTATGGCACGCGGCATTGCGGGTGCCTCGAGGTCACTCAGATGATCATGACCGGCGTATTCGATCGGTTCCCGAAGCTGAAGGTCTACTGGGCCGAGAACCAGATCGGGTGGATTCCGATCTTCCTCGAGCAGATGGACATGATCTACGACGCGAACAAGTTCTGGGTCGAGCGGATCCTCGGCGTGAAGCGGCTGGCGGATCGCCCCAGCGATTACGTCAAGGAGCACGCCTACTGGGGATTCTTCGACGACCCGATCGGCGTCCAGCTGCGGGACAGGATCGGCGTCGACCACGTGATGTGGGGCAACGACTTCCCCCACGAGGTGAGCCGCTGGCCGAACTCAATGGAAGTCATGGACGAGCAGCTCGCCGGCGTTCCTGCCGATGAGAAGCAGAAGATCATGTGCGACAACGTCGTCAACTTCTTCCACCTGGACAGGTAGGGTCAGGCTCGGACGAGGTCGGCCAGCTTGAGGACCGTGTTCCAGTTTCGGCCTGTGCCACGCGTGGCGAGCTTGCTCTCTATGAGCGCATGGGTGAGGCGCGAGCGGCCGATCCCGGTGGGATAGGTAATGTAAGCCTGCCGACCGTCGGAGCGGATGGCCTCCGGACCGGCGACGGCTGCGCGAAGCGCCTGCACGGCCGTTTCATCGGGCGCGTCCTTCAGACACATGACGAGAAGATGGCTGGGATCGCGCTCGGCCTCGTCGGGGAAAGGGTTGCGGGCGACGACGTCTGCCCATTCGTCGGCGCTACGAACGAAAAAGTCCGTGCGCAGGTCGAGGCGCCTGGCCGCCTCGGCCTCCAATAGTTGTTCGAGATCGGCCGCCTGCTTGTCGCTGCCGAAGACGAGATTTCCCGACTGCAGCAATGACCGCGCATCGACGAGCCGCAGATCGGTGAGCAGATCGCGCAGGTCGGTCATCGCGACCTTCGAGTTTCCACCGACGTTGATGGCGCGCAGAAGAGCGACGTAAACAGTCATTGCCGTCCTGTCCGCGGCTGGCTACTGTGGGTTCGCCAGGATCTTAAACAACGAGGTCGCGCGCGGAATCGCGCCGGCCTCAACCAGACCGCAACCAAAGCACGCCTAAGTTTCAAGCTCCCTGGGCTAGCGTTCTGCACAACCCCATAGGAGCCGGACCGGTTCTATCCGTCCGGATGCAAGGAAGCATGAAACGCGAGCGCATCTTGATCGTCGAGGACGATCCAGTCGTCGTTGATCTCCTCACGGAAATCCTGACCGCCTCGGACTTCGACGTCCGAGCGATCGATTCAGCATTCGGCGCCGCGGATCTTGTTCGGCAGCTTCATCCCGGTGCGGTGCTCCTCGACCTCGGGCTCCCCTTCCGCGCCGGCAGCTCGCTGCTGTCAGACCTCAAGACGGACCCCCGCACGGCGGACGTCCCGATCATCATCCTCTCGGGCCTGACTGAGGCGCTGACGGACTCGCGCCGCGCGCTGGCTACAGCCGTGGTGACCAAGCCATTCGAGGCCGCATTTCTGCTCGACACCATTCGGAAGGCCGTGAGCTAGGAGCGCGGAAGCTCAAACCAGGAACGGACGCCGTCCCCGCTGCCGAACGATCCACCGTGCGCCTGAACGATGGAGCGCGCCACGCCAATCCCGAGGCCGCTCGATTCGACCGGCGATAAGGGGAGCCGCGGCGTGGGAGAAGTCGGCTCCGATGTGAGTGGGTGAAGCGCAGAGACCTCCACTCGCACCATCGGCTCGCGCACATCAGTTTCGATCTTCAGCGCAGAGTTCTCCACGGCTCCGTCGCTGGCGGTCTGGATCACGTTAAGGAGTACCTGGCCGATTCGCCTGGGGTCTATCAAAACGAGGGCGCTCGAATCGTCTCCAGACAGCTCGAGCCACTGCCGCCTGTAGCGCAGCAGCGGCAGCGCAGCGGCCGAGGCCTCGGCGATGATTTCATTCAGCCCGATCTCCTGGCGCTGGAGCTGAAACCGACCGTCCCCGATTCCGGTTGCGCAGAAGAGGTTCTCCGCCACCATGTGGAGGAGGAGGGCTCTGCGGTGGAGCGCGGATACTCTCTCGTGCGTTTGCTCCGGGCTGAGCGCGCTCATGTCTTCAGCCAGCAGCGCCGTCGATGTCACGAGCGCGGTCAGCGGAGTGCGAAGCTCCTGCTCGAAGAGCGATGAGTGGCCGCTTGGCAGAGCCGAGAGCAGCGCGCCGAGCCGCGTGGTCAGCTCAGGATCTGTCCAGGAGGTGGTGTCAACTGCACGCCCGAGCAGGTGACCGTTCGGTTGACCATTCCCTGCGCACGTAGCAGCATCCGACGCTCGGTCCTCTTCAGTCAAGTGGACTCCATCCAATAGAGTCACCCGTCGCCCCGAGGCCCCGACCGTCCGGGTAGAAGGCCGCCGTGGGTCGCCCAACATAATGTTGAGATTCGGTTGATCACCGATAGCTTGAACGGGGGGCGCGAGATTCCGTGACGGGGGCTTGTGCCTTGGGGTCACGAGTCCCGGTCCGCGGGTCGCTAGCCCTTCTCTTCGCGATAGAAGCCGAAAGCCTCGGCTTGCGGAAAGTCACTAACGGTGAAGAGGATGGCGGGCTCCGTCGTGGACCGGTTGCGGTGCTGGTGCCAGCGCCACGAGGGAATCCAGAACTGGTCGTGGTCGTCCCAGGTGAGCTCCTTGGGCTCTTCGAGATCGACCGTGCTGACGCCCTGCCCACTCACCACCTGGTACCGGACGGCTCCCGTGTGGCGGTGGGGGCGAGTCGCCTCGCCGGGACGAAGCATCTGGATCCTGGCGCTCAGCGTCGGCAGCACGTGCCCGCCCGTGATCGGGTTGGTGTACTCGAGGAGCACGCCATCGTACGGGTCGGATTCTTCCTCGGCGTCCATGCGCTCGAGCATCCTCAGGGTGTCTCGGTGCTTGTAGGTGACGGGAGGGGTATCCATCTTGGCGCCGACGACGCGGGCGGGGCGTACCATCCCGTACATCTGCGCGTAGTAGCCCTCCGGGTACGTGACCGGCTGCTGCTCGCCGTCGGGCCATTCCTCTCGAAACTCGACGTCCAGCAGCTGCACGAGCGCCGTATCCAGCATGTCCATCCAGATAACCGGTTCGGGCCCCAGGTTGGTGTGGTCGTGCCAGCCCCAGCCGGGCTGCACCAGAAGATCCCCCGGCTCCATGAACATCTGCTCGCCATTCGTCGTCGTGTAGGCGCTGCCGTCTCCGATGACGACAAACCGCATCGCGGAGGCCGTGTGGCGGTGGGCCGCCGCCTTCTCGCCGGGCATGACGACCTGGTAGCCGGCGAGATTGCGCCGAAACGTATCGCCGCCGAGGCCCACGACCTCGCCGGCCTCGAGGAGCAGCGGGTAGATCTCCGACCACCGCTGAATTCTTGGCTCGGGGCGCTTTCGCGCCTCCTCCGGGCGCATCCAGTAGGCGAACAAGCCGCGCTGCCGGAGCTTCTCATTGAAGGCTTCGAGTCGTTCGTCTGCCACGGCTTTTTCCTCCTCAGGCTGCGTAGACCATGGGGTGGGGCTGTAGCCCCACCCCATGGTCTACTCGCTTCTGCTCAGTTCTTGTGCGCGGCCCTCCAGGCTTCGACTTCAGGACGGTACTTCTCGCACAGGGCCACCCAGCGAGCCGCTCGCGCCTTCGCACGCTCGTCGGAGCCGTGCTCACCGAGCGAGGCCGGCGGTCGAGCCGGGCCCGGCTTGATGTAGCCAGCGAACTCCTGGGGGTTGCCGCTCCCGTTGCCGCTCTCGCCTTCGCCAGCGGCTGGGCGTGCGCCGCCGCCCAGCTCACCGAGGATGCGCTTCGCGGTCTCGACGTCGCCGTCGACGCACGCCTGGTAGACGCGGATCACGGGCCAGGGGCCCATCCAGGCATCGATCGACCAGCATCCAGAGGCGCCCATCTCGTAGTAGGGATACAGCTGCGCCTGGTTGACGAAGTGGGCGATCTTGCCGCCGATCAGGTTGTGCAGGGGGAGCTGCTCGCGCGTGTCGCGATGGCTGTCCTTCATCGCGACGATCTGCGGGATCTTCACGAGCTCTTCAAAGACGCGGACCGGGATGTGCACGCGGTGGTTTACCGGGTTGTGGTAGATCATGATCGACAGCTCGGGGAACGTCTCCGCGAGCTCGCGGTAGAAGGCCGGGATCTTCGAGATCGGCAGCGGGTCGTAATAGGGGAGGCCCACGAGCACGCCCTCACCGCCTGACTCGCGGACGAAGCTCATCTTCTGCGCGACTTCCCTCGGGTTCGTCGACGTGACGCCCAACATGAGCGGGACGCGCTTGTCCACCGCCTCGATAGCCGCCTTCACCAGCGTCTGCCACTCGTCGGTTGTGAGGTTCCAGACCTGGCCGAAGCTGCCCGTCGTCGCGATCATGCCGATGCCGTCTTTGATGATCCGGTCGACGCCGTCGTGCAGATTGTCGACGTCGACGGTGTTCGTCGCCGTGATCTTGCCGGCGCCGGCCGTCGCGAAGGCGGGCATCATGCCGCAAACGCCCTTGAGATCGCTGAAGCTGTACGACATCAGTCACCCCTTTCTGGAAGTTACCGGGGCATACTGCGCGTCGAGCGGCCTTTAGTCAAGTGGCCGGACAGCAGGAGGGCCTGTGCTAGAATCGGCCCGCCCATGGACGGACGATGTTGAGACCGAAGCTCGCGGTTTCCCTCATCGCGATCACGCTCGCCGCTTGCGCGCCGGCGGCAGGCACCCCCTCCGGCCAGGCTCCCGGCGGCGCCGATGGATCGCAAGCCACGCCCAGCCGAACGCTCACGATCATCGTTGGCGCCGAGCCGCGCAGCCTGGCCTTGAAAGCCCTCGGACAGGCCGGCGTGACGCTCGCCACGAGCCGCCGCCTCTTCAACGGGGCCCTCACGATCATCGACGCGAAGGGCGATCCGCTGCCGTACCTCGCCGAGTCCCTTCCCCAGCTCAACACCGAAAGCTGGCGTATCGAGCCGGACGGTCGCATGGTGACAACGTACCGGTTGCGGCCGGAGACGACCTGGCACGACGGCTCCGCTCACACCGCGGACGACTACGTGTTCTCCTGGCAGGTGTACTCGACGCCGGACCTCGGGCAGGCGTCCTCGACGCCGTTCAACGTCATGGAGGAAGTTTCTGCCCCTGACGGGCGGACGGTGGTGGTCCGCTGGCGGCGGTCTTATCCAGACGCGGGGAGGATGGCGGGCGACCTGCCGCCGCTCCCACGACACGTGCTCGGCCCTGCGCTCGCGGAGGCCGCCTCGGGACCGGCGGGCATCGATGCCTTCATCAATCATCCCTACTGGACGCGCGAGTTCGTCGGACTCGGGCCGTTCCGCCTCGACCGCTGGGAGCCGGCTGCGTTCCTGGAGGGCTCGTCGTTCGACAAGCACGTTCTCGGCCGGCCGAAGATCCCTCGCGTCAACGTAACGTTCATCACGGATCAGAACACCGCCCTCGCTCGAATGCTGGCGGGCGAGGCGCAATACGCAGCCGATAGCGCCCTCGGGAATACGCAGGCACAACTGCTGAAGGGCGAGTGGGCGCCGCGCAACGGCGGCGCGACGACCACGAAACACGACTTCTGGCGCGGCTCGTTCGTGCAGCTCCGGCCCGAGATGGCGAGCCCACGCGCGCTCCTGGACGTGCGGATACGACAGGCGCTCGCCCACGTCGTCGATCGGGATGCGCTGAACGGCGTCCTCTTCGACGGCGACGGCACGATGTCTGAAAACCCGGCGATCCCACCGACCGTCTCGTACGTCGCGGAGCTCAATCGCGGGATCGTCAGATACCCGCTCGACCTCCGACGCAGCGAGCAGCTGATGATCGACGCCGGTCTCGTGCGGGGGGCTGATGGCGTCTTCACCAGCCCGACGGAGGGCCGTCTTACCTGGGAAGTGAAGACGAACGCCTCGGCGGAGAATGTCAAGGAAACGTCTATCCTCGCGGCCAACTGGCGGCAGGCAGGGTTCGACTTCACGGAGGCGGTGCTGCCCTCCGCCCAGGCGCAGGACGGTCAGGCTCGAGCTTCGTTCCCGACGCTCTACGACTTCGGCACGCCGGTCGGAGAGACCGCCCTTTCGGGCTACAACACGAACGGCATCCCGGGCCCGGAGAATCGCTGGAGCGGGAACAACCGGGGCGGCTGGTCCAACGTGGAGTTCGACACGCTCGCCAGCACGCTCCCAGGCGTCCTGGAGCCCGCTGAGCGCACACGCCTGGTGGCACAGATGACCGGCATCTT
>Ga0184637_10000560_pt1 | contig 27620 bp, 25 predicted proteins | sample PLM3_127_b2_FD_133143 | JGI IMG/M metagenome (GOLD analysis project Ga0184637, IMG submission 133143) | Groundwater sediment microbial communities from an aquifer in East River, Colorado, USA - PLM3_127_b2 | ecosystem: Environmental > Terrestrial > Soil > Riparian zone | place: USA: East River... | reverse complement strand
TCCGGCTAAGCTCGGCTACGCCTCGCTAAGCCTTCGCAACCTTCCCCCGCAAGGGGGGAAGGTAAGTCGTTGCGCGATCTGCCTTCGACTCTACCGCCGCTCATACTGCGTGCTGCCGAACAGGATTTCGCGTTGGGCGTCGGTGATCGGGCCTTTGCGCGCATGTTCCGCGAGCACCTCAAGCCCCCGCTGCACCGCCGGCCGCGCGGCGATCGTGTCGAACCAGCGCTGCACATTCGGATAGTCGCTCAGCACGACGCCTTGCACTTCCCAATAACGCAGCCACGGAAAGGTGGCGACGTCGGCGATGGTGTAATCCGCGCCGGCCAGGTACGGCGCTTCGCCAAGCCGCCGGTCGAGCACGCCATAGAGCCGCTTCGCCTCGTTGGTGTAGCGCTCGATGGCGTAGGGAAACTTCTCCGGCGCATAGACGCGAAAATGGCCGGCCTGGCCCAGCATCGGCCCCAAACCGCCCATCTGGAACATCAGCCACTCGATCGCCGCGTAACGCGCGGCACCCTTTGGCGCCAGCAGCTTCCCCGTCTTCTCCGCCAGATAAATGAGGATGGCGCCGGATTCGAACAGCGACAGCGCCTTGCCGTTCGGCCCGTCGCGATCGACGATCGCCGGGATCTTGTTGTTGGGGCTGATCTTCAGGAACTCCGGCTTGAACTGCTCGCCGGCGCCGATGTCGATCCCGTGCGCGGCATAGGGCAGGCCGAGCTCCTCCAGCGCGATCTGCACCTTGATGCCGTTCGGCGTCGGCCAAGTATAGAGATCAATCATCCCGTTTGTCATGGGCGCGCCCCTCATGCCTTGTCGAGCACGCGCAGCGCGCGCTTCACGGTGGGGCGCCCGGCGATCTTGCCGATCCAGCGTTTGACGTTCGGAAAATCCTCCGGGTCCAGGTCATAGGCCGGCGGGTTCTTGGTCCAGGGCCAGCAGGCGATGTCGGCAATGCTGAAATCCTCGCCGCCGAGATAGGCGCTCTTGGCCAGGCGCTTGTCCATCACCGCATAAAGCCGGCCGACCTCGCGCGCGTAGCGGTCGATGGCATAGGGAATACGTTCCGGCGCCGAGCTCTTGAAGTGATAGCACTGGCCGAACATCGGCCCGACATTGCTCATCTGGAACATCAGCCATTCCAGCACGCGACCGCGCGCCTCGCCCTCGGCGGGCAGGAAACGGCCGGTCTTTTCCGCGAGATAGATGAGGATCGCGCCGGATTCGAAGATTGTGATCGGCGCGCCGTCGGGCCCGTCCTGATCGATGATCGCGGGAATCTTGCTGTTGGGATTGATCTTCACATAGTCGGGGTTGAACTGCTCTTTCGCGCCGATATCCACCTTGTGGATTCGGTACGGCAGGCCCGTCTCCTCCATCATGATGTGGATCTTGTGGCCGTTCGGCGTGCCCCAGGTATAAAGATCGATCATCCGATAGAAAGTCCCCAGACGTACAATGGTTTCGGGCACGCAATGGTTTCGGCGCCGCGATAATTTCGCGGTCTCATCCCTATTCCCGGGGCAGTCTTGTGGATTTCCCTTGAGCTGGCAAGGCCGGCCAAGGATCATGCCGCTTCATCCAGCGGGCAAAGCGGAACAACATGAACGACGGCAGCGGCGAGGTTCGCCACATCGAACAATATCAATCGGGCTATGCCGAGCTGATCGGCTACAAGCTGCGCAGCAAGGCGAAGGGCTATGCCGAGCTGGAGCTGACCGTCGAGGCGAAGCATCTCAACCGCCTCGAAGTTCCGCATGGCGGCGTGCTGGCGACCTTGATCGACACCGCGACCGGCTATGCCGTGGCGCTGGCCAAGGGGCCGGACCAGATCTTGCCGGCGGTGACCATCTCGCTCTCGATGCAGTTCCTGGGGCAGGCCAAGGTCGGCGACGTGCTGGTCGCGACCGGACAGCATATCGGCGGCGGCCGCACCGTCGGTTACGCCACCGCGGAGATCAAGACGGCGGACGGTCGCGCCATCGCGCGCGGCGATGCGACGTTCCGCTTCCTGACGCCGAAACAGTGAAACTCGACTTGGCTCCAGCCATGCGGCGGAGTCTTTGGCGGCGCGGAACCTTCCGGCCTAGCGCAAAATCAGGCGGCGCGAGTCATATGCGCGGCCGCATCCGTCCCCGGCACGCCGGCGACGCGCTGCGACCTGGGCGAGGGAACACCGAGGCCCAGACGGGCATATTCCGAACGCAGGCGGCCGGTCATCGCCAGCCAGCACATGCGCAGATCGGAAATCGCCCCATAAAATGGATTGACGCGGATCAGCGGGCGGTTGCCCTCGATCCACCAATGCGACGTCACCGCCATCATCACCGCGATGCCGATGCCGCCGGCCATGAACCAGAGCAGCTCGAACCAGATCGCCAGAGCCGCCCCGCCTATGCCCGTTGCCGTCGCCAGATAATGCATCCCACGCGTGACCGGATTGCGATGCGCATCCAGATAGGCGACCCAGAAGTCGCCGTATGGCATCCGCAGGCCTTTACGCAGCTCATCCATTGGCCTTCACCGTCCCTTTCCGATGGCATGGCGCCATCGACCCGGCAATCACTGTAGCCCCGCATTAATGTTTCGTCCAATCCAGATGTTTCAATTACCGGTGAAATTTGCGGCACGTCGTTCGAGGAAAGCCTGAAGACCCTCGCGATAATCGGCGGTTTCGACCGCCGCATACGAGGCTCTGACGATCTCGGATTCGGCCGCCCTGTCGGCCGCCGCGGCGCGGTGGACCAGCCGCTTGTGATGCCTGTGTGACATGGGCGAGCCGGCGGCGATTCGCCCAAGCGCCGCCTGCAACTCGACCTCCAGATCAGGCGCGACACGCGAGACAAGCCCGCGCCGCTCGGCCCAGGCGGCGTCATGCAATTGCGCCTCCAGCAACAGCTCCAGCATGGTCGCCGCACCCAGCATTTGCGTCAAAATCGCCAGTTCCGGATAGGGCATGGCGACGCCCACTTTCTGGATCGGGATGCCGAAGCGGCTGTCGGGCGCCGCCAGGCGCAGATCGCACATCAACGCGATCTCCAGGCCGCCGCCGACGCACAGGCCATCGATCGCGGCGATGGTCGGATGCCGGCAGTCGCGGATCGCGCCGAGGGCCGCGAGCATGGCCTGGCCATAGGCTTCGGCCTGGTCGGCGGTGGCGCGCAATGTGGCGAATTCCGCCAGATCGGCGCCGGCGGCGAAATTGCCGCCCGCACCGCGCAGCACGATGCAGCGCAACGCCCCGTCCTCCGCCAGCGCCGCGAAGACATCCCGCAGCGCGCGCCACATCGCCAGATTCAGCGCGTTGCGCTTGTCCGGGCGGTTCAGAGTCACCTGCGCGGTTCTGTCCGCCCGCGTCACCAGAATGTCCGCCATTGGCACTCCCCGATCTCGACTGCCAATCCCATTGCCGTTATTGTCGCCGTCAGCAACTTGTCAGCCTTCGCCAGTTCTTGGACTCTCGCTGGCGCCGTCGGCCCAAGCTAGAGCAGTTTTGCGCGCCGCGCACACGGTCCACGACCGTCGCCTCGGAAGTCATTTAATCCGACTGCGAAAAGCTCTATGACCGACGGCGGCCGGGGGAGCTCAACGCCGGCAGCAAGAGGAGCCTCATGACCACGTCCGGACCCAGCCTATCCGCCCGCATCCCGGCTTCCGACCGCAGCCCGTCCGGCCCGGTCGTCGCCCGCATCCTGCTGGAGGTCGGCGCCGTCCTGATGCGGCCGAAGGATCCCTTCATCCTGACCTCCGGCCGGGCCAGCCCGGTCTATGTCGATTGCCGCAAGCTGATCGGTTTCCCGCGCGCCCGCACCAAGGTGACGGAGCTGGCGGTGGCGGCGATCGAGCGCGAGATCGGCCTCGAAAGCCTGGACGTGATCGCCGGCGGCGAGACGGCCGGGATTCCCTACGCCGCCTGGATCGCCGACCGGCTGCACCTGCCGATGGCCTATGTACGCAAGAAGCCGAAGGGCTTCGGCCGCAACGCGCAGATCGAGGGTGCGTTCCAGGATGGCTGGCGCGCTCTTTTGGTGGAAGACCTGGCCACCGACGGCGGCAGCAAGCTCAACTTCGTCAACGCGCTGCGCAATGCCGGCGGCAAGGTCAGCCATGCGCTGGTCGTCTTCCATTACGGCATCTTCCCGCAGGCGATCGAGGATCTGAAAGCGCAGGGCGTGAGCTTGATCGGCCTCGCCACCTGGTGGGACGTGCTGGAGGCCGCCGGCGATCTCGGCACGCTCGACGCGACGGACGCGAAGGACGTTCGCTCTTTCCTGGAGAATCCCGAAGCCTGGTCCGCCGCGCACGGCGGCAAGGAAGCCGGCGCCAAATCCATCGCCTGATCCATTCGACTTCCATTCCGAGAGTTTCAATCATGACCACGCTCGACACCGCTTTCGTGCGGGACCAGTTCCCGCCGCTCTCCGACGGCTGGGTGTTCGTCGAAAATGCCGGCGGCACCTATGTGCCGCGCCAGGTGATCGACCGCACGCATGAATATATGAGCCAGACCCAGGTGCAGCCGAACTGGAACTTCGCCGCGTCCAAGCTGGCGACGGATCGCATCGCGCGCGGCAAGCATCTGATGGCGGAGTTCATCAATGCCGATCATGACGAGATCGTGCTCGGCTCTTCGACGACCTTGCACGTGTTCCTGATGGCGCAGTCGCTGCGCCGCCAGTTCCAGCCGGGCGACGAGATCATCGTGACCGAGCAGGATCACGAAGCCAATGTCGGCGCCTGGCGCGAGTTGGCGGAGTTCGGCCTGGTGATCCGCGAATGGCCGGTGGATCGCGCCACCGGCGCCTTGATGTACGACGAGCTGGACAAGCTGCTGTCGCCGCGCACCAGGCTGGTCGCCTTCACCCATTGCTCCAACGTCGCCTCGATCGTGCACGACGTGCCGATGCTGGTGCGGAAGATTCACGCGGCCGGCGCGCTCGCCTTCGTCGATGGCACCGCTTATACGCCGCATTTCCCGCTCGATGTGAAGGCGCTGGATTGCGACTTCTACGTCTTCAGCCTTTACAAGGTGTGCGGCCCGCATCAATCGGTGCTCTATGGCAAGCGCGCGCTACTGAAGCAGGCGCGCAACCTCAATCACGACTTCATTCCCGACGACAACGTCGCCTACAAGTTCCTGCCGGGCGGACCGAACCACGAGCTCGCCGCCGGCTGCGTCGGCATCGCCGATTATTTTGACGCGCTGCACGCGCATCACAAGCTGGAGCCGGCCAACTCATTCCACGCGCGGCTGCGCCGGGTCTACGATCTGATCATGACGCACGAGGCGCGCCTGGCCGAGCGGGTGGAGAGCTTCCTGAAATCCAAGCCGGGCCTGCGCATCGTCGGCCGCAAGCCCGGCAGCGACGGCCGCATCGCGCCGGTGATCGCCTTCCACGTGCCGGGCAAGAGCTCGGTCGACATCGTCGCCAAACTGAACGCCGACCGCATCGCCATCGGCCATGGCGATTTCTGGGCCGCGCGCCTGATCAAGGCCCTGGGTCTGACCGCCGAGGATGGCGTGATCCGCATCGGCCTCGCCCATTACAACGACGAGAAGGACGTGGATCGGCTGCTGACGGCTTTGGATCGGGCGCTGGCGTAACCTCCCTGACATTGGACGCCCAACGACAGCGGGAGTAAGACTCCACTCACAATTGTCGTGATTGGAGGAATGCCATGCTCGAACGTCGCCACTCTGCCTATGGTCGCGCCGCCCGCATCCTGGTTTCCGGCGCGATCCTGATGCTCGCCGCGCTGCCCGCGCAGGCCGAGATCGTCAATCTGACCCTGCTGCTGGTCAACGACATCGACAAGATGGAAGGCGCCGGCCCGCGCGGCGGCTTCGCGCGCCTGGCCGGCGTGGTGGAGGCCGAGCGCGCCAAGGGCGGCAATCTGCTCTATGTCCATGCCGGCGACACGCTGTCGCCGTCGCTGATGTCGGCGTTCGACAAGGGCAAGCATGTCGTCGAGCTGCTGAACATCGCGCCGCCGGACGTGTTCGTGCCCGGCAACCACGAGTTCGATTTCGGGCCCGAGGTGTTCCTGACGCGCATGAGCGAGGCCAAGTTCCCGCTCTTTGCCGCCAATCTGCGGGATGCATCGGGCCAGCAGCTGGCGGGTTTCTCGGCGACGAAGATGTTCGAGTTCGGCCCAGCCAAGATCGGTCGGGTCGGTCTCGCCGCCGATGATTCGCAGGAAAAGTCCTCGCCCGGCGATCTCAAGTTCCTGCCGACGGTCGAGACCGGCATCGCCGAGGCGCAAAAGCTGCGCGAGGCCGGCGCCGATCTGGTGATCGCGGTGGCCCATGCCAGCCGCTCCAAGGACCGCGCCTTGTTCGACAGCCGCACGGTCGACGTGATCCTTTCCGGCGACGATCACGACCTCAACATCTTCTTCGACGGCAAGACGCTGCTGGCCGAATCCAAGGAACAGGGCGAGTTCGTCACCGCTATCGATCTCGCCATCGACGTGGAAGAGAAGGATGGCAGGCGCATCGTCACCTGGTGGCCGAGTTTCCGCCTGATCGACACCGCGACCATCGAGCCCAGCGCCGCGGCCGCGACCAAGACCAAGGAGCTGGAGAATCAGCTCTCCAAGGAACTCGATGTCGAGATCGGCACCACCGAGACGCCGCTCGACAGCCGCCGGCCGACGGTGCGCGGCGGCGAGGCGGCCATCGGCAATCTGATCGCCGATGCCATGCGCATGGCGGTCGGCGCCGATGTCGCGATCACCAATGGCGGCGGCATCCGCGGCAACAAGGAATATGCCGCCGGCACGAGGCTCACCCGCCGCGACGTGCTGAGCGAGCTGCCCTTCGGCAACAAGACGGTGCTGGTGGCGCTCAAAGGCGAATCGCTGCTGAAGCTGCTGGAGAACGGCGTGGCCCAGGTCGAGGAAGGCGCCGGCCGCTTCCCGCAAGTCTCCGGCATCGCTTTGCAGGTGGATCTGCGCAAGCCCGCCGGCAGCCGCGTGGTTGCCGTCGAAGTGGCCGGCAAGCCGTTGGACCCCCAGGCGACCTACCGCGTCGCCACCAACGATTTCATGCTGCGCGGCGGCGACGGCTACACCGCCTTCGCCGAGGGCGAGGTGATCCTGAACGAGCTCGAAGGCAAGCTGCTGGCCGACGACGTGATGGCCTTCATCGGCAAGGCCGGCACCATCGCGCCGAAGGTGGAGGGCCGCGTGGCGTTTGTGGAGTGAGCCCTATCACGCCATACACTCAGTTCGTCATCCCGGCCTTGCGCCGGGATCCATTCCACCGCCGCACGAGCGGCCGATGGATGGACCCCGGCGCTCGCTATGCTCGGCCGGGGTGACGAACGAGAGTGTGGCGGCAACCGAAGCAAGACACGCGAGTTAGCAGCAAAACCATGCCCAGCGACACCGGCGCTGCCGGAGCAACCCAACCGGCCGCCGGTGCGCCTGCCGACAAAGCGGCGGAGCGCAACGCGGCGATCGGCATGGCGCTGGTCATCATTTCGGCCATCGCCTGGAGCACGGCCGGATTCTTCGCCCGCACCGTGCCGATCGACATCTGGGTGGTGCTGTTCTGGCGCGGATTGTTCGGCGGCCTGTCGATCGTCGCGCTGGCCATGATCGACCGGCGCAAATTCTCGCTCGACGTCGTCCGCGCCTTCTGCCCGGCCGGCATCGCCCTCATGATCATCTCGGCCAGCGGCAAGATGGCCTTCATCTATGCGCTGCAGAACACCACCGTCGCCAACGTGACGGTGATCTACGCCACCCTGCCCTTCATCACCGCGATCCTGGCCTGGGTCTGGTTCCGCGAGCGCGCCGCCAGACGCACGCTGATCGGCTCTCTGGTGGCCGGCGCCGGCGTCATGGTCACGGTCGGCGGCTCGGCGGGTATCGGCGGCGGGCATATCCTGGGCGACGCGGCGGCGCTCTATATGACCGGCACCATGGCGTTCATGACCGTGATCATGCGCCGTCACCGCGACGTGCCGATGCTGGAATCCGCCGCCATGTCCGGCTTCATCGCCGCGGGGATCGCCTTCTTCTTCTGCGATCCGATGACCGCCACACTGGTGGAGATCGGTTGGCTGGCTTTGTTCGGTATCGTGACGCAGGGCGCCGGGCTCGGCATCTATACGATGGGCGCGCGGCGCCTGCCCTCCGCCCAGGCCGCCCTGCTCAGCGCCAGCGAAGTGCCGCTGTCGCCGCTCTGGGTCTGGATCTTCTTCGCCGAAGTGCCGGCGCTCACCACCTTCGTCGGCGGCGGCCTGGTGCTGGGCGCCATCCTGTGGAACATCGGCGCGGAGCTGCGGAGATCATCCAGGAGGCACGCAACCGCCGCGTAACGCGCGGTAGCTGAACCGAACACGCGATGTCGATGGTGACGCGCTGTCGCCGATCTGCAAGACCTGGCATCCTTGCAGTCGGACGCCCGTGTCGTCCCGCGTCCATCGCGCTCCTAGACGAACTTGCCGCCTTTTCCGCCGCCCGTCGTGTGGGCCCCGGTGGTGACCAAAGCGAGTTTGTCGCCGCTTGGCGCCGGCGACGAAACGCTCAGCGCCGGCGGACCGTCATTGGGCGCCGCTAGCTTCACCGCAACCGAAGCCGCCGGCGCTTGATCGGGCGCCAGACTCTTTGGCGCTGCGCCCTGCGCCGTCTCATCCCCGCTTGAGGTCCCAGCCGTGGCCGTGCTCCGTTTTCTGCGCCGCTTGATGAATCCACCGCCGGCCGTGCGACTGCCCGTCGTGAATTTGCCTGTCGTGATCTTGCCCGTTGTAAAGCTGGCGGTGGTCAGGTCTCCGGTCGTGCGATTGCCGGTGGTCCGGCTGCCGGTCGTGGCGCGCTTTTTTGCGGCGCGGCGGAGTTTCACGGCGGTCTTCGCCCGCGACTTTGCCGCAGCTTTTTTCCGGGTGGATTTCAGCTTGGCCTTGCTTTTGGTCTTGGCCTTGATCTTGGCCCTGGCTGGCTTTGCCCTTGCCGACTTCGCGCGCGACGTCTTGGGCTTGGCGGTCTTCTTCAAAGCGCGTCGTTTGGTGGCCTTTTTTTTCCGACCGGGTTTCTTGCGGATTGCCATTGCCTGCTACTCCCCTTTGGACGACTGGATGCGCCGTAGACTGACGGCGCTCGGACCGACGTCGCGAGCGAATGCCAGGTTACTCGCCGGCTAGGATAGCTCGCGCTGCACATATTGCTGAACGGATTCGAGCTGCTTCAGACACTCGCTCCTGAGCTTCTTGGTCGGCTCGTCTTCTCCGGTCAGAGCGCTGCATTGTTCGCTCCTCTGGGCCAGCACCTGGATCAGATGCAGCACCACTTCGAGCCGCTCGTTCTTCACCCGTTCCATCGCAAGCTCTTGCTCGGACTGCTGAGCCTTGTAGACGATGCCGGGCAATTGCGCGGAACAGAACGCCGCCAGTTTCGAATCCCGCTCGCTGCGCGACAGGATGACGAATTCCTCTATGCCGATGCCGGCGGCGCCGCCTTGGCTGGCCTTTATGGCTTCCCACAAATCGCGCTCGAAAGTCGGACTATCCTGTTTCGGATCAGCCGTCGCCAGGCCAAGCTCGACCAGGCATGCGGTGATGTTCTGGCTGGCGGTCGAGCGTTCCAGGAATCGACGCTGCATCTCGCCCATCGTCAGGACCGCGGTGTCGGTCGGACGCCCGGAGGGTCCGGCGGCGCCTTTCGCGCGGCTTGCCGCGCTGGCCGAAGCCGCGGCATCGATCTTGCTGGACATCGCCTGCTCAAGGTCATCCTGCGCCTGTGCGGCAGCGTCGTATTCCGCTTGCGCCTCCTCGACGGCCGTCGCTGCGGTCTTCTCCTCGCCCTGCTTTTCTTCCAACGCTTTGGTCAGGTTCTCGGGCTTGGGTTCGGGCGCGTTGTTCACATCCGATTCGGCTTTCTCAACCTCAAACTCCGCTGCTTCGTGTGCCTTCTTCGCCTCCTCAAGCTTGTCGGCCGCGGCCTCGGTTTTCCGGTTCGCATCGCCCAGTTGCTCGGCTGACTTTTGGATGTCTTCGATCGCCCCTGGCAGGAAGCTCTGCGAGGCTTCCGCCTCCGCCTGCGCCTTACCGCCCGCCGAACCCAGCGCGCTACGCAGATTGCCGGCGGACTCGCTCGCCAAGGTCAGCGTCACCAGCAGATTGTCCAGATTGCTCGCGCGGATAGCGTAGAACGTGTTGGTGATGGCTCCGTTCGAATAATCCAGACAGTTCTGGTATCCGGCGTTCAATAGCGCCTGGATCGCGATCGTGCGCTCGTCGAGCTGGAACACGCCTTCCGACACGGCGCTGGACACAGCGCCAGAGCCTCTTTGGAAGATGCTGACTCCCGCCCCGAAGCTGTTGGCCAGGGCCAGCGCGACGCTCGGCTGCGGCTCGACGCAGGTGATGTTGGACGGCACCACGACGCCGGGCTTGGTCGAAATGTCCGGCTTTTGCGATGTGATCGCACGCTGGCGCGCGTCGGTCGTGATCAGTTGGCCGTTATCGAGAACCTGTTTTTCGCGAATGATGGTTCCCGGCGGGGATGTGCATCCGCTCATCCACATGGCGCCCAGCAATGGCACCATTATCAGACAAACCCGAGCGCCCGTCCGCATAGCGTCCCCCCAGGCGGCAGCAGTCAATATTTCACACTGTATCATCTAATGGTTGCGCAATCAACGATTGGGAGAAACGGCCATGATCCGGTCCCAGGACGCTGCGCGCCAGTCACCTCGCTCGGTCAGGTTGCCGGTCACAGCGCCGAGCGCATGTCGGCGACCGACCAGCCGCCATCGACCATAATATTCGCGCCGGTGATCAGCGAAGCGGCGGGCGAGGCCAGGAACACGACCACGCCGGCCACATCCTTGGGATCGCCGATGCGGCCGAGGGGAATCTGGGCCAGGGTCTTGCGCTTGAAGTCCGGGTCGGAGAGTGCCGGCGCGGTGCCGTCGGTCTTGATGAAGGTCGGCGCCACGCTGTTGACGTTGATGTTGTGCGGCGCCCATTCCGAGGCCAGACACCGCGTCAGGTGATTGATCGCCGCCTTGGTCATGCAATAGATCGCCTCGCCATGCAGCACGACGCTGCCGGCCTGCGAGCTCATATTGATGATGCGGCCCTGCTTGCGCTCGATCATCGCGCGCCCGACCGCCTGGGTCATGAAAAATGTGCCCTTGAGGTTGGTGTTCACCGTGAAGTCGAAATCCGCCTCGGTCACTTTCTCCGCCGGATTCTCCGGCCCGACGCCGACATTGTTGACCAGCACGTCGATGCGGCCGAAGCGGTCCAGCGCGCGCGCGACGCCGTCCTTGATCTGATCCGGCCTGGTGACGTCGAGCTGCAGCTTTAAGACCTTGCGCCCCAAGCGCTCGATCTCAACGGCCAGGCCGCCGTCGCTCGCCTGATCGCGCAAACCCAGCACCATGTCGGCGCCGGCGGCCGCGCAGGCAAGCGCGCTGGCACGGCCCAGGCCGCGCGCCGGGCCGGTGACGAGCACGACCGATCCGCTGAGGTCGAAATTCGGCGCATAATCGCCAGCCATGACCTTCTCCCTTGATCTTAGTCCTTAAGCCTGCCGCGTCGGAATCCACCATTCCTCGCCGCGCGGTGTCGTTACATATTCCGGCCAGCGGAAATCCAGCGGCACGCGGAAATCCTTCGGCAGCAGCGGCGCGATCCATTTCGCACCGCCGATCCCGCCGCCGGTGCGTTCGCGCCATTCCGTTTGCGCGCGCGCCAGCAAATCGGGGTGCGCCACCAGATCGATGATGGTGGCGGCGACGGTCTTCGCCGCCGTATCGATCATCGGATCGATGCAAGGCCTTAAGCCCCCCAGCGCATTCATCGCCCAGGCGGGATAAGCGCTGCCCGAACTCTTCAGCATCGGCCGCGCGATATAGAAGCGCACCGTCGGGCAGTGCCAGCAATATTCGGTGTAATCGTCGGAGGTCGAGTTGAGCTGCGACGGCGGCAGATCGTGGCGCAACTGCATCTCCGCATCCTTCGGCGGCAAGGTCTTCCCGCAGGCCTCCAGGTAAGGCCGCTCCATCGGCGCCATGCCAAGCTCAGCTTGGATTTCCCGCGCCAACCGGATCGCTTCGCTGCCCCAGCTCGGCGCGCCGGCGGCGACAATGTTGCGATAGAGCGCTTCCGCCAGCGTGTGATTGGGCAGGCCCGGCCGCGACTTGGTGACCCAGGTCCTCTGCCAGCGGCAATGTGCGGCGCGCGCCGCGGCCTCGGCATTGTTGTCGAGCACACGGGCGATCTGCTCCGCCATCTCGATGGTCGGTGTGCGCCACAGATATTGGATTTCCGCGATCTGCGCCGGCAGATTGTCCGCCGTCGCCTGCCCCGCGGTCAGGATCGCCTCGGAGAGCGACCACCCTTGCGTGAAGGGCAGCATGTTCGATTGCGTCTGCTTGGTCAGCGAGAACATATGGAACAAGGCATCGGTCGCGCCCGGCGCCCGCGCCGCGACGTGGCTGGCCGGAATGGGGCTGCCCTCGGAAGATTTGGCGGAATCGCCGGACATCCAGCTCTCCGGCTCATCGCATTCGAAGCTGTAGATGCAGGCATAGCCGGCGCCGCAATGGGTGTCCCAACGCGCGGTGTTGACCAGCGGCAGCATGTAAGTGGGATGAAAGCTGATCGCGGCGTCGAGATCGTCGTAATAGCCCTTGGCGGCATGGACCGGCTTCGACAGGCGCAGCTTCTCCGCCGGCTCGCCGAACAGCACGATGGTGCCCTTGAGGCCGAACTCGGTCATCGCCGCCTTGGCCGCCAGCGCACCGCCGAGCGCGGCGATGCCCAGCGCCGAATGCGGGTCGGTGTGGCCGCCGGCATGGGGCGACAGTCCGGCGCGCGGCATTTTCCTGGTGGCCGCCGCCTGGCAATTGCCGGGCACCGCGTCATATTCGGCATAGGCGGCGATGCGCGGGCCCGTACCATTTGACCAGGTGGCGCGGAAGGCGGTCGGCATCCCGCCGGTCCCGGCCTCGACCTCAAAGCCCTCCTGGCGCAGGCGATCGACATACCAGGCGGCCGATCTGTATTCGCGCAGCGCCGTCTCGCCGTAATGCCAGATGATCTGGTTCCAGTCGGACAGGTCGCTCATGCGCTGATCGACCCAGCCGAAGAGCGATTGCTTATAGTGGTCCATCCTGATCTCCCGTGACGTTCGGCAGCATGGCGACTTGTCCGGCCAGCGACAAGTGGCGGGGATTGACCTCCCCGCGCCCTGCTGTCGACAATGCGACCGGCTCGTCTTTCCGGGGATCAACATCATGCTGGGGCATCTTTCGTTCGGCGTCGCGGACCTGACCAGGGCGGGCGCCTTCTATGATGGCATCCTGCAACCGCTCGGCTATGTGCGCGTCTGGAGCAGCGAGCATGGCATCGGTTATGGCGCGCCGGGCCAAAACGACAAATTGGCCCTGTTTACGCAACCCGGGCCGGCGGCGGCGCCGGGTCCGGGCTTTCACCTTGCTCTGACGGCGCCCACCCGCGCCGCCGTCGATGCCTTTCATGCAGCGGCCATGCGCCTGGGCGGCCGCGATGAAGGCGCGCCGGGTCCAAGGCCGGATTATGGCGCTAGCTATTATGCGGCGTTCGTCATCGACCCGGATGGATACAAGCTCGAGGCCGTCCACCAATAGGACGGCGCGGTTGTCAGACGGGGCGGCCGATTGCAAAACCTTGCCGCTCTGCTATGACCTCCAGCCCTGAGGGGATCATGCTGGACGTCATCATCATCGGCGCCGGCGCGGCTGGACTGGCCGCCGCGCGACGGCTGCAAGACAAGAGTGCAACCTTTCGCCTGTTGGAAGCGAAGGGCCATATCGGCGGTCGCGCCGTGACGGATACCACCACGCTAGGCGCGCCGATCGATCTCGGCTGTCACTGGCTGCACTCGCCGGCGCTCAACCCGTTGACTCCGCTCGCGGATCGCTATGGGTTTCACGTGAAACAATCCGCCGAGGATTTCCACGTCGCGCAAGGCGGGCGCCTGCTGGCTGGCGCCGAACTCGCGGAATGCCTGGCCTATATCGAGCATTGCTTCGACAAGATCGCGGCGCTCGGCGATGGCGATCATGATTGCGTCGTCTCCGAACTGTTCCCGTTCCAAGGCAAATGGCATGACCTGTTCGAATCCGCCTTTGCCGCCAAGCAGGGCATGTTCACGGCGGAATCCTCGGCGCTCGATTTCGCGCGCTATGTCTGGGAAGGCGACGATTTGCCGGTGCTGGACGGGCTCGGCGCGCTGATCGCGCGTCATGCGCAAGGCTTGCCGGTCGGGCTCAACACGCCGGCGACGCGCATCGACTGGGGCGGCGTTTCCGGCGTATCGGTCGAGACACCGCGCGGCACGCTCGAAGCGCGCACCGCCATCCTCACCATCTCCACCGGGGTCCTTGCCGGCGAGGCGATTCGTTTCATTCCGTCACTGCCGGACTGGAAGCGGCAGGCGATCGACGATCTGCCGATGGGGAGCTGCAACAAGGTGGCGCTCGGCTTCACCCGCAACGTGTTCGGCGATCTCAGCGACGTCATGCTGATGCCGGATCTGGGACCGGGCCAGTCGGTGGAACTGGTGATGCGCGAAGGCGGCCGCGACATCGTCACCGCTTTGTTCAACGGCCCCGCCGCGAAAGAGCTCGCCGCGCTGGGCGCACAGGCCAACGCCGATTATGCGCTTTCCGTGCTTGCCGGAATTTTCGGCAACGACGTGAAGCAGCACGTGACGGCGCGTCTCGTCTTCGCCGACTGGGATCACGATCCCTATGTGCGCGGCTGCTACGCCGCCGCCCTGCCTGGCCGATTTTTCGCGCGCGCCGAACTCGCGCGGCCGGTCGAGGATCGCCTGTTCTTCGCCGGCGAAGCCACGCACGACCGCTTCGTGGGCGACGTCCACGGCGCGCATCTGCGCGGCGAAGCGGCGGCGGACGCGGCGCTGGCGGCGGTGCGGGGCACTTAGGTTGCTACTTCCTCTTTCGTCACCCCGGCTTTGCGCCGGGGTCCATTCCTCAACCGCTCGTGCGGCGGTCCAATGGATCCCGGCGCAAGGCCGGGATGACGGATGAGTGAACGTGCGATTTAGGCCGCATCAAGTCTAGTAATACGTCAAATCCCGCGCCTTGCCGCGGAAGACGATGTAGGAAAAGATCGTGTAGCCGAGGATCATCGGCAGCACGATGGCCACGCCCACCAGCATGAACAGCAGCGATTCCGGCGCCGCGGCGGCCTGCCAGATAGTGAGGCTGTCGGGCACCACGAAGGGATAGAAGCTGTAGGCGAGGCCGACGAAGCTCAAGGCGAAGATGCCGATGCAGCAGACGAAAGGCTGCCAGGCGCGGCGGTCGTCGGCGAGCGGCATCTTGCGCAGCAGGATCTCCACCCACAGGAACAAGCCGGCGGTCGCGACCGGGATCGGCGCCAATAGAAGCAGGTTCGGCAGCTCGAACCAGCTCGCGAAAATGCGCGCGCTGACCAATGGCGTCGCCAGCGATACGGCGACGATGCCGCCGCCGGTGAACCAGCTTGCCAGCCTGGCCCAGCGAACCGCGCGGTGCTGCAGATCGCCTTCAGTCTTCAGGATCAGCCAGCAGGCGCCGATGAAGGCGTAGCCGCCCGCCAGCATCGCCGCCGTCAGCAGCGCGAACAGATGCGCCGCCCAGCCGCCGGCGAAGCCGAGGATGTAGGAACCCAGCATGTAGCCTTGCGCCAAGGCTGCCAGCAATGAGCCGAAGAAGAAGGCGTAATCCCAGGCGCGCTTGTGCTTGTCCTGCGCCTTGGCGCGGAAGTCGAAAGCGACGCCGCGCAGGATGAGACCGGCCAGCAGCAGCGCCGTCGGCAGATAGAGCGCGCCCAGGATGATGCCATGCGCGACAGGGAACGCGACCAGCAGCAATCCGACGCCCAGCACCAGCCAGGTCTCGTTGGCATCCCAGAACGGGCCGATGGAGGCGATCATGCGGTCGCGTTCGCCAACGTCGGTCTTCGCCATCAGGATGCCGATTCCGAGATCGAACCCGTCCAGCACGACATAAATGAGAATCGCGAGGCCCATCAGGCCGGCGAAAATCAGGGGCAGCCAGAATTCCATCCCAAGTTCCATCGGGGCCTCCCTATTCCGCCGTGCCGGGAACCGGCATCGCAACCGGCGCGTGACGCCGGTCATCCTCGCCGGCGCGCCGCGCCAGATAGAACAGCACGCTGACATAAGAGAGGGTCAGCACGACATAAAGCGCCAGATACATGATCAAGGTCGCGCCGATCATCGGCGCCGAAACTGCGGAGGCCGCATCGGCGGTCTTCAGCACGCCATGGACCAGGTAAGGCTGGCGGCCGATCTCGGTCACGTACCAGCCCGCCAGCGTGGCGATCCAGCCTGAGAAAGTCATGACCACCAGTGCGCGCGCCATCCAGGTCGCCGGTGCGTCACGCCGGCGCAATTGCCACGCCGCGGCCCAGGACGTGAGCAGCATCAGCACGCCGATCCCGACCATCAGGCGAAAGCCGAAGAACAGCGGCTTCACCGGCGGATGCTCGCCGATAAAATCGTTGAGTCCCTTGAGCTCGGCATCCGCTTCATGCTCCAGGATCAGGCTGGCGCCCTTGGGAATGCCGAGCGCGAAACGGTTCGCGCGCGCTTCTTCATCCGGCCAGGCGAAGAGCAGCAACGGCGCGCCGCGCTCAGTCTCCCAGATCGCTTCCATCGCCGCGATCTTGGCCGGCTGGTGCTTCAGCGTGTTGAGGCCGTGCAGATCGCCGGCCACGATCTGGATCGGGATCAATATCGCCGCGACAAACACGCCGGTCTTCAGCGCCGCGATGACGGCTGGCGAACGGTCATGGCGGAGCCAACGATACGCGGAAAGCCCGGCCACCAGGAACGCGACCGTCAAGCCTGATGCCAGCAGCATGTGCGTCAGGCGATAGGGCAGCGACGGGTTGAACAGGATGGCGAGCCAGTCGGTGGCGTGCGCCTGGCCGTCGCGCATCTCGAATCCCACCGGCGTCTGCATCCAGGAATTCAGCGCCAGGATCCAGAAGGCGGAGAGCGAGGTGCCGGCCGCCACCAGCCAGGTCGCCAGGGTATGGATGCGCTCGCTGACCCGGCCGGTGCCGAACAGCATGATGCCGAGGAACGTCGCCTCCAGGAAAAAAGCGGTCAGCACCTCATAGGCCAGCAGCGGCCCGGCGACGTTGCCGACCGTGTTCATGAAGCCCGGCCAGTTGGTGCCGAACTGGAACGACATGGTGATGCCGCTGACCACGCCCAGCGCGAAGGTCAGCGCGAAGATCTTCACCCACAGGCGGTAGGCGTCCATCCACTTGTCATCGCCAGTCCTGGCGAAGCGCAGCTTGAAGAACAGCAGCACCCAAGCGAGTGCGATGGAGATGGTCGGGAACAGGATGTGAAAGGTGATGTTCGCGGCGAATTGCAGCCGCGCCAGCATGATCGGGTCGAGTGCGTCCATGGAGGCTGTCCCTCGCGCTCCTGTGGGCAACGCGTCGAGGTTGCCCCATTGATCAATCGCCCCTCAAAATAGGGCGCTCACGCCCCCACGAAGACTATGCATTTTGCCGCGCCCCACGCGACCAACAAGCGCAGGCGGGCCACTCGGCTATTTCCTTCAGCGTTTCAATGAGTTTCGCAACAATGCCAGAGCTGCCTTCTCGGATTTCAGCCGATTGTTCAAATCGCGCACCTGCCCTACGCGAGACGCCAAATCTAACACGGTGACCAGGAATAATCGAAACCGATGAGGTCGGCGATTGTATTGAGTACTTCGCTGGTCACGCGGGCGCGATTGAGTCCGATATCGACCAACAGAAGAAACAGAACTCCGAGGCAAGCCAGATAGGACCAGCCAAAATAGTCCGCATAGATGATGGTCAATATCCAATTCTGCCCGAACACATACCAGTAGGAACCGAGCGCGGTGGATATTGTCAGGATCATCGCGAGGGGCAGCACATGATCGGCCGCGCCGGTGCGCAGCAAAGCCAGCAGGAGCGCCAGCATCAGAACGACAAAATTGCTGGTCAGGAATATGACGACGTCGCGTCGCAACTCGGCCAGAGCCGAGTGGTATCGCCCCTCCACCATGGCGCGGAGCTTGTCGACGCCGATCTTCATGTCGGCAAGGCTGCTTTCGTAGATCTCGTCCAAGGCCGCTTCCAGTCGGGCGCGATCGGCGCAATCCAGACGGCACATGGCGGATACGACGGCAACGATAAAGTCGGATAGCGCCGCCAGGGGTTCCAACTGACGGGTGGCCAACTCCTCCGGTATTGCCTTGGTAACGTCCTGGACCCAGGGCGAGGTCGGCATGGGCGTCCTTTGCCCAAGCACCTCCTCGACCTCGGCGATGATGAAGCCCTGCGCCCTTTGCTCGAAGCCCAGCGGACTCAAGAGGACATAGCTCAGCAGGCCGCCGAACACCAATATGCCGATGAAGCACAGTGCGGCGGCAAGAATCTTCGGTTTATCGAGTTCGCTTTCCATGCCGCCAATGTACCAGCGGTCGCCTGTGACGCAACCGCCGGTTTTGCCGACTCGGAAATCTTCCCGCTTACGCGCTCTCGAAATCCCCGAACAGCAGATTGTCCAACCCGCGCACCAGCCCCTTCATCGTCACCACGCGGCGCGCGGCCAGCAAGGTGCCGCCGACATAGGGCTCGGCGCTGGTGCCGGCGTCGTGGCGGATGGTCAGGCGCTCGCCCGCCATGCCGAAGATGACCTCGGCGGCGATGACGAAGCTGGGCAGGCGGATGGAATGCACGCGGCCGCCGCCGATATCCGCACCGCGGGTTTCCTTCGGGCCGATGATCTTGTCGATCGGCACGCCAGGCTTGTTGGGCGCGATGCGGCCCAAGCGCTCGGCCAGCTCGGCGGTGGTGCCGCTCGGCACGTCCGGCTTGGTGTGCTTGGCGTAATCGATGATCTCGTAATCCGGCACGTGCTGGGCGGCCATCAGGGCGAAGCGCTGCAGCAAGGCGGCGGTCAGCGAGAAATTGCCGCTCGCCACCACGCCGAGGCCCTGATGATCCGCGGCCTTGGAAATCTCCGCATAGTCCGACGCGGTCAGGCCCGAGGTGCCGACGATCGCCGGCACGCCCAGCTTCAGCGCCGTCAGCACGTTGGCCTTCACCGCGCTGGGATGCGTGTAGTCGATATAGACGTCGGTCGGCCCCGCCTTCAGCGCCGCCTCGACGCTGCCGGAGACGGCCAGGCCGATCGCCTCGCGCCCGATCGCCTGGCCGACATCCTGCCCCTCGACCTTGCGCGCGACGGCCCCCGCCAGGTCCAGATCCGGCTCATCCAGCACCGCTTTCGCCAAGGCGCTGCCGGTCCAGCCGGTGACGCCGCCGACGCAGATTCGCAATCCCATGATAGTTTTTCCTTCTCAGAGACTTAGGCGCTGTGTGCCGGGACAATCCGGGCTTTGACTTCCAGCACGCCCCAAAGGATATTAGCGCCATCCGCGAAACGAGCCAGCCGGGAAAGCAGATCGATGGCTGGCTCTCGCCGTATCTGAGGACACGACATGACCCCGAGGCCGAATTCCCTGGCGGCGAAAGACGCCGCGTTTCATTTCCATGGCTATACCAACGCGCTGAAGAACGAGACCGAGGGCGGCTTCGTCGTCACCCATGGCAAGGGCGTCTTCGTCTATGACGAGGACGGCAAGGAATACATGGACGGGCTGGCCGGCCTATGGTGCGCCGCGCTGGGTTTCGGCGAGGAGCCGCGCCTGACCGAGGCCGCCGTGAAGCAGATGAAGGCGCTGCCCTTCTATCACACCTTCACCCAGAAGACCTCCGCGGTCACCGTCGAGCTGGCGGAAAAGCTGGTCAACATGGCGCCGGTGCCGATGTCGAAGGCGTATTTCTGCAATTCGGGCTCCGAGGCCAACGACACCGTCATCAAGGTGGTGCGCTATCTGAACAACGGCCTCGGCCGACCGCAGAAAAAGAAGCTGATCTCGCGGGTGAAGGCCTATCACGGCGTCACCGTGGCGTCGGGATCGCTGACCGGACTGCCCGCCATCCACAAGGATTTCGACCTGCCGATGGCGGGCGTGCTGCACACCGACTGCCCGCATTATTACCGCTTCGGGCAGGCTGGCGAATCCGAAGAGGCGTTTGCGACACGCTGCGCCGAGAATCTGGAGAAGCTGATCCTGGCCGAGGGGCCGGACACCATCGCCGCCATGTTCGCCGAGCCGGTGATGGGGGCTGGCGGCGTCATCATTCCGCCCAAGACCTATTGGGAAAAGATCCAGGCGGTCTTGAAGAGATACGACGTGCTGCTGGTCGCCGACGAAGTGATCTGCGGTTTCGGGCGCACCGGGAATGCCTGGGGCTCCATCACCTTCGGCATGAAGCCCGATATCATGACCATGGCGAAGCAGCTTTCGGCGGGCTTCCTGCCGATCGCGGCGATAATGGTCAATCAACGCGTCTATGAAGGCCTGCGCGACAACAGCGCGAAGAATATCAGCTTCGCCCACGGCATCACCTATTCCGGGCATCCGGTCAGCTCCGCCGTCGCGCTGGAGACGCTGAAGATCTATGAGGAGCGCAAGATCTTCGACCGGGTGCGCGCACTGTCGCCGCATTTCCTGAAGCGGCTCAATTCCTTCGCCGATCATCCGCTGGTCGGCGAGTGCCGCGGCGTCGGCCTGATCGGCGCCATCGAGCTGGTCAAGGACAAGAAGACCAGGCAGAGCTTCGATGCGACCCTGATGGTCGGCGCCAATCTGGTGCGCATGGCGCATGATCACGGGCTGATCATCCGCCCGGTGGCGGATTCGCTCGCCTTCTGCCCGCCGATGATCGCGACCGAGGCGGAGATCGACAGCCTGTTCGACCGCTTCGCCAAGGCGCTGGAAGATACGCAAGCTTGGCTGAAGCAGGGCGGGCATCTGGCGGCGGCGGCTTAGGAGCGAAAGGCGTTTCCCTTTTGAACGCCCCTTCCCTCCTTGCGGGGGAAGGCAGCGGAGGCTTGAGCCGAACGCAGTGAGCTTAGCCGGAGCCGGAAGGGGGGGCGCATCGCCGCAGGCGATACGAGCGAAGATTTTCTGCGGATGGACTCCGCGCTGCAACACCCCCCTTCCCTGCCTTCCCCCGCCCCGCGGACGAATGTCCGCATTCGCGGACGGTGGGGGGAAGGGGTTCACCGAGTTGCATGCGAGATTCGCGCAAACTCATTCGCAGCATCAGAGCGAGTTTTGGCAACAAGCGCCAAGTCTACTGCCAACGTTCGGCTCTACCGTCTCTCATGCTTTGGGAGAGAGACTCTTGCAGGAGCAGCACATGAACCCGACTCAAGCCGAAAAAGCCCAGGCCTTCCGCGCGCTGCACGAACGCGCCGGTGCGTTCGTCATTCCCAATCCGTGGGATGCGGGATCGGCGCTGTTGTTGAGCACGCTTGGCTTCGAGGCGCTGGCGACCACCAGCGCCGGATTTGCCTTCACGCTCGGCCGCCGCGATTCCGAAGGCAGCCTCAGCCGCGCCGAGACGCTGGCCAATGCGCGCGCCATCATCGAGGCGACGGACCTGCCGGTCTCGGCGGATCTGGAGAACGGGTTCGGCCACGATCCGGAGGCCGTCGCCGAGACCATCCGCGCCGCGTCTTCGGTTGGGCTGGCCGGCGGGTCGATCGAGGATGCGAGCGGTGATGCCGGCCAGCCGGTCTATGACCTTACGCTGGCCATCGAGCGCGTGGCCGCCGCTGTCGAAGCGGTACGGGCGCTGCCTCTGCCGTTCGTGCTGACCGCGCGGGCGGAGAATTTCCTGCACGGGAGGCCGGACCTCGACGACACGATCCGCCGCCTGCAGGCCTTCGAAAAAGCGGGCGCCGAGGTACTTTATGCACCCGGCCTGACCAGCCTCGATCAGATCCGCGCCGTCTGCGCCAGCGTTTCGAGGCCAGTTAACGTCGTCATGGGGCTGGTTGGCGGCACGTTCTCGGTGCAACAATTGGCTGAAGCGGGCGTGAAGCGGATTAGTCTGGGCTCGTCCCTGGCGCGGGCGGCGCTGGGGGCTTTGATGCGCGCGGCGCGCGAAATCCGCGAAGACGGCACGTTTTCTTTTGCGGCGGCGGCGATGCCGTTCGCCGAGGTCCACCGCCAGATGCGCCCAAAGAGCGCATAGCCAGGGCCGCCCCGTCTTTCATATATTGTGAACCGGCGGCGTCATATTATTCCGGCCGGTGACGGGTTCGAACAGGCGTATGGATTACGAGCTTTTCTTTCGCGAGCGTCTGGGAGATCTGAAGGCGGAGGGGCGCTATCGCGTCTTCGCCGATCTGGCGCGCCTGGCCGGGCGATTTCCCCACGCCTTGTGGCACGAGCGCCCGGACAGCCAGCCGCGCGAAGTCACCATCTGGTGCTCCAACGACTATCTCGGCATGGGCCAGCATCCCGACGTGCTGAAGGCCATGCACGATGCGATCGCCGCCCACGGCGCCGGCGCCGGCGGCACGCGCAACATCGCCGGCACCACGCACGATCACGTCCTGCTGGAGCGCGAACTGGCCGCGTGGCACGGCAAGCAAACAGCATTGCTGTTTACCTCGGGGTTTGTTTCGAACGAGGCGACGCTCGGCGTGCTGGCCAAGCAATTGCCGCATGCCGTGGTGTTTTCCGACGCGCAGAACCACGCCTCGATGATCGCCGGCATCCGCAACAGCCGCGCCGAATATCACGTCTTTCGCCACAATGACGCGGCGCATCTGCGCCAGTTGATGGCGCAGGTGGATCGCAACCGGCCGAAGATCGTCGCTTTCGAATCGATCTATTCGATGGATGGCGACATTGCCCCGATCGCGGCGCTGTGCGATGTGGCCGGGGAATTCGGCGCCCTCACCTATCTCGACGAAGTGCATGCGGTCGGCATGTATGGGCCGAGCGGCGCCGGCATTGCCGAGCGCGACGGCCTGGCTCACCGCATCGACGTGATCGAAGGCACCTTCGCCAAGGCCTTCGGCCTGATCGGCGGCTACATTGCGGGATCGTCGGCCTTGGTGGATTTCGTGCGCTCTTTCGCGCCGGGATTCATCTTCACCACCGCCCTGCCGCCGGCCATCGTCGCCGGCATCCGCGCCAGCCTCGGCGTGATCCGCGACGCGCAGGATCTGCGCGCGCGGCATCAGGAGCGCGCAATGCGCTTACGCGCGAGACTGACCGAGGCTGGATTTCCGGTGATGCGGAACGGCAGCCACATCGTTCCCGTGCTGGTCGGCGATGCCGCCGCCTGCAAGGCGATCAGCGACCGGCTGCTGCGCGGCTTCGGCCATTATGCCCAGCCGATCAACTATCCGACGGTGCCGAAGGGGACCGAGCGCTTGCGTTTCACGCCGGCGCCGCAGCATGACGATGCGGCGATCGAGGATCTGGCGCGGTCGCTGGAAATCTGCTGGCGCGAACTGGCTTTGCCGATCGCCGTTTAAGGCGTGATTGCGCGATCCACAAACTTCGTCATCCCAAGGCTTGGCCTTGGGATCCACGACTTTGCCTGCCACAGCAAGGTCTCGCTCACCGAAACTCGTGGATGGCAAGGCCAAGCCTTGCCATGACGGTCGAGAGTACGAGTTTCCTTTGATCCAGCCGCAATCGCGCTCTACGCGCTGAGCTTCTGTTCGATCCGCTCCAGGCTGGCCAACAGATGGTCGGCCAGGCGCTGGCCGGCGCTGTTCAGCCCGTCGGGATGGCGATAGAGGCCGACGCTGACCATGCCCAGATCGGGCCAGGGCTTGCGGCGTTCGACCTTCAGATCGGCGGGCGCGGTGGTCTCGGCAAAGGCTCCGGCGCCCAGACCCGAACGCACGGCATCGACGACGCTGGTGAAGGACGCGCTGGTCATGACGATGCGCCAGTTCAGCCCCTCTTCCGCCAGGCGCTTCAGGATGCGCGCCCGGTAGACGCAGCCTTCCGGATAGCAGACCAGGGGCAGCACGCTGTCGCTGGCGGGTTTCACGCCTGGCGAGGCGACCCAGACCAGCCGCTCGTTCCAGGTCTTGACCGCGTTATCGCTGATCCGCTCGGGAGTCATGGCGACGATCAGGTCGAACTTTCCAGCCTTCAGCCCATCCAGCAGGGTGTGGCTGAGCTCGGTCTGCAGGTCGAGCATCACGTTGGGTTCCGCCGCGGCGAAGCGGCTGAGTGCCATGGGCAGCATGGCGACGGAAAAATCGTTCGGGATGCCGACGCGCAGCACGATGTCCTGCCGCGCCGTCGTGAAACGATCCAGCAATTCGTCGTTCAGGCGCAGCATGCGCCGCGCGTACCCCAGAACGGTCTGTCCATGCTCGGTCGCGCGCGCGGGACGAACCCGTTCGATCAGTTCCTCATCGAACATCGTCTCCAACCGCTTGATCTGCAGGCTGACGGCCGGCTGCGTGCAGCCCAACTGGTCCGCCGCGGCGGCAAAGCTGCCGGTTTCGACCACGGCCAGGAAAGTGCGCAGCAAATCCAGATCTACGTGACGCATGACTATCAATTTTGCTTGTTATTGCGGCACATGGCGAATTTAAGGCGAATTTAGGCCTATCATAATCCTTTACCTATCCATTGGAGTTGCGCATGTGGCCTAATCCTTTCGGCTTAAGCATTTGCCGGAACAGCCATCCTTGCGGAGAACCAGATCATAACAATTAGAGATGATATAATTTAATAATGACAATTTATTATACTCCATCTCTCCCATAGACTGCCATTCCGCGAATTGATTCTTGCTTCACAGGGGCGGCGACGTGGACAGCCCAGCGACAACGGGCCTTCGGTGCGACGATCTGCCCAGCACCAAGCAGATTCACAACGGCCCCGCCGCGCGCCGAACGTTTTCCAGCGCGGAGTTCGAACGTCGGCAGGCCGCCTTGCGCTGGATCACGACCGAGCTGGCAGTGGATGCGGCCCTGTTCGGCTCGATCCACAACGTCGCCTATTACAGCGACTTCCTCTATTGCTCGTTCGGCCGGCCCTACGGCCTGGTGGCGACGGCGGATCGCATCACCAGCGTCAGCGCCAACATCGATGGCGGCCAGCCCTGGCGCCGGACCTTCGGCGACAACATCGTCTACACCGACTGGCAACGCGACAATTTCTACCGCGCCGTGCGACAGGTGCTGCCGGCCTGCCGGCGCATGGGCGTGGAATTCGACCACCTGACCATCGAAAAGCGCGCCAAGCTGGAAGCGCTCTATCCCGACGTGGAGTTGATCGACATCGCGCCCGCCTGCATGCGCGCGCGCATGGTGAAATCGGCCGAGGAAATCGCCCATATCAAGGAAGGCGCCCGGATCGCCGATATCGGCGGGGACGCCGGCGCCGAAGCCATCGCCGAGGGCGTGCCGGAATACGAGGTGGCGCTGCACGCCACCCAGGCCATGGTGCGCGAGATCGGCCGCTCTTCCCCGCATGGCGAGTTGATGGATACCTGGACCTGGTTCCAGTCCGGCATCAACACCGACGGCGCCCACAATCCGGTGACCGCGCGACGACTGCAAAAGGGCGATATTCTCAGCCTCAATTGCTTTCCCATGATCGCCGGCTATTACACGGCGCTCGAGCGCACTTTATTCCTGGACCACGTCTCGGACGCGCATCTGCGCTATTGGGAGATCAATGTGGCGGTGCACCGCGCCGGGCTGGAATTGGTTCGCCCGGGCATCCGCTGTTGCGACATCGCCCACCGGCTGAACGAGATCTATGCCGCGCATGGCGTGCTGGCCCATCGCACCTTCGGATATGGCCATTCCTTCGGCATCCTGTGCCATTATTTTGGGCGGGAAGCGGGCCTGGAGCTGCGCGAGGACATCGAAACCGTCCTGTCGCCCGGCATGGTCGTGTCGATCGAACCGATGATCATGATCCCGGAGGGAATGCCCGGCTCCGGCGGCTATCGCGAGCACGATATCCTTGTGGTCACGGAAAATGGCGCAGAGAATATCACCCGGTTTCCGTTCGGCCCGGACCACAACATCATTCACCGATGAGAGTGAAATCCTTTCACCAATTCGCGGCACGCGATTTGCGTTGACCGATCGGACAGTAAATTACGCGTTGACTCGGATAGCGGGTTGGAGCGTAAAACAACTACCGGCTCCGCCGAGGCGAGAGCGAGCAACGCTCCGCCGATCGGTTGGAACAGCCGGCACCAGGGAAGGTTGGCACAGGGCGCATGAGCACGAGCGGCAACGCGTTCGTTAACTTTATCGACGTTCAGAAAACTTACGACGGCGAGATTCTGGTGGTGAAGAACCTCAATCTCGCCATTCAGCGCGGCGAGTTTCTGACTCTGCTCGGCCCCTCGGGATCGGGCAAGACCACCACCCTGATGATGCTGGCGGGCTTCGAAGTGCCGACGCACGGCCGCATCGAGCTGGACGGGCAGGAGATCAACAACCTGGCCCCGCACAAGCGCAACATCGGCATGGTGTTCCAGAACTATGCCCTGTTCCCGCACATGACGGTGGAGGAGAATCTCGGCTTCCCCCTCTCGGTGCGCAGGCTTCCCAAGGCCGACATTGACCGCAAGATCGACCGCGCGCTGGCGATGGTGCAGCTCTCGCAGATGCGCAAGCGCCGGCCGGCGCAATTGTCCGGCGGGCAGCAGCAGCGCGTGGCGCTGGCCCGCGCGCTCGTCTTCGATCCCAAGCTCATTTTGATGGACGAGCCTTTAGGCGCGCTCGACAAGCAGTTGCGCGAGCATATGCAGATCGAGATCAAGCATATCCACCAGAATCTCGGCGTCACCGTGGTCTACGTGACCCATGACCAGAGCGAGGCGCTGACCATGTCGAATCGCGTCGCGGTGTTCAGCGACGGCGAGATCCAGCAACTGGCGACGCCCACCGATCTCTACGAGCGGCCGCAGAATTCCTTCGTCGCGCAGTTCATCGGCGAGAACAACCGGTTGAGCGGCGTGGTGACCGAGTGCATCGGCGGGCAATGCCGCGTCAAGATCGGCGATGCGGGCGAGATCCGGGCGCTTCCGGTCAATATCGACGCGGCGGGACAGAAGACGACCTTGTCGCTGCGCCCCGAGCGGGTTCGCATCAATCCGGAGAACGGCGCCTGCGCCAACCTGTTCGAGGCGCGCGTGGAGGAGCTCATCTATATGGGCGACCACACCCGCGCGCGGGTCCAGGTGCTGGGTCACAGCAGCTTCGTCATCAAGGTGCCGAATTCGGAGGGCGTGCCGGACCTGGCGCCGGGCGCCACCATCCGCGTCGGCTGGCGGCCGGAGGATTGCCGCGCGCTCGACGCATTCTGACTTCAACCGGATTCGGTTCGTTCGGCCCGGGAACCGACGGGGCAACACCGGAAAAGCAATGCAATTGGGCTTTTGGGAAAACGAGGAGGCTTACGTGAAACAGTTTCTAACGCTTACGGCCAGCGGCTTGGCGATGGCAATCGCCATGACCGCGGCGGAGGTCCCTGGCGCAGTCGCGCAGGACAAGCAGCTCACCATCGTCTCGTGGGGCGGCGCCTATTCCGAGAGCCAGCGCAAGGCGTATTACGAGCCCTACATGGCCGAGAAGGGCGTCAAGATCACCGAAGAGGAATATGACGGCGAGCTCGGCAAGCTGAAGGCGATGAAGGACGCCGGCAACGTCACCTGGGACGTGATCGACGT
>Ga0184637_10000559_pt1 | contig 27635 bp, 26 predicted proteins | sample PLM3_127_b2_FD_133143 | JGI IMG/M metagenome (GOLD analysis project Ga0184637, IMG submission 133143) | Groundwater sediment microbial communities from an aquifer in East River, Colorado, USA - PLM3_127_b2 | ecosystem: Environmental > Terrestrial > Soil > Riparian zone | place: USA: East River... | reverse complement strand
TTGGGAAGGATGCCGACCTGGAAGTCGGACGTGTCCTTGCCGAAGCGACCGGATCGGCCTACAAGGCGACCACCGAGCAGAACCTGTCGGCCGTGCTGGCGCAGTTCTCGAAGTATTTCTGAGCGACTAAGGATTTGTCTGGCGACCCGACGAGCCCCCTGACGAAACGTAAATCGTAGCCCAGCGACCCGCAATTGAAAAGGAGGAACCAGCCATGGACCACATCGCCAAGCTCGCGCGAACCACGTTGACGCGCACTCTGCCCCACCGCCTCCCAGCTGTTGCGGCCATCTTTGCCCTGCTGCTTCTCGCCTCGGCGTGTCAGGCTCCTCGCGCGGCGCCAGCTAGCGCTCCGAGCTCGGCTGGAGCGTCGTTCGCGGGAAGGACGCTCAACATCGTCACCGGCGGCACGGGCGGCGTCTACATCGTCTACGGCGCGGGCCTCGCCGACATCCTCTCCAAGAAGATGGAGCTCGCGGCAAGCGCGGAATCGACCGCCGCATCCATTGCCAACATGCAGCTCATCCGGGATGGAAAAGCGGACCTGGCGTTCACCCTCGCGGATACCGCGTACGACGCCTTCGCCGGCCGCAGCCCCTTCACCCCGCAGGACAAGGTCGATGCGCGCGCGATCGCCGTCCTCTATTCGAACTACACCCACGTCGTCGCGCGGGAGGGGGCGGGCATCACCACGGTGTCTGACCTCAGGGACAAACGAGTCTCGACGGGCGCTCCGGCATCAGGGACGGAGGTCATCGCCAACCGTGTGCTTGATGCATACGGCCTGAATCCCGAAAGCGACATCCAGCGGGAGCGCCTCGGTGTTGCCGATTCGGCCAATTCGCTGCGGGACGGCAGGATTGATGCCTTCTTCTGGAGCGGCGGGATGCCGACCGCGCAGATCGCCGACCTCGTGAGCTCCACGCGCGTCCGCTTCATCGACCACGGCGACGCCATCCAGCGGCTGGTCGACAGGCACGGGCCGTTCTACTTTCCGATCAGCATTCCGCGGGGCGCGTACCAACGAGGGCGACGTTGCCGTTGCTGGGGTCGCCAATCTGCTCGTCGTCCCGGCGAGCTTCGACGCTGCATTCGTGAAGACGATCCTCGAGACCATGTTCGACAGCAAGCCCGAGCTGGAGACGATCCACGCTGAGGCGAGGAACCTCGTCCTCCAATCAGCGGTCGAGGGGTCGCCGCTTGATTTCCACGCTGGGGCTATCGACTTCTACCGATCGAAAGGCGTCTGGAAAAGGTGAGATGCGGGCGCTGAGCACCCTCCTGCTCGCAGTTCTGATCGGCTGCCTTGAGGGTATCCTCCTGCTCGCCGGTGTGATGGGCGTGATTGCGCTCTTAACCCCAGTGCCCGCCCTCGACCTGAGTGACGGCGTGACTCGCGTTGTGGTGCCGCTCGGCCCAGCGGGGTTCTACACGTACTCGTACATCAACTCGGTCTATGACGCTCCGGTCGAGGAGGTACACCTCCGCGCCGACGATGGGCTCCGCATAACATCCGTGTTCTCCGCCGACATCCGCGCCGTCGAATATTTTCGCTGGGACGGCGAGCCCCAACCTGTCGGAGGCCGCTACCGACAATCGGCCCCGCCGAACGACCAGCCACAGCTTGTCATCCGCGTCACGCCCCAGTATCGGCAGCAAATCACTTGCGGACCCTCGTACGTCCTGTTCGGCGACTGCGACGGCTGGAAGGTCGACCTTGCCGACCAATTCGGCGACGGGCTCGTGCGAGTCTCGCCGGCGCGGATGCCGTGGGCTTTGGTCTTGCTCGCCAGGTGGCGGCGGTGAAGGGTGAAACTACCGTCCCCGAGGTCATCGAACGCTCCGATCTGGACGCAGCTCTCACCGATGAGCGCAACCGCGAGATCTTGGAGGAGTTCGAGACCGAGGCGAAGACCCGTCCCCTGAGTGGCTTCTGGGGACGGGTCGTCACCGTGCTCTCGATCGCAACCACCCTCTTCGCGCTGTACTACGCAGCGGCCGGCGTGCAAATCCCCGGTACGAGCTTCGTGCTCGTTCCCAACTTCCGCATCGGCGGGCAGACGGTCACCACGCCGCAGATCTACGTGATGCTGTTCCTCTCGGCCGTGCTCGTGCTCACCTTCCTGGTCTACCCACCCGGTCCACGATTCCTGCGCGGAGTGACGATTATCGATCTCACCCTCGCCGCGGCGTCCGTAGCGATAACGGCGTACGTCCTCGTGAACTTCAACCAGGCGATCTACCGCATCACCACGCCTACGCCGACGGATTTCGTCTTCGGCGCCGTAGCGCTGGTCCTGGTTCTCGAGGCGGCGCGCCGTTCCACAGGATGGCATCTGCCTGCCCTCGGGCTCATCGCCATCGCCTATGCCTACTTCGCCGACTTCATGCCCGGGCCGTTCAGGGGCCCACCGAAGAATCTGGACGACATCGTCGCAGCCCAGTACCTCGGCCTCGACGGCATGCTCGGCACACCACTACAGGTAGCCGCGACGTTCATCATCCTGTTCACCATTTATGGCGCGGTGCTCCAGTACACCGGTGCCGGCCGGTTCTACGTGGACCTGGCGTTCGCCCTCGCCGGCCGTAGGCCCACCGGCGCGGCGCGGGCCGTTACCCTGGCGTCCTTTCTCCTGGGGACCGTATCTGGCTCGGGCGTGGCGACGACGGTCACCCTCGGCGCGATCACGTATCCGATGCTGAAAAAGGCCGGACACGACGCTGATTCCAGCGGCGCGATCCTGTCGGCGGGCGGCATCGGCGCCGTCATCTCTCCGCCGGTGCTGGGCGCCGCCGCGTTCCTCATGGCCGAGATCCTGCGCATCTCGTACCTCGAAATCCTCATCATGGCGTTGATGCCGACCATCCTTTACTACCTGGGTATTCTGCTGACGATCGAGATCGACGCCCGCCGACTTGGCACGCGCGACGTCGCCCTCGACGCTCCCAGCTTCTGGCGGCTCACCGCCAGCTACTGGTACCAGTACACTTCGCTCTTCGCGATCGTCGCCTTCCTGCTCCTGGGCTTCAGCACGCTTACCGCGGTCTTCTGGTCCATCCTGCTCGCCATCGCGGTCTCGTACTTCCGCCGAGAGACGGCGCTCACCCCACCCAAGCTCCTCGGCGCTCTTTCGGACGGAACCCGCCAGGTGCTCTCCGTCGCGGCGACCACGGCCGTCGCGGGCATCGTCGTGGGCATCCTGCTGCAGACTGGCCTGGGGCTGAAGATCTCGAGCCTTATCCTGCAGCTCGGGCAGAACAACCTGGTGCTCACCCTCGTCGTGGCGGGCGTCGTTCTCTGGGTGCTCGGCCTTTCGCTGCCGATCACGGCGACGTACCTCGTGGCCGTTCCAACCGTCATCCCGGCACTGGTGGCGCTCGGCGTGCCCGCCCCCGCGGCGCACATGTTCGTCTTCTACTACGCGGTCCTCAGCGAGGTCTCGCCGCCCGTCGCGCTCTCGCCATTCGCCGCCGCGGCGATCACGGGTGGCAACCCCTACAAGACGATGATGCTGACCTGGAAATACGCGCTGCCATGCTTCCTGGTGCCACTCATGTTCACGCAGCCGGACGGTATTGCTCTGCTGTGGCGGGACTCGTCGCTCGTGGACTCGGCCGTCGCGTCGATCTCCGCGATTGTCGGCATCGTGGCCATCGTGTCTGGCGTCGGCGGATACCTTCGCCAGCCAACGACCCTCGTCGAGCGCGCGCTCCTCATCGTCGGCGGGCTCCTTCTACTCGCTCCCGGCTTCGTCGCGGACGCGGCCGGCGTGGCGCTTGGCCTCTCCGCGCTCGCACTCCAGCTGTTCCGGCCCCCACCTCGACCGGCGGCCATCGCCTAACGAGCGCCCAACGCTGTTCGCATGTCGTGCGCACGCTAACATGTGCCTAACATGTCCAAGATGATTCAGATCCGTAATGTCCCCGACGACATGCACAGGAAGCTCAAGGTACGAGCGGCGCAGCAAAGCATGAGCCTCTCCGACTATCTGAAGCAAGAGCTTCTGCACATCGCGCAGCTTCCCAGTGTGGACGAAGTGCTGGAGCGCGCAAGTCATCGCGGTCCAGTCAATCTTAGTGCCGAAGACATTGTGGAGGCGATTCGGTCCGCGCGTGGCGATTGATCACGCTCGATGCCAGGATGGCGCACGCCGGCGCGGACGCAACAATCGAAGTATTCTGAATCGCACAGACCGCTCGGAAGTAAATCAATGTCGGTGCAAACCGTCCGCTTCCCCGCCGCTGGCGCCGAGCCACCCGTTCTCGAGGGTGAGCTGTGGACGCCCGACAGGGATGTCTCTGTACCTGGAGTCGTTGTCGCGCATCCGCACCCCCAGCGGGGCGGGAGCATGCAAAGCAACGTGGTCATGGCACTGTGTGAGGGCCTTCACGTCGCGGGGATCGCCTCGCTCCGGTTCAACTTCCGTGGCGTGGGTGGGAGCGAGGGGGAGTACGACGACGGCGTCGGCGAGAGGCAGGACGTCCTGGGCGCGCTCGCCTACCTGGCGGAGCAGCCTGGTATCGCGGCGGGCAGCATGGGGCTGGCAGGGTATTCGTTCGGCGCTCGCGTGAGCCAGGCCGTCGCATCCGAGGCGCCGCACGTGCGGGCGCTACTGAGCGTCGCGCCTCCGCTGCGCGAGCCGGTCTCCGTGCCCTGTCCATTCGTGGTGCTGGTCGGCGATCTGGATCAGAACCTGGCCGAAGGCGCCGAGCGTTACGGATCGTACCTCCCCGACCCGGGGCGTTTGCAGGTCGTCCACGGAACGGATCATTTCTGGCGCGGCTTCGAGTCGGTGCTGGTGGACGCCGCTCAGCGGTTTTTCGCCGAAGTCCTGGCCGCGCCGCCCGCAAAGGCCGCTCCGTGACCGTCGCGGATCCGCCGGCGCTCGATGCCCGGCTCGAGCGCGAGCTGCGCTCGATCGTCGGCGAGCGTGCCCTGCTCTGCGAACCGGAAGACGTGCGCACCTATGAGTGCGACGGGCTGACGAACTTTCGCGCCGTCCCGCTCGCGGTTCTGCTGCCGAGCTCCACCGAGGAAGTGCAGGCGATCCTGCGCGTGTGCCACCGCGAGCGCCTGCCATTCGTCGCGCGTGGCGCCGGAACAGGACTCAGCGGGGGCGCCCTGCCCGTCGTCAACGGCATCGTCATCAGCCTGGCCCGCATGAACCGCATCCTGGAGATCGATCTGCCCAACGCCCGCGTCGTCGTGGAGCCCGGGGTGATCAACCTCGACGTGACCCGCGTAGTCTCAGATCAGGGCTACTTCTACGCCCCCGATCCGTCGTCGCAGTCCGTCTGCACCATCGGCGGGAACGTGGCAGAGAACGCCGGCGGCGCCCACTGTCTGAAATACGGCTTCACCACGACCCACGTGCTGGGCCTCGAGGTGGTGCTGCCAGACGGAACGCTGGCCCACTTCGGTGGCAAGACCCTGGATGCGCCCGGCTACGACCTCGCGGGCGTCTTCGTGGGGTCCGAGGGAACGCTTGGCATCGCCACGAAGATCACGCTCCGGATCATGAAGCGGCCGGAGTGCGTACAGACGCTGCTCGCGGCGTTCGCTTCCACGAACGAGGCTGGCGCGGCGGTCAGTGACATCATCGCGGCGGGGATGCTACCCGCGGCCATCGAGATGATGGACAATCTCGCGCTCCAGGCGGCGGAAGCCGCGGTGCACCCGGGCTATCCGAGCTGTGGCGCCCTGCTGCTTGTCGAGCTAGATGGACCGGAAGCAGAAGTCAAAGCGCTCATGGAGCAGGTGGACGCCCTGTGCCGCCAGAACGGCTCGTGGGAGATCCGCGTCGCTCAGACCGACGCCGAGCGAGCCCTCGTCTGGAAGGGACGGAAATCGGCGTTCGCGGCCGTGGGCCGAATCTCGACGAACTACATCGTGCAGGATGGGGTCATCCCGCGTACGGCGCTGCCGAGGGTCATGAGCGAGATCGAGCGGCTGAGCGCCGAGGCTGGTCTGCGGGTCGCAAACGTGTTCCACGCTGGCGACGGCAACTTGCACCCGCTCGTGTGCTACGACGCGCGTATTCCGGGGCAGGCAGAGGCGGCGTTCGCGTTGTCAGAGAGGATTCTCGAGCTGTGTATCGAGCAGGGCGGCTCGATCACCGGGGAGCATGGCGTCGGCGAGGAAAAGAAGCACATGATGGCGAAGATGTTCGCCGAGCCCGACCTGGCGACTATGCAACGCGTGCGTTGTGCCTTCGACCCCCTACAGCTTTCCAACCCGACGAAGGTCTTCCCGCGGCCCCGCCTGTGCGGCGAAGTCCCCGGCGAGTTCGTGCCGCACCCCCTCGAGATAGCGGGCGTCGCACAGCGCTTCTGAGCAATAGCGCGGCTCAGGATGGCGGGGATACCGGCGAGGACGACTCAGACCAAGGAGACGATACTGAGGGGAATCCCGCGCGAATTGGGCTGGATGGTAGTCCTGATACCGGTCGCTCTGGCCGTGGCCAGCCCTTCTCTCGGGACCGCCGCGGAACGAGAGGGTGCGCGGTTGGTCGACCAGGCCGTATTCGACGACCTGGCGCCCACCGGCGAGCTCCGAGTGGCGTTCAACCGCAACAATGTTGCTCACGCGGAAGTGGTTCCGATCGAGCCGGGCCTGAGAAACGGGGTCCGACTTCTCGCCTCGGGCGAGATAGACGCTTTGGCCAGCATGCTCCCCGAGCTTCTGGAGCTCGCGGGCGAATTTCCCGACTCACGGGTCCTCGACGAAGGCTTCTCCGCAATGAACCCTCAACGACTGGCGATACCCAGGGGTCGACCCGCGGGGCTCGCCTACCTCGAGCAATTCGTCGAAGAGGCGAAGGCGACCGGGCTGGTTCAGGAGAGTATCGATCGACATGGGCTACGCGGCGTGCGGGTTGCGCCGTGAGCGATGGTATTGGGTGGGGTAACCTGAGATGGGATCAGGAGTGCGATCCGCGACAAGGGGGGTAGCGTGCGACGCGAGGTGCGAGTCATCGTGAAAAGGCACGCGGATGGGTACGTCGCCTACCCGCTCGGAGTCAAGGGTGTCGTTGTCGGAGAGGGTGACACGTACGAGGAAGCGCTCGCCGACGTGAAGTCGGCTATCGAGTTTCACCTCGAAAGCTTTGGCGCCGACATGCTTGAGATTGATCCTCAAGTGTTGGAAGTCTTCGTCGGTACGGCGACCGTCGACGCTTAGTGACCCAGTTTCCCGTTGATGTGCCTCGCCAGCGGGCAATCAGAGCTTTCGAGCTCCTCGGTTTCCGGATCGTCCGTCAGCGGGAGCACATCTCGATGGTCCGAGACAATCTGGACGGGACGCAGACTCCGCTGACCATGCCGAATCACCCACGCCTGAAGGCCTCCACCTTGCGAACGATCTGCCAAGCAAGCCGGCGTCCGCCGGGCCGATTTTCTTACTGCCTACCGCGAAGCCTGAATCGAATGCCGTGCTTCGAATGAGACCCACGACCGGGATGCCCACTACTGCCATCGATGAGCGGCTTGGCACGGTCGTCGGACCGGCGAATGTTCGGCCGGCCAACCCAGGCGATACGGTCGCCGGCGTGGCTCCGCGCTTTGTCATTGAGCCGGCAAGCGAGGAGGAGGTTGGAGCCGTCTTGCGCCTTGCTAACGACGAAGGATTAGCCGTCATCCCACGCGGCGGGGGCACAAAGCTCGACTGGGGCAATCCACCGTCGCGCGCCGACGTGATCCTGTCCTTGCGACGACTCGGTGTCGTCGAGCACGCCTGGGCCGACATGACCGTGACGGCTGAGGCAGGCTGCCCGGTGTCGCACCTGCAAGAGGTGCTCGCCCAGCACGGGCAAAGGCTCGCGGTCGACGTGCTGTGGCCGGAGCGGGCCACGATCGGCGGCATCCTGGCGGCGAACGACAGCGGTGCGTTGCGGCTCCGCTACGGCGGACTGCGCGATCTGATCATCGGCGTGACCGTCGCGCTGGCGGACGGCACGCTGGCCGCGAGCGGCGGGAAAGTCGTGAAGAACGTCGCGGGCTACGACCTGTCGAAGCTGATGACGGGCTCGCTCGGCACGCTCGGCGTCATCACCCAGGCCACATTCCGAGTCCATCCGCTGCCTCACGCGTCGCGAACGCTGTCTGTTTCCGTCCGCAGCTTGGGCGAGATGCAAGAGCTAATCCTGGCGATCCAGGACTCCGCGCTCGCCCATGCGGCGTTGCAGGTGCGACTGGCGTCGGACGCCGCACCGGTCGTGGACGTGCTCCTCGAGGGAACCGAGGCGGGGCTCGCCGCGCAGGAAGCAGAGATCCGGGAGCTGGCAAAACCAGCGAGCGTGTCCGCCGGCTCTTCGGCGATATGGGCCGCGCGCGAAGAGCTCTGGTCGGCGGGTGATGGAGGCGCGATCGCCAAGCTCAGCGTCCTTCCATCCGAGCTGGAGGCGACCATCGAGCATGTCGCGGACCTGGCCAGCCGTCACGGCGCGAGCTGGGAGGCGGTGATGCAGGCAACGGGGCTCGGATGGTTGCGACTCGGTGCGCCCGCCGAAGCCCTGCGCGCCATGCTGCAAGAATTGCGCGCATCAGTCGAGGAACATGGCGGCTCACTGGTCGTGCTGCGGCAACCGAGCGGCGTCGAGCAGATCGACGCCTGGGGCAGCGGTGGCGACGCGCTCCCTCTCATGCGCGCGGTCAAGCAGCAGCTCGACCCCCGGGGCACGTTGAGCCCGGGCCGATTCGTCGGGGGCATTTGATGGCCGCGTTCGACTCACATCATCCGCCAGCAACCGAGCTCATCGACGCCTGCGTCCATTGTGGCTTCTGCCTGCCGGCGTGTCCGACGTACGTCCTCTGGGGTCAGGAGATGGACTCGCCGCGTGGGCGGATCTACCTGATGAAGATGGCCAGCGAGGGGACCGCCGCCATCACGCCGAACTGGGTGGAGCATTTCGATACCTGTCTGGGGTGCATGTCGTGCATGACGGCGTGCCCATCAGGTGTCGATTACGCGAAGCTGATCGAGGCGACGCGCGCCCAGATCGAGCGCCACCATGAACGGCCGGCCCTGGACAGGCTTCATCGTTGGCTGCTCTTCAGTCTGTTCCCGAGACCAAACCGGCTCCGATTCGTCCGTCGGCTCCTTGCGGCGTATCAGGGCTCCGACGCACAGGCGCTGGCGCGAGCGTCAGGGCTCCTCAGACTGCTGCCTCGGCGCCTTCGCGCGCTGGAGGAGCTCGCGCCGCGAATCACTGCACACCACGAAATCGCCGCGCTTACTCCTGCACAGGGCCAAAAGCGAGCGCGGGTGGGGCTGATCCTGGGCTGCGTCCAGCGCGAATTCCTCTCGGAGGTGAACGCGGCGACCGTCCGCGTGCTCGCCGCCGAGGGCTGCGAGGTCGTCGCACCACCCGAGCAGCCGTGCTGCGGAGCGTTGCTCGTGCATGCTGGAGAGGAGCAGCCCGCCCTCGCCCTGGCTCGACAGATGATCGACGCGTTCGAAGATGCCGATGTTGACGTCATCATCACAAACGCCGCCGGCTGCGGCTCGAACGCGAAAGAGTACGGTCACCTGCTGCGCGACGATCCGGAGTACGCCGCCCGGGCACGGCGCTTCGCCGCGAAGTGCAAAGACGTGACCGAGTTCCTGGAGGAGATCGGCGCGCGCGCGCCGCGGCATCCGCTCGCACTGCGGGTTGCGTACCACGACGCATGCCACCTGCAGCATTCCCAACACGTGATCGCCCAGCCCCGATCGCTGCTAACAGCCGTTCCAGGCCTCGAGCTCGTCGAGATCGCGGAGGGCGCGATCTGTTGTGGCTCGGCCGGGACCTACAACCTGGTGCAGCCGGAGACCGCCGACCAGCTCGCGGATCGGAAAGCGGCGCTCATCGCCGCCACCAGGGCCGATGTGGTCGCCACCGGCAATCCCGGCTGCATCCTGCAGCTGCGCGCCGCCCTCGCGCGACGCGGAGACCCCACGCCCGTGCTCCACACGGTGCAGCTCCTGGACGCGTCCATCCGGGGCACGACTCCATAGCGCAGTCGTAACCCAGCGACCCGCAATTCTGAGCCGCGAGGCTGAAAGCCGAAGGCGACGAATTGCGAACTTGAAGAGGGCCAGCAGGCGTGCGAGAGGTGCGCTAGACTGGTGACAAATTCTCCTGGTGGAGGGAAGAAGACAGTGAAGTCTTCAGGGCCCGTTGGTTTCGTCCTCATCTTTGCAGTGCTGATGACCGCGTGCGGCGGGCCAGCAGGGGGTGGCGCGTCGACCGGCGTCGGCGTGCAGGAGACTCAGCCGAGCAGGACGCTGGTCGTTGTGACGCGCGCCGAGCCACCAAGCCTCAACCCCAGGCCGTTTCGATCGCTCGGGTTGACCGCGGATCTATCGGGCCGGATGTTCAACGCTGGCCTCACCGTGCGGAACGACGATGGGCTGCCGGTGCCCTACCTGGCGCAGGCGTTGCCGCAGCTCAATACCGACACCTGGCGGGTGCTCCCCGACGGCACGATGGAGACAACCTACCGCCTGAGGCCGAGCATCACCTGGCACGATAGGCAGCCACTGACCGCCGAGGACTTCATCTTCGGACTCGAGGTCTTGAGCACCCCAGCGTTTGGCTTGAACGCTCAGCCGCCCATCAGCCTGATCGAGCGCGTGACCGCGCCGGACCCGAGCACCGTGCTGATTCATTGGAAGCAGACGTTCGCTAACGCAGACGCGCTTCGGGCGGGCTCCGGCAACTCGACGAACGAGGCCCTTCCTCCGTACCCGCGGCACCTCCTCCGCCAACCCTTCGACACGCAGGACCCCGAAGCGTTCATGGCGAATCCCTTCTGGGTCTCACAGTACGTGGGCGCCGGGCCGTACAAGCTCGACAAATGGGAGCCGGGCGCGTTCCTCGAGGGCGTCGCCTTTGACGGCCACGTCCTTGGGAAACCGAAGATCCAGCGCATCCGGGAGATCTTCACTCCCGACCCCAATACGGCGGTCGCCAATCTCCTGGCGGAGCAGGCGCAGTTGACGTCGGGTGACGCTATTCGCTTCACGGATGGCGAGACGCTCCTGCAGCAATGGGCCGATCGCGGCAAGGTGCTCAACTTCCCCAACCTCTACCGCATCGTCCAGTTCCAGCGTAAGCCGGAGTTCGCGAGCACCCAGGCGTTCCTCGATCTTCGCGTTCGACAGGCGCTCCATCACGGAGTCGACTTCGACTCGCTGAACGAGACGATCCAGGCAGGGCGGACCAGCGCGGCGAAAGGGCCCGTTCCGCCGACCGCGGCCTACTACCGCGAGCTCGAGCAGACCGTCGCTCACTATCCGTACGATCCCCGGCGGACCGAGCAGCTCATGACCGAGGCCGGTTTCTCCCGAGGATCGGACGGGGTATGGACCAGCCCCCGCTTCGGGCGCATGGCCTTCGATACGAACGTGCTCGCGTCGCCCGACAGCGACAACGAAATGCATATCATGGCCGACACGTGGCGCCGTCTTGGATTCGACGTCCGCGAGGTCAGCTGGTCACCTTCGCAAGGCGCTGACACTGAGGTCCGCAACACCTTCCCTGGGCTTTCGACGACCAGCACGCCCCCGGGCGAGAACGCTCTCGTCGAGTATCGCAGCGACCGCGTGCCCGTGCCGCAAACCCGCTGGCGAGGCACGAACCGTGGCGCCTGGCCCGGTGCCGCGGAGTACGATCGTCTGGTGGACATCTGGGAGACGAGCCTGAACCGGAACGAGCGCACCCAGGCGGCAATCCAGATGAACCGGATCCTCAACGCGGACGTGGTCGTCATCAACCTGTACTGGAAGCTCAACGCCCAGGCGTTTGCGAACGGCCTGACGGGCCCACGCCTGACAGACCCGGACGGCTCGGCTGAATGGAACATCCACGAGTGGGAGTTCCGTTAGCGCTCGGCCAGGAGGTGTCGGATGCTCTCGAAGGAGGACAACGAGCTGCTCGCCCGGGTCGGACCCGGCACAGCGATGGGGAGCCTGATCCGCGAATACTGGATCCCGGCGCTCATGTCCAGCGAGCTCCCTGAACCCAATTGCCCGCCGGAACGGGTCCGCCTGTTGGGAGAGAACCTGGTCGCCTTCCGCGACTCCCAGGGCAGGGTGGGGCTGCTCGCGCACAGCTGCGCGCACCGTGGCGCCTCTCTCTTCTTCGGCCGCAATGAAGAGAACGGCTTGCGCTGCGTCTACCACGGCTGGAAGTACGACGTCGACGGTCGCTGCGTCGACATGCCGAACGAGCCCGCGGAAAGCAACCCTTCGACAGGCTCAGGGCAGGCTTTCAAGGACAAGATCCGGGCGACGGCTTACCCCTGCCGCGAGCGCGGCGGGGTGATCTGGACGTACATGGGCCCACAAACAACGCCGCCACCGCCGCTGCCGGACCTGGAGCCGAACCTGCTGCCGGACGGGGAGTACCAGGTCGGTAAGGTGCTCCGCGAATGCAACTGGTTCCAGGGGTTGGAGGGAGAGATCGATACCAGCCACTTCGGGTTCCTGCACCTGGGCAAGGTGTCACCCGAGGACGCCATACCCGGCAGCTTCGACTACTACACGGTCAAGGAGCGCGCGCCTCGCTACGTCACCGTGGACACGGAGTTCGGGACATCCTATGGCGCCTACCGTCCGGCGGAGGATGACACCTATTACTGGCGAATCGCGCACTTCCTCTTTCCCTGCTTCAGCATGATCCCGCCCGGGGCGCTTGGCCGTCAGATCCTGGTGCGAGCCTGGGTTCCTCTCGACGACGAGCACGTGATGTTCTGGACGATGGGGGCTCGGCAGACGCGACTCGACGCGGATCGCGGTGAGACCCGAACGACTATCCTCGGTCAGCAGTTTCCGGGGACTGCGCCGGGCTTCAACTACGTGCCGAACACCAGCGACTGGCTGGGAAAGTGGCGAATCGCCCAGAACCGTGAGAACGACTACCGCATCGACCGAGAGGTGCAGCGCACATCGAGCTTTACCGGGGTAGACGGCGTCCACACCCAGGATCAGATGATCACCGAGAGCATGGGAGCCATCGTCGACCGGACCAACGAGCATCTCGGCAGTAGTGACGCCATGGTGATTCGCACGCGCCAGCGCGTGCTCAATGCCGCGAGGGCGCTGCGCGATCACGGAACGGCACCGCCCGCGCTCCACAATCCCGAGGTCTACCGAGTAAGGTCGGGCAGTGTGGTCCTCCCCCGCGACGCGGACTGGCTCGAGGCGACCAGGGAGCTGAGTAAGGCGTCTTAGAGCGCAGCGCCCTCCTGTTGACCATAGGTCCGGCCGCTGCTATTCTCGGCTACCGATCGGTGGCGAGTTGCGTTCGTTGGGCGTCGCAAATGCGGTGTTGGTGACCCGGGGCAGGTTCTAATTGGTATTGCTGCTGACTGCCGACGAGGTCGGCCCCCTCCTCGACATGCGCCAGGCCATCGATCTCCTCGAGGCCGTCGCGCGAGAGCATGGCGCGGGTACGGCCTCCGAGATCCCCTCGATGGGTGGATCGAAGCGGGGATCGCTGCGGCTCCTCGGTGGATCGACCGGGGATCCCGCTAGAGCCGGGCTGCGCGTCGGGCTGCATGGGGCGGTCTCGCTGCTTTTCGACGCGACAACCTGGGAACCGCTCGCCGTCATGGGGGCGCCGTTCTCCCGCCTGCGCGTGGGGGCCAGCGCCGGCGTGGCGGCTCGCTTTCTCGCACGACCGGATGCGTCCTCGGTCGCAATGCTCGGGAGCGGTAAGAATGCCCTGGCCATCCTGTCCGGCTTGTGCGCCGTTCGACCGATCCAGCGGGCGGCCGTTTACAGCCCCAATGCCGAGCACCGCGGCGCCTTCGCCCGGCAGGCCAGCGCCGAGGTGGGCATTCCCGTCGAGCCGGCCGACGCGCGAGACGAAGCCCTACATGAGGCCGATATCGTCGCGGTGATGACGAATGCCGTTTCTCCGGTGCTCAGCGCCGAGGACCTCCGGCCGGGGTGGCACGTATCCAGCCTCGGCATGGAGACCGAGCTCGACGCGTCAGTCTATCTGCGGGCCGACCAGTTCGTGGCGACGACACGCGAGCTGGAGATCTACAACACGGATCCCGCTTCGAACCCTCCGTCCCGTCAGGTCCCGCCTCTCTATCGCCTGCTGCACGAGGGGCGCATCGAATCCGAGCGCATGATCCCGCTGGGCGATATCGTGTCCGGTCGGACCGCGGCCCGCAACGGCCCCGGTGATGTCACGGTGTACCGCGACTCGCGCGCGGGCACGCACGAGGTCGCCTTCTTGAGTTACGTGTACGATCGAGCCCGTGAGCGCGGGCTGGGCGTCGAGTTCGACCTTGGAAGCGAGGCTCGATCCGCCTGGAGGCCGTCCTCGCGCCCGCGAGCCACACGTGGATCGGATCAAGTCCCCGCTCTAGCGGATGGATAGAATCGCTGAGCGAGTTCCTGGAGGAGGCAAGGCAATGGCAATTGACGCGCGACCCAAGTCGTCGACCCGCATCCTATCCCTGAACCACACGACGCTGCCGTGCCGCGATCCCTACACCGCCGCCCGCTTCTACACGGCAGTCTTCAACTGCGATGTGGCGTCGGAAGAGCACCATAATCAGGTGTTCGTGGGGGTGCCCATCTGCGACAGCGTGGTGATCGACTGCTTCGGCGTCGAGGGATACGGCCAGCTGACCGTGGAGCAAACGCACCCCCACCACGCGTTTGACATCGCGCCGGACGATGTCATCTGGTGGATGGAGCGTCTCCAGTACTGGCAGGTGCCCTTCGAGGCGCGCGCGCGGCGGGGCAGCGGGAGCGTCGCCCTGTACTTCCGCGATCCGGACGGCCACCATCTGGAAGTCACCTGTCAGCACTATCCCGATGAGCTGTTCGACCATCTGCCGCCCCTCGACTACAAGCAGGGCGAGCACCGGACTCCAATGAACTCCGCCTGGCCGCCGCCAGAGCGGGAGGAGGAGGCCGAGCGCCAGTTCCGGACCAAGCTCGAAGGACTGCGCGCCCGCAAGCAGCGGGAGGAAGCGTCGCGGCGGTGAAGGACGCAGCAGCCATGGGCGCTTGCCGGCTGATGGCGATCCTCAGCGTGGCTTTCGTGATCGGCTGCGCTGTCCCCCAGCGCGCCGAAGCGCCGGGCGCCGGGGCTGCGCCAGCGGCGTCCGGACCGAAGCGTATTACCGCCACCATCCTCGATGAACCCGTCGGTTTCAATGGGATCATGGCCTACAACCGTGGCGGCGGAAACGACGTGATCGAGGACCTCCTGCACGCCGGCCTCTCGAACTATGACAACCAATCGACACTCTTCCCTCAGCTCGCCGAGACCCTTCCTAACATTGAGTCCGGGACGTGGAGTCTCCTCGCCGGCGGACAGATGGAAACCACGTGGAAGCTCCGAGCGAGCGCACGCTGGCAGGACGGCACTCCGTTCACCGCGCAGGACCTGCTCTTCACTCTGGAAGTTGCCCAGACTCGAGACATTCCGGTGCGGGGTCACGTGGCGTACCAGCTGCTGGGGGGTGCTGAGGCCGTCGACCCGCGGACGATCCGCGTCCGGTGGACGAGACCCTTCATCGACGCGGACAAGCTCTTCACCCGCTCGTTCGCCGCCCCCGTCCCGGAGCACCTCCTCCGTCGCCCGTACACCGACGACCTGGGCAGCTTCGCCGAGCTCCCCTACTGGACGGAAGCGTTCGTCGGAGCGGGCCCCTACCGGCTCAAGGAGTGGGAACGCGGCAGCCACATCGTCCTGGCCGCGAACGACCTCTACGTCCTTGGGAAGCCGAGGATCGATGAAATCATCATGCGATTCATCGGCGACCCGAATACGGTGGTCGCGAGTCTGCTCTCCGGCGCCGTGGAGCTCACCCTTGGCCGGAACCTCACCCTGGAGCCGGCGACCCAGGTGCGCGACCAGTGGCGGGATGGGCGGCTGGAGCTTGCCTACAAGAGCTGGATCATGATGTACCCCCAGCTACTCACGCCGAATCCGGCTATCGTGGGGAATACGGAGTTTCGTCGCGCCTTGATGCATGCGCTGGACCGGGACCAGCTCGTGGAGTCGCTCCAGGGAGGGCTGGTGCCGGTTGCCCACCTGATGCTCAGCCCGGACACAACCGAGCACAAAGAGTCGCTGAGTAGCATCGTCCGCTACGACTTCGATGCCCGTCGCGCCGCGCAGATCATCGAGAGCCTTGGCTACGCTCGCGGCGCGGATGGCGGGTTCCGCAGCTCGGCCGGCGAGCGGCTCTCCGTTGAGCTGCGAGCTTCCGCCGGCGAGGACGTGTTCGAGAAGTCGGTGCTGGCAGTCGGCGACTACTGGCAGAGGATCGGCGTCGCGGTGGAGCCCGTCATAGTGCCTCGCCAGCGTGACCAGGACCTAGAGTACATCACTACCTACCCTGGCTTCAACCTGACGCGCCAACCGAACCAGCTCGAGGCGCTCGGCGACCACCGCACCGCGCAGGCGCCGCTTCCAGAGAACGGCTACCGCGGACGCAATCGCGCTCGATACATGAACCCCGAGTTCGATGCCATGGTAGACCGGTATTTCTCGACGATTCCCTCAGCCGAACGACTGGAGATCGTCAAGCAGGCGATGAATCACATCACGACGAACCTGACGATGATGGGACTCTTCTACAACACAGAGCCCACGCTGATCAGCAACCGCCTCACGACTGTGACGGCGCGGACTGGCGACGGAACCCACGCTTGGAACGCGCACCTCTGGGACGTGAAGTAGCTCAGGGACCCGCTCGTGGTGAGCCCGTCGAACCACGGTCCTTCGACAAGCTCAGGACGAGCGGTTCAGCTCGAGTTCTTCAGGCGTTCCAGTCCCCCGCGGCGCCCACGCCGGCCAGCCGTCCGCCATTCTGGCGGTCGACGCGCGCGTAGCCCGCTCGCGCCACACCCTCGTGGCGGATCGGGATGTACGGCTCGTTTACGTCAGGGTCGCGGACAAGACCCATCGGATCTTCGCCGCGCTCCACCTTCGCGATGTTCTCGAGGATGAGGTTGTGGTAGAGGATCACGCCCTTGTCCGAGGTGACCAGGTGCTCCTGGGTGCGGTCGCTGATCGGGCCCTGGCCGATCCACGCCATCTCGTCCTGGGGAATGACCCCATCGCCGATCGCGAGGCCGAAGTCGTCATATCTCACCTGCTCGTGTCGCACGTTGAACGGCTTCTTCTCCTCATCGGGCTTCACGTAGCGGAACTGGTAGAGGAAGTGAAGAGTGTGCGTGTCGTCGATCGGCGTCCGGATCTGGTAGCTCCCGCCCCAGGCCCCTCCGACGACCACGAGCGTGTTGGGGAACAGGATCGGGTGGCCCACGGTCCAGTCGTCGCAGTCCTCAGTCTCCCCTTCGATAAGCCGCCGCTTGTAAATGCCGTACTCGAACACGTCGAAGTCGATTTTGAGGTGCGGCGGCGTGAGCATGCCCTGCGGCTTGCCATGCTTGCGGTTGTAGTAGTTGCCGTAGTGCCCGTGCAGATGCTCGAAGTGAACGGGGTCCATCGAGTTGTCCATGCACTGCAGCCAGCTGCACGGTAGCGGCTTGATGAGGACGCCGCGGTTGATGTCTTCGCGAGCGTAGCCCTCGAACCTCGGCAGCAGCGGAGCCGGCTCAGGACCCAGGTAGGCCCAGACCAGCCCGCCCATCTCCTGGACCGGATAGGCCTTGATCTTCAGCGGCAGGCACGCCGGCTCGAATGGCATGTCGACGACGTGGCCTTCGGTGTCATACGTCCAGCCGTGGTAGGCGCAGCGCAGCCCGTTCTCCTGCGGGATGCCGTAGCTGAGCGAGATGGCGCGGTGGGCGCAGCGCTCGGCAATCAGGCCGAGGTTGCCCCTGAGGTCTCGAAACAGCGTCAGGTTTTCGCCCATCAGGCGAACCGGCTGGACCGGTTCTTTTTCGAGATCGTCCAGGGTGCCAATAGCGTGCCAGTACATCCTGAGCAGCTTCCCACCAGGTGTTTCCGGGCCCGTCTGCGTGAGACGCTGGTTGATTTCTTTCGTAAGCATCGTCGGGCTTCCTCCGAATAGGCCTGTACGGCTGACGATCGCCATCATACACTGGTGCCCGTGCGGATCATGCCTGGCATAAACTCCCAAGCTCCGTCGCTGTGGGGCGTATTGCTTCTTCTGGCCCTGGCGTGCACTCCTCCGTCGAGCGGCGGCGAGGCGACTGCCCAGGGCGAGTCGTCGCGGACAGCTCCGCGGAAGCGTGTAACCATCGCCGCGACAATGGAGCTCGACCTTCTGCATTCGGGGGCGGGCGGCGGAGGCCGAAGCGACCTCCGTCTTCTCGTCAACCCGGGTCTGAGCGTTCTCGACGAGCGGGGGATCCGGCAGCCAGTGATCGCAGAAGCCATTCCCACCCTCGAGAACGGCCTGTGGCAGCTGTTGCCCGACGGCCGGATGGAGACCACCTGGAAGCTCAGGCCGGGGACTCGCTGGCACGACGGCGCGCCATTCACCACGGAGGATCTTCTCTTCACCACCTCCGTTGGCCGGGACCAGGACCTGCCTGCCTTCGCCCACACCGTTTACCGGGCGATCGACGGAATACTGGCTCTCGACCCCTATACCATCACGGTCTCGTGGCGAGCCCCTTATGTCGAGGCTGACTTCATGTTCGTGTACGGCGTAACGTTGCCGATGCCCAAACACCTGTTGGAAAACGCGTTCCGGGAGGACAAGTCGAATATCACGAATCTCCCCTTCTGGACCGAGGATTACGTTGGGCTTGGACCTTACCGAGTGCGTGAATGGAGCGCGGGTAGCCACGTGCTACTGGCCGCCAACGACAACTACGTTCTGGGCCGACCGAGGATTGACGAGATCGAGGTGAGGTTCATTCCCGACGCCAACGCATTGATGGCGAATATCCTCGCTGGCTCGGTCGATCTCATGCTTGGAACGCTCGGGTCCGTCGACCAGGGGATCGCACTGCGCGATCAGTGGCGGGACGGCAAGGTTTCCTTCTCCTTCGACAGCAACGACTGGATCGCCGCCTATCCTCAACTTATGGGCTCGCGCCCGGCCATCGTGTCCGACGTGCGTTTCCGTAGGGCCCTCATGCACACGCTGGACCGCAAGGAGATGGTTGACAGTCTGCAGTCGGGAATCTCGGCCGTAGCGGACAGCTATCTGAGCCCGGGCCAGTTGGACTATCGAGACATCGAAGCCCGCCTGCCACGCTACGAATACGATCCAAGGCGAGCAACCCAGATGATCGAAGAGTTAGGCTACAGCCGGGGCGCCGATGGTACCTTTCGCGACGTCGCGAATGAGGTGCTCCACATAGAGATCCGCAGCCTGCCTGCCGCCCAGACCGTCAGACCGGCCACCACCGTCGCCGACTACTGGCAGCGGGTGGGCGTCTCGACGTCGCTGGTTCCCGACTCCCCTCAGCTCTTACAGGATCTGGAGTACAGGGCCACGTTCCCCGCGTTCTACGTCCTGAATCAAGGTAACGACATCATTGGCCTGCCGAACCTCCACAGCTCCAGGACGCGGCTACCAGAGAACCGATTTCAGGTGCCGGGCAACGGCAACTGGAGCCGATACATCAACCCTGAGCTCGACGGGCTGATCGATACCTACCTGACGACGATTCCAAAGCGAGAAAGGATCGAGACGCTGGGCCAGGTGATTTATCGCATCGCCGACCAATTGACGATCATGGGCCTGTACTACAATCCGCGTCCGGAGCCAGTGGCCAATCGCCTGATGAACGTCCATCCGCAGCGCGCGCCGCGCTCACCCATCGTCTGGAACGCCCACGAATGGGACCTGCCCTAACCGGCGCGTCGGTCGTGAAGGGCGAATTGTGACCGAATGGAAATCTCCGCTGCGCCTGACTAAGATAGGCGCTTACAGGGCCCGGGGTGTGATGCTGTGACCGATCTCATCGCAAACCAACCACTGCGCTTTGGCGTGTTCCATGGTCCCCACCACGCGACGAACATGGACCCCACCTATGCTTTCCAGCGCGACCTCATGCTGATGGAGCATCTCGATCGGCTCGGCTTCGACGAAGCGTGGATCGGCGAGCACCACTCCGGCGGCTTCGAGATCATCGCCGCGCCGGAAGTGTTCATCGGCGCCGCGGCGGAACGGACCAGCCGCATCCGCCTGGGCACCGGCGTCAAGTCGCTGCCCTACCACAACCCGTTCATCGTCGCGGAGACGATGGCCCAGCTCGACCACATGACCCGGGGACGCGCCATGTTCGGCGCCGGCCCCGGCGCGCTGCCATCGGACTCCCAGATGTTCGGCCTGCGCCCCGCCGATCTCCGCCCCCGCATGGAGCAGGCGCTGGACGTCATCATGCCGCTCCTCCGCGGTGAGACGGTCTCCGCGAAGACTGACTGGTTTGAGCTCAACGAGGCGCGCCTCAGTGTCGGCTGCTACACGCAGCCCACCATCGAGACCGCTATCACCAGCGTGCGTTCCCCTGCCGGTGTGGTGGCGGCCGGACGCTACGGGGCGGGCGTGCTCGTGCTCGGCGGGATCGACGATGCCGCTCTCGCCCAGCATGCTAAGAACTGGCAGATCTACGAGGAGACGGCCGCGGAACACGGCCACGTCGCCGATCGCGCCGCGTGGCGGATCACCATGTACATCCACCTGGCTGACACCCGCGAGCAGGCCCGGAAGGACTGTGAGTACGGGCTCGAGAAGTACGTCTGCTACGCGAACGACATCGTGCCCGCGCCCAACCCGATCCCGCGCGGCCTGCCCGATCCCGTGGCCTACATCAATGAAACCCAGCGGGGCGTCGTCGGCACCCCGGAGGATGCGATCCGTGAGATCAGTCGGGTTCAGGAGACGCTGGGCGGCTTCGGCGCCGTCCTCCTTTTCCAGCACGATTGGGCGAGCTGGCCGGCCACGCTGCGCAGCATGGAGCTGATCGCCGAAGAGGTGCGGCCGCATTTCACACGAGCGAACCAGCTGCGCATCGACAGCTACGAGAAGAACGCGCCTCACCACGAGCAAAACGTCGCCCTCGCTCGAGTCGGCGTGGCAGAGGCGGCTGAACGCTTCGAAGCCGGGAAGCGGGGCGACGCCTAACAATGCTCATCGCGATCTACAAACTATTCGTCGGCCTACTGCTGGCCACGTTCGTCGGGGTCGGCATTGCCGCGTTCGCCCCGGAGCCAAGGTTCCCGGAGCCACCGGTGACGATGCGGGGACCGCTCGGAGAGCAGGCCTCGCCCGAGGCACAGCGCGAATTCGAGGAGTTCCAGCGCACGAGCAGAGCATTCCGCGTCGAGATGGCGGCGTACAGCCGCAACGTGTCGGTGATCTCCGCCGTGGCCGCCATCGCCATGCTGGTCCTCAGCCTGACGGCGCTTCGAGCCATCCCGATCTTCTCGGACGGCTTTCTCCTTGGCGGGATCCTCACGTTCGGCTACAGCATCGTGCGTGGCTTCGGCGCAGAGGACAACACCTTTCGATTCATCATCGTGGCCGTCGGGCTCGTGATCGCGCTCGGGTTGGGCTACGTCCGCTTTGTTCGGCCGAAAGCCGCACCCGCATAGTCACCTCGAATGCGTCTACGTCGAAAGGTCGGAATACAAACGGAGCACCCCTCGCTTCCGTGGGCTATGCGTGTCGGACCTGGAATCTACCCCAGGCCTTAGTGAGCCCGCTTACCTGGGGAGCGCGCAGAGCTCGGCCTATCGCGGCCCCACTCAACACGGCAATACCCACGCCGCACAGCACTGTGCCAAGCACGGCAGTGGGCACAATGTAGCGCGTCAAACCCAATCCCATGCCTGCGCTCACACCCGCGAAATAGACGAGAACCGTGACGGGAATGATGGCGTCGGAGGGCGTACTGCGATTGGCCTTTACGGCCTTAACGCTCAACGCGACAAGGCCGACCAGGGCCAATCCTGCCATCCCGAGGCCCAGCGCCTTCTGGGGGAGCGACTCCTGGGAGCCAGTCGCACTTGCGCCCATCAAGCTACCGCGCACCACGTAGTTGATGCGCTCGGTGAGGCCAGTGAGGCCACCATCCGGGGATCTACGCGGCGACTGCTCCATCGCTTCGGCGCGGGTACCGAAGAGATGGCCGGCATGAACGATCGGGTCCGAGTAGAGATGCGGATTGCTGAGCACGAAGACGGACAGCGCGACTCCCAGCGCAGCGAGCCACCCGCGGGATGCCAGTAAAGCGAGTCGCAACCGACCAGTCAGCGCCGGTGTGCGAGGTCCGTCCTGCGGGTTACGCGCAGCGACCGCTGCTGCGGCCGCGACCAGCCAGGCACCAACGGCCACCAGGCTCAATACGGCAGTCAGCTTTGTTCCCAGCGCCAAACCGAGTGCGACGCCCAGCGGAACGGCCCACCTGACCGGTAGGCCTCCTCCCGTGCCGCGTCGAGCCCCCAGCAGTGCCAACAACAGTGCCAGCAGGACGAACAGCATCAGCAACGACTCAGTTTGGACCCAGACCAGCTCATGGCTAAAGAGCGGACGTGAGAGCAAGACAGCGGCCGCGCTCAGCCCGGCCAGCGGGCCGGCGATGACCCGACTGGCCAGGTAGACCAACAGCACGACGCCCGCCGCGATGAACGCCATGAGCGCCCGCGCATCCGCCAGCAGTGCCTTATCGGGGACTGGCCCGATCAAGAAATTGTCCCGGCCCAGCTCGTACGAAGGCTGCCCGGGTGGCAGGTTGTAGAGGGTTCGGCCGTAGGTTGAAATCCGCGGGGCCGGCATCTGGTAGACGTCGTAGCCTTTTGCTGTCAGCCAGGCGCCGATGGCGTAGGGCAACATCATGGGCTGAAGGTGGGTCCAGTAGCCGTCGGCCCATTCCGGGTTCGCGGGGCCACCCCCAGAGTACAGGTTCGCGAAGTAGCGGGACGAGTGAATGTAAAGCCACTCGTCGCCTCTCGATTCGAGGTTTTGAGCGGATCGATTGAACAGCACAAGAGCAGACGCCAGCACCACCGCAACCACGCCCATTTCGATCAGGCGCGGCCAGGGACCCAGGACGGACCTACTGCGGGTCATGGCCGGAATGCTAGGCGGTCGTCCCGAACGTCAATGTGTAGCGACGGTTGAGAACCCGTTCGGGGTCAGCGCGACAGCGCAGCACACCGACGAAGACCAGGCGATGTGAAGCAGTTCACATCGAACGGCCATCCCTCCCCTGCTATCGTGAGATGACGAGTCGGGGGGAACAGATGTCGAACGGTCACATCCTGATCGTGGACGACGATGACGCGCTGCGCGAGACCCTCGCCGAAGCGCTGGAAGACGAGGGCTTCACGGTTCAGACCGCGGGCGACGGAGCCAATGCCCTGTTCACGGTCATGCATTCGAGTCCAGACGTCGTCTTGCTGGACATGCGCATGCCGCTTCTGGACGGATCGGCGTTCGTGCGCGAGCTGAGGAATCGGGGCGTGGACGCGCCCATCCTCGTCATGACCGCCGCGGAAGACGCCTCATCTTACGCGGCTGAAATCCAGGCCAGTGGATGGATAGGCAAACCCTTTAGCCTCGACGAGCTCCTGCCGGCTGTCGAGCGCCTCTTCTCGAGGGTTGCGTAGCCCGTCGCGGGCTGCGTCTCTAGACGATCGGCCGACCGTTAGCGTCCAAAGCCACCCGCTCCGAGTGCCAATCCATGGAGTGGGCCCTGTACGTCAAGTCGGGCGACTGCTCCATCCCCACGCTGCCGATGAAATGGAAGGCGTTCGCGTCCCAGTCGTAGAAGTCATCGCCGCGCCCGTACATCTTGAACCAGCGGCGACCGCCGCCACTGCCGTGCATGATCGTCCGGGCGGGCAGCGCGGGGAAGTCGGATGTCTGGGTCGGCGAGTCCGGCCGATCACCCTCCGGGAGTGTCGCCCACATGCGTCGGTAATTGCCCCAGAAGTCTTCATCGCGAACCGTAAGCGCCGCATGCGGGCCCCCGCTGGAGCGCGCTAGAGTCCAGTCCCCGAGGTCGTCCACCTTGTGGTACACGAGGCGGCCACCCCCTGCGAGAGGCATGGCGAGTGTTCCCTTCGGAACGTCATCGCTCACGATCGGATCGAGGGCCGCGAAGCGGTCGAAGAAGTCAGCCGTGCGGTCGAGGTCTCGCGACTCGTAGACCGCGTGGCTGATCCGCCCGACCTTCACCGGAGTTGCCCCGGCCATGGCGCCCGCGGGCAGGCGCCTGGGCGCCCAGAACTCGAGCTGGTTCCCATCCGGATCGGCGAAGCGGATCGCCGTCCCCTCCTGGCCCTCATCCGAGGTGCGAATCGGGTCGGCGTGAGGAACCTGCTGGTCGTCCAGCCGGCGAAGGTGCTCCTCGACGTCCTCCGGTCGGATGAAGAAGCCGAAGCGCGGTAGCCCGGCGCCGGGTTCCGCCGCCGCCGGCAGCTGCTCTGAAGACAGGAAGGCATCTACCATTGAATACGGCGTGCGGCAGAAGGCGGCCATACCCTGGTTCCGCTGGCGCGCCTCGGTCGTGAGCCCATTGATCCGCTCGAGCTTGGCCCCTAGCACGTTCACCTGGAACTTGATCCATCGATCGAGGTCGTTGCTGGGTACCGCGAAGTGATCGATCCAGTAGATGGTTCCGGGCCGCTGGTCTTCCGCCATGACTTCCCTCCTTATGTTGCGCAGAACTGATGCAAGGCCAGTATAGCCCCGCCCCTAGCGGAGCGCAGCGGCGGGCGTGTGCTTCTTTAGGAAGGCGCGGATCCGCTCCAGAGTCTGCGGGATCAGCTCCGGGTCCTTCCACGGATCCATGCGCTCCGAGCTGGGCGCCAGGTCCGCGACCGCGACGCCGACGTCATGCGGGTGGGGTCGGTCGTTGCCCGGCAACACGAGGAGCGGCGTCCGGCACGCGCGCACGAAGTCGCGTGACACGCTGTAGACGAAGTCGGCGGGCGAGCGATACATGTTGTGCAACAGCGTCTCGACCGTCGACGTGTCCACGTCGGGCCGCTTTGCAGTGAGCTCCTTGCCCCAGTTGAGGCCTGACTCGAACATCACGTCCGGGTCCTCGGGCCGATGGCCGATCGGCTGGCAGAGCACCGCGGCGGTGAGCCGGTCCGGGGCCTTCCGCGCGAGCCCGAGGGCGTAGGAGCACCCGATACAGAAGCCCAGCGCGAAGAAGCTGCCGATGCCCAGGTGGTCCACCAGATCAAGCTGGTCCGTGAGGAAAACGTCCCACGGATCCTTCGCCTCGACGGGTCCGGTAGATACGCCGGTGTTGGCATTGCGCTGGTCCATCGCGATCATTCGGAAGTCGTCTTTGAAGACCTCCAGCGGATTGAAGGCGGCCATCCTGCTCCAGTTGTCGAGCGCAGAGTTCAGGCCGCCGGGCGCCAGTAGCAGAAGCGGGTAACCCGAATCCGACCCCGCCTCTTCGTAATGGATGCGGACGCTTCCGTTTTCGTAAAACGACATTCCTCTCACCTCGCGCGATGATTACGCACGTTCCGTGGTCGCGGGAATCTTATCCCTTCACGACCAGCTAGAATCGACCTTCGTGACCCCGGCTCGCGTCTGACTGGAGGAGCAATTGCCCGAATTCCCGATCGTCCCAAGCAAGACTGGCATGGTCTTCTTCGACACGCTAAATCGGTACCTCCACCTGGAAAACCCGCAGCGGCAGGAAGCTATCAACAAGTCCGGCGTGATTCAGCGGATGGTGAAGATAAACGAGGCATGTCGTAAAGCCGGCATCGCCATCTTCTATCCGCAGGCCGACCACCGCCCGGATGGAGGGGATTGGCCGAAACTCATCATCGATCGAGGGCAGGGACAGCCCGCGGACAAGGGCCCGTTCATCGCTCCACCGTCAGTCGGCGTGTCCGGATCCTGGGGCGTCGAGATCATTCCAGAGCTGGCCCCGCGCCCTGAGGACTACGTCGTCAAGAAGCATCGCTGGAGCTCGTTTCACCAGACTCACCTGACGCTCAGCCTGCGAACTGCCGGCATCGACACCATCATGGTGGCCGGCGGCGCGATCGACATCGGGGTTGCGTCGACCGCGTACTCAGCCCGCGACAATGACTTCAACCTGATCATCCTGCGGGACGTCTGCACGGGCGAGCCGGAGATCCTGAACATGTTCCTGGATCGCATCTTCCCGAAATTCGCCCGCGTGATGACGGTCGACCAGGCCATCGGCCAGTTCGCGGTAGGATTGTCGCCATGATGTCACGTTGGGCCATCCTCGCTGGCGGTGTCCTGGCTGACCTGGTAGGAACCATCTGGTTGCTCCAGGGGCTCAATATCCTCGGTGGAAGTCGAATGACCGGCGATCCGTTGTGGGCGGTCCTCGGATCGGTCTTGATCGTTGTGGGCACCGTGATCGTGGCTTTGACCGTACTGCGAGGAGTGGGGCGCGCACGGTCCTGACAGCGTTGGGGCCATACAATAGCCGCCGGTCCCACAACCGGAACCGAGTGAGTCGGAGAACCGACAATGGCAGCAGCACTCGTGCAGGTGTGCGTCGATCCTCGGCTGAATCATGAGCTGATCCGGATCCAGGTACGGCAGAAACTCGAGCGGCTCGGAATCGGCTCCCCGCGTATCTACGTGCTCAACGACATCGGCGGAAACCCGGGCCAGAACCTCGTAAACACTTTGGCCCTCTTTGCCAAAATGGGCGAGCCCGTGGCGCTCGGCGCCGTGCTGCACCACGACGATTGCCTTGCGGCCCGGCAGGGTCTCCGCATTCCGCTCGATGCTGCCGCGGATGAGATGGCGAAGACATTCGCCCAGGCGCAGGTGCAGGCCCCTGTCCTCACCGGCCAGATCCGCACCGAGCACAATCAGGTGTCCTGGTCCGACGAGCCCGCATATGAGTACAGGCCCTTCACCTTCGGCGCCCCCGCTCCGTGGTAGCTTGACCGGTGACGCTCCTCAGCGCTACCGTGCAGCGCTCAGGAGGATGAGGTGCCGGGGAACGTTGTACGCGTAGCTGTCCTTGACGATTACCAGCAGCGAGCGCTAACCATCGGCGATTGGTCCCTATTAGGGGACGGCGCACAGGTCACCGCTTTCAAAGATCACATCTTCGACGAGGGCGCGCTCGCTCAGCGCCTGCAGGACTTCGACGTCGTGATCGGGATGCGTGAGCGCACACCATTCCGCCGCTCGCTGCTCGAACGATTGCCGAACCTCAAGCTGCTCATGACCACCGGCATGGGTAACGCGTCCTACGACTTCGCCGCGGCCACCGAGCTGGGTATCCCCGTCGCGGGCACCTCCATGGGCGGCGGCCCGGCGACGGCCGAGCTCACCTGGGGGTTGATTCTCTCCCTGCTGCGCCACATCCCCCAGGAAAACGCGGCAGTGCGCATGGGAAGCTGGCAGCTGACCCTGGGGGAAGGGCTGTCTGGGAAGACTCTGGGCGTCGTGGGCCTGGGACGCCTCGGGACGGCAGTGGCACGCGTTGGGCTGGCCTTCCAGATGAAGGTGCTCGCCTGGAGCCAGAACCTTACGGCGGAGAAGACCGAGGCCGCGGGCGTCGAGTACGCCACTAAAGAGCAGCTCTTCCGCGAGTCCGACATCGTGACGGTCCACTACGTGCTCAGCGACCGGAGCCGCAACCTGGTCGGTGCGAACGAGATCGCTCTGATGAAGCCGACCGCGTATCTGGTCAACACTTCGCGCGGGCCGATCGTGAACGAGTCGGCGCTCATCGCGGCGCTGTCGGAGCAGAAGAT